>ENA-OPWC01001267-OPWC01001267.1-human-gut-metagenome-genome-assembly--contig:-NODE-1267-length-17372-cov-2.120864_pt1 | contig 17372 bp, 12 predicted proteins | sample MGYA00241504_ERZ502000 | MGnify/ENA primary metagenome ERZ502000 (study PRJEB25962, sample SAMEA2042005) | human gut metagenome | biome: human gut; feature: human-associated habitat; material: faeces...
GGCGATTTCCGCAATCGTACGGTTAAGAATACTCTGGTAATCAGAGCGGTTTGACACGGAATCGTACCGGTTATAATCATTATGCCATTTCCCCGGGGCCCATGTCTGATAAAGGACCATCTTTGCACCGCTGGCCTGAATATAAGGAGCCAGCTTGCGGATGGTTCTTTTCATACGCTGTGGTTTGGAAATCGGATAATAGCGTCGATCCTGCAAAATGACGTAATCCCATCGCTGCATACGCAGAAGCCGGTAAAGTTTTCTGCCGTTGGCAGTTGTAGGGTTGCTTGTATTTTTCAGGGAACGTCCCGGATTGGTGAGTGACCTTACGATCACGTTCTGCCCAGAACTCTTGCACAGTTTCCGAAAAATATTTGGCATATGATTTCGCTGTGTATAGCTGTTTCCCACAAATAAAATGCGTGTGGGAGATGTTGGTGCTTCCCTGTGCCCTGCGGCATGTGCTGTGACAGGAATCCAGCACAGCATCATGGCAAGACAAACTATAAAAATCGATTTTTTGATCGGTAAAAACTTCTGCATCAGAATTCAGCAGCTGTCTGCAGGATCAGAACGGCATCGGAAGTGTCTGCAATACCGTCCTGGTTCATATCTGCACTTACGGTTGCAGCATCGTCCAGAGTATCAAGTTCAGCGGCAGAACGAAGCAGCAGTGCACTGTCGTCAGTAGTTACGCTGCCGTCGTTATTTACGTCGCCAAGCAGACGAACGTTTGCAACTTTTTCGGTCAGCAAGGTAACTGCATTGTTGATTGCATCCTGAAGTGCATCCGGGTTGTCATTCACTGCTTTTCCGGCAGCCAGAGCTTCTTCCAGACCGTTCAGTGTAGAAGATACATAGCTGTCTTTTGCAGCAACGATGGCTTCTGCTTTTGCGATGACAGCAACCAGAGCAGCTTTATTTCCGACACGTTCCAGATTGGTGATCGCAGTGATAATATCAGCATATGCCTTGCCGATCGCCTCCGGTGTACGGTTCAGGTCATCAATGACGTCTTTTGCAGCATCCATTGCATCTTTCAGATCTTTATAGCTGTCGGATGTAAAGTCTTTTTCTTCCAGACCGCCTGCGGAAGCAACCAGTTTTTTCAGAGCGGCGAGGTCAGCTCTTTCAGCCATAGCAGCCAGTGCATCCAGCAGTGTGGAAGCAGCACGGTCAACTTCTGTCTGAGTAGCAGATGTGTTTGCATAAACAGCTTTTGCAGCTGTCAGAGCAGCTGTCAGATCTTCGGTGTTTTCATAATCAGCAGCACGTTCCAGAAGCTTGTCAGCAGCGTCGATGGCAACGTTCAGATGTGTTTTCTGAACACCGTATGCCAGGTTGTTGACTGCATCGACCAGAGCGGACACAGCACTGTCCATTTCTGTGATGGAAGCATTGGATTTGTCAAGAACAGCTTTTGCAGCAGTTAAAGCACTCTTCAGTGCAGCTGCGGAATCTGCTGTATAAACAGAAAGATCAGCGTCTTTCCATGTATTGTAGAAGTTCAGCAGTGAGTTTTCAACTGCATAATAGGAACTTGGTTCGACTGCATCGTAAGTCAGACCATAACCGAAAGCGTATTTGATATCGGATGTCATCTGACCATTTTCGATAACTGGAACATTAACCGGAAGTTTACCGGATGCAGCGAAGCGACCAAAGATAACTTCTACGCCGGCGATGATGTTCGGACCAAATGCATTATCCGGTTTCAGAGCTTCTGTCGGATCCATACCTTTGTTTCCGTATACAGCTACGATCGCATCAGAATCAGCATAGTTTGCAACATCATAAGGTTTGGAAATACTCATAACGATGGATTTCTTGCCCTGTGCTTTTGCGTATTCTGTGATAGCGGTCGGCTGTGTGGTCAGCCAGTTGGAAAAGTTTGTGGAAACTTCGGAAATAACGATCACGTAGTCTGCATCGTCAATTTTCTGTTTTACCTGGTCAAGGTTTGCAGAAGTGTAACGAAATGTCTCATAATCTACTTTTCCGCTGATGATGTGATCTGCGATCACACGTCTCATACCAAGTGCGAGTCCCGGAGTTTCGTTGTTGTATGCACCAAGCAGAAGCACTTTCTGTCCTGCCTGCGGTTTCAGCGGCAGAATATTGTCGTTATTTTTGATAACGGTAACAGCCTGGGCAGAAATATTTCTCTCAATGTCACGATTCTGTTCAGAACCAACCTGCTCGTTTGCAACGGCAAGTTTTTCCTCGTAAGTACGAGTATCGCTTGTGTAATTCAGGATGCCTCTCTTTTCTTTCAGAGAAAGGATTCTCTTAACAGATTCGTTGATGCGATCCACAGAGATCTCTCCTGAATTAACAGCAGCTTCTACGCCGTCCAGGATCGCATCCATTTTCGGCATATCTGCCTTGCTTCTGAGGATAGTCGGCATCAGGCAAATGTCAACACCGGCTTTGATGGCACGGATGCAGGCATCGGTTTCGCCGAAGTTCTGAGAAATCGCATCCATGTTCAGGGCATCGGTTACGATGATGCCGTCATAGTGCATTTCGTTTCTTACAAGGTCAGTAAGAATGGTTTTGGAAAGCGTTGCCGGGAGACTGATCTCGGAACCGTCTTTCTTAGAAATGGCAGTTTCTTTTTCAACCTGTGGATACTGAATGTGTGCTGTCATCAGCATGTCTACGCCGTTGTCGATCATTTTCTGGAACGGAACGAGTTCACACTGTCTGAGTTCGTCCAGAGATTTGTCTACACAAGGAAGACCTGTGTGGGAGTCTGTAGCGGTATCGCCATGACCCGGGAAATGTTTGGCAGCAGTAGCGATGTTGTACTTCTGCATACCTTTCATGGCAGCAGTTGCCATGCTTCCTACCAGTTCCGGATCGCTTCCGTAAGAACGAAGGCCGATAACCGGGTTGGAAGGATTGCTGTTGACATCGGCAACAGGTGCAAAGTCTACGTTGATGCCGAGGGCACTCAGCTCGCGTCCGATCACTTCTCCGGACTGTGTTGCAGCGTCCGTGCTTCTGGTTGCACCGAGAGCCATGTTTCCAGGAAGAGCCGTTCCGCTTCCGAGACGGTAAACAATACCGCCTTCCTGGTCGATTGTCAGGAGCAGCGGGATGTTGCTGCCGTCCGTTCCGCCTGTGGCAGCTTCCTGAAGATCCGTTGTCAGTTTCAGTGTCTGATCTGTCTGAGCTACGTTTTCAGCGAAAAGAATAACTCCGCCGAAATCATAATCCTTGATGATCTGAGCCACTTCATCGTTCATCACCTGGAAATTTTTCTGTCCCGAGTCCGATTCTGTCTGCCATTTACGGAAATCAGGCATCATCATCTGGGCGATCTTCTGACGGAGCGTCATTTTGCTCATCAGATTGTCGACAACAGAGGTTTCAGCAGCCGGGTCAGCAGGAGCAGCATTTACAGCTAATGTTCCCAGTGAGCTGACACACATAACGGCTGTCATTGCAGAAGCCATAAAGCGTTTGAGTGTGTTTTTCTTCATTTCTTTTCTCTCCTTTCATAAGATAAATATTAAAGATGTTGAGAATAAAAATGATGCCGGCGAATTGCTTCGTTATAAAGTGATGGACCCTCTCACTCTGGCATCATAACTCAAACTTATCATAGCATATTTAACTGAAAATTCAATGATGATATATGAAATATTTAGTACCTTTTGGCAAATATAAGATTTATTCTAAAAGAAAAATTTTTTAAAATTAAAATAGGAATTAGCATTATATTATGAAAAATAAAAGATTGTATTTATTATAGAAAAGAGACTTCCTAAGATAGGAAATCTCTTTTTGATTTATAAAGAATTTGTAGTATTCAGCAGAAAAAGAGGTAGCATTTTCGTAGAGCATTTTATTCTACGAAAACGAATTTGTTTCATAAAGTCCCCAAATACGATTTTATTCTACAAAGTATCTTCGCACATGTCAAGATGTTGTGTATATAAAAGATAAAAAAATCTATAATTTTGTTGAAATTACAGTAAAAAATTAAATTATGGACTTTCTTTTTTTGGATTCGCCGTCAAAAATATAGTCATTAAGAAAGGGGATCTTATATATGCCGCGAAAAGGTGAAAATATTTATAAGAGAAAAGATGGGAGATGGGAAGCACGATATATTCGTGATCGTACAGAGAGTGGAAAGGCGGTTTATGGATATGTGTATGCTAAATCTTACTATGAGGTTAAACGTAAGGTAACAAAACAAATAGAACAGAAAAATCTTGTTTCTATTGTGAAGCGTTCTTTGGAAAATGAGGAATGTGAATTTCAAATTTTTGCAGAAAAATGGTTGGCCAGTGTGAAATTAAAAGTCAAAGAATCCACTTATATAAAATATAGGAATATTCTCTATTTATATATTTATCCATACTATAAAAATATAAGTTACAATTCAATATCTTATCAGGATCTAATAAAATTTCGTGAAGAGCTATTAGCAAAAGGAGGACGTAATAAAACTGGATTAAGTGTAAAAACAGTTACAGATATTTTTTCTGTGCTAAAAAATATTTTTCATTACTCGGAACAATGTGGCTACCCTTCACCTTGCAATTTAAAGGGAATTGTTAAAAAACAGACTTTAAAAGAGCCGAGGGTTCTTAGTTATTCTGAGCAAACAAAACTTTATCAATATTTATGTAAAAATTTAAACTATAAAAATTTAGGAGTTCTTATTTGCTTTTATACTGGAATACGAATTGGTGAGATATGTGCATTACAGTGGGAGGATATATCATTGCAGGAAAAAACATTAAATGTTTGTCATACCTTGCAACGTATACAAACTCTGAATGATCCGTATTGTAAAACTAAAATTATTGTATCCGTTCCCAAAAGTGATTGTTCTAAAAGAATTATTCCGTTACCAGATACATTGGTTGAAATTATAAAATTAAATTACAATGATTTTAAAGGATATATTCTTACTGGAAGTGAAAGTAAATATGTTGAGCCAAGAACTATGGAAAATCATTTAAAAAAAGTATTAAGGGAATGTGGTATCAAAAACATAACTTTTCATGCATTAAGACATACATTTGCAACTCGTTGTATCGAAGCAGGTGTTGATGTGAAAAGTCTTAGTGAAATGTTGGGACATGCAAGTGTCAATATTACTATGAACCGATATGTTCATCCATCTATGGAAATGAAAAGAAAAAATATAGAAAAATATTCAGCTTTATTTGCCGTCAAATAAAGCAGTCAAGATTATTTTAATTTGTGATATAAAAGACCTACAGACATGTTTTCGTAGAATAAAATGCTCTACGAAAATATATGTTAGGGGGAAGAATAAAATGTCTGAAAAAAAGTACACTGTCGTTTTATTAAATGATGGTGGAATAACGTCGGAGATGATAAATGCTATTAATGTTGTGATGGGTTCTTTTAATATGTTTCTTGGAGGAAGTGAAAGTATAAGAAGTGATGGTTCATATATATTGGCTAAAGATGTTTCAGAAGATATTGCGTACGCCCTAAAACAGGGAATTGAGGCCAGTGGTGGGCAAGTTGAAATATTTGATGATAAAACAAATACAGAAACAGTTACTTCTCAGCAACATCAAGATTATTCAACGAATAGTAGCTTGAATCATCATAGTCAAAATAAAAAAAATACTACAGAAAATAAAAAATCGAAAATATTTGAAGAAATTAAAAAAAGTCAGAAGGAACATATATCTGATGTCGATGAAGATAAGAAAAAGGTATTTAAAGAATTCAAACAGAATGATACTGCATCAACATCTGAATCATTTGAACCAAATAGCAGTGCACCTAAGTTTTCTACTGCAAACAGTAGGCAGTCTCAAGAAAAATGTTGCTCGTATCATTCTAATAATAAAGCCATTATGAAATGTGATAATTGTGGCAAACCGATTTGTAAAGAATGCGGAGATATGGGTGAACTTACAGATGGAAATCATGTTTGTTTTGATTGTGCAAATGCTATGGTACAGAATGATGTAAATCTTGCAAAAGAAAAACGATCAAAGATCATGTTGAAAATTGGACTTGGTGTGCTTGGGGCTGTTATTTTTGGAATTATTTCAGCTATACCCAGCCGTTAGGGCATTTTTACAAGAAGATAGTGAAGGAGTTTCGGTATTCCTTTGGCAAGTCTTATTTACATTGTTTGGTGCATCTCTTTCAATTTATTTTCCAGTATTAAAGAAAATTTTGGCATGGATATGGAAATTTATTTGGTGGAAACCTGATATCATTCAAACGAATGAAATTATTGATTTTATATTTGGCGGAATTAAATTTGCACTTGTATTTTTGGCTTTCACAGGATTTGTGTTGGTTTTTTCAGTCTTTCTAATGGTTAGTCCTGTGGTAGCTACAATCATAGCTGTAGTAGATTTTAAGCATTATAAAAAAGCAGATGAATTAGTAAAACGAAATCAGGAAATATTACAACATTTGGCAGATAGAATGGAGTATATCCGTATTCAGTCTGAAGAGAAAGCAGATATTGAAACATTGGCTCATGATAGTCGAATGCAGGATAATCAGTTTGCTCAAAGTGTACGGCAGGAAGGTTATGTCAGTGCAAGCAAAGTATTTTCTGATGAGGCTCGAGAAATGGCCGAAAATGATAAGAAAATTAAGCAGTTTGTACTTAATGAATATGGTGAAGCAGTACGAGTTGCATGATTATTTTAAAAATTGTCTAAAAATTTAGGAGGTAAAAAAATGAATGATACAATGGAACGCGAAAGAAAACGAAAATTGGCGGATAAATTATTAAGAGGAGAAAGAGTGGTAGTAAATTCTAGTGGACGAGTGGAAACAGTAGAAGAAGCTAAACGAGACGGAGAACCTACAATGACTGTACCAGAAGGTGTTATGGCGTAAGGAGGAAGTATGGCTTATTATTGGTATGAAAGAGAATCACAATTATATGAAATAGAGTATCAAATGATGAAAAAACAGTTCCCGCAATTTGAAATCTATCAAATGCAGGATGGAAGTAAAAGATTGTACTGGCAGGGCAAAGTGCAGCCTGGAGGGGAAAATGGCCTAGTTTGGGAGCTGAAATTAATTTACAAAAATACGCATCCACAGGCAGAAGGATATGGCGGATCCGTTCAAATTTTACCAGTAAATCCTAATTTAAGAGATCTTGTAGAGAGGTTTGATCTACCGATAGATTCTTCAAAAGGACTAGGTTTGGGATTACCGCATATTTATCGAGAAAATTTTGGACGACGTGAGGAATATTTTATTTGTAGTGCTGATCCTAAATATTTTAAGGCAGATGGCGTTAATGAAGTTGGAGGTTCTGTTACAACTGCTGCTTCTTCGTGTGCGTGGGCATGTAAATGGATTATGTTAGTGGAAATGTGGTTAAATGGAGATATTGGTGACGAATTAGCAATAGAAGGAATGTATTAAAAATTATTAACAGACAGTCAGATTTTGCTTGGAATATTTTGAAGTAAAAGCTGACTGTTTTTCCATACGAGGAGGATGTGGATGAAGGTTGTATTTTCTAATCGTGCATATACGGCTATATTAGCAGAAACTCTTAGTAAAATTGCTACAGAAACAGGAGGAGTTTTTCTTGGAAAGTATATTGATGATGTTTGGTATATTGTTGAAAGCATTGATCCAGGCATAAACTCAGTTTTTGAAGTTGATTATTTTCGATATGATCAACAATATATTCAACATTTAGTGAATAAAAAAATATTATTGTATAAATCAAAATTGGAATTAGTTGGACTATGGCACAGACATCCTGGGAGTTTTGATATTTTTTCGAATACGGATGCTGGAACGAATTCGCAATATGCAGCTATGAGACCAGAGGGTGCAGTTTCTGTATTAGTTAATCTTGAGCCAGAATTTCGTTTAACAATTTATCATGTCAAACAACCTTGCGTATATGAAAAAATTTTAAACTATAAAGTGGGGGATCAATTATTTCCACAAGGATTATTAGACTACAAGAATCCAATTAGTCTTAAAAATCAATTGAACGGGAATATTATTGAAAATTTAAATCATTGCATAATTAGGTTAAATAAAAAAAATTTAGATAAGATTATGGAAATGATATTACCAGAATTACAGGATAAGTATTTGTACATTCCTAAAAGAAATTTGTTTCATAGAATTCCAAGAAATAATTATGCTTCAAAAATAGCTCTTAGTATAGCGTCAGATATGCTGTTTCTTGGAGAAACGTATGGGATTGGGTTTGATTCGATTCCGTCAAGAAATAAAATTATCATCCAAGATCAATATAGAGAAAACATAAAATTAATTTTTACATATAATGCAAAAGAGTCGGTGGTATTGATGACTTATTTAAATAGCACTTTTTATTATAGAGAAGGGTTATTTGAATATTTGATAGGAAGGGAATAAAACATGAAATTTAAACATCGAGATGATGAATTTGCAAGGGTGCAGATTGATAAAATAGTTTTTATTGAAAAAAATCAGTATGGTAATTTATCAGTAGGATCAATTTATGGAAAATATTTTGAAGACACGGGGATTTATAATATTTTTCCAGAAATATTATCTGGCGAGGGAGATTATTTGGGAGAAATTATTTCATCAAACGAACCGGTTTTAATAAAAGGCTTTTGCGGACAAATAACAAGTAATGGTGTTGAATTTTATTCTGATGGAGAAAAGGTTAAGATAGAACAACATTCACTTTACATGGATATTTTTTCACGGAATAGTGGAATTTTAGAAACGAAAACAATGAAAAATAAAGGAGCTGTTATTTTAGGATGCGGTTCGGTTGGCAGTCTGGTAGCAATAGAATTGGCAAAGAGTGGCATTGGTAATTTATTTTTAATTGATCCAGATATGTTGGAATATCATAATTTATGCCGACATCAATGTGACCTGGAGGATGTTGGAGACTTAAAAATAAATGCGTTAAAAAGAAAGCTTTTGAAAATCAATCCACAGTTAAATATTAAAATAAGTGCTACTGTGGTAGAAAATGCACCACAAGCTGATTTGGAAAATTTTTGTAGAGCAAATACCAGCAATGTATTTGTTGGTTGTGCTGATAATAGAATTGCAGATGTTTATGCAAATCAAATAGCAATATATTTTAAAGCATCTTTTATATCAATCGGATTCTGGGAACGAGCGTATGCAGGTGAAATTTTTTATCATATACCAGGTCGAAATATGCCATGCTATTATTGTGCATTGGGAGATGGGGGCAATATTTCAGAAAGAGCAATTGCTAATCATCATGTTTATTCAATGGAAGAAGATTTGGAGTTGGTTAAATTTGAACCGGGAATATCTGTAGATATTAATTTTATAACAACAATAGGAATTAAAATTGCGTTGGATATTCTTAATAAAGATGATATGGGTTATATTCCAAGACTCTTAAATAATCTTGAACAGTATACCTTGATTTGCAATACGGACAATCCTGAAATTGGGGGAGAAATGGTAGAGATTTTTAGCTATCCACTGCAGGTAACTACATCTTTAGCTGTTGAATATGACAAATGTTGTGAAGAAATTTGTCGCTATGAGAGACTACAGAGGGAAGAAGGAAAATAAATGAGATTTACATATGATTTTGCGGTTAAAAAACTTAATGAATTGATAAATTTTGCTCAAAATAGTGAATCGGCCATTAATGATATACAAGAAAATTATAGTAATGAAAAACAAGAGTTGGAAAATAAATGGAATTCTGAAGTAAAACGATTACGAAGGCAGGCAGAGGCAGATAAAATAACAATAGAAAGAAAAGCAGATAGCATGCTTAAAGAGGCTCTTCAAATATCTGGAGAAATTTTGTCGATTGAAAGAATGCTTCTCATAAAAGATAAATACTATAAAAAGACAAAATCTAAAAAAGAAAATGAATTAAGAGGGGAACATAGCAATGGTTATGATTCGAATAATGACTATTTCCAAATTTTGGACAATATAAGAAATGATTTTGAAAGAATATCAAGAAAATATCGGGAAAATATTTTGCCAGGAATTATAAATGGTATACATTACTTTTTTTCTTCAAAACGAAAAGCAGAGTATGAGGAATTGATTGTTTTGAAAAATACCGTTACAGACTTTATTGATGAAATAAGAGATAATATTAACGAAATTCGTAATGCAGCAATAAACCAGATTGATCAAGAATTTCATGAAAAGTATAAAAAATTACAGACAGAGAATCGAAAAAGTCAAGAGCAAGTAGAGTATAAACGTGTTATGAGTATTGCAGAATTGACAGAGGTTATTAGTGATACGTTAGACATTGTTTTTCCAAAAGAGATTGTCAGACAAATGGATGATTTTATTTCTGAATATCAAGATTCTCTTAATAAAATATTTGACAAGAAGCTGGGAACCTCTAGTTTTCTTTCGCTGTTTTGTATATATTTATCGGTAAATAAGATAAGTGAATCTGAAACAGTTTATAAATATATAATAGAAAAACTAAAAAAATTAATCTTGAATACAGAAGAAGGGGATTTTTTATTAATCCCAGCATTGAGTTATTTTGATAAAAATTCAAATTGGTATTTTAGGTGGGATAATCATAACAGGGAATTCATACACCAGAAGGTATGCGATTTGATGTATTCCATTATAACAAAAGTTCCGGTAGGGCATCTTTGTTTTGACATTGTTGATCCGATTAGCAGAGGGGAAAATATAAGATCCTACTATGATGCCAGAACCAAAATTCCAGAATTATTTAGTGAGCGAATATTTTTTAACAGTGCAGATATTGATAATCATTTAAATGATATCAGCAATTATATCGATTATATTTCTCAAAGAATTCTTGGGACAAAATATAATTCCATTTTTGAATATGCAGACGTGAAAGAGGATTTTATTCCAGATGTCAAGTATTTGGTAATTTTTGATTTTCCAAAAGGGATGTCAGAAGTATCAGTGGAGATGTTGAGTAATATTGTTAATCAGGGATCAAAATGTGGAGTCTTTGTAATTATTGCGGAAACATATGACGAGATGGATATAAGAAGATCATCATTATTTTTAAAAAATTTAAGTGATATTAAAAATATGTGCCAATATATTACTACAGCTGGAGAAAGAGTACTTATCAAAAATCAGACGGTTATTTTGCTTGCAGAAATGCCAGATAGGCAAGCATTTAATAATTATATAGATAGATATCTGTTGATTAGAGAGAGTATCTGTAATAAAGGGTTAGTATTTCCTAATATGATTAAGCCATTGATTCTTTCAAATAATATGAAGGAAATAGAAAAACAGATTGATAATATTGTGGCATTTTCTAATACGATGAATGAATGTAATTGTTTTAATGTGGAAAAGGAAATTGAGATACCAAAAGCAATAGGAATAGGAACTGTTCAGTATCCAATCGATTTGTTTGAAGATAGTTGTGCATACGAATTAATTACCAAAGAATTTGCCCAATATTCAAACTTTGCAACTTTACCATTTTCTGTTGATTTGGATGAGGATTTAAATATAATGATTCTTTCAAATGAGGAAGAAGTATTAAAAGCAATAGAATTTTCACACCATATTTTATGGAGCTTTTTTTCAGCTATACCAGCGGGTGCGTTTAATGTATGTATTATTGATATTGAAGGGCATGGAAAAAATGTTGTTCCTTTTTTAGATTTTTGCAGTCAGAGATTGGATATTTTCAATGGTGGTGTATTGTCAACTCATGAGCAATTAAGAGAACAGCTAAAGATGTTGATACAGCGTATTGATAATATATCTTTTAAACGATTAGGAAGTAAATATCAAAATATCCATGAGTATAACAGAGATAATGAAAATGCAATAGAACCAATAACATTATTAGTTGTATATGATTTTATGAAAATTTTAAGTTTTGCAGAGCTAACAGAGATACAAAAAATCATACAAAACGGAAGTAGATGTGGGATATATACATTATTATGTGGCACAGAACTTTTAGAAAATGAGAAACGTGATGCGGTAAAAATGGGTGTACTTGATTCTTTGAAAAAGATTTGTACAATACTTGAACCGGTAGAAAAATTCTTTAGACTAGTACCATTTAATGTAATGTTACAACCAAGAAAACAGTTAACGTATTTTCAAAAAAAAGATTTTGTTGAAAAGTATATTGATGCACTTGAAATAATGGAAGAAAAAACAAAAAATAAAGCTCCGGAAAATGATTATACGATACTGTTTGATTTGGAACATCCTCCTGTGTATACCAGAGGAAATAAAAATTTACATCTGCCATATGGTATCAGTGCGGATGGGGAGTTATATTATTGTGACTTTGAAAAGGAAAATTTTGCAGCTTTCTTGTGTGGCAGTTCTGGTTCTGGAAAATCAACTTTAATTCATGCGTTAATTACAGGAATATTAGTGAATAATCATCCTGATGATGTAGAATTATGGCTCGCGGATTTTAAAATGAAAGAATTTAGAAGATATGTTGCAAACAGACCTCCTCATATTAAGTATATTCTTTTAGAAGAATCACGAGACGCCGTATATGATTTTCTGGATCGAATGGAAGCAAAGTTGACTGAAAGAGAGAGATTGAGCAGTAAATATACGGATTTGGCAAAAACACCAGTTTCACAATATATGCCTTTGATTTTTGTAATTATTGATGAGTTTTCTGTTATGTCTCAGATTATTGATCAAAATGAAACATATAAACTTATATTGCAGAACCTGCTTGCAAAAGGTCGTGCACTTGGATTTAGATTCTTGTTTTCCAGTCAGACATTTACTACAGGCATAACAGGATTATCAGCTACAGCTAAGAAACAGATACAAATGAGATTAGCAATGAAAAATCCGCAAGAAGAAATAGCAGAGACTATAGATATGAGCAAAGCACTAATGTCAGAAGAGCAAAAGAGATGGTTATTGACATTGCCTAAGTATTATATTTTGCTAAAAAAAATAGTGGGAGAAGGCAGTACAGTATCTAATGGGAAAGTTCAGGATGAAGTGGTGTTGACAAGAGCAAAGGGACTATATTTTCCAGACGAGGAATATGATGCACAAAATAAATATATTAAATTGATTACCAATACATATGTAAAAAAGGATAGATATTTGCCTTCTGATATATATTCGTATAAAGATAAAAAGGCTGTGGTTGTTGATGGTAGTGTATTTTATTCTTTTAAAGATGTAAGAGAAGACATTGATGAACATTTAAGATATGTCAAACAACATGATATTTATTCAGAAGAATCGATAAGATTGTTTGTAGGACATCCACGTAGTATGCAAAAGGTGTCTGAAATAGTTGTTGATAATGAGTTTGAAGAAAATATCATTTTATTTGGTACAAATACAGAACTCTGTACAAGTGTTATATTGTCAGCAATGGCCTCTTTAAAATATGCTGGAAGTACAGTGTCTGTTATTGGCTATTTGAAAAACAGAGTATATAGAAGGGTAAACGAGACAGGAAAAAAATATATAGATAAAAATTATATGAAAGAAGAAGATATTTGCAATCTTATTCATCAAATAAGAATAGCAATAGATAATGGAGAAACAGGTAATTCATTTTTGTTTATATTGGGAATGGATGTAATTCTTAAAAATATTCAATATATGGAAAAATATTCACATAAGCATAAAAATAGTAATGATTTTTCGAATGAAAAAGAAGATTATTCAAATATATTTGATGATGATGATGGTTCTATTTATGATAAGCTTTTAACAGCTGAGCTATCCACTTTTGGGGAAGATGAAGTAATAGGATCGGAAAAAGTTTCAGATACTGTTTTTGAAAATAAAATGATTCAAAAACAAGAAAAGGTAGAAATTTATGACATCAGAGAGGATCTTGAGGTAATTTTACAGGAGGGTCCACGTTTTGGATATCATGTATTTGCATATTTTAGAACGTATGATGAGTTTAAACAGACAAAATATCATTTTGAGTTATTCAAACATAAAATTACATTTAAGTGTTCAAAAGATGATTCCAGAAATATCATATCGAAATCCACAGCATTTGATCTGGGACAGATAGCATTTATTTATACGGATTTACAGACGACATTTTCAATGCGTCCATATTTACATGAAGGTTTACAGTGGGATGGATGGAAAACAGATAAATATGGACATGCAATAAGACAGCAATTAGAGGGAGGTGAGTAATTTGAGCTTTAAAATCACAGAAGAAGCAGTTAAGGTTATGAGAGAAGTAGCAAAAAATATGATAAATGCAATTGATGATTTACATCAGGCAGATAGAGAGATAATCAGTTGCTACGAACAGGTGAGACATACAATTGGACCGCATTCAAGGCAGATTCAAATAATTGTAAAGGATGTAGAAAAAATATTGAAAAGAAATATAGGAGATATTAGTGAAGCATCCGGAAGATTAGATCAGGTAGCTGATCAATATCAGCTTATATTAGATAAGAAAATTTTTAAAAACAGCTTGAAAGTTGATATCACACCAAACGTTTATTCAAATGGATTGGATAGGACTTTGGCATCTGAGGCACCAACTATTGGTCAACGAATTAAACAAAAGGGAAAGCAAACAGAATACGAACGCGATTAAGAAGGGAGATTATTATGTCTATAAATTCAAAAAAAGAAGATTTTCAGACAATGATTGATGGGTTACAAAATTATATATCCAGTTTGGAAGAGAATACACAAGAACTTAAGCGGTCTGCTGAATTGTACGATAGAGGTATTAATGACCGATCTAGTCATGTATACAAAGAAAAGATTGATAAATTGTGTAATCAAATCAATCCGAGCATGGTCGAAAGGGTAGAAATATTAAAGAAGAATCTGGAAGAACAATTAGAAGAATTAATAGGAATTGAAGAGATGTTAGAAAGAGAAGAAAATGAGTAGGAAAGGGGATTAGTATGTCATTGTTTATAAATGAAGAAGCTGTTTCTATGGTAAAAGATTTAGCACATAGAATACCGGATTCTGTTGAAAAATTAAGTAAGGCAAATCAAGATGTTTTAAAATGTTATGATGAAGTAAAAGAAACGGTTGGGCCACATACACAGGAAATAGAAGAGATAGTTCATGAGTTGAATAGGTTATTACAGCAGTCATCAGATAGTATTAATGAAGTTTCTGAAAACTTAGAAAAGCTAGCAGCACGTATGCAAAAAATAATAGATAATGCTCCGAAGAAGTCTTTTCATTAATGCCAAATCTGGGAGAAAATGTAGAACCTCAAATAAAAAATCAAATACTAAATGGTTCAGAGTATATAGAAAAGTTCTGCAAGTCGCAGATTTTGGCAACCAATAGATATGGGTGGCCTGAAATAGAAGGAAAACATACATACCAACAAGATTTACAGGCAGTTAATCCATTATATTTAACAGGAGATATGTGTTATCAAAATAATTGTCAAAGGTGTGTTATTGCGTATGAAGCACGCCGAAGAGGATATGATGTATGTGCAAAGCCCTATTTGTTTCGAACAACGGATTTGTTACAATATGATGATCAAAAAGGGTGGCCATCTATTTTTGTAAATTCAGTTTTAGAGCCTTGTGGTGCAAATAGTTCAAAGGATTTAAAAGCTAATATATATAGCAAAATGAAGTCTTGGGGAGAAGGATCCAGAGCAATTGTGGCTGTAGATTTTCAGCAGGGATATGGACATGTTTTTGTGGCGGAATATATTAATGGGATAGTTCATTATATGGATCCACAGAATGCACAATTAGATTGCGAGGAATATTTCGAGATAATAAATACAAGAACAGCGGTTATTCTGAGAACGGATAATTGTGTTTTGTCTGATCAAGTAAAAGAGTGTTGTGAAGGAATAGCAGATAGGTAATTTTGCCTTGACTTTTCCGGAATTTCTACTATATAATAGGGACAGACTAACAGGAAAATAACGCAGAAGAAGACAAGTACGTCTGTCGTAAAAGACACAGAGAGCTCCGGTGGGTGGGAAGGAGTACAAGTAACACAGGCGGAATATCACTTCGGAGTTGCAGACTGAAAGCTGTTTTACAGCATCGCTGAAAGTAAGTCGTGCCGGATTCCCCCGTTATCGGGAACGCATATCGCATTTTGTCGGTATGTTGTAACAGGTGGTTATGAGAGTATTGGCTGTCATCCTTTTACAGGATGGCAGCTTTTTGATTTATTCCTTATAATAAGGACAGGAGGTTGCTTATGTACGAAAAAGTTTCGACAAATCTGAATTTCGTAGACAGAGAAAAAAATGTTGAGAAATTCTGGGAAGAAAATCACATCTTTGAAAAGAGTATGGAAAACCGTAAAGAAGGTGAAACTTACACCTTTTATGACGGACCGCCAACAGCTAACGGTAAACCGCATATCGGACATGTTCTGACCCGTGTTATCAAAGATATGATTCCGAGATATCAGACCATGAAAGGCAAAATGGTTCCGCGTAAAGCCGGATGGGATACACACGGTCTGCCGGTTGAGCTGGAAGTAGAAAAAATGCTCGGTCTGGACGGAAAAGATCAGATCGAAGAATATGGACTGGTTCCTTTCATTGATAAATGTAAAGAGAGCGTATGGAAATACAAAGGCATGTGGGAAGATTTCTCCGGAACGGTTGGTTTCTGGGCTGACATGAAAAATCCGTATGTTACTTATGATGATAACTATATCGAGTCTGAATGGTGGGCACTGAAAACCATCTGGGAAAAAGGCCTGCTGTACAAAGGATTCAAGATCGTTCCTTACTGCCCACGCTGCGGTACTCCGCTTTCTGCCCAGGAAGTGGCACAGGGTTACAAGGACGTAAAAGAACGTTCTGCTGTTGTACGTTTCAAAGTCAAAGACGAGGACGCTTACATTCTGGCATGGACAACCACACCATGGACACTGCCTTCCAACCTTGCACTCTGCGTAAACCCGGATGAGGATTATGTAAAAGTTCAGATGAAAGAAGACGGCCGTGTTTATTACATTGCACAGGCTCTGGCTGACAAGGTGCTCGGCGAAGATGCTTACAATGTACTGGAGAATTACAAAGGAACAGACCTGGAATATAAAGAGTACGAACCACTGTACAGCTGTGCAGCCGTTCATGCAGAAAAACAGAACAAAAAAGCATTTTATGTTGTTTGTGATACTTACGTAACACTGACAGATGGTACCGGTATCGTTCATATCGCACCGGCATTTGGTGAAGACGATGCGAAAGTCGGACGTAAATACGGACTGCCGTTTGTACAGCTGGTTGACGGCAAAGGTAACCTGACGGAAGATACACCGTTTGGCGGTATCTTTGTAAAAAAAGCAGATCCGCTCGTGCTGAAAGACCTCGATGAGAGAGGACTTCTGTTTGATGCACCGAAGTTTGAGCACAGCTATCCTCACTGCTGGAGATGCGACACTCCGCTGAT
>ENA-OPWC01001279-OPWC01001279.1-human-gut-metagenome-genome-assembly--contig:-NODE-1279-length-17278-cov-2.619985_pt1 | contig 17278 bp, 16 predicted proteins | sample MGYA00241504_ERZ502000 | MGnify/ENA primary metagenome ERZ502000 (study PRJEB25962, sample SAMEA2042005) | human gut metagenome | biome: human gut; feature: human-associated habitat; material: faeces...
TCATGGCGGTCAGCTGATTCTCTGCGATGATCTTGTCGCTGATCTCCAGTACCTTGGCTGCGGTCTTGGGATCCAGTGCTGCGGTATGTTCATCCAGCAGAAGGAGCTTGGGCTGCTTCAATGCTGCCATAAGCAGTGTGATGGCCTGACGCTGACCACCGGATAACAGCCCAACCTTGCTGGTCATACGGTCTTCCAGTCCCAATCCAAGAGTCTGCAGCTTCTCGCGGAATAACTCTCTGTCCTCTCTGGAAACACCCCAGCGAAGGGTTCTCTTCTCACCGCGACGTAACGCAATCGCCATGTTCTCTTCGATATCCATGGTAGCTGCGGTTCCTGTCATGGGATCCTGGAATACTCTTCCCAGATATTTTGCTCTCTTGTGTTCTGGCAGGTTCGTAATATCCGTACCATCAATGATGATCTTGCCGGAATCGATGGGCCATACGCCGGCGATGGCATTCAGCGTGGTGGACTTACCCGCGCCGTTACCACCAATGATCGTCACGAAATCCCCGGGATTCAGATTTAAGTTTACTCCATTCAAGGCCACCTTCTCGTTGATGGTGCCTCTGTTAAATACTTTATGTACGTCCTGTATCTCCAATGCGTAAGCCATTACTTTGACGCTCCTTTCCGAAGTGTTCTCTTCTCCTTCAAGTAAGGAATTGCCAGGAAAATGGCAACTACGATAGCGGAGAACAATTTCATATCCTCTGAAGGCATCTTCAGCCACAGTACGAACTGATATACCATATAGTAGATCACAGCGCCCAGAATAACCGATGCCAGGGTAAATGCGAACGCAAGCTTTCTCTTGCTGGCAAACTTACCGAAGAGAACCTCACCGATGATAACAGCTGCCAGACCGATAACGATAGCACCGCGTCCCATATTGACATCCGATGCCCCCTGGAACTGGCCGTACAGTGCACCGCACAGTCCTACCAGACCGTTGGAGATCATCAGTGCCAGCACTTTGATGAAATTGGTATTGATGCCCTGTGCTCTTGCCATATTACCGTTACAGCCCGTAGCACGGATAGCATGACCCTGTTCTGTTCCAAAATACCAGTACATCACAGCGATCAGTGCCAGTAAAAATACGATCATTCCCAGGAAAAACAGAAGTCTGCTCACCGAACCGTCCGTCACATAACGCAGAGATACCACCAGCGGATAATTATCTACGCTGACCGGCTGGTTTGCTTTGCCCATGATATTCAAATTAATGGAATACAGGGAGATCTGCGTCAGAATACTTGCCAGAATTCCGGGGATTCCCAGTGCGGTGTTCAACAGTCCCGTTACCATGCCTGCCAATGCTCCGGCCAGGAAAGCAATGGGCAGCGTAGCTATAGGAGAAACTCCCGCACGAATCAGCATAACGGATACCGCAGCGCCGGTTGCAATGGAACCATCCACGGTCAGATCAGCGAAATCCAGCAGGCGGAAGGTAATATACACTCCCAGTGCCATGACTCCCCAGATCATTCCCTGTGCTATCGATCCCGGCATTGCCCTGAACAGGGAAAGGGGATTCAGTGACATAAAGTAAGACATTTCTTTTTCCTCCTAAAACTCCAGATAGGGATATCGCTGTTACGCTCTATCCCTATCGAAGTATATTTTGTTAGAACCGTACTTAAATACCTGTATAACTCTTACTGAATTGCTACGTAATCATCGGGAACGGTGATACCCAGCTCCTCACAGATTTTGGCATTGTACTTCTTGGTAACATTGGGAGCATAACGTACATCCATAGTAGTGATGTCTGCGCCCTCAGCCAGGATCTCGTAAGCCATCTCACCGGTAGCATATCCCAGATCGTAATAGCTGATGGATAAGGTTGCTACGCCACAGCCGTTGCAGATACCCTCTTCACCTGCAATAACAGGGATCTTAGCGGGAGCTACGACATTATATACAGTCTCGGTTACGGATGCCAGTGTGTTGTCGGTAGGGATGTACAGAACATCGCACTCGCCTGCGGCAGCCGTGGTAACGGACTGTACTTCGTTGGTATCAGCGATAGCATACTCTTTATATGCAATACCATCTTTGTCCAGAGCAGCCTCAAACAGCTGGATCTGATACAGAGAGTTAGCTTCTGCGGAGCAATATAACAGACCAACCTGCTTTACATCCGGGAACAGTTCCTTTAACATAGCTTCCTGCTCTTCAATAGGAGCCAGATCAGAAGTACCGGAAATATTTCTGCCGGTAGCACCGGACCAGTCGGAGATCTCCAGTGCGGTAGCATAATCCGTTACGGAAGTACCTAAGATGGGGATCGTGGTGGTAGCTGCTGCTGCACTCTGTAAAGGAGAGGTTGCATTGGCAAGGATCAGATCCACACCATCAGATACGAACCCATTACAGATGGTAGCTGCGGTGGTCTGCTCACCCTGTGCATTCTGCAGATCAAATTTTACATTATCACCAAGCTTTTCTTTTAAAGCATCCTGGAATCCCTGGGTTGCTGCATCCAGAGCTTCATGCTCAACCAGCTGGCAGATACCGATGTTATATACCTTGCCATCTGTGGAAGCGGCACTAGTAGCTGCTGCTTCACTCTGAGCTGTGCCGGTAGCTGCTGCGGTGGAAGCAGTTCCGTTATCGGTGCTGCCACAACCTGTCAGGACAGATGCTGCCATTACTGCGGTAAGTACTACAGATAATAATTTCTTTTTCATAATAAATGTCCTCTTTTCTGCGGATCTTACGATCTGCTTACTGTAATGCGCAGACGCTTTACCCCGTCAAAGCGTTGCACTGATAAATATCATAACCCATAAAAGGACATTCGTCAATCAAAATTCATCGATGCTTTGAATAATAATGATCTAATTTTTAGATATCATCTTTTTTCACCACATCTCCGGGTCTTTTGAAGATATGTCCAGCAGGGATCACCCCTCTGACACAGGAAGTAGGATACACGTTGGAATTGCGTCCGATGACTGTTCCGGGATTCAGTACGCTGTTGCAACCCACTTCTACATGGTCTCCCAACATGGCCCCCATCTTCTTCAGCCCGGTTTCAACCTTCTCTTCTCCGTTCTTTACAACCACCAGCGTCTTGTCGCTCTTCACGTTGGAAGTAATGGAACCGGCTCCCATATGGGACTTGAAGCCCAACACACTGTCTCCCACATAATTATAATGTGGCACCTGTACTTTATTGAACAGAACCACGTTCTTAAGTTCCGTGGAATTGCCAACTACCGCGCCTTTACCCACAATGGCATTGCCACGGACAAAGGCACAGTGACGGACCTCCGCTTCTTCATCAATGATCAGCGGACCGTTCAGGCAGGCGGTAGGAGCTACCTTTGCGTTCTTTGCCACCCAGATATCCTCGCCTCTTTTTTCATAAATTTCTTCCGGCAGTCTCTTACCCAGTTCCAGAATGAAATCGTGGATTCTGGGAAGCACCTCCCAGGGATATTCTGCCTCGGTGAACAGATCTGCCGCAATGGTCTCCTTCAGATCATACAGATTCTCAATCGTAATATTTTCCATGATAATTTCTCCTCATCTTTATTCCTTATTTTTGGCATTGGATTGCTTTGTTTTCTTCTGATAAAATTCTTCTGTAGCCTGGAACTGTCTCCATAGCACTCCCTGATTGTTCAGGCTGCGTACAGCGGTAGTTCGCCTTCCCACAAAATCCGTCAGCTTTCCCATGTACTCTTCCGGTGTGATCACACCATCCGCCACCATGGTAAGCCCCTTTTCCCAACTGGCCGTCAGTGCCGGATTTAAAAGTGGTCTTATGGAATCCGATACCACGTCATAGATCATCTCTCCCATCTGGGTGGGAGTCAGCACCTGGGTCTTCTTGTTCAGTGCCAGATATTCGATATTCACCAGTTTCTTCAGGATCTCCGCTCTCGTGGCGCTGGTGCCGATGCCGCTTCCCTTGATCTGGGCCCGCAGTTCTTCGTCCTCGATAAACTGGCCCGCATTTTCCATGGTCAGGATAATGCTTCCCGAAGTGTAACGCTTGGGCGGCGAAGTCTCGCCCTCCTTGATCTCATAGGTATCCGCAGTCAGAGAATCTCCTTTTTTCAGATGCATCAGCAGATTGGTAAGCTCTGCATCACATTTTTCATCAGCGCTTTCATTCTCATTCTCTTTATCTTCCTTCGGTGCCGTATTCTCCTTCTTAAAAGAGAAGTTCGCCACCTTCAGATACCCTTCCTGTACCAGTACCTTAAAGCTGGCAAAAAAGTTTTCTTCCTTTACCTTCACTGCCAGAGAGAACTTCTGATAGACTGCCGGAGGATAGAAAATACTCAGGAACCGGCGTACAATGACCTCGTACACTTTTGCCGCCGTAGGGGCCAGACCTGCCAGATTGTTCAGTCCCTGTCCCGTTGGAATGATGGCATAATGATCCGTGATCTGCTTATCATTCACGTAACGTGTCTTCGCAATATTCTTATAGGTCCCCTGCTCTAACACTTCTTTGGCAAAAGGAGTGGCCAGAGCATAGCTGCGTAAGCCACCGATATTCTTGTGGATTTCCTTTGCCACCGCCGTAGACAGGACTCTGGCATCCGTTCGGGGATAAGTGGTCATCTTTTTCTCATACAGTTCCTGTACGATCCGCAAAGTCTCATCCGGGCTGATCTTAAAGTATTTGGAACAGTCATTCTGTAACTCCGCCAGATTGTACAGAAGCGGTGCATTCTTGTTCTCTTTTTTCTTCTCAATGCCGGTGACAGTCACCGGGCCTGCCGGTTCTGCGGTAAGCTCTGCGATCAGACGCTCGGCATCCTCTTTTTTCTTGAAGCCGTTCTCTTTATACAGTGCCGGAGAATTATAATATTTCGAGCCTTCCACTGCTCTCCACTCTGCGGTAAAGGGCTTCTCCTGTAATTTAAAATTACCGATCACCCGGTAAAAGGGAGTCTTGGTGAACGAACGGATCTCCCGCTCTCTGTTCACGATCATTCCGAGGACACAGGTCATGACACGACCCACAGAAATCACTGCCCGGTCTCTTTTGAGATACCCTTTTACCGTGTTGCCGTATTTTAACGTCAGGGCTCTGGAAAAATTGATACCCATGAGATAATCTTCCTTGGCCCGCAGATAGGCAGCATTTCCCAGATTGTCGTAGGCTGAGAGATCTTTTGCCTCCCGGATTCCACGTAAGATCTCTTCCTCCGTCTGGGAGTCGATCCATACACGTTTCCGTTCCTTGTCCTGTACGCCCGACATCTGCTCCACCAGACGATAGATGTATTCTCCCTCTCTTCCGGAGTCGGTGCAGACATAAATTGTCGTAACATCCGGCCGGTTCAGCAGGGAACTTACGATCGTATACTGTTTTTTCGCACTTTCAATGACTTCGTATTTGAATTCCGTCGGTAGAAAAGGCAAGGTGTCAAAGCTCCATCTCCGGAACTTTTCATCATACACCTCCGGATAACTCATGGTCACCAGATGTCCCACACACCAGGTAACGATAGCCTCTTCCGATTCCAGATAGCCGTCTTTGGAACGCATATTGTATTTTAAAGCATTGGCAAATTCTCTTGCCACGCTCGGTTTCTCTGCAATAAATAAATTTTTACCCACGTAATACCATCTTTCCTGTCTTACGAGTTCTCATCCACGGAATGCACCAGTATCTGTACCGTTCCTTCCGTTAATGTCTTCTCATATCCATTCTCGCTAAATATCAGAATGCTGTCTACAGTCACATGTTCCCTCTTCATGGATGCCTGCAGCACATCATAATCTTTCGAAGTATAACATACCGTGCCGGAATAATCCACCACGATTTTTCTGCCGGTGTCCTCCCTGCACAGAAAATAGATTTTCCCCTGTCTGCTGTTCCAGAGTTCAACCGTCCGGAAACGTCCCTGCAGCACTTCCTGACAGATCCGGCGATAGGTCAACAGTTGAAAATCATTATATTCTTCCCGGATGTATTTTTCATAAAATGTACTGCCTTCTGTCCGCTCAGACGTCTGATGCGGAAACAGAAAGCAAAAATAAAACCGGACAAACGCATTACAGATCTCATATGTACCGGGCAGCACCTTCTCCACCAGCTCCAGTTCCATCAAATTCTTCAGATATACACTGATCTTTGCCCGGGAAAATCCGGTATGTGCATACATATCGTTCAGTTTTCCATGTCTTCCGTCTGCCAGCGTTGCCAGAATGGTGTCATAAACTGCCGTCTCCCGCGATTCCTCCGACAGCCATTTTATCATAAGCTCCGGCAGAAAGCTGTTCCTCTGTAAAAGCAGCCGGATCAGATTTTCTTCTGCCGAATTCTGCGGATAAAGCAGCCGCCACAGTCCCGGCAGCCCTCCCAATGCCGCATAAAGCGAAATACTTTCCTGTACCGTATAGTCGGAAAATATCTTACGCATGGCGGAAAAAGGCAGTTCCTTCACCTTCAGAAATCCGCTGACGGAAAATGCCAGATTTCCCACTTTGGAAATCATGCTGTTCTCCACCCAGCCGGAGGCATAGGTGGTCAGGATCACTAACAGTGCTTCTTTTTTCTCCTTCAGGAACCGAATCAGTTCCTGCAAAAACAAAGTATCCCCTTTTAAAAGATACTGAAAATTCTCTATGATAAGTACTTTCTTATCTGCTGTCGTTTCGCCTTTCTGTATTGTCATGCATTCCAGCAATTCCCGCCAGGAAGGATACTCTGCAATCTCCTTTCCCCGGCTTCGCAGTTCCCGTCCCCACAAATATTGTTGTTCTCTGGAAGAACAGTTTCCCGCACTATAACGCAACGTCTGTTTTTTCTCCGTAAAAGAGGTTAAGAGAGCCGTCTTGCCAACGCCTCTCTGTCCATACACCACCAGGATCTGACTCCCTGTTCTCTTATAATGATTTTCCAAAAAAGCTGTTTCCTGTTCCCTTCCAGTCAGCATGGCAGCCTCTTTCTTTCTGACCCAGCAGATCAGTACATCTTCTGCAACAGTTGTTCGATCTCTTCCTGTGACAACGGCTTTCCAAACAGATATCCCTGAATGATATCACACCCGATGGCCCGCAGATATTTATACTGCTGTTCTTCCTCCACGCCTTCCGCAATGGACTCAAATCCCAGGGATTTCACCATACTTACAATAGACTCCGTAATAATCCGGGTCGCAGAATCCGTCAGCAGCGTGTCGGTAAATGATTTATCAATCTTCAGCGTATTGATAGGCAGCTTCTTTAAGTAAGACAGGGAAGAAAATCCTGTTCCGAAGTCATCCAGTGAAATGCGAATCCCGTACTCCTTCAACAACTGCATTTTCTCGGTAACTGCACTGAAATCGTCGATCAAAATGCTTTCTGTGATCTCCAGTTCGATTTCATCCGGATCCACATCGTATTTATGAATGATATTCAGCAGGGTTTCCACAAAATCTTCCTTCTGGTACTGCAACGCGGAAATATTCACTGACAGCACAAAAGGAACTCCGTAACGGTTCCTCCATTCGGAAAAAGTACGGATACTCTGTTCCAGTACCCAGTTGCCGATAGGAATGATCGTTCCGTTCTTCTCCGCAATGGGAATGAATTTTGCCGGACTGATCATTCTGCCGTTGCCATCCTTCCAGCGGATCAGTGCCTCCACGCCCCGCAGTTTACGGTTGCCCGCATAATACTGGGGCTGATAATACAGCAGAAAATTATTCTCAAAAACAGCCTCTTTTAATTTGCTGTCCAGTTCTACATTTTTCAGGAAATCGTTCAGGATCGGCGTATCGAAATACTGGATCCGGTTCTTGCCCATGGCTTTTCCCTTGAACATTACGATTTCCGCACAGTTGATCAGTTCCAGTGCGGAAGTCGCAGCCTCCGGATATTCCGCCACACCGACACTTACGGTGATGTTCAGGACCTGCCCGCCCACCAGATAAAACGGCTCCCTGGTGCGCTTAACGATCTCCTTATGAATATGTTCCACACTTTTGTTCCCACAAGGATCATAAATGGCCATGCAGTAGACATCACTGGTCAGGTGGCAGACGATCACATCATCCCCGTTAAATTCCTTCAGAAAAGAGCCAAACTGCTGTACCAGTTCGTCCCCCGCCACGATTCCCAGTCCGTCATTTACCTTGCGGAAATCATCAATATCAATAACAAGAACGCTGACCAGCCGGTTATCCTCTTTGGCCCGACGAAGAAATTCGGTCAGAAGACGCACAAAATAATTACGGTTGTACAGTCCGGTCAGACTGTCGTAATACGCCATGTAGAGAAGCTCTTCGTTCTGTGTTTTCTGTTTGGTGATATTCTGTACCACAATAATCTGATCCGTCGGCCTGCCATCTTCGTAGAAAATCCTGCTGGAAAACTGCAGCCAGGTCTTCTTTCCCCTCTGCATACATTCCACAGAGTCCGTCTCCCGACCGCTCTTTTCCAAAAACAGCATTTCCCGAAGTGCCAGCACATACGGTTCGTCCACCATCTCCTGAAGTTTTACAAAATCTCTTCTGTCCAGAATCTGGAAGTCAAAGAAATCATCCCATTTTCCCAGCGTAGTGACCGTATTCTTTTCAAAAGAATAGTAGATATAAGCATAATCCATGGTATCGCACAACAGACGATACATTCTCTCCTTAGCGCTCAGTTTCTGATTCATTGCGCGCATAAGATCCAGCTGATAGCGTAACTCGTTCATAACCCCACTCACCCTTTATTTTTTGGTGATGTAACCCTGTGCTTTCAAAAGTTCTGCGCAAAGCAATGCTCCCCCAGCTGCTCCACGTAAGGTATTGTGTGACAAACCTACGAACTTGTAATCATATACGGTATCTTCTCTCAGACGACCTACACTGATACCCATACCGTTCTCGAAATCAACATCCAGAGCCACCTGAGGTCTGTTGTCCTCCTCCAGATACTGGATAAACTGCTTCGGTGCGCTGGGAAGTCCCAGTCTCTGAGGCTCACCGCTGAAGGTGACCAGTTTCTCGATCAGCTGCTCCTTGGTGGGCTTCTTACGGAATTTAACAAATACGGCTGCGGTATGTCCGTTCAATACCGGAACACGGATGCACTGACAGGTGATCACGGGAGAAGTTGCGGGAACGATCTTATCGCCTTCCACTTTACCCCAGATACGTAAGGGTTCTTTCTCACTCTTCTCTTCCTCACCACCGATGTAAGGAATGATATTGCCTACCATCTCGGGCCAGTCCTTAAAAGTCTTGCCTGCGCCGGAGATTGCCTGATAAGTGGTTGCTACCACTTCGTAAGGCTCGAATTCCTTCCATGCGGTCAGAACAGGTGTATAGCTCTGGATGGAGCAGTTGGGCTTTACAGCGATAAATCCTCTGGTGGTTCCCAGTCTCTTCTTCTGTGCCTCGATGATCTGGAAATGTTCGGGATTAATCTCGGGTACTACCATGGGAACATCGGGGGTCCATCTGTGGGCACTGTTGTTGGATACCACAGGGGTTTCGGTCTTTGCGTATGCTTCCTCGATGGCCTTGATCTCATCCTTGGTCATATCTACCGCACTGAATACGAAATCAACCTGTGCGGCTACTTTTTCTACTTCATTGACATTCATGACTACCAGCTTTTTCACAGCTTCGGGCATGGGAGTGGTCATCTTCCAACGGTCACCCACGGCCTCCTCATAAGTCTTGCCTGCGGAACGGGGGCTGGCAGCAATGGTCGTTACCTCGAACCAGGGATGGTTCTCCAACAGAGAGATAAATCTCTGACCTACCATACCGGTTCCGCCCAGGATACCTACACGTAATTTTTCACTCATTTTTCATTTCCTCCTCATCTTTGTGCATTTTTATTTTATCTGCAAAAGACCTGTTCAGTTTCCACTTACTGAATGCGGTCTTCCAAAGCCTGTTGATATACTTCTATGGCATTTGTTTTCAGGTATTCTTTATTTTTCTCAATGACCTGCTTCATCATTTCCGCACCGGGAGCACCGATGGTCAGCCGCTTTTCCACACAGGTCTTTAAGGAAATGGCATCGTAAATGTCCTCATCAAACTTATCACTGATGGAACGTAATTCTTCCAGGCTCAGGGCATCAATGGAAGTATCCTTTTCAATACAATACAGTACCAGGCGTCCGATAATGCCATGAGCATCCCGGAAAGGTACACCCTTACCTACCAGATAATCTGCGGCATCCGTAGCATTGGTAAATCCGTTCATGGCACTCTTTGCCATACGGTCCTTACGGAACTTCATGGTCTTTATCATGCCGGTAAATAAGGCAATACAGTCCGCTACGGTATCCATGGCATCAAAAGCCATCTCCTTGTCTTCCTGCATGTCTTTATTATAAGCAAGGGGCAGTCCCTTCATGGTGGTAAGTAACGCCATCAGGGCACCGTAGACTCTTCCGGTCTTGCCTCTTACCAGTTCGGCGATATCCGGGTTCTTCTTCTGAGGCATAATGCTGCTTCCAGTGGAATAGGCATCGTCCAGTTCCACGAACTGGTACTCATTGGAATTCCAGATAATGATTTCTTCGCTGAAACGGCTTAAATGCATCATGATCGTGGAAAGTGCGGAAAGGAACTCGATCAGATAATCTCTGTCCGCCACGGAATCGATACTGTTTAATGTCGGTCCTTCAAAACGAAGCAGCTTTGCGGTATACTCACGGTCTAACGGATACGTGGTACCGGCCAGTGCTCCTGCTCCCAGAGGACAATAATTCATACGTTTGTAAATATCGGCCAGACGCTGTCTGTCCCTCTTGAACATTTCAAAATAGGCACCATAATGATGAGCCAGAGTAATGGGCTGTGCCTTCTGTAAATGGGTGAATCCCGGCATATAGGTCTCTAAGTTGTTCTCCATGGTGTCCAGAATGGCTTCCAGAAGCTTTTCCAGAAGTCCGTCTGTCTCTGCCACTCTCGCTCTGGTATAGAGACGCATGTCCAACGCCACCTGGTCGTTACGGCTGCGTCCGGTGTGAAGCTTTTTACCTGCATCACCGATCCGGTCGATCAGGGTTGCCTCTACAAAACTGTGGATATCCTCCTGGGTTTCGTCGATTGTAAGCTTTCCGGCATCCACATCCTCTAAAATACCGGTCAGTCCTTCGATAATGCTCTTTTTCTCCTCCTCGGTGAGGATTCCCTGCTTTGCCAGCATGGTGGCATGTACGATACTTCCGGTGACATCTTCATGAAACAATCTCTTATCGAATGTTATGGACGCATTGAAATCAAATACCAGCTGATCGGTCTGTTTCGTAAAGCGTCCTCCCCATAATTGTGCCATGGTCATTCTCCCATCTTTTTATTCTGTCAGCAGCCTATCAGACAATTTTTCTCATAGACATTGATTGCAATTAATCATATCACAAACGACACTTTAATGCAATACAGTGAATTTCATCACTTTCGGGTAGCAAAAACACTTTTTTCTTTTAAATTCATACTATAACAATAAATATTCAAGTTAAGGAAGTATGCCTTTTTATGGGAGCTCTCATCGAATTAAAAAACATAGGTTACTCCTATCATAATCTGGCGGGCGAGACCGGTGCCATAAAAGATGTCTCCTTTCAGGTGGAGGAAGGGGAATTTGTCGCTTTAGTAGGTCCCAGCGGCTGCGGGAAGTCCACGCTGCTGTCTATCATTGCGGGACTGCTTGCTCCGGAGACCGGCACCATCGTAGTCAACAATCCCGACGGATCCCTTCACTATCCCCGTGTCGGCTATATGCTGCAGCACGATCATCTCTTCGAATGGCGTACCATCTACCAGAATGTCACTCTGGGACTGGAGATCCATCATGCTCTTACCAAAGAGCGTACCGACTATGTGAAACAGCTTCTGTCCGACTATGGTCTGGAAAGCTTTCAGGATAAACGTCCCAGCGAATTGTCCGGCGGCATGAAGCAGCGTGCTGCCCTGATCCGTACCCTTGCCCTGGATCCCCAGCTGCTCCTTCTGGATGAACCCTTCAGCGCCCTGGATTACCAGACCAGGCTCATGGTATCCGCGGATATCTGCCGGCTGATCCGGCAGGCTGGTAAGACTATGATCATCGTCACTCACGATCTGTCGGAAGCCATCAGTCTGGCCGACAAGGTCTATGTACTGTCTGCGAGGCCGGCGACGATCAAGGCCGTTCTCCCCATCCGGCTCACGCTTCCGGATGCATCACCGCTGGCTGCCAGAAATGCGCCAGAATTTCCATATTATTTCAAACAACTCTGGGAGGAATTAACGGATGAGACCACAAACTAAACAACCTCTGACCGTTCAGGAACAATATCTTCGAAAACACAAAAGCCATCACAGACAGGTCTCCTTCCTGCGCTTTTTTCTTCTGGGAATCTTTTTACTCCTGTGGGAAGTAAGTGCAGATCTTGACTGGATCGACAGTTTCTTTTTCTCCAGTCCCCACAGAGTCATTCTGTGCCTTGGCGAATTATGGACAGAGCGGTCCCTTCCGATGCATATCGGTATCACACTGTTAGAAACGATCCTGAGTTTCCTGCTGGTATTTTTCGTCAGTCTTCTGTTATCCACTCTGCTGTGGTTTTCCAGGCAGCTGTCGGAGATCTTAGAGCCTTATCTGGTACTGCTCAACAGCCTTCCGAAATCCGCTCTGGCTCCTCTGTTTATTGTCTGGCTGGGCACCGGGATCAACACCATCATCATTGCTGGAATCTCTGTGGCAGTATTCGGATCCATCATCAGCTTTTACACCGCCTTTCATCAGGTAGATCCGGAAAAGGAGATTCTGATCCGCACACTGGGTGGAAACCGCAGGGATATCTTTTTCAAAGTGGTACTGCCGGGATCCATTCCCACCCTGCTCAGTACCACCAAAGTCAATATCGGGCTGTCCCTGGTAGGTGTTATCATCGGGGAATTTCTCGCCGCCAGACGGGGACTGGGCTACCTGATCATCTACGGTTCCCAGGTCTTCCAGCTGGATATGGTAATCAGTTCCATCTTACTGCTATGTGTGATTGCCATGCTGCTCTATCTGCTGACACAGTCTCTGGAACATTACAGCAAAAAGCACCGCAACTGACCTTTCGGAGATCCGCAGGCGTTTTTGTCTTACGGTCTCCTACATAATTTACGGCTTTGTGAAACGTTCTGCGAAAATAAAAAATTTTACAGTTGCAAAATTTCCCAAGAACATATATAATAACCTAGTCCGCTGAAATAGCTCAGTTGGTAGAGCACTTCACTCGTAATGAAGGGGTCGTGGGTTCGAGTCCCATTTTCAGCTTAGTCATAAAAGTACCGGAAAGCCTTAAATAAAGGAATTCGGTACTTTTTTTGTTTAAAAATGTACCAAAAGTGTTTATGGTTTTGATGCTGATGTATATATAACAACGTACATATAGAAGTTGATAACATAACATACATATAATATAATAATATTATGGAAAACAAAGAGAAAATTGAAATAGAGATAATTAAAAGTAACAGAAAAACAATTGCCATTGAAGTAAGACAGGACTTAAGGGTTATAGTAAGAGCACCTAAAAGAGCGTCTAACAGAGAAATAATGAAGTTCGTTGAGCAAAAGCAGGATTGGATTGCGAAGCATCTTGCATATATGCAAATCAGATATGAGGAAACCCGTAGAGTAAAAGAAAAACAGTTCACAGATGATGACATTAGAAAAATGAAAGACGAGGCAAAAAGGGTTATACCTGACAGAGTAAAATATTATGCTGGTATTATGGGAGTTACGTTTGGAAAAATTACTATTAAAAATCAAAAAACCAGGTGGGGCAGCTGCAGCAGCAAAGGAAATTTGAACTTTAACTGTCTGTTAATGCTGACACCGGACAAAGTAAGGGATTATGTAGTTATTCATGAACTTTGCCACTTAAAGCAGATGAATCATTCAAAAATGTTTTGGGCAGAAGTAGAGAAAGTCATGCCTGATTATAAAGTTTACAGGCAATGGCTTAGCCGAAATGGGAATATGCTGATTGAGCGCATGAAATAAGTTTTCGATAGTTTGAAATTTCATTATATTAATTTTTTAATGAAGATAATGGATAAGGAGAGAATAAAAAAAGAAAAGAGGGGAAAAATGGCAGGGACAATGATACACCTTGTTATAGCTGTACGGCTGGCAGATTTTATTGAAAAGAATGGATATTTGATAAAAACATCAATTGAAGAGGAAGAGGGTACGGATTTAAATAGAAAAATGTTTGTTGTTGGTAATATTTGTCCTGATGGGATAATGAACCATAAAAATTATGAAAGAAGTATGAAACTGCATACACATTTCAGGGATGGAATACCTGATGGTGACTTTGGAAAAGATGGAACTATTGAAATATTTGAAGAAAGGCTCAAAGAATTTTGGGAGAAACATTTAGAAGATGAAAAGTATGTGAGAGGACTTTATCTTGGATATATAACTCATATGATGACAGACAAACGGTTTGTTTTGTATGAACGACCAAAATATTTTGAGAATATATCTGTTATAGGTCTGACTGACCATGACAGAGAGACTTTTGTTTATTTTAACAGGGATACGGATTTGGTTGATTTTAAACTTGTAAGAGAAATGCCTGAACTTTTGGAGGCAAAGGATATATTGGAAGAGACAAGCGGATATTATATAAAAGATATGATAACCAGCATAGACCTTGATAAAAGCCGTATGTGGATATTAAATCATTTCTTTGAGAAAGAACATGTGATTGAAGAAAGCAGATTTTTAGATTATAAGAGCATAATAAAATTTATTGATGATACTGTCGAATATATAAAAAAGAGACTGCTTGATGAAAAATTCCTTATAAATAAATCAAGAATAGAGAAGCAGGGGAATGGAGGATAAGAGATATGGGGTTTGACAGACAGAATATATTAGAACAGATAGAGAAAAATATACCAACTGAGTGCCCGGATTGTTTTGAAAGATTATATTTTAAAGGAGCAGGAAAATATACATGTCCCAGATGTCATAAAATATATTACGATTATTTCGGTCTTATAAAGAAATATCTTGAAGAAAATGGACCGGCACCGGCGGTAGAAATAGCAAATAATACAGGCATTAGTTTGGAAATTATAGATGCGTTATTAGAAGATGGAAGACTTGAAATGCCTAAAGAATTTAAAGATGTAAAAAGATGTGAAAGATGTGGTGCACTTTTTCCGGTGGGTAGGTATTGTCAAAAGTGTATTGAGAATACCAGCAATGGAATTATGAACATATTTAAAGATGAAGAGGCACAGCGGAGAAAATTTGCAAAATCGAGACTTACCAGAGACAATGAAACTAAAAGACAGTATGAGAAAGACAAGATGCACTATTTAAATCATATAAGAGAGGACAGGAAATAGAATAATAGTTAAAATAAAAAACTCTATAGCTATTGAAAGGAATATTGTAATTAAAGATAGAATATAAAAAAGGATGCCATACAAAATATGACATCCTTTTTATATAAATTTTTATAGTTTAAAACTACTTTTAAATTCATATAATTTATTATAAGAAATCAGCTAAAAATTAGCAGCATCCCTGAGCCTTCATTGCTTCAGCAACTTTAAGGAATCCGGCGATATTAGCACCTGCCATGTAGTTTCCAGGCATACCAAATTCTTTAGAAGCTTCGTCACATGACTTGAAGATTTCTTTCATGATGTTGTGAAGTTTTCCGTCAACCTCTTCAAATGTCCATGAAAGTCTTTCAGAGTTCTGGCTCATCTCAAGACCTGATGTTGCAACACCACCGGCATTTGCAGCCTTAGCTGGACCATAAAGCATGTTGTTTGCGAAGTAAACATCAATAGCTTCCGGTGTAGAAGGCATGTTAGCTCCCTCAGATACAGCGTAGCATCCGTTTTTAGCTAAGAGTGCAGCACTTTCACCATCGATTTCGTTCTGAGTTGCACATGGAAGAGCGATATCACACTTGATGCTCCAAATTCCCTTGCATCCCTCTGTGTATGTAGCATTTGAATGAGAAGTTCTGTCAACATATTCTTTGATACGTCCTCTTTCAACTTCCTTAATCTGCTTAACAACATCAAGGTCAATTCCGTCAGGATCATAGATATATCCGTTTGAATCAGATAAAGCAACAACCTTAGCACCAAGCTCAGTAGCTTTCTTTGTAGCATAAATAGCAACATTACCTGAACCTGAAATAACAACTGTCTGGTCTTTGAAGCTCTTTCCGTTAGCTTTAAGCATTTCGTCTGTAAAGTAGCAGAGACCAAATCCTGTAGCTTCTGTACGTGCTAATGAACCACCATATGTAAGTCCTTTTCCTGTAAGAACACCAGACCATTCATTGCGGATTCTCTTATACTGTCCGAACATATATCCGATTTCTCTTGCACCTGTTCCTATATCACCTGCAGGAACGTCACAGTCAGGTCCGATATGTTTGCAAAGTTCTGTCATGAAGCTCTGGCAGAAACGCATAACTTCTCCGTCGCTCTTACCCTTAGGGTCGAAATCAGAACCACCTTTACCGCCGCCCATAGGAAGTGTAGTAAGTGAGTTTTTGAAAATCTGCTCAAAACCTAAGAATTTGATGATACCGCTGTATACAGATGGGTGAAGTCTAAGACCTCCCTTGTAAGGTCCGATAGCAGAGTTAAACTGGATACGGAAACCTCTGTTTACCTGTACTTTACCGTTATCATCTACCCAAGGTACACGGAAGATAATCTGTCTTTCAGGCTCAACGATTCTTTCAAATACACCTGCTTCTACTAAGTCAGGTCTTTTTTCAACAACAGGCTCAAGAGAAGTAAATACTTCCATAACTGCCTGAATAAATTCAGGTTCCCCTGCATTTCTTTTTTTAACTGTTTCAAGTAAGTCAATAAGATATTGATTTTTTAACGCCATTTTAAAAAACCTCCTGAATAATATGTTTTATTGTTGAAATGCCCATTTTTAAAATCAATTCAATATGTATATCTTTCATATAAATATATCCCAAATATATATGTTTAATATACACAAAAATTGTAAAACATTCCTAAAACAGTATTGCACAATTTTTTACAAAAATCAATTAAAAATTGTCATATATCATATAAAAATTATCAGATATGTGATAATATATGAAAATATTTTTAAAATCAGTTGTAGATAAATTTTTTTTCTACCTATAAAATGTAGAAAAATACCTATAAAATTAAAAATAGAAAGCAAATTCCTGCAAAAAGCGTATATTTGTCTAAACATATCTATTACTGTCATGAAACTAAAACGAACATTAGCCACTATAATGCTGGCTGCATGTACTTACGCAGCAGTTGCACAAAATGCAGGCACACCA
>ENA-OPWC01001289-OPWC01001289.1-human-gut-metagenome-genome-assembly--contig:-NODE-1289-length-17228-cov-5.692482_pt1 | contig 17228 bp, 19 predicted proteins | sample MGYA00241504_ERZ502000 | MGnify/ENA primary metagenome ERZ502000 (study PRJEB25962, sample SAMEA2042005) | human gut metagenome | biome: human gut; feature: human-associated habitat; material: faeces...
CAATCAGCGATCTATAACATACTTCAGTTAAGGCATTCGGCATACATGTTAAAGCTTTAAAAACTAATTGGGCGTCATCTTGTTTTAGTTGTTTGGAAGTAACTGTAAAAAACAGTCCTGCATTCTCCAACTCCATTTTCCACTGAATCTTTTGTTTATTGATACCATAACAAGGGTCGGAAAGTTGTTTATGGTTGATAAGATCCTGATGAATTGTACTCTTGAAACCTAATGCTGGTAACCACAACTCCGTTTCTGTCTGAAAATTTCCAACCTATATTTTTGTGCATGTTATTTGAGCATTTTTTTCGATTAAATTAATTATCATAGTGGAGGACATCAGGTATTAACGGTTTTAAAGATATTACTTTTTAACAATCTCTCGCCATCTCTTCTGTTTGTCGCAATACTTAGTTTTCTTATTTTTCAATCATATATTTTTCCTGTTGCAATATAAATTCCTTGTATTATACAATAAATTTTTGTAATTTTAGTTTCTGTGAGTATAGTGGTAATCGCTTAAATTTTATAATTACCTACTATAAATTTAATATTTTTATTGCTATGTTTCTATTTACCAATAGAACATATTAAATAAAGATCTCTTGCTGTTTTCAAATCCAAATACGACCAAAGGACGTAACCGTATAACAATAAAAGCAAGTCTGGATAAAGGTCTTACCTGGTTGCCCGAACATCAAATCATGCTCAACGAAGCAGAAGGTTGGGGATATAGTTGTCTGACAATGATTGATGAAGAAACAATCGGGATTCTATATGAGAGTAGTGTGGCACACATGACTTTTCAGGCGGTGAAATTAACGGATCTGTTAGGAGTAAAACTATCTGATATAATAAAAGATTGAAGCTATAGATGTGTCGCAGTGTGCAGAACGATATGCTTTGTTGATTTGTAATTTATTTTTTTTAATATAAAATCTTATCCCACCTTTTTACCATTCCTTCATCGGGAATATAAGGAACTTACTCCTTTGAAATAGTAAAAAATAAAGGAAGGTGGCTACACTATCTTCCTTTTTTAATATCATAATGCCCGTTTAGAATACGGTTTGTGTACATTTATTTTGTTGTTAACACAATTATCTTTATATTACGGTCCTGTTATAAAAAAGAAGTGATATGGATAAAATTGATATCTTTATAGAAGAACTAGCTCAGGTTGAGTCAAACTCTATTTTAACTAATGTATATGCAGGTTCTTCATTACAAAATGAAATATGTAGGCATAATTTGTCACTATATTTTCATTATATGTTAAAAAATAATAGTCACGTCATTTTAGTGGGAGAGGCTCCTGGTTATAGAGGGTGTAGATTATCCGGTATTCCATTTACTTGTGAAGATATGTTTACCCAAGAGTGGCTTCCTGACTTGATGGGAATAAATTTAGGTTATAGAATATTTTCAAAAGATAAGCCTGAGCGTGAATTGTCTGCTCTAACGGTGTGGCCTAAGCTAAAAGAATGGTATAATCAATATGGAACAGTACCGTTATTATGGAATATTTGTCCTTTTCATCCTCATAAAGAAAATAATGATAAAAGTAACAGAACACCTTATGCACAGGAAATAATGGCGGGTAAAGAATTTCTAATAAAATTACTGGATTTATTTGAAATTAAACATATTGGTTCAATTGGGAGAAAAGCGGAAAAAGCAATAAAAGGAATGAAGCATGAGACTTTTTATTTGAGGCATCCGGCTCATAACGGCAGTAATGTTTTTGAAAAGAATATAGAACAGTTTATGTATCTTGTGAATGATAAATAGAACAACTATATTATATATTGATAAACTATGGAAAAAATATATTCTATGCCAGCTATAGAAAATAGCGAAAGTGAGATTTTAATTTTAGGCACCATACCTGGAGGTGAGTCTTTAAAATATCAGCAATATTATCAGAATAAAGATAATTTATTTTGGGATATCATGTTTAGAATTTGTGACCCTAATTGGCCTTTTTTTGAAGAAGTTTATGCTATTCCTTATGAAAAGAGAAAACAGTTATTGTTAGATAATAAAATCTCTTTATGGGATATTCTTGAATCTTGTGAACGTGATGGAAATAGTGATAGGACTATTAAGAATGAGCGATTGAATGATTTAGAAACATATCTGAAGTTACACCCCAAGATTAGAAAAATTTGTTTTAATGGGCAAAAGGCATATAGCTATTATAAGAAAATGGTATATAATTTGCCACAGAAAATCCATCCAATAGAATTGTATTCTACTAGCCCAAGTAGTCCTGTTAATTCTTTTTCTATATTAAAACAATGGAGAAATGCAATAAAAGAGATATAGTGAGAAAAGAGAATAATAAAGGAAGGTAGCTTTTACACTATCTTCCTTTTCTTACTTATCCCCACTTCAAATTCAAGACTAAAGCTTCTTTTCCAACTTCCAGCTCCAAATTCTTTATCAGGCTGGCTCCGAGCTCTACTGCACTTTCTTTGTAGGACTCTTTAAATACTGCCTGTTCAAAAAAGTATGAACACCCGAAAGGTACTTCTCCCCACATCTTGGGCAGTCTGAATCCATCCAGACCAATTCCGCATACCAGGTAACCGTCTGCGTCAGCCATTAATCCCTGTTGCAGCTTATTATCGGGATATTCAAGCCCCCTGTGAAAAACAAAGTCGATTTCCTTCGCCTGCCTGATTATCTCGAATTCAACTACTCCTTCTCTTTTGATCAGCCTGTTTATGTCTGCCTGTACTGCTATTCTGATATCCTCGTCTGTCATTTTTTCTGTATCATATATTTTTGATACGATAAATATTTTCTTTTTCATAATTTTCTTTTTATGGTTAGTTCAACTTGTCCTTTTCCATTGTTCGCCAGTCTTATATCCGCTTCAATCCCCAGATCCCTTATTGTATCATTATAGGTTTCAATCAGCCACTGTGAATCAATGAAGTAGTTTTCTTCGTTCTGATCAGCGTATAACCCGTTCTCCTCTTTCGCCTTTCTTATTATATGTTGTTCCGTCAGGTTCAGAATATCCGCTGCTACTGTAATATGTAGAAACCTGGGATTGTCGGCTATAGGAATCTCCGTGAAATATTGGTACAGGATGTAAAGGGCCTCTTCATCACTGCTAATCTTGTGTATGCCCAGATTACGAGCTTGTATTCTTGTATCGAGCATTAATTCAACTACGCTATAAGGTATCCATTCCAGTTCCCCCATATAAAATCTCCTGACCTCGTTTTCTGTTGTGAAGTTTAGGATAGCCAGGTCCTTTATCGGTAATTGGGCAAACTTTGGCTGGAACGGTTTATTATCCTGTTTCTGGTAGATAATTCTTCTATTCATTTCCCTTCCTCCTTCGTCTTTTGTGATGTAATCTTCAGCTCAATTCTCCAGTTTTTTTCCAGATATGACACCAATCCTCTGTATGCGTCAATCCTTCTTCTTTCTCTTGGCATGATAGACAAGGCTTCCTGTAAAGTCATACTGATAATGCAGAGTCCGGTAGAAGAGAAAAGTTCCTTACCATACTTTCCTTTGAGAGCTTCTATGTCTTTCTCGTATTTGGAAGGAATAGGTTTAGAGGGTGTACTACTTTTTTCGATGACATCAGGTGTAGCATAAACCTGACGATTAGAACCCGAACCCCGTTCAGATCCTAATATTCTTTTTAAATATTCTTTGAACATAAAATTAGCTTTTTTCAGATATTAGGTTTTGAGGGGTTAGGAATAGCGTTTTAGCGATTTGGGAGAGGGAAATAAAAAACGTATCAAGTATTTAAACCTGATACGTTATCTTTATTAAACTTAAATCATTCTGGCTGTCGTACTCTAGTCTCTTCAACCTATAGCTATTACTAATCTTTTATTTTTTTGCTTTAATAATTTTAGCTTTCATTGCAGCGGTATCTAATATATCATCAGCAGCTATAGAAGGAAAAAGAGGATACTTGGGTAATATTTCTTGAACAGTGTTAGTATACAGTGAATTATTTTTTCTCACTAGTGTCCCGATTTTAACGGGACACTAGTGAGAGCTTATATAGAATAAGATATAGGTACACTGATTTACAATCCCCTTAAACCTTATTCTATATAATGTCTAATCTGTAAAATTTTATATCTCAGATATTAGGTAGTAAGGTGGCAAGAATGGCGTTTTGTCTTATTAATATCTTTGTCGTATTTCTACCATTTTTCCAAAAAGATGATACCCATTCCATGTTCTATTTGTATAAAAACATAGAATGGACACCATCTTAAACTTTGAATATAGGCTTTATTTGTTGTAAATTTTCAATTTGATAGTACTTAGATGTTTCAAGTGGACTCAATACTATTCTTCGAGAATATCATCATTATCATAAGTATCCTTCATCAAGATGGTATCCTGTTCTTCTTCTAATTCGTCATTGGAGAAAATTGGTTCTTTTTCAATAGGTTTAGAAGGTGTATATACAGGCCCTTCATGTTTGGGAGAATCCGATGAAGATTCATCACTACCTGTTGCCATAAATAAATAAAAGCACAAACTCAATACAGATGCAACAACTTTAAATGCAATTTTTTTCTTTTTCATAATTCTTTTAAATTAAAATATTCAACAATTATACACCCTAACAATAAGCCAAGGATATAACATATCATATCAATCCAGTCGAAAGTTCCTCTCATCCAATCAAATGCCTGTGCCAGTTCGGTGCCTATGGCTATTACAGGCAGAGAAAAAATATACGACCTACCTTGTTTCAGATCAAAATTCCAAATTGCAGAAACAAAAAGTACATAAGAACAAAGCCATAACCCGTCTGGTAGGGAATAAACTATCCATTGTGGCAATGTGTATGGTACACGAAAAGCGTCAACATATTCCTTTATATGGAGATTTTCGCACCAGCGGAACATGACTAGTGATTCACTACGAAACATCAGATAAATCATTCCTCCTACGAAGAAAAGAAGTAAGCTTAGTCCTGTTACATATACTTTTATTTTAACACTCTTCTCCATCTGTTAACTTCGGATTGATTACGCTTGTATGTATAATATTTAATCAAATTTTTAATTGCCATTTGTGAATCTGCGGTAGCTGCTATTTTCCAGCATTCTATAGCCATTTCTTCGTCTTTTTTGACACCATTACCGTTTTTGTACAGGGTTCCAAGATAAGCATACGCTTTTTTATATCCCAGTTTGATAGCTTTTTCGTAATATTCTGCTGCCTTATAATAATTAGATTCCTGTTCGTGGTAATAGCCTAAAAAGCAAGTGCCTTCTGGGTCATTAAGCGCAACAGCCTTCTCTAAAAAGTTATAGGCTTTACGTTTGTCTTTCTTGAGATAGTAATTCCCGATTCTTCTGAATGAAGTAACATATTCAAAATCCAAGTCTACGGACTTCTCATAGAAAGATATCGCTTTAATCTTGTCGTTCACATACATCTTGTCTGCCAGATCCGCAATAGTCTTCCCATATTCCTTATCCAGTTTATTAACACGTTCAAAATAACTTATGGAAGCAGTATAATCTTGATTGTTATAGTAGTAATGCCCCAAATTCATCAATGAACGATCAGAAGGATTTTTTAAGGTAAGAAGTGCTTGAATAGCCTTATCATGTTCACCATTCTCATAATTTAGATTAGCATCATTTTCTAAAGCTAGCATATCACCTTCAAAAACAGCTTGAGAATAATAGTTTCGTGCCAGTTCGACATTGCGAGGCACCCCCCAACCATGATAATAAATATCTCCAATATTTCGAAGAGCATTAGTTTGGTGATCTTCTGCTGCAATAAGAAATCTTTTTAAGGCTTCCTCGTAATTCATTGATGTTCCGATTCCTTTCAGATACATATTGGCTACAATGCATTGAGCTAAGGAGTTTCCAAGATCAGCAGCTTTCGAATAATACATAAAGGTTTCTTGGGAATCATTAGAGAGTTTTGCTAACAACATGATAGCGTCCGGATTATCCTGGGCTGCGGACTTTTTCAAATTTACCATAGCCTCTTGTTCGTTATACATGATACTTGAATTATCCAATAATAGACAACTTAATCGGAACAGTGCAATATCATCACCACTATTAGCCAATTTTTTATACTCCTTATATGCTTTCTTATAGTCTTTTTGTCGTCCATTTGAACCTTGATAGAAGTCATCCCCTTTGCTGGTTACTTCTATCCTATAATTATTGACATCATCATCTACCCCGATGGAAATAGATGATATGGATTTGGAATAGTTTTTTTTATTGACCTCTATTTTATAATCACCCAACAAGAACACCTTTTCTCCTGTACTGACCTTTGTCTTAGAAGGATTCAAGGCTCCTTTTTCTGGAATAATTCTGAACTCCGCATTTGCAGGATAAGTCATACGGAGACTACCTCTTAATGACATATCCAAAGTTTGATCCTGATAGGTCAAATCTACAATCTCACTTTTGTTCCAAGAGTCGCCATCACCAATACACGCATCAATTTTATGCAAACCTGCCGGAAGCTGAATCATGTCGTTCTTTAGTTTCTTCACTTCTTTACCATCAATTTTAAGTTTTGTACCTTTCTCATAACGGAGAGTGAGGATGCGTTTTTCATTTGTGGGTAAGTAAATGGGGGTAATATTCTCAATCACATCATCGCCTTTGATAAACAAACTGCCAGCTTGTTCATCGAATCCTTCAATACTTGTTTTCAATATGTAATTATGCGTACCTTTATCCAACGGTATATTAAACTCTCCGTTCTCTGTTTCATAAGAATTTTCACCAATTACAATTTGAGCATTCTTTACGTTTGTCATAATATGAGCAATGGTTTGACTACTGGTTTTTTGAGGCAGCAAAGCCGTAACTTGATAAGTGCATTTTCCCTTTAAAGGAAAAGGAAATTCTATATCCGTAGGCAGAATATTAGGATGTCTAAGTTTGATTTTCTTGGTTCCTTCCGGAACATACACCTGATATTCACCTGGAATATGTTTGGTGTCAATTACCCATCCTTCAAAGGTCGCTCCTTCTAGAACAGGAAGCACTACTTTTACTAAGGCACAAGGGTTACCGTTACGGTCTGTACGAGGATTTGTTCTGGCTTGCAGATCTGACAACTTTTCCTCAAAATTTTTGATAATTACCTCTTGTCCCATAGAAGTAAATATCGACATTAATCCGAATAATATAAAGCATATAAATCTCATGTTCGTTATATTTTTATTCTATTAAATATCAAAATCGCTTAACTTAAATATCTCATCTTTGGGTAAACGTTGGTTATTCAATCTGTCAGGTTGCCATGTACGTACATGTATTTGCGGATGTGATTCGTCCGAAAAATCCCACAGAAGAAAGAGAAATCCGTCATCATGATATCTGTCTGAGGAATATCCTTGATGCAAAGTAACCCCGTAGAAATCCACATTTACAGGATGACGCATAACTTCAATTTCATCAAAAGTAACTTTGATGCTTTGATTGGTAGCGAATATCCTTTTCAAATTTCCTAAATATTGTTGCTTGTCTTGTTTTTTATAAGTGATCTTATCCGGCATCTTAATACCATCCATCGGAGCACTCTTTACGACCTTCCCGGTAATGATTAGAGCGTCATCACTGAAAACCTGCTCCAAAAAATTTAAATCCTTTTGGTTATAAGATGTGCGGAACTGTTCAATGTAGTCAAGTATCAACTGGCGACGACGCAAGTCCGTCAATTCAAGGTTACTTTTGATAACCTCCAAGTATAAGTTCATGCTAATGGATAAATAAAAGCTTTCAATATCACCATTCTTATTGAAACTGATAACGGCCTCTTGATACTCATTGTCATTAAACGGTCTGTCTCCACGAGGTTTCATTTCCAACGGAATGTTTCTTATTTGGTATCCCGAACCTGTTTCTAAACATCGCTCCACAATTTCAGATTCTGAACATATAAAAGGACAGTTCTCCCACAACATAGACAACGAACGAGTTACAGAAGATGAAAGAGCCAGTTTCTCAAAGTTCAGATTACGCTTTGATACTTGTGCCTCATTAATTTCAGACAAAAGGAGCGACATTTTTTTCTCAATCTTATCAATCAAAGATTGATTATCCAAACCATCAGATATAACAACTTTTACAGTACTATTCTCTGCGTAAGCAAAATCATATGCTACTAACAGAAAAAGTAAAAAAAGTAATCTCTTCATTGATATCATTATTTTATTATTTCCAACCATATAGAACCGCATTTTTTATAATTATCAATACTATCAAATGTTAGTTCCCTAAGATTATAATACCCGTCATCAGTTTTTAGTAAACAAGCTACGACATCGCCAGTTTGTGAATATATGAACATATGAAATTTGCCGTTCTTGGGTAACGTTGCATATTTACCATAACGGTTCAGACGTCCTTTTGATTTCAGATTTTCTACAAAAGATTTTATTTCATCAAACTTTCTGATACAAACCATTTCTTCTTCCACATCGTTTAACTGATAAGATGGAGACTTCTTATCCACACTTATATTTGTTTCTGCAGCCACACAATCTGTTAAATCAACAACTTGTACCTCTGTTACAACAGGTTTGTGCTCTTCTTTAGTCGAAATAGGTACATTCTTATTCTCTTTAACCCCTGTCAAATCAGATTTACTTATGTACACAAATACCCGATGCTGATTACCTCTTTTTGCGTTAATCACTTTTACGTGATAGTCAAACAAAGAAAGATCAAAAGTTCCTTGTGACAGATTAGATGACTTTAACCAACTTTCAATGCCTGCCTCCAACAAAGCCATAGCACCATCTTTAGCTTGTTCCTGTTCCGGCATTGTGGCTTCTGCATAGACATACTCACCAGCTTTCTTAATTTCATTGATTTGGCTTACTGTCGAGTTTCCTTCTTGAGCTAAAGAAGGAAACGAAATGTTCAAACCAAAGACCAATATACCTATCAGCGATTTTGAGTTCATTACCATTTTCTTTTATTTTTATACTCTTGATATAAATTCCGCACGTTATGTGTAGGGATGAATGCGTTCAAAGTAGCAGTCAATTTTACAGTAGGATTACTGATAAAATCCCGAGGTACTGTCACCGACAACAAATGAGTGTATCCCAAATTTTTGTTCTCTGTCAAGACTACGGCTTTGACGTTTTCAATCGTTTCATTTTCAATGGAAAAATATACTTCCATGCTTTCTTTCAAACAATAGCAAACCCATTCGGATACACTAACAGTAAAAGTCACGGACTTGAAACCGTAAAGATTCTGTTTAATTTGAAGTTCTCTCCCATGTCCAAAATTAGGGATATGAAACAGGTTGGCCATGGAGTAATTAAAATGGCATGTATCATATATCGCAGAAAATTCCGAACCATCATCTTTTTTATAATAGCGACGGTTTACCAATTCAGCAAGTTTATAATGTTTAACAGGATTTGTACCATATACTCTATCCTCTAACTTAATCATATCAGTCAAGTCTTCAAGCAATTGAAGTGAATCTGGAGATTCTTTGATTGACTGATAAAGTGTCTTTTGAATTTCATTCAAAGACATACCTGTTAATAGTTCACACCATATAGGGAAAGCGACAGATAATTTATTTACTCCATCTTTACCCCATGTAGCTTCATAATATCTGTCATCAATCTTAGAGAGCTTAAAATCAGCTCCTTCAATCAAAGAAAAGCACTCAGGATAATTCCCTAATAAAAATATGAACTTGTCATCTTGCATCTTTTGTTTACGTTGGTTATTATCAGAACAGAAACTTAATTCCAAAAAATAGCGTTCAATGAATTCCAAAATACCTTTATTATCAGATTTCAATTCATCAGGAAAGAAACTAAAGCCAATATGTGTTACTACTCCTTTATCATTAATATCTGCATACAAAGGTTGATTGTGGAGAACACCGGCTTCCACAATCAATCCTTTCTGCCCAGCTTTTGGTGAAAATTGTATCTTCTCAGCCAATGATTCCAATAATTGTGTTTGGAATTTTGCATTCTGAGCTGATAGATTGCAAAATCCAGACAAAAGCAATAATATATAAACAAGACATCTCATATCAGACACTATAAACCAATGATAATACTGCCTTTTACGGTATTCTTTTCATTATACCAAACACCCTGTACAAGCTTACCATTAACATATTCACCAATAATATAATCGCCAGGCTCAGCCATTCGTTTTTGAGAATCCCGTTTGTCAATAAGATGTTTTTCTTTAAAGGTCATCCGTCCATTTTCATCGTGAGGTACCCCACTCTTTACTCGTCCTTTGTATGTAGCATACCCCAAGTCCAAACTATTGTTTACAGGAACTGAAGTTTTTTTAGCAGGCTCTGCTTCTTTCTTTTCAGGTACTGGAGCAAGCTGTTCCTCTACTGTCAATACTGAGTCTATAGGGGTAACAGAAGGTTCCTCTATCACTTCGGGAACAGTATTAGCCAGTGGTTCGGCATTACTTCCACTTTTAGGAGACATGACAAAGAAGCAACCTACACCAAATACAACTACTACCGCAAACACTCCTAACAACGTTTTTCCGTTTTTATTCCACCAACTTCTTGGAGGCGGACATTCACGCAAAGGCTTTCCACATTCCTCGCATACAAATTCCTTGCGCCCATTTACCTGTTGAATTTCTTTAGCTTTAGATTTGGAACAATTGTCATTCAGACACAATCCATATCTCACAATCGTGTATTTACTATTTGCTACCATATATTGCTTTATGTTTTAATTTGTTATTTTGATTCATATATAATTATCACATTACCGGAGGCATGGGTGGCATACCACCACCTGCCGGGGGCATAGAAGGTGCTACTGGAGTAAACAAACTGCTCAATACGGAAACCTGACCTGCAGGTGTCCATGCAGGCATACCTTCCATCCATACCAGCGTTTGAGCAGTAAGCTGTCCAGTCTTAACCATTTGAGCACACATATCCCTATTAAAAGGGCCGTATTGTTGCCCACTTACATACAACATTACTTTAATTTCCAGTTCAACAGGTGGAATAGGAGGCATAACAGGTGCACCGGGAGGAGGTTGTGGCATACTAACTCCACTGTTTGTTTGAGGTTGCTGTATCGAAGCAGGCTGATTCATTGTCATTTGAGCTTCTTTAGCTGTTTTCGCTGCTATTTCTTCCGCATTATCTACAGCAAAGAGTGACGGGAATTGCTTACCCAGCCCCTCGCTATGTAAAAGAATTGCGTTTCCTTCATCAGTTACTCCATTGCCTGTATTCAGGAAATTTTCATAACGTTGTTTGTAGGAATTCATCCAATCAATTGCACGCATTGGGAAACAATAAGAAACAGTTATGATAGCAAGTTCATCCTTACGAGCACTCTTTCGGTTCACCACAATAGTAGTACGTGCCGTACTTTGATTGAACGAGTTCTTAAATGCGGTTTCCAGTTTGTCTGCAAAACCTTTTAACAATATATTATCATCGGGTGAAGGTATAGAAACTAAAATGGTCTTTTTATTGATACTGGCAGGATTAGTTGGACTCAGGTTACCTTCGTTATTACGCAAATGCAATTGGATTTGATCGTTGTTCAAAATCAAATATACACCGCTTTGAGTGACAATTTTTGATGCAAAAGCCTTGATGTCATCATCAGTTTTCAATTTCTGTCTAAGTTGAGTAAGTATATTCAGTCCTAAAACCTTGTTATCGGAATCTGCTTTTTCATCGTGTTTTGTCTTCACTATCTGCGAAAGTTTCACATCAAATGCGTCTTTAATCTCATCTACCGAGATGTTATTCGCCAAGTTGCCAAAGTTTACAAAATCGCCTTGCGGTAAAATGGCATCACGTAACTGGCGAGCTATATTAGGCATATCCACCTTGTCGATTTTAATATCAACCTCGAACTCTCTCATCGCTTCTTCTTCACTTACTTCCACAATGGCACCTTTCATATCCTCAAGCCCTTTGTTTACCTTACGCTGGGCGGTGATAAGACGTTCTGTTTCTTCTATAGCTTCATTAATTTTCTGACCGAACATGGAAATATCCGCATCCATCTTACCCAACTCAACAAAGATTTTTGCAGCCAATTTCTTTGCAAAATCAAGAGCTACAAGCATTGTCTTTGAAGTATAATAGTCTATCAAGATGTTCTGATGATCGGCATAACGACGTGCACCTGCACCTACCATACGTTGCAAGATTCCCAGACGACTCCACTCTTCGACATTACTCATACGTGCTCCGTCACAGTCTTTGTAAATTTCAGTCTCTTCTTTAAACCGAGCATCAAGTTCCGTTCGAATTTCAGCCATATGTTCTAGCAACAACTTAGACACTTTCTGAAGCTCTACGATAGACACATCACCTAAATGCCATTTTTCAAATAGACCTTGTTCGATTACACGGCGAACCTCCTTAGCCATTTCGGGAATAGCACGTTCCTTTCCATTGAAATAAGCCAAAACACCATCCTCTCGAAAAAATCTGTCAAAAGACTCGTTCATAATATTGTCCAGTTCATTCAAAGAGCAATCTGCTTTCTTGGCTTCCTCTGCATAGATTATGGCTTTATCATGCCAATAATCGTTGAATTTAGGATAATCCGTATCTGTTTCTAATATCTTTTGTTCTAATGTCAAGTGATGCTCGTCAAGCATCCATTTCGTCAAATTATCTTTGTTCAAGTATTCGGCACGATAATCCTTATTCCGTTCTTCGTTAACGAAGCCTTGATTTTCTCGCCAATTATTATACTTAAATTGGTAAAGAACGCTTTCACCGACCGTATAAGTAATATGTTTCAGAACTCTAAGTTCAGGATACATCACACGTTTGATCCCAAAAGAGCAAACCTTTTTGCTACGAGCTACAGAAATACGTCCTTTATCGTCCGGATTAGCCGTTTCGTCATATTCAAGAGCAAAATCATCCATGTTTTCAAAATTATACGCACGAATGATATCCGAATTGATCTCGTCTTCCTCATTAATCAAGAAAACACGGGCAAAAATGTAATCGCTCACTACTTTTGGTAATTCAGTTAGAGAATTAACGGTAAGCCCATTTTCGTTCACATTACTATATATAGTTACACCATTTGCCACTCCCTTTATACGGTCGTTATAAAGATATGCCGGACCATTTCCGGTCACATCTTGTGGAAACCAACGACCGCTTTGTAGCGCATTAAGTTCATTGATAGCCGCATAACCGTTTTGATAATAACGGCCTTGATCCATATCCGCCTTAGGAAGATTCATTTCCGGAATCATGGCATAAACATTGATATATGAATTAGGGAAAGTCTTACGTGTTTGCACGATTACATCCACAATAGATCCCGAACCTGTACCACCGCAAAGACCTGCGAAAATATGTATATTCAGTTTGGAGGAATCACCAGAGCGCTGTTCACAACGAGCATAGGCATCTCTTATGCTATTCACAAAACCAACAGCATTTGCCGCAAATAGCAAACGACCTGCACGTCGTTTTTGTCCAGCCGCTTGACCAAGTGCTCCGATGGCACTACGAACAGACTCTACATTATCCACAATACTTCGAATTGCCGGATAATTGTTTATATGATTCAATATGTGTTCAACATCTACAGCCTTAATATTAAGAAACTCATTTTGGGTAAAAGAAGCATCTTGTCCCATTACACGAAAATCAGGACGGGCTTTACCATCTTTAGGCATCATTTCATCGGTAGAATCCACATACAGAAGAGATACAGGTTGCTTATCTCTCTCTTCCTGAATAGGGAACTCCTCAAACATACGCATTTTGAATGCTTTCAGAATTTTCCCGCCTGTTCCACCTAAACCTACAAGAATATGGTTCCCATTAGAAAAAATTGCATTTGACATAATATGATAATTTAAATTTTAATCAATTTGAAAAAGTTCGATATCACCTATCACAAACTCATGATATCCGATGTCTACTACCTCTTCTGGAATTTAAATGTCTAGATCTGTATCTTGGAGATTTTCCAGCTCTGTTCTCTCTGGAAATGGTGTTGATGACAGCCACTGCAGCGCATACGATAAACAGTAAACACCATCCTATTCTACGTAACATAAACCAATTCAAGTACCGATACAGGGCATCAACTAATGACTTAGCGATTGTACTGGGTGTATTTCCCCAAGATTCAACCCTACTTACATAATATCCGACTATTGGAAACTCATCGCTTACCCGATCCAATAGCACTTGAGCATCCTCAGATGAAAGTTGCATATCTGAAGGCATTTGACTCACTAATTCGTTGACTGTGCGTTCAATGTCATCACCATACCCCTTAATTGTCATCGCACCACATATGAGAACGACCTGAAAACTGAGTAAGCAAAACAAGATAAACGCAACAAGAAAACTCAAGGGGGTAAAATTTGAATTTCGCCACCATAAATGAATAATGAAAAACATGAGTGCAACACCTGCTACAGCAATGAAAACACCTAAGAAAATGCTGCTCAAAGAATGTGCTAATATATTAAATAAAGCTTCCATACCTATTATATATATTGTCTGTCTTCCTCTACAACATTACCAGTAATATACAAACACCTAAATATGCTTGTGCTGTTACAAATCCTTATATTTGCTAGATTTTCAATAGTTTTTATATCGCTGTCTGCCAGTTTATCAAGATCAGGATAATTGCTATATCCTGATTTATCTATTCCCCAACCATTTACAAACAGATTAATAGCTACATAGTCTTTACTTATATTAAATAACAGCCTAGCATTGTTGTCATTCTTGTATTCACGTTTCTTCCATGTATATAGACGATAATAGTTTTGAGTACTGTCATAATAAATAGAAAAATAGATTTTTCTGCATTCTAATAACTTTTCATAATATTGTTGGCTATACCCTTTGACAATTCGTTCCTTAAACTTAGAATTATTCAATAATTCATTAGGATTGGACTTTTTTGTACAGCAAGCATCAAATTGAGATTTGAGACTATCAGAACATCCCATTAAGCCAAGTCCACACGAAATGAGAGCTACAAAACAAAGATAGTTGAGCTTTTTCATAATATACACTCATACGCCTATAAGCCCCCCAAAGTCAGCATTAATTTGACCATATAAGAAAAGCGTGAGGACTTGTTCTGCTATTCATTGATATTCTGGTATCTGGAAAAACCTTGTAAGAATGAATATGAAGAAACAATACTCACGCTATAATGTTATGTAGAGATACAACATTGGCTGTATCAGTTACATATACAAAACAGAATGAGCGTTACATTGTCTCTATCCTCTTACAGTGAAATTTTCCAGATTTCGAATATCAGGATAAAGCAAAAAACGCTTTCTATATATCTGACCATTTCTCCAGTCAGACGTTGCAAAGATAAAGCTTTTTGTTCAATGTAACGCTCTTATTATGAGTATTATTTCTTCAAATATAAGAATTTCAGTACTATTACAGGCGGAAATATATATTATATCATGATCCTGTATCCTTATTACAGTCCATTGTAGGTTAGTCAGAGACGGAAGCATACGATAGTAGAGAGTATTACATAACCGTAGGATGTTATAAAAGATTGTGATACAGTACTTTCCGACTTTAAGAAATATCCTAATAGTATCTCTTCTTTTATTCACAATTCATTTATTTCATAGCTTGTATCCTTTCTTTTGTGCAGAACTTTCGGTTTTCCTTATTTTTATAATGGAGAATTACCTCAGTTTACTATACTTTACCTTAGAGTTACTTTAAAAAAATGTTGGTGATACCCCCAATAATATCATACGCCTATTGTTTTTTTGTCTTCCCTTTTACTATTTTATCCATACTGTATGTTATCAATAATGCTATAATTATAGATATCCACCATTTTACAAACTCGTTTCCTATAAACCAAATAGAAATCAGCAATAAACAAGTGACAATAGAATCTAATAGCAAATGCCTCTGTAAATAAGATTTTACATATTCGTTTTTTTTTAGTAACATGATACATATTGGAAGTGATGAAAACATGATCAATCCTATCAATTCAAAATCAAATGAATAATTATCATTCATAGATAAGCCCTCCGTTTTTAGTAATGTCACAAATATAAAATAAAACATTTAATTTTACAGAAAAATAGACATTTATTATTTATCAAAAATATCATTTTATTTCGTTGGGATAAGTAAAATATATCAAAAACAGCCTGTATTCATTTATCTTAAGAGGTATAATTTGAGAACATCATATTTCAAGATGCTTTCATTTCATAGTTTATTCCGGGTTAGTCAGAGACAGAAGTGATACGACAGTAGAGAGTATTGCATAGCCGGAGGATAGATGTTATAAAAAAACTACAATAAACACTATTCTTTAAGCATTTGTACCTTTTTTGTAGATTTTTTATTTACACTTCCCCTCTTGTCTTTCAGCTATGTCTTATATTCCACTTCGCTTCATACTTTCGTCTCTGACCAACTCCGATTATCTTTACCTTGAATATCCTGAAATCCGGTAAGACAAATAGAGTTACCTTTTTTCTTTTCTTTCTTATATTCCATATATAGGGTATTAGAAATTTTTGGCAGTAATGGATTGGTTTATGACAAGTTTGATATATTAACCTTTATGTATCTACAAAGTAATTGGGTATTCCACCATCCTAGACCTTATATACTTAAAAGATTAGATAAGATAGATGTATTTCCGCCAACTTTCCAAATCTCTAATGCTATAGGAAATACCAACGTTCACACTTTATATCATTTTTTGGGAAAAGTGCAATAATCTAACTTATGCCTAATGTTTACATTTTTTGATATTTCCCGGTTAATCACAAAAAGAAAGTCTTACACTCTTTTCATTAAAGTAATGGAGGAAAGAAAAAAAAGAGAAACCATTCCACATAGTTTCCCTTAGTTTTTTGGTCATTTTATATCAGAATCCATACTTGCGTTCCAGATAAGTTTCAGTAATCATCCATTGGCAGTCATCCAGTCTGAATCCATATTCTTTTTCCAGTGTTGCCAGATACTCTTCAAAATCATCGTATTGTTCTGATTCCTTTCTCTGCCGCTCACTTAATTTAATCTTTATGATTTCTCCTGTTGAAAAGTCTAGGAGTATAACGTATTCGGTTTCCATGATTCGGTTTTCTCCTTTATTTTAGGTTATGTCTTTTAAGCAATATACTGACCTGCGATGCTTTGAACTGACATCCCCAGGCTGTCACAAATCCTTCCTTGTT
>ENA-OPWC01001299-OPWC01001299.1-human-gut-metagenome-genome-assembly--contig:-NODE-1299-length-17108-cov-2.184249_pt1 | contig 17108 bp, 17 predicted proteins | sample MGYA00241504_ERZ502000 | MGnify/ENA primary metagenome ERZ502000 (study PRJEB25962, sample SAMEA2042005) | human gut metagenome | biome: human gut; feature: human-associated habitat; material: faeces...
TTGAGTATTCCGTCTCGGCCATTGGCGCCGTCATCATGCAGGACGCCATCAACCTGCTGGGCAGTACCGCGGTAGCCGCCCAGACTGCCGGTGAGAAGATCCGCCAGATGTTCACCCTGCCCATGGAGAGCGTGGGCATGGCCATGGCCACCTATGTAGGTCAGAACCATGGTGCCCACCGCACCGACCGCATCCAGCAGGGCATCAAGGACGGCTGCACGATCCAGCTGACCTACTGCGTGGCCGCCTGGGTCGTCATCTTCTTCGTCAAGCCTTACGCCGTGGGGCTGGTGCTGGGCGATGCAGACCCCGCCGTGACCGCCGGAGCCATCCAGTACCTGGCCATTATGAGTCTACTGTTCTGCTTCCATGGCCTGCTGATGATCTTCCGCAACACGCTGCAGGGCCTGGGCTACAGCGTGCAGGCCATCATTTCCGGCGTGGGCGAGCTCATCGGCCGCAGCCTGGGCGGCCTTTTCGGCGGCGACTTTCTTGGCATGGGCCTCGGCGGATTCGATGCCGATCTTCCAGCCGGTCAGCTTGGCTGCCAGTCGTGCGTTCTGGCCTTCCTTGCCGATGGCCAAGGACAGCTGGTCGTCGTGGATGAAGGCGATGGCGGTCTTGTTCTTCTCGCTGATCACCTGCACGCCGGTGGCCACAGCCGGGGACAGCGCGGCTGCCACGAACTTGGCCGGATCGTCGGAGTAGTCGACGATGTCGATCTTCTCCGGGCCAAGGTTCTCCATAACGGCACGCACGCGAGCGCCGCCGGGGCCGATCAGCGCGCCCTTCGGGTTCACGCCATCGGTGTTGGCCTTGACCGCGATCTTGGTGCGGGCGCCGGCCTCACGAGCGATGGCCATGATGGACACGGCACCGGAGACCAGTTCCGGCACTTCGCGCTCGAACAGCTTGCGGACCAGCTCCGGGTGGGAGCGGGACACCACGATTTCCGGGCCTTTGATGCCACGGGCCACGTTCACCACGTACACGCGGATGCGTTCGCCGTGGCGGTAACGTTCGCCGGGCACCTGCTCACGGCGAGGCAGAATGGCTTCGACATCGCCCATCGCGACATGCACGTTGGAGGGGTCGGAAGCATCCTGCTGGATGATGCCGGTGATGAGCTTGCCCTTCTGGCCGGAGAACGCACCGAATACCTTCTCATCTTCGGCGCGGCGGAACAGCTGGGTGATGACCTGGCGTGCGGTGGCTGCGGCGAGACGGCCGAAGTCACGCGGGGTGTCATCGTATTCCTCGCCCAGCTTGGGAACGGGGTAAGGGTTGTCTTCGGTGGGTTCGACCGGAATTTCGTCGGCGGCCCACACGGTGAAGTTGCCGGAACGTTCGTCAAGCTCCACGCGCGCGTGCTTGGCGGCGTGCGGGGTCTTGAGGTAGGCGAGGCGCAGGGCCTCTGCCAGCGCATCATCCAGGGTTTCGGGGTCGATTCCTTGCTCGGCGGCGAGCTTGTGTATTCCTGTCAGGTCCAGTTCCATCGATCCGTACCTCCTATGAAGTTATGTGGCGCATGGCCTATGAGTAGTCACAGTTAGCTATTAGTGTATGTTTCCATGCAGACACGCTTCTCTTCAGGACGGTTTACCCGGCGCTTGGCATCCGTACTATGCGCGAGCGCGATGCTGTGTTCGCTTTCGGCGTGTTCGATGCCGCGACTGGCCGGACGGGCCGAGGCAGAAGCTCAAATGACCCCTTGCGAGAAAGCGATGACGTTGGCGGGCTACGCCACCCATCCGGCTGAAGGCACGCCGTTATTAGAGCAGTATGCCACCGGTCTGGCCGCTCCCCTGGCTTGGATTGACGTTGCCGGGTATTGTTCGGGTCGTTTTGCCGAGGGAACGTTACGTGACGCGCAGACCAAGCAATGGCTGGCTTTTCTGGCCGATAAATTCGGGCAGTCCGCGCCTGAGGTGACGCCGGCGCGTCTTGATGGCGTCACGTCCGCCAACGTTGATCGATCGGTATTGGATGCGATGGCCGTGGCCGAGGATCGCGCCGGATTCGCTATCGAGGTCTTGGCCGCACGAGGACAGACCGCTGGGGCTACGTTGGCGTTGAGTGATATGCATAAGACCGCCGGGCAGCAGCTGGTGTCGCTGGCGAACGGCAATTTTGATGATTCCGGCGCACAATCCAGTTCTTCCGGCCAAAGCGACCCCCGCCAAAAGGTCTATGCCATCGACCAACTACTGGCCAACCCCACCACCATCGCCGACAAGGCAAGTGGCCAAACCGTACCGACCGCCGCCGCCATCGAAATGGACTGCGCCCGCGCGCAGATCAAGGCCGTGACCGAATCGAAATCTTCCACCGAGAGCGATATGCTGCTCATCCTCGCCGCACTGGCCGCCAAGCACGCCTACACCGCGTTCCAACTTGGCTACCCAGCGACTGACGCCGAATTGTTCGAGTAGACACACACTCCTCACGAAGCCGATGCGAACTTGTTGGATGCTAGTGGGCAAGTCGAGTTGAGGCACGTTCCACCAATGTGAAATCGGTGGTGTACGTACGGGCCGGGCCTGAGTATCCTTCGATGCGGTCGATAAGCATGTCAACGGCATGCTTGGCATAATCATCGATATGAGGATCGATGGTGGTCAGCGCCGGCACCGAGTACTCGGCTTCCGGCACGTTATCGAAGCCTACCACTTGTACATCGTCAGGTACATGCAAACCACATCGTTGCAATTCATGAATTGCGCCTAAAGCAATGGCATCATTGAGACACACTACAACATCCGGGCATGGGAGCTTGTCTAGCATAGCTTTTGTCACGCGCATACCTTCACGCTGATTCATGCTTTCTGCCGGAATCACATACCGCCAATTCACCGATAATCCGCGCTCTTCAAATGCCTTCACATATCCTTGGGCGCGTAACGCCTGGGTCCCTTCCGTCTGACGACGCAGCACTGCCTCATCCACCAGTTCAGGAAGAACACCCATCAGAGCAACCGTTTGGGCACCTTCATCCAAAAATCTTCCTACAACCGTGGAGATGGATTCAATGTTGGGCATGGTGATCCAATCGCTTTTCCCGTAGGCCAGATGGTCTCCGGTCGTTACAATCGGATATGGCGGCTCCAGAACGGCCCCTTCATCCGCGAGCGGCGACATTACGAACAGAATCCATCCTTCCGCCCCTAAACGATAGGACTCGTCAACGCTGGCAACCAACCCTTCACCGTCGGAACCATATGTGTTGATGACTACACCGTAATGGCGTTCTTTTGCGTATTCAATGACCTTGTCAGTGAAAAAAGGAACGAACGGCTGCGAGAAATCGAAGATGTTGAGTCCAATAAGCTTTGTGCCGCCAGATCGCATTGCACGCGCCGAAATATTGACGGTATATCCAAGCTTACGCATCACCTCTTCCACACGGCGACGTGTATCCGGTCTCATACTGCCAGTGTCATTCAGCACATTGGAAACCGTCTTGATGGAGACGTTCGCCTCACGCGCCACGTCCTTGATAGTTACGCGGTTTCCCATTGTTCGAATCCATTTCTGCTTATTACATGACACACCTTCAACAGCGTCATTATGTTCTTATTATGGTAAGTCACAGTCGGGTCGAGCATCTCCTCCTCATATCGGAATCATCTACCCCTCAACCTCAGAATTCAGCCAAGGAGCTTTCCTCCGTTGGACCCCATGCACCATTAGGCAAATATCCTTCTGACAATACTGCAGGACGATCGAACGTAGAGGTTAAACTTTCTGGTTGAAGAAACGCACGCACGCCATCCGAACAAGGGACTTTCTGACCGCCGGCTTTCAACCTAGCTTTTTACATACCCGTCTTTTCTCCTTATTCCTTTGTTGGGTATCGAATTGTTCCAGTCGATGTGAATGACGGCATTGTCTTCCTTTGACTGGTATGCCACATTACATTAGTGGCGAATCCGAACCTCTCTTTCTGCAATCCGGGCATGTTGATGATTGTTTGGGTATTGCTTGGTGGTTGTACAGGGCACAGCAACCATAAGAGACTGCGACCTGTCATGCGCCACCGTCACTCGAATCACTTCACGTGCACGGCGGTCCAGGAGACCGGCGGCAAGGTCACACGCACAGTGCCGGTATCGGCGTCGGACGTGATGGTGGTGTTGGGGTGCAGAACGACTCGGTTCTGGTCTTCCAGCGTGTTTTTTGCCAGCAGATCATCCTCGTGCAGGGTTTGCGCCTCGACCGCGGAAAGTGCGAATCCTTCCGGCAGCTTGATGGCAAAGTCATTGGCCGCTTCCATGGAGCGATTGACCACAAACACGCTGATCGTACCGTCCTCACCACGCACGGCTACGGAATTGATCGTCGGCACTTCACCGTATTTGTCGGTTTCATACGTTCCGGAAGCCAGTTTCGGTTCAAGCACCGTGCCGCCCTTGGCGAGCTTTGCGGTCAGCGAGAACGGATAGAACGTGGTCTGACGCCACGTCGGGCCGCCCGGTTCGGTCATAATCGGCGCAATTACGTTGACCAACTGGGCCAGGCTGGCGGCGTGCACGCGGTCGGCGTTCTTGAGCAGGGTAATCATCAAATCACCGAACACCACGGCGTCGGCGGCGCTGTACACATCCTCGAGCAGGCGCGGGGCAACCGGCCAATTGCCGATGCCTTCCGGATTCTTGCTCGGCTCTTCGTTGAGATACCAGACATTCCATTCATCGAACGAGATGAACACGTCGTGCTTGCTCTTCAGCCGGGCCTTGGTTGCATCGATGGCGGCGGCGACATCGTTGATGAAACCGTCCATATCGACGCCCGAGGCAAGGAAGCTCTTCATGTCACGGGTGCCATCAGGCTGAAGTTCCGGATGGTAGTACGCATGGCAGGAGACGAAGTTGACGTTGTCAAACGTCTTCTCAAGTACGGTTTCTTCCCACTTGCCGAAGGTGTCCATCACGTGGCTGGATGAACCACAGACCACCAGTTCAACGTTCGGATCGATGGCGCGCATACCTGCCGCCACCGAGGCCGCCAAGGTGCCGTAATCCTCGGCGGACTTGTGACCGGTCTGCCACGGGCCATCCATCTCATTGCCCAAGCACCACATCTTGATGCCGAACGGCTGATCGGCACCATTGGCGCGACGCTCCTCGGAGAGCTTGGTGCCGCCGGGAATATTCGCGTATTCCAACAGGTCGAGGGCCTCTTCAAGACCACGGGTACCCAGATTTACGGCTTCCATCAGCTCGTTGCCGCCGGGTTTTTCCAGCCATTTCGCCATTTCGTGCAGACCAAACTGATTGGTCTCGGTGGAATGCCATGCCAAGTCCAGGCGACGCGGCCGCTCATCACGAGGACCAACGCCATCCTCCCAGCGATAGCCGGAAACGAAATTGCCGCCAGGATAGCGAATCGTGGTAGCGCCGAGTTCCTTGACCAGTTCGATGACGTCCTTGCGGAAACCGTCTTCATCGGCTTCGGGGTGGCCCGGCTCATAGATGCCGTCGTATACGCAGCGACCCAGATGCTCCACGAACGACCCGAACAGTCTGTCGTTGACCGGAGCTACTTCAAAGTCATTATCGACGACGAGTCGAGATTCCTCCAGCTCCCCCGGTTTATTGTCGTGCGAATGCTCGGACATGTGCTCTCCTTTAATCGTTGTCTTCAATACCGCAAGACAACGTTGTGCTAAATACCAAAAGCAATCGGCCCATCTTCTTGGTTCACCTGTTTTGCGGCATCGCCAATCAGCGGTGAATGTGCGTTCTGGATATTTAATACAACCTTGTACTTCTGTTGATATCGATAATACGATGGTTGTACTTAGTACGCAAGTCCCGCTGAGTACAACGTTATCCTTTTCGCTATTTTCCACCCGACACGCCGTATACGATACAGCACAGGAGCGAATACGGACGTTCGTATCAAAAACAAAAAGGGTTCCGGGACAAACCCGGAACCCTAAAGGCGGATAAGGCGAGATTCGAACTCGCGGAGGCTTTCACCTCACACGCTTTCGAGGCGTGCTCCTTAGACCGCTCGGACACTTATCCATGCTGCCAAAATGGCAACTTGTTCATTATGCCACATTCTGCCGACCTGGCAAATCGGAGTTTCGCTGAGCTCGATTCGGCGTGGGATAATGCGATTTTGTGTGAGATTGCGATGGGTCAGACGATGAGCCGATTAACAGTCCGAATTGGTCAACTGCGAAAATCCGAATTCTTCAACTACCAAAATCCGAATATTGGTGGTGGTAGAAGCGGTGACGGGGCCACTCTGCATTGAGTGGTCTCTCCCTCGGTCAGCCTTACGGCTGACAGCTCGAACGCAATTAAGGACAGCTTTCCAGCTGCCATTTTATTTGCTCACTGTCGTTCGCCTTCGCCTAAAAACGCCTCCGGCGTTTTCTTCACGGCTCAGCTCATCAGAGGGGGCTTGGAATTTTATTTATGCCACCTGTTCGTGGACGGAGGCGTTGACCCATTGGGACTGCTGGACGTTGTATCCAGAGAAGATGCCGATGTCGAGCATGCAGTCGCGGTAATCGCGGCCGTGGGCGATGGTGATGTAGCTGTCGTCCACCAATCGGTTATGCGTGGGATCCAGTCCGACCCATCGGCCATCCTGATACACCTCGACCCAAGCATGGGTCGCGCCCTCTCCCCCAAGCAAACCGGCAATGTAGCGCGCGGTCAATCCCACATGCCGGCACACGGACAGCATCACGTGCGCATAATCCTGGCATACGCCCTTGCGCTGAGCCAAGGCCTGTTCGGCGGTGGTGCGAATCGTGGTGGAACCGGGCGTATACACAAACGCCTTGTAGACCTCATCCATCACTTCGGCAGCCTGCTGCACCGGAGTGGCGTCGGAAGGCAGCGCCGCCAAGCGTTCGCGGCATACGGCAATCATCGCCTCCACGTTCGGGCCGGGAATGGTGAGCGCTGAATTGAATCGGTACAGCGGTTTATAGGCTTCCTTATGGATATGCGCATTGTCCACGAAGGCGATGCCGGTCACCGAGTAGCTGAATATGTCGTGCGGCTCAGGGATGAATCCGGTCATCACCACGGAGTCAAAGGAGTCGATGGTGGTTTCGAGTTCGGTTTCGGGCTGAATCTTCACTTCCACGTCAATCACCTGTTGGCGAGGGCCAGTGGAGGGAATACAGCGAAGCTGGAACCTGTGATCGGTGACCGGTGCGCTGAAGGACAGCCTCATCTCATAGTCGAACACGAGTTTTTTCACAACGTCTCCTGCACTTACACACGAGCCGGCAACCGGCATATTCTCGGGATAACAACACTACAGCCATGGCTGAGGTATGGTCCGTGCGCTCACAGCCCACGCATATATTCCGGCAATCTGCTGATATGCACAGGCCGGCACTCGGGCGCACGGTTTTTTCGCCATACCACCATAGCATTTGAACCCGTCAGGGTGTCAGGTCGGGATCAGGGACGCTTGGCGTCCATGTTCATGGAGCTCAGGGACCCCATGTCCTTGATGGCCAGCGCGCTGACACGGCCGGAGTAGTCGTCGAGATACTTCTTGAGCAGGTCGGCGATCTCCTGGTAGCCGCGAGACGGCAGCTGACCGACCAGCCAGCTCAGCCCATCGGCGAAGCAACTGGGCAGCGGCATGCCGTCCAAGGTCATCGAATAGGCGGCGAGCTTCTTGAGCGGCGCTTCCATCTCCTCCATCGTCAAACCGAAGCGCGTGTACAGGTCGATGCGTTCCAGATACTTGCCGATGAAGATGAACGCCTTCAGCGTGGGGTCGACCGGCGAATTCTCGATGCCGCCCCAGAAGGCGAGCATGTCATCGGTAATATCGCGCTGCTTGTAGATGTCCTCGGCATCGGCCGCGTATTTGGCGGCATCGGTGATATTGGTCATCGCCAACTCCACGTACTGCAGCAGACGCGAGCTCAATTCCGGGCGCAGAATCACGGCGTTGTTGAATGCGGAGGTTACGGCCGACCGCACCGAATCAGGATTGGACCCGTCATACAGGAAGCTGTTCACGAACCCGTCGAAGTCCTCGAAATCTTCGGGCAGGTCGAGTGCGTGAGCGAACGGACGGAAGGCGTCCACATCGGTGTCCATCACACGATCGTAGAACGGGAAGAACTGGTTCAGCGTGGTGAAGGCGCGCTCGGTGTACCGACCCAGCCAATACAGGTTGTCTGCCTTGGAAGCGGTGACCAGAGACAACGAGTGGCGGCGGGACTGGCTCAGCAGGTTCGCCACCTGCACTTCAGCACCGTATTCATGCTCCACGCCGGATTCGGGTGCCAACACCCACGTATCCTTGAATCCGCCACCCTGCGACGAGTTGACAATCATCTGGCCGGGCACCGACGAGTATCGAGTCAAGCCCGAATACCACACATGCGTATTCTTGCCGGTGACCACGAAGGCACGCAAATCGCACTTGCGAGGCGACATCTCACCGGTCTTCGGGTCCACCACATCGATATCACGGAACTGAATCACCTCTTGGGCAATGAATCGACGCGGCTCCTCCTTGATCCGGTTGGCGAGCTCCTCACGTGCGGCGGCATCCAGCGACGAACCAAACACCACGCCGTAACCGCCGGCTTCGGCCACATCCTTGATGACCAGCTCGCCCATACGATTCAGGACTTCCTTACGGTCGGCCTCGAACAGCGGCATATACGTGGGCGCGTTGTTGAGAATCGGTTCCTCGCCGAGATAGTACTTGATCATCTGCGGCACGAAGTAGTAGACGGCCTTGTCATCGGCCGCGCCGTTGCCCGGCGCGTTGACGATGGCCACGTTGCCCGCGCGGTAGGCGGACAGGATACCGGGCACACCGATCACCGAATCAGGATTGAAGGCGAACGGGTCGAGGAATTCGTCGGACAGGCGGCGGTAAACCACGCCCACACGGTGGCGTTTGCCGGCGTAGTCGAGGAAGTAGACCTTGTTGTCCACCACTTCGAGGTCTTCGGGGAAGGCCAACGCCGCACCGGTTTTCTCCGCCAGATAGGCGTGCTCGAAGAACGCGGAATTGTAGCGGCCGGGAGTCAGTACCACGGCGATGCCCTCGGTGGAGACAAAGTCCATGGCTTTGCGCAACAGGCGCGGGTATTCGCGATTATCGCGAATACGAACGTCGCGGAACAGGCGCGGGGAGATGCGGCGCTCGATGTCGCGCACGAACAGCGGGTAGCTGGCACCCGAGGGAATACGCAGGTTGTCTTCCAGCACCCACCATCGTCCGTCCTCGCCTTGGACCAGGTCCTCGCCGGCGATGTGAGCAAAAATGCCGCCGGGAGGGGTCACGCCGTTGACCTGCGGGAAGTAGCCGGCCGAGGTGTATACGTATTCCTCCGGCACCACGCCGTCATGGATGATGGCCTTGTCGGAGTAGATGTCCTTCAGATAGGCGTTCAGGGCGTTGACGCGCTGCTTCAAGCCCTTCTCCAATTCGTCGTATTCGTCGGATTCGATAATGCGCGGCACAGGGTCGTACGGGAACAGCCGGTCATGGTATTCGCCGTTCTTGTAGATGCCGAAACGCACACCGTTGCGGGACAGCTCTCGATTGATCGCTTCGCGACGGTTTACCAGTTCATGGGCCAGTCTGCGTGCTGCGGATTCGATCATCGTGCCTGCTCCTTGCTGTGGCGGCTTCTGTGGCTTCAAGCGGTTAGGCGTTTTGAGCGCACGCTGACGCCGCAAGCCGTAACCGGGTTTGATGGTTTCAACCTAAGGCGGGCCCGTTTCAACAAACGCGCGAGAATGTTACAGGCAGGTCACTTCGCCGGCCGCGTGCATCTTGACGACCGCACTCGTCTCGCCGACCACACGCATCTTGCCGACCGCACGCATCTTGCCGACCGCACTCATCTCGCCGACCACACTCGTTACAATGAATGGCTATGACACGACTGCGCATTGACTTGGCCTACGACGGCGGCGGATTCTATGGCTGGGCCAAACAGCCCAATCTTCGTACAGTGCAAGGCACCATTGAAGATGCGCTGCACAAGGTGCTGCGGGTGCCGACCGATGACGCGGCCGAACCGTTACGCTTGACAGTGGCTGGACGCACCGACACCGGTGTACATGCCTCCCACCAAGTGGCGCATCTGGATGTATCCGATGAGGTACTGAATCGCTGCGTAGGTCACATGACCATTCCGGTCACCGAGGCGCTGACTCGCAGACTCAAGGCTGTGCTGCCTTCGGACATCGTCATTCATGGCATTGCCGTAGCTCCGGTCGGCTTCGATGCCAGGTTCTCCGCATTGGAGCGCACTTATGTGTATCGGGTCGCCGATCGTTCGTCTGAGGTCGACCCGCGCCTGCGTGGATGCGTACTTACCGTGGATGAAGCGCTGGATCTGGAGCTTATGAACCGCGCAGCCTCATTGACCATCGGCCTGCACGATTTTGGTTCCTTCGCCACTCCGAATCCGGGAGGCACTACGATCCGTGAAGTCAAGACCGCCTATTGGCGGCGGGTGCCGATCACTCCCCTAGTACCGGATGAGATGGCATCGCATGAAGCATATCGGACTCCGTCGCTGGAGTCCGGCCTGGTAGTGTTCACGATTGTGGCGGACGCCTTTGCCCGCAATATGGTGCGCTCCCTGGTCGGCTCATGCATCAAAGTTGGTTCGGGACGCAAATCACTGGAGTGGTTTGCCGGCAAAATGGCCGAGCCAGTACGTGAAGGCTCAAGCGGGCCGATTGCGCCGCAGGGCCTGACTTTGGAGCATATCGCATATCCCGCCGATGATCAGCTGGCCGCAAGAGCCGAGGCCATTCGGGCCGTACGTACGTTGTAGATTCTATGAAAACAACGCAAAAGGGCTGGAACCCAAACGGATTCCAGCCCTTTCAGCTAGCTTAGCGAAACGCTATTCAGCTCACTCGGCCTTCTCGGCGTCAGCGGCTTCCTCAGCGGGAGCCTCAGCCTCAGCGGCGGTCTCCTCGACCGGAGCCTCAACAGCCTCAGCAGCCTCAGTGGCCTCAGCCTCAACGGCCGGAGCTTCTTCTTCGGCAACCTTGGCGGCGGCTTCAGCTTCCTTCACAACAGCCTTCTTGGCAACCGGCTCGGTGACGAGCTCGATCACAGCGGCCGGAGCGGCATCGCCAACGCGCGGAGCGATCTTGACGATACGGGTGTAGCCACCTTCACGCTGCTCCATCTGCTCGGCAATCTGGGTGAACAGGATGTGCACCACGGACTTGTTGCGGATGACGCGCATCACGCGACGGCGGGAGTGCAGATCACCACGCTTGGCGAAGGTGATCAGGCGCTCTGCCAGCGGACGAAGGCGCTTGGCCTTCGGCAGCGTGGTGGTGATGCGGCCGTTCTGGAACAGGCTGGTCGCCATGTTTGCCAGCATGAGGCGCTCGTGTGCGGGGCTGGAAGCCAGACGCGGGCCCTTCTTAGGTGTAGGCATTGGGTTTACTCCTTATATGTCCGTTCTTCAGGCAAGCAGGTGGGCATATGCCCGAACATCTGCTTGCCTAGTGAACGAACGATTGGTCAAAGAGGCAGATCACTCGTCTTCCGGCGAGAAGAACGTGCCACCTTCGAGATTATTGGTATCGAAGGCCATCGGCGAGGACTTGAGGCTCAGGCCCAAGGTCTGCAGCTTCTCCTTGACCTCATCGATTGACTTCATACCGAAATTGCGGATGTCGAGCAGGTCCTGCTCGGTGTGGGAGACAAGCTCACCGATGGTGTGGATGCCCTCGCGCTTGAGGCAGTTGTAAGAACGCTGCGTCAGGTTGAGGTCCTCAATCGGAACGGCCATCTCGGGGTTGGTCTCCTCGGCCACCGGGGCCGGACCGACCTCGACGCCTTCAGCCTGGGCGTTGAGCTCACGGCACAGGCCGAAGAGCTCCACCAAGGTGGAACCGGCGGAAGCCACCGCGTCACGCGGGGAGATGGCGGGCTTGGTCTCCACGTCCAGGATGAGCTTGTCGAAGTCCGTGCGCTGTTCCACACGGGTGGCCTCGACCTTGTAGCTCACCTTGAGTACCGGGGAGTAGATGGAATCAACCGGAATACGGCCGATCTCATCGTTGTCCTGCTTGTTCATCTGGGCAGGAACATAGCCACGGCCACGCTCGACAGTGAACTCGATCTCGAGTTCGCCATCGTCGGCGAGGGTAGCGATGTGCTGCTCCGGGTTGGCAATGGTGACGCCGGCCGGCGGGGTGATGTCCCCAGCCATGGCTTCGCCCTTGCCGCTCTTGCGCAGATACATGACCACAGGCTCGTCGTATTCGCTGGTGAGCACGATGCCCTTGATGTTCAACAGGATCTCAGTAACGTCCTCTTCAACACCCGGCAGAGTGGTGAACTCATGCAGGGCACCGGAAATACGCACGGAGGTCACGGCAGCACCCGGGATGGAGCTCAGCAGCGTGCGACGCAGCGAGTTGCCGAGCGTGTAGCCGAAGCCAGGCTCGAGCGGCTCGATGGTGAAGCGGGAGCGCTGCGGATTCAGAGATTCCTCGGTAAGAGTCGGACGCTGTGCAATAAGCACTGTGGTTATCCTTTCAGCTTGAACTCGGTGGTGCACTCACCGGTCAGGCGGTTTTGGATGGATTTGGTATTGCTGAGTGCTCAGACGCGACGACGCTTCGGAGGACGAACGCCGTTGTGGGCTTGCGGGGTGACGTCGGTGATGGAACCAACCTCGAGGCCCGCAGACTGCAGGGAACGGATGGCGGTTTCACGACCGGAACCCGGGCCCTTCACGAACACGTCGACCTTCTTCAGACCGTGCTCCATAGCCTTGCGGGCTGCGGATTCAGCGGCCATACCAGCGGCGTACGGCGTGGACTTACGGGAGCCCTTGAAGCCGACATCGCCACCGGACGCCCAGGACACCACGGCGCCGGACGGATCGGTGATCGAAATGATCGTGTTGTTGAAAGTGGACTTGATGTGAGCCTGGCCGACCGGGACCGACTTGCGGTCGCGACGACGGGGCTTACGAGCGGCTTGCTTAGGCGCTGCCATTGACCCTCGTTTCCTAGTAACGAACTTTGTTGTTGACGTTCGGGCGATGGGATGAAAATCATCCCGTGGCCCGAATCATGCCACCGACTACTTGGTGGCCTTCTTCTTTCCGGCGACCGTGCGCTTCGGGCCCTTGCGGGTACGAGCATTGGTCTTGGTGCGCTGGCCGCGCACAGGAAGTCCCTTACGGTGACGCTGGCCTTGGTAGCAGTTGATCTGAATCTTGCGACGAATATCTGCATCGACTTCACGACGCAGGTCACCCTCGATCTTGTAGTTGGCTTCGAGGTAGTCACGCAGCGTAATCAGCTGCTCGTCGGTGAGATCCTTGACGCGGATGTCCGGGCTAATACCGGTCGCGGCAAGCGTTTCCTTGGCACGAGTGCGACCCACACCGAAAATGTAGGTGAGGGCGATCTCGATGCGCTTCTCATTGGGGATGTCGACTCCGGCAAGACGTGCCATTGCGATTCCTTCTTGTTGCCGTAGGTCTTGCACCCGCTCGCCCGGTTACCCGGCACGGGCCTACGTACCCGTGGTTCAGTGTCGTTCCCTTGCGGGAAGCACTGTGAGAGAGTGCCTTATTTACTTAGTGCCGCTGGAGAATCTGCTCTCAGCCCTGACGCTGCTTGTGGCGCGGGTTGACGCAGATCACCATGACGCGGCCGTGACGACGGATCACGCGGCAGTTCTCGCAGATCCTCTTCACACTAGGGCTGACCTTCATGGTTTTCCTTTGCTTGTGTACCTTACTTGTAACGGTACGTAATACGGCCGCGGTTCAGATCATAAGGGCTCATTTCCAGCACAACACGATCCTGCGGCAGAATGCGAATATAGTTCTTCCTCATCTTGCCCGAGATGGTTGCGAGCACGATATGCTTGTTCTCGAGTTCAACGCGGAACATCGCGTTCGGCAGTGCTTCCACTACCTGTCCTTCGACTTCAATCACACCGTCTTTAGCCATGAGCCTCGTTCCGTTCTTTGGCGATTACTATGCGTGCCCGAAGACACACCAACTTGCAAGAATACACGAAAACGGGAACTACGGCACGTTCGGCGTGTCGCAATTCCCGTTTTCGATTGATTTGTGGTATTTTATTGGGCTTTCTTATCTATACATAGGCCTCAAAGCAGCCCAATCTTCAGCTATTTCAGCCGAGTTCAGCCACGATGGTGGATTGGATCTCTTCGACGGAGCCGACGCCGTTGAAGGTCTTCAGCAGCCCGCGCTCTTCATAGGTGGCCAGCAACGGAGCGGTTTCCTTGGCATACACATCAAGACGCTTGGCGATGGCTTCCGGAGTGTCGTCGGAACGGCCTTCGATCTCGGCACGCTTCTTCATGCGCTCCATAAGCACGTCATGGTCAGCGTCGAGAGCCACCACAGCGTCCAGAGGAGTGTTCAGATCGGCGAGGATGGCGTCCAGTGCCTCAACCTGGGATGCGTTGCGCGGATAGCCGTCGAGGATCCAACCGTTCTTGGCATCATCCATGGCCAGACGATCCTTGACGATCTTGTTGGTCAGCTCGTCCGGAACCAGTTCGCCCTTGTCGATGTACTTCAGTGCCTCAACACCGAGCTCGGTCTTGTTCTTGATGTTGTATCGGAAGATATCGCCGGTGGAGATTGCCGGAATACCGTAGTGCTCGCTCAGCAGCGCAGCCTGGGTGCCCTTGCCGACGCCCTGCGGTCCCATAATCAGCAGTCGCATGTTATTCTCCGTTTCATTGAGCCTCTTGCGAGGCTTTCTGATTCTCGATTGGTTACATGAAAATCGTGATACCGCTTCACGTCGAAACGGTATCACGATTTTGAGGTTTTACTTGCCTTCCTTGTGGTCAGTGCCCTCGAACAGGAATCCAGCGTACTGGAACTGTTCGGTCTGGGCCTTGGCCTGGCGCAGGGTGTCAAGGCCGACGCCTGCGATGATCAGGATGGTGGTGCCGCCGAACGGCAACTTGGTGTTGAGGTCAAGCGCCATGATGAGCACGGTCGGAATAAGCGCCACGAATAGTAGGTACACGGCACCGACGGTGTTGAGCCTGTTCATCACGTAGCTCAGATAACGGCTGGTAGCGCTGCCTGCGCGGATGCAGCCGCCGTACTGCTTCATGTTGTCCGCGGTTTCGTCCGGGTTGAAGGTGATTTCCGTGTAGAAGAAGCAGAAGAACACGATCATCAACGCGTACAGTGCGATGTACCACACGGAAGTGGTGTTGGCCAAGTTGGAGTTGATCCACTTGACCCAGGACTGGTCGGATTTGCCGAACTGTGCGATCAGGGTCGGGATGGCCAGAATGGAGGACGCGAAGATCGGTGGAATAACGCCGCTCATATTGATCTTCAGCGGCAGGTAGGTGGAGGATCCGCCGTACATCTTACGGCCAATCATACGACGGGTGTACTGCACCGGAATACGACGCTGGGAAAGCTCGACGTAGATGACGAGGATCATGATGACCAGCAGCACACCGACGACCGCGGCAAACTTCGCCCAATTGCCATCGGTGCCTTTGGTGCCCCAACCGATCTCCCAAAGCTGCGGTAGGAAGCCGGAGCAGATGGACATGAAGATCAAGATGGACATGCCCTGGCCGATGCCCTTGTCGGTCACGAGCTCGGCCATCCACATGATCAGGCCGGTGCCGCCGGTCATGATGAGGACCATGACCACGAGGTTGAACACGGAGCCGTCCGGGATGACCTGGTCGCACTGGTAGTTGAACAGGGCGCCGGAGCGGGCGGTGACCAGGATGGTGGTGGACTGGAGCACGGCCAGGCCGATGGTCAGGTAACGGGTGTACTGGGTGAGCTTGGCCTCGCCGGACTGGCCCTCCTTATGCAGGGCCTCGAAGCGGGGGATGACCACGCGCAGCAGCTGCACCACGATGGACGCGGTGATGTACGGCATGACGCCCAGCGCGAAGATAGACAGCTGGAGCATGGCGCCACCCGAGAAGAGGTTCACCAGTCCGATGAAGTTCTCCTGGGAGGCGCTGCCGATAGTGGCCATGCACTTGTTCACCACGTTGTAGTCCACGCCAGGGGTCGGAATGAACGAACCGATGCGGTAGACGATGATGATGAACAGGACGAAGAGAATCTTCTTCCTCAACTCTTTGGTTTTCAGGGCCTGGATTAGTGTCCTCACCTAGATTTCCTCCCAATAGCGCGCCAATCGCGCGAAATACACAAACTAACAAACGAGCATAGTCTAAAGTGCCTACTTCGGCCACTTCATGTCTCGCGAATGTTACCTGAATTATGCTCCGTCGTACTGAACGGGGGGAAGCATACTCAAAACGATCATTGTGTTGAGACTGCTTCTCTGCACTCAGAACAACAATTTTTTAGAAAAGGGAACCCCCGTCCACCTATTGGCGGGCGGGGGTTGTACAGCCTATTGCGCTCCCCGTAGGACTAATCAGTCCTCGGAAACGGAACCGCCGGCGGCCTCGATCTTGGACTTGGCGGAAGCCGAAGCCTTAACACCCTTGAGGGTGAAAGCCACGGTGGTCTCGCCGTCGCCCAGAACCTTCACCGGAGCGTTGTCACGAACAGCGCCCTTGGCGATCAGGTCGGCCACAGCAACCTCGCCGCCCTCGGGGAAGAGCTCCACGAGACGAGCGATGTTGATGACCTGGAACTCGACCTTGAACGGGTTCTTGAAGCCACGGAGCTTCGGCAGGCGCATGTACAGCGGCAGCTGGCCGCCTTCAAAGCCCGGACGCACGTGGTTGCGCTTCGTCTGGCCCTTGGCGCCACGACCGGAGGTCTTACCCTTGGAGCCTTCACCGCGGCCCACACGGGTGCGGTCCTTCTTGGCACCCGGGGCGGGCTTCAGGTCGTGCATCTGCAGGATTTCGTTATCTGCCATAATCAGTCAACCTCCTCAACGGTGACCAGGTGACGCACGGCGTTCACCAGACCACGGTTGGCCGGGGTGTCCTCGCGGACAACGGTCTTACCGATCTTGTTGAGGCCGAGGGTCTTGACGGTGGCGCGCTGAGCCGGGGTACGGTTCACGATGCCGTGGTGCAGGGTAATCTTCAGGTTCTTAGCCATGAGTATCACTCACCATCCTTCTCTTCGGCGGCCTTAGCGGCA
>ENA-OPWC01001323-OPWC01001323.1-human-gut-metagenome-genome-assembly--contig:-NODE-1323-length-16967-cov-7.127010_pt1 | contig 16967 bp, 17 predicted proteins | sample MGYA00241504_ERZ502000 | MGnify/ENA primary metagenome ERZ502000 (study PRJEB25962, sample SAMEA2042005) | human gut metagenome | biome: human gut; feature: human-associated habitat; material: faeces...
ATAGATGTATAATAGCGTTTTATCAATTCTTCTGCTGCATTTTCATTTCCAAGTAAAATCTGTTCCACTAATTTGTCATCACTCAACACGCATCCGACTCCTTTCCATTGAATATCTGTATATATATAATAACGGGTTGTGCACTTAAAACGATTAAAAGATTCCTCATTTTTTCTTAAAACGAATTAAACCTGAATTATTCACAGCTGTGCCGTGAATAATTCAGGTTTAAAAAAAAGTGACAGTAGGAAGCACATAGCTGCACCAATCATTGGCCACAATCTGTCTGTCGAGTTGCTTCTTCCTACCAAGGGCAGTGTTCTGCATATGATACAGCTTGCGAAGGAACGGCACAGCATAATTACCCGCGGAGCATGACCTTTACACAGAACTGGCCGTCCTGATAGGTAACCGTACTCACCCCGCCGGATTTTTCTGCGATGTGACGGACGGACTGAAGTCCGACGCCGTCTCCTTTTCGCTTGGAGGACTGGAATACGCCACCTTTTTCCCGGATGACTCCGTCATAGGTGTTTTCAACCTGAATCAGTGCCAGACTGTTGCCATGCAGATAGGCTGTCAGTTTGATCCTTCGTCGGGCAGGCGCAGTGCGCAGGCTGGCTTCCAGCGCATTTTCCAGCAGATTAGAGAGAACCAGACACAGATTGATTTCGTCTACAGGAAGACATTCCGGCAGATCGAGCTGCACGGAAAATGGGATCTGCTCCCGCTTCGCAAGTGCGCAGTAATGCCCGACCACGCCGTCTGCCGCCCGGTTTTCACAGAAATGCAGCTCCAGACTCGGGATTCTGGAAACTGCGCCGGAAAGATAGGCTTTGATCTTTTCAAGATTCCCTTCTTCTGCAAGGGCGGCGAGCTGACATAGCTGGTGGCGCAGATCGTGCCGCGCCTGCCGTGCTTCCTCAATGGCAGCTTTCAGGCTTTCGTAGCGCTGCTGCTGCATGGAAAGCAGCTGGTTCTCCTGCTGCAATCTCACATTCCGGTTGATGCTGATCGCCATCAGAAGAAAGATTGCGTTGAAGAAAAGCATTAAAAACAAAAGTGCGATGCTGATCACAAAATACCCCTGCAAAACACGCCCGGTATAGAGCGTGTCCGCATACTTGGGGATCATAAACAGATTCAGCGCAATGAACACCAGCGGCAGCACCCAGAACACATACCAGGTCTGCGCAAAATTTTCGTCCTCGACCATCCTCCGCACGCTGTGCGTCGCAGGATAATAGGCGATGGCGGCAAACAGCCAGCAGATCGCATGATAGCAAATCACGGCCCGCAGACAGAACCATGGCGCAGCCTGCACCTGCGGCAAACCGGCCAGCATAGCGGCGTTGATCGCCCGGCAAAGGCTGTTGATACAGGCAAATACCGCACAGACGGACAACGCAACCGTTCCGGATTTCCAAAGCGTGATCCGGAGCGTTTTTATGTAGATCACGGCTGCGAGCAAGGTCAGCCCCGCAAGCACCGGCGCAGTCGGCATACGGCGCGCATAGCACACCATGCCTCCGGCGGCACAAAGCAGCGCAAGCAGCGGGGCAAGCCACAAAACAAGCTTTGACAGCGGCTGCTTTAAGCTGGATTTTACAGGGAAGCAGGCAAGCAGCATGCCGGGAATCACCACGCTGAGTTCCAGAATCGGACGCAGCATCTCCATTATACCATCCGCCCCCTTTGAAGCAGGAACTCCATAAATGCCTGCCGGGCACTTTTCAGAAGGTCCTGACTGACAAACACGCGGCTTCCGTCCGCCATGCGGAAGGCGGCGCCTTCCAGATCCTTCGCGTGTTCCAGATTCACGATCACGCCGCGCCCGCACACAAAAAAGCGTGTGTCATCCTTTAGTGGGGCGATGAACGTTTTGAAGGGTTGGCGTGTGGCAAGCGTCTTTTGAACCGTCGTATGGACGTAGATCAAGTGGGCGAAGTGTTCTGCGTGGACGATGTCCTGATAGCGCAGATGGATCTCGCTTCCCTCCACCTTTAGCTCCATATATTTGTCCGGCTGCGGTACGCGGGCAAGCAGCTCGTCCGTCAGCGCGTCGATGTCCGCTTCGGTAAAGGGCTTGACCAGATAGTGCAGCGCCCGTACCTGAAAGCCCTCCAGCGCATGGTCGGTCGAGGTCGTGGTAAAAACCAGCAGGCAGTCCGTGTTGGTTTCCCGCAGCTTCTTTGCCGCCTCCATGCCCGTCATGCCATCCATATAAATATCCAGAAATGCGGCAGTAAAGGTCGCTTTCCTTGCCGCTTCCAGAAATGTCTCGCCGCTTTCGTATTCCAGAATATCCGCCTGTACGTTTCTCCGCTGAAGCTGCCACTCCAGCCGGTCTTTCAGCAGTGTGCGTTCCGCGGCAAGATCATCCACAATCGCAATTCTCATGCAGGGTTCTCTCCTTGTGCTTGAATTCCAGGATAATTATATCACAGCGTGTCGAGGATGACAAAGAACCGCTGTCGGAATTCGTGCCAAAATCGCCCCTTTCGTGCTACGGCGCTTGAAAAAACCGAATGGCCTTTTTATACTGAGCGCAAGCAAGATGCCAAATCGGATGAAGGAAGGAGGGAAATCTGTGTATCGTATTGCCGTGCTGGCAGAACAGGAAGCAGAGCGGCAGCGCTACGCCGAGCAAATTACCCTGTTTTGTGAAGCGAAGGGGCTGTTTCCGCAGGTCATGCAATATGACGACCAGGAATGCTTTTTTGAAACGGCGCAGAAAGAGGCTCCAACCAATGCCGTCATTGCACTTTCCGGAGTGGCAGGACTGAATGCAGCGGAGCATCTTCGCTCCTTATGCCCCGCGTGCCGGATGATCTGGTGCAGTGACCTGGATTTCTCTCTTCACGCCTTCCGGCTGCGGGCAGACTATTTCCTGCTGGAGCCGGTTTCCGAGGAAGCATTCCGGCGAGGACTGAATGCCTGGATTGAATAAACGGGCATCGAACCAAACCAAGACAACAAGCACAAAAATGGAGGATATCAATGAAAAAGAAAAAGTTACAATGTTCTGTACCAACCCTTCTGCTGGCCGGTGTGTTGTGCCTGACATTGGCAGCCTGCGGTGCGAAGCAGTCTTCCGACATGCCTGCATCGAATACAGACTCCGCGGTAAGCACTGCCCTGCCGGTAAAGGCCATGAATGCCAAGCGTGTCGATGAAAACCCCTATATGGCAAAGAGCGACGCCAACATTCACCACGACGGCTACAATACCGACTCTACGGATGAAGTTCTGCCGCTTGGCATCTATCCGGAGATCAATGTTTCCTATGAAAAAACAAACGCGAACGCTTCGCCTGCCATTTACTTTGACAGCTACGGCCACGCAGTCGTTCCGCTGCTCGGCGGCATCGCCATCCGCGATCTGAACGCGGAGGAAACCACGACGCTGGGCTATTTCTCCCCAAAGCAGCATGACGGCGGCGGTTACGTCATCCAGAGCTCCTATACGTTCATGGACTCAGAAAACCGCATCGTCTGCCCAACCAGCAACAATCATGTGCTGATGCTGCGGGCAACCGATGAAGCAGGAAACGTCCTGCCTGAATTTGAAAAGGTACTGGACATTGACATCAAGGCGGCAGCCGAAGCTGCGCTCGGCAAGGAGCTGACGCAGAATCTTCTGTCCGTGGTCTTTGACTACGATGGAAACCTCTGGTTTGCAACCGGCGGCTTCCGCATCTACCCCAGCCGCGGCCAGCAGGGCGCGATGGGCTACATCTCCCACAATGCCATCGACGCCATCCTTGCCGGCGGCACTGCCGACCTCGACCACGAAGTCCATGTCTACGCTCCCGCTCCGGGCGAGGGTGCTGAAAACGGCATTGCCTCCTGCCGGGAGGGTGCGGTCATCCTGACGAACCTTGCCTGCTACCTGCTGCGTGCCAACGGCGGCGTTGAAGTCGTCTGGCGCACCCCCTACGACAGCGTGGGCGCAAAAGACAGCCGCGAAGGCGCTGCCACCACCGGCGGCGGTCTGGCATGGGGCGGCGGCTGCTCGCCCTCTCTGAGCCGGGAGCTGGTCTTCTTCACCGACAACCTCGAGACCGTCAGCCTGATGGCTGTGGACATCCACACCGGCGAAGTCGCCGCCAGCCACCCGGTCATCGACGAGCTGCCCGCCAACATGCCGGTGTCGGTGGAAAATTCGGCCATCGTCTACGACCACGGCAATGGCCGGGTCAGCACCATCGTCTGCAACTGGTTCGGCGCAGGCAGCCCCAACCTCGCAAAGCCCGACAGTGACTCGTCCATCCAGAGCTATGAGAACATCTATGACCGCAACTGGCTGCTCAAGGGCAACTGCATGATCATGCCCGGCGTCGAACGGGTGGACACCATCCGCACCGCCGACGGCTGGACCATGAAGAGCATCTGGTGCCGCGACGATCTCAGCGACACATCCATGATGAAACTCTCCACCGCCACCGGCTATATCTACGGCTTCGTGCAGGACGTGGACAGCGGCATGTGGCAGTACATCGTGCTGGACTTCGACACCGGAAAGACCGTCCTCACTGTGGACGTTGCCTCCCTCTACGGCTACAACAACATGGCCATCGGTATGTACGCGGGCCGTGACGGCAACAAGCTCTACTGCCCCACCGGCTACAAAGAGCTGCTCCGCCTGCAGGACCGCTTCGTCTTCCTGCCCGAGATGCCCTACCGGAAGGTCGATCTGGACAAGACCTCCCGCCGGCTGCTCTCGGCGGCAGAGTTCCAGGCCGCAGGCGGCGCCGGCACCCCCGCAAGCTGGCTCCACACCGCCACCCTCGACAACCTCCACCCCGCGACTACTGTTTCTTTCCGCATCAACGGCCTGACCGGAAATGCCGCCGACTATAAGCTCTTCGCCCTCGGCACGGATGGCCGCTACCACGAGGTGTCCGACTGGCACTTCGACGATGCCCCGGCCCGTCTCAGCGCGAAGAAGGTCTACACTATCTGCCTCACCGCACAGGACGGCGGCAGCTTCGACCTCTCGCCCGACGCCAAGGAAGTCACCCTTTCCATCGTTCTGGCCCGCTGAATCTGACAAAGCAGGAGGACTCCCGCCATGAAAATGACCCGCCGCGATTTCCTCAAGCTCTCCTCTGCCGCTGCCGCCGCCTGCGGCGTCACGCTGCTGCCGGCCCAGAAAGCCGATGCGGCTTCTGCCATCCAGACCCTGCTGGAAGAAGCTTATCTCTACGCCTTCCCGCTGGTGCTCGTGGACGCCACCAAGACCGTCTCCACCAACACGAAGACCGCTTCCGCCAGCCGCGCCCCCGTCAACCAGTTCATCCACGCCCGGAAGCTGCTGGACGCTTCCAGCCGCACTGTCGTCAGCCCTAATGTGGACACCATCTACACGCAGGCGTGGCTGGACGTCAGCGCCGAGCCTCAAATCTACGTCGTGCCGGAGGCCGACCGCTTTTTCAACGTGCAGGTACTGGACGCATGGACGAACACCGCCGCCGTGCTGGAAGCACCCGGGGCCTACGCCATCGCCTACTCGAGCTGGGAGGGCACGCTGCCCGAGGGCGTCCGGCGCATCGACATTCCCACCCGGACGGTCTGGACCATCGCCCGCATCATGCTCTCCGGGCCGGACGACCTGCCGAACGTGGCGGCGCTTCAGGGCCGGATGCAGCTGATGCCCCTCTCGGCCTACCCCGCCGGGCTGGCCGCTGCGCCGGAAGGGAGCTATTCTCCGGAGAACGATTTCGTCCCGGTGCAGAAGGTACTCGCCATGACGCCGCAGGAGTTTTTCGACACCGCCAACCGGCTGATGGAGACAGACCCGCCCGCCGAGGCGGACGCGCCTCTTCTCCGCAGCCTCGCGGCCCTTTCCGTCGGCCCGGGCCAGCAGTTCGACGCCTCCGCCCTCGGCCCTCTCGGCGGGCTGCGCTGGAAGCGGCTGCTCCTTCAGCTCAAGAGCAGCCTCCGGGCACAGGCAGCACGCTATTCCCGCCAGATGGGCCAGTGGATCTACTATGGCGACCCCATCGGCAATTTCGGCACCGCCTACGACTACCGGACGATGGTCGCCCTGATGGGCCTCGGGGCCAACACCACCGACATCGCCATCTACCCGCGCACCTCCACCGACAGCGCCGGGGCCGACCTTACGGGCCAAAAGACCTACACGCTCCACTTCGACGCCCTCCCGCCCACAGTGGGCAACGGCTTCTGGTCGGTGACGGCCTACGGCGAGGACAACTTCCTCATCGACAACCCCATCAGCCGCTACTGCGTGAACGATCGTTCCGGCCTCCATCGGAACGCCGACGGCTCGGTGGACGTCACCCTCTCCAAGGACGCGCCCGAGGACACTACCAACTGGCTCCCCGTCTCGGACGAAAAATTCCACCTTTTCCTCCGCATCTATAAGCCCGACTGGACGGCGCTGGACAGCTTCCCGCCGCCGGTCATCTCTGTGAAGTAGCAAAAACGCCATCTGCGTCTCGGCGCAGATGGCGTTTTCATCGTTACAGCGTTTTACAGGGTGCTCAGCAGGCGGTGGCCGCCGTTCTGGTCGGCGGCATAGCGGGTGGTGCGGTTGACCTGATTGTCCAGCGGCAGGCCCTCAGCGTAGCGCTTGAGGTTGTGGATGAAGATGTCCACGATGTTGTCCAGCGTCTTGGGCAGGCTGAACTTGCCGGAGTTGTGGGGCGTGATGATAGCGCCCGGCTCACCCCACAGCGGGTGGTCGGCAGGCAGAGGCTCCGGGTCGGTGACGTCGAGGCCCGCGCCAAAAATTTTGCCGCTGCGCAGGGCCTCCACGAGGGCGTCGCTGTCCACGGTGGTGCCGCGGCCCACGTTGATGAGGATGGCCCCGTCCTTGCAGCGGGCGAAGCGCTCGGCGTTGAACAGCTTGTTGGTCTCAGGGGTGCCGGGCAGGCTCAGGGCGATGAGGTCGGCCTCGGGCAGCTCCTCGTCCAGCTGGCTCTGGGCCACCACACGCAGGCAGTAGTCCGGGCAGGGCGTGTCGGGGTGGACCGTGCGGCGGACGCCCACCACCTCTGCGCCCAGCATATGGGCGCGGCGGGCGAAGTTGGAGCCGATGTCGCCCATGCCGACGCAGAGCACCCGCGCCCCGGTGATGCCCCTCACGGGGCGGTCAATGGGAGCCCACTGGCGCTGGTTCTGGCGGTCGCGGTAGAGGAACATATCCTTCTGGATGCCCAGCCACATGGCCAGCATCCACTCGCTGATGGCCAGACCGTAGGCACCGGTGGCGTTGGTCACCATGCAGTTTTCGGGCAGGACGCCGGGCTTCAGGTAGGCGTCAGGGCCGGCGGAGTTGGACTGGAACCACTCGATGTGCTTGTTCTGGCTGAGCATCGACACCGGTGCGTTGCCCAGCACGACATCGGCCCAGAGCACATCTTCGGCGTGGACATCGTCCAGCGCGTTGAAACGGAATTCAAATTCCGGCACGGATGCCTCCAGCGCGGCGCGGTGGGCGTCGTTCAGGGGCAGACATACCAAAACTTTTTTGTGCATAGGGATACCCTCACTTCCTGTGTATTCTTTTATAAGAATACTCTCCCCCGCCCCGCTCCGCAAGAGGCAAAATGGCCGCTTTCTTAAGAATTCCTTAGGATTTTATCCCACAAATCCCAAGAAGTATGTGATAAGCTGTCCACAATGCAGAAAATCTGCTATACTGATACTATGCAATACAGGAAAGGAATCATAGACTATGCAGACCATCATGATCGTAGAGGATGACCCGGACATCCGGGACGGCGTGCGCATCCTTCTGTCCGGGGAGGGCTACCGCATCCTCGAAGCCGAAAACGGCCCCCGCGCCCTCAGCCTGCTCACACCGGAAGTCGATCTGGTCATCCTCGACATCATGATGCCCGGCATGAGCGGCCTGCGGGTCTGCGAGGAGATACGAAAGACCTCCACCGTCCCCATCCTCTTTCTCACCGCAAAATCGCAGGAATCCGATAAGCTTCTGGGCCTGACGGCGGGCGGCGACGACTATCTGGCCAAGCCCTTCTCCTTCGCGGAGCTGAGCGCCCGGGTCAAGGCCCTGCTGCGGCGCTACTGCGTCTATCAGGGCAAAGACCAGGCCGAACCTCACCACCCCAGGCCCGACGCCCAGATGCTGGAGCTCCACGGCGTGCGCATCGCGCTGGACTGCAACCGGGTCTGGGTGGACGAGCAGGAGGCCGACCTGACCGAGACCGAGTACAAGATTCTCAAGCTGCTGATGCAGAGCCCCCAGCGCATCTTCCCGGTGCAGGTCATCTACGAGACCGTGTGGGGCGAGCCGTATTTCTACGTCTCCAACGGCACCGTCATGGTGCATATCCGCAATCTGCGGATGAAAGTAGAGCATAACCCTCAGAATCCTCAGCGCATCTGCACTGTCTGGGGCAAAGGCTACCGCTTTGCGGCGCAGGACATTTCCGTCCGCTTCGTCAAAGAGAACGGCAAAGCCGGGCTTGCCTTTGAAAATGCCGTCCTCCCCGGCCAGCACCGCACCGACAGCACCAAGGTCGGCCTCACCAGCATCGAGACCATGATGGAAAAGATGCACGCAGCATGCCGCATCGAGCAGAGCGGCGAACGCTTTTGCATCACGCTGCTGTTTCCCATAGCCCTCTCAGTCACGCCGCAGGCGTGACAGCTCCCCCAGAGGGGGAGCCTCTGGCGTGTCGGCAAGGTTCATACTGTACGAACAAGGCTCAATTTATCGTAACATATAGTGCTCCGCTGTAGAGATTAGCAACAGTTTGACAAGGAACATCGTTCCGAAGCGGCTGCCCTCTGTAGCGGGGTACTTTTTTGCGTCATATCACACTTCCAGCAGTCAAATGAAAGCCGACCGGCCTGCCAAGGGTGCTCCGCACCCGGGTTGCGGCTCCCAGCATCCGCAGCGCTTCGCTTGCGTCTTGCTGGCCGCTGCCCAACCGGCCCCGGCGGGCGTGAAGCCCTTTATCAAAAAGCACTGGAAGCCCATCATCGCCGTCGTCTGCGCGGCTGCGGTGGCCGCAGCCGTGCTTGTCCCGAAGAACAGTGCAAAGCCCACTGCCGCCAGCGCCCAGTATGTCGAGACGAGACCCGAAAAGCGGAACATCGTCAACAGCTACAGCGCCGACGGCACCATCACCGCCGCCGACACCTACACCGTCAAGCCGATGGTCAAGGGTACTGTCCTGACCGCCGACTTCGAGGTGGGCGACACGGTCAACAAGGGCGATGTGCGTCATCTACGATTTGAGCTACCTCGAGATGACGCTGGACGTCGATGAGCTGGACATTCTCGACATTCAGGTGGGCCAGAAGGCCGAGATCACCGCCGACGCCATCAGCGACCGCACCTTTGAGGGCGTCGGCACCAGCATCTCCTCTGCAGGCACCACCAGCGGCGGCACCACCACCTATCCCGTCACCATCCGCATCGACGACACCGGCAGCCTCATGCCCGGCATGAATGCCACTGCCGCCCTTGACATTCCCCCTTGCCGGCGTTATGTTATTGTTAAGGCGACAGCCGGTTTCGCCGTCTTTCGCCTCATATTAAAATCGCTCTTGTTTTATAGCTGTCTGGACTTTACACAAAATTTGGGAAAGACCCATTTTTGTCTAACTTTTGGGGTTCATTTCAGTATCCGGAGTCTCTTTTTTGGCATTTTCTTCAATGTTTTTGCAATTGGAATCTATAGTTTCGATAGCTGTTTTCTTTCAACGACATGGATAAGCTAGGCCTTATTGCTTTGCAGAAACAGCGCATCACCCGAAATTTTAATTATTTTCCGCTCTGATTCTGATATACTATCGTTAAGACATCGATTTCGGAGGTCCACATGGATACAAGTATTTTCCGTTATGTGCTCGAGGTAGAAAAATACAGAAACATCACCCAGGCGGCGAAGCGACTGTTTATCTCGCAACCGGCACTGACCAAACAGCTGAATAAGCTTGAAAAAGAGTTGGGCTTTTCGCCTTTTGACCGCACGCACAGCCCAATCAGCGTTACACCACAGGGCGAAATTTTTCTCGATTTTGCTCGGCGCTATGTGCAGCTCGAAAGCGAGATGATGGATAGTCTTCGACAGTTTAATCAGATTCCAGCAGAGCCTGTACTGATTGCCACAACGCATCGTGGTGGCGCCTACGCTGCTGTTCAGGCAGCACCTTTCATGATGACACATCCAGAGATACATCTCAGTTACCTGAATCGCAACTCTCAGCAGTGCGAAGAAGAGCTGGAAAGCGAATCCATCGACTTAGCCATCTATACTGAACCTGTACACTCCGAAAACATCGAGTATATGCCAGTACAGGAGGATCCGCTCGTATTTGTCATTCCACAGGAATCACCGATTCTGGAGGACCTAGATATCTCCGATAATTCACTCGAGCATCCGGTTGAAATCGACATCAGCCGTTTCCGTAATCCGTCGCTCCGATATATTCTGGCGACGCCAGGTCAGGGGCTGTATGATGCCGAAAAATCTTTTTTCAGAAAATATCACATCACACCGATTCATCCGCAGCGCATTGATTATGTTGACACACGATATCTCGTTGCCTGCAGCGGCTGTGGCATCGCCCTGTTGCCGCACATAACGATTCGTAATTCATCTACTGGTCAAAACCCGGTCTATGGCACGATAAAAGGCGATACTCTGTATCGTTATGTCATCGTCGCCCGAAAGAAGGGCCGCAACTTATCCCCTTCTGCAGAAATCGTCTGGCGCTACATGATCAGCGCATCTGCTAAAAATCGATAACATTTTGGAATCAGGTTCATAACAGAAAAAGGAGAAGCATTCGTCATTCAATTTGCAGTACAGAGCGAGTGCTTCTTTTTCTGTTTTATGGCGCTATGTCCATTCCAAATGGTTATCGTCCCATAGAAGAATCGCCATTGTCACAGTCTTGCACAATTATTCCCATTTTTGTACAATACATTTATCAAATTTGCCGGCAAATAAAAGTGCTTTAAAAATTCTGTATCACTTTTTGGGAGGATTTACTGTGAACAAGTTAAAAGAAACGAAAATCCTTGGGTTCCCTCTGTGGATGTACCTTATATTCAGTATACTGATGATGGTGATGGCAGCCAATGACTGGATGCTGACCAACATGGTCGGCGCACTCGCCTTCGCGATGATCATCGGCACGCTGCTCGGCTGGGTCGGTGACCATATCCCGGTCTGGAAGACCTGGTTCGGCGGCGGCATGCTCTTCTCCTGCCTCGTAGCCGGCGCGATGAACACCTTCCACCTGATCGGTGAAGGCTCGATGGAAGCCCTGAATACCTTCAACGGCTCCACCGGTTTCCTCGATCTCTACATTCTCGTCCTGATCACCGGCTCTGTGCTCTCGGTTGATCGTAAGATGCTCATCAAATCCTTCGCCGGATTCATTCCGACGATTCTTGCAGGTATTGCAGGTGCACTCGGCCTCGCTGGTCTCGTAGGTGCCATCACTGGCGTCGGCGCAATCGAGGCGATCGCCACCTATGCAATTCCAGTCATGGGCGGTGGCAATGGTGCCGGTATCACACCGATGAGCAAGATGTGGGCTGCTGCAACCGGCGGTGATGCCTCCTCCTGGTATGCATCTGCCTTTGCAATCATCAGCATTGGCAATCTCTGCGCCGTCTTCATGTCTGCACTGCTGAACAAGCTCGGCCAGATCAAGCCATCCATGACGGGTAATGGTCGTCTCATGGTCGGTGAAGAAAATGTCAGCACGAAGTCCAGTGACATGAAGCCGACCGCAGCCGACTACGCAACCGGTCTCGCACTCGGTGTCGTATGCTTCAATGTAGCTAACCTCTACGCAAAGCACATCTCCATCATCAACCATGCAAACCTCGGCTTCAGTATTCATACCTTCGCTTTCATGGTCATCCTGATGGCGATTCTGAATATGACGAATATCCTGCCGGAAAACGTGAAGGCCGGCGCAAGGGGCATGCAGCAATTCTTCGTAAAGTATATGTCCTTCCCACTGATGATTACCGTTGGTATCGGTACGAACCTCACAGACTACGCGAAGGTCTTCACAAACCCAGCGTATATCGTCATCATCATGGCGACTGTCATCGGTGCGATGATCGGAACCTTCATCGTCGGTAAGCTGTTCCACTTCTATCCTGTAGAAGGAATGCTGACTGCCGGACTCTGTATGGCAAACGGCGGTGGTGCCGGCGACGTACAGTGTCTCGGCGCTGCGCACCGCATGGAGCTGATGTCCTATGCTCAGATTTCTTCCAGAATCGGTGGTGCCATCATGCTCGTCATCGCAAGCTTCATTTTCGGTAAATTCCTGTAATCCTGGAGGTACTATATGGCAAATCAGAATCCTTTGGCTACGAATCTCACGCTTGAGCAGCAGAAAAACCTGTTCGGCAATGCTTACTTAAATATGCTCTGGCACTGTCCGACCGACCTGCGTTTCCACTACTGGGTGCATCTCCCAGACTACTACTACGACGAAGAGGAGCATGAGTACTCTCTCCTCGTCATCATCCATGGAACCGGCTGTGCAATCGAAGAGTACATCAAGCAGGCGAAGGAACTCGCCGACAAATATCATATGGCTGTGCTTGCGCCTATGTTCCCGGGTGGACTCATTCAGCGCGATGACTTCAACAGCTATAAGCTCCTCTCCTGCGACGGCATCCGCTATGATCTGATTCTCCTCGATATGATCGAGGATATGGCGAAGCGCTATCCAGGCGTTCACACAGATCAGTTTTTCATGTTCGGACACTCTGGTGGCGGGCAGTTCGTAAACCGCTTCCTGCTCGCTCACCCTGATCGTCTAAAGGCCTGCTCCATCGGTGCACCTGGCCGTCCGACCTTCCTGAATCCAGACGAGGACTACTTCTGGGGTATCCGTGATTTCAAGGATTACTTCGGTTATGATGTCGACCTCGAAGCCGTAAAGAAGGTACCCGTCCTCATCAGTGTCGGCGAGCTCGACAACAAGTTTATCGGCGACTCCCCGTATGGCGATAACCGCGTAGCCCGTATGAAGAGCCTGCAGAAAAATTTTCAGGAGCACGGCGTCCATACGGAGCTGACGATCCTTCCGGGCTTCGCCCATGAGGCTGGTGAAAAGGAACGAGTGCAGGCCGCGCAGAAATTCTTTATCCAGTATTTATAACTCAAACTACAGTTTTTTGAATTTCCTTTCTTTGTACCCTCTTTTTAAAAGAGGGTACATTGCGTATTTCTTGCTTTTCCTTCATACTTGCGTACTTTTAGCAGATTATGAAAGCAAGCAGAATTTCTATTCTACGGAACCAACTATTCTGCACTGGAAGCTACCGTCCGGCGAATCCAACAGGATGTTGATTTCCTGATGAAGTATCTCCCCAAGGTGCCTGATGATGCCTATGTGAAAGTGGAGACCACGAAGATTCTCAAACAGCACAAGGCATATATGGCACAGTTTGAAGAAATGCTGAACGATTAAAAAATCGCATAACGACAGGCACTTGTATGATGAGCTGATTTCCTATGCTGACCTGTACGACAGTGCCAGTTTTGAAGCAAAGAAAATGATTGTCAATCAGCTTATCCGCAGAGTAGATGTTTATCGTGGGTATCCGCTCAACATTACCTTCAACTTCGACCTTACGCCGTACATTGAAGGGGATGATGCAGCAACCTGCTAAAAAACGGGCGGCAAACATTCCTTTTTGAAAACGGTGTAAAGTCAAAAGTTGGGGGTTGTATAGGAACTGCCTGCAAAGGCCTGAAAACGGTGCAGGCGAAGCAATGCAGTCCCAAAAATCGGCTTCAGCAAAAAGAAAAGCACCATACTTCACATGAAGTATGGTGCTTTTTTGGTGGAGAATAGCGGGATCGAACCGCTGACCTCTTGCATGCCATGCAAGCGCTCTCCCAGCTGAGCTAATCCCCCATAGCTGGTGTCATCCCTGACGACGTGTGTTATTATACCAGCTGAAAGGAGAGTTGTCAACAGCTTTTTTCAAATTCGTGCAAAAAAGTCCCGCCGGGGACATTTCTGCCTCTGGCGGGACTTGCGTTCAGGAGAACTCAGGCCTTGCTGTACTGACGGTCGAAGATCTGGGGTGCTGCCTTGATGAGCAGCACAGCGCCCACCACAGTGATGAGCGTCTCCGGCAGCATGTAGCTGGCGTTGTACACGAGGCTGTAGGTCCAGGCGCTCAGACCCTCATTCAGGTTGCCCCAGACGAGGACGCCAGACAGGAAGCTGCACATGAAGCGCAGGAAGCCTGCGATGGCCGTACCGACGGCCACGCCGACCATCCGGTTCTTGAAGGGGCGGGCGAAGAACTCTGCGGTACCCAGAGCCATAAAGGCCACCAGATAGTCCAGCAGGATCTCGCCGAGGAAGTAGATAAAGGTGGGCGTCGGGGGAGCCCAGAAGCCCAGCAGCATCTGCAGGCAGCCGTTCACCAGACCGGTGAACAGACCCCACTTGACGCCGTGGCGGAAGGAGACGAGCACGAAGGGCAGCATACTCAGCAGAGTGACGCTGCCGCCGTTGGGCATGGTGAAGATCTTGATGTTGGCCAGCACGGTGCCGATAGCCACCATCAGCGCGCACTCCACCAGCACCCGGGTCTTGGAGTAGGATTTCGACATGAGGATTCCTCTTCTCATAATAATAGTACACAAAAACAAAAATACGCCTGCTTTTGCTGGCAGGCGCACGGGCTGTTTGTGAAAATCGGAACCTTTCCGCAAACTACCTACGCCGGCATTACCCGGATCAGGTTCAAGGGTCTCTGCTTCCAGCAGATCTCAGCCTCACGGCGCCCCTGTTTTCATGTCCGCTTTCAGTATAGCCGCTCTCCGCCAAAAGTCAAGCCCCCGGCGGTATATCGGCCCGCCGGGTCACATATTCTGGAACAAGCACACTTTGGCGGGAGGGAGCAGTCATGAAAGGTGATCCGGAACAGCGGGCGCTGCTGCTGGGAGAGTACATCGTGGAGCATGGGGCCACCGTGCGGGCGGCGGCGCGGGCCTTCGGCTGCAGCAAGTCCACCGTACACAAAGACGTGTCGGTGCGGCTGCGGACGGTAGGCCCGGAGCTGTTCCGGCAGGTTCAGATGGTGCTGGCCCGGAACAAGGCCGAGCGCCATCTGCGGGGCGGGGCGGCGACCAGGCGCAAATACAAAAAGTAGGAGAGCGGTGCAGGGAGGCCTGTGCCGCTCTCCTGTTTATTTGTGCCGGAACTGCTCCAGCGCGGCCTTTTCCAGCCGGGAGACCTGCGCCTGGCTGATGCCGATCTCCCGGGCCACCTCCATCTGGGTCTTGCCTTTGAGGTAGCGCAGTTCCATGATGCGCTTTTCGCGCGGGGTGAGGCCCGCCACGGTCTGGCGGAACTGCAGGCCGCTGATCCAGCTGTCCTCGCCGTCGGGGTCGCGCACCTGGTCGATGACGTACACCGCATCGCCGCCGTCGGCGTAGACCGGTTCCTCAAGACTCAACGGCTCCACCACCGATTCCAGCGCCGCCGACACCTCGCGGCGAGACAGACCGGTCTTCTGGGCGATCTCGTCCACAGTGGGTTCACGGCCCAGCTGCTTTTCCAGCTCCTCGCGGGACTGCATGGCCCGGTAGGCCGTGTCCCGAAGGCTGCGGCTCACCCGCAGGGCGTTGTTGTCCCGCAGGAACCGCCGTATCTCGCCGATGATCATCGGCACGCCGTAGGTGGAGAACCGCACCTGCTGGGCCGGGTCGAAGTTGTCGATGGCCTTGATGAGCCCGATGCACCCCACCTGAAACAGGTCGTCCATGTTCTCGCCCCGCTGCGAAAAGCGCTGCACCACGCTGAGCACCAGCCGCAGATTGCCCTCTATCATGCTCTGGCGGGCCTCTTTGTCCCCGGCCCGCGCCCGGGTGAGCAGGTCGCGCTTCTCCTGCTCGGACAGTATCGGCAGTTCGGCGGTGTTCACGCCGCACAGCTCAACCTTGTTGTACATCCCCTACCCTCCGGTTTCGTTTCAGTTTCACCGGAAGTATGGCCGCAGGGGCAGGGCAACATTCATTCCAAATTCAGGGGGCTACTCCCCCAGCTGCTCCCTCAGCTGCCGTATGATCCTTTTCTCCAGCCTCGAAATATAGCTCTGGCTGATGCCGATGGCGTCTGCCACCTCCTTCTGGGTCCGCTCCACGCCGTCCAGCAGGCCGAAGCGCAGCTCCATGATCTGCCGCTCCCGGGGCGAGAGCTGCTCCACCGACCGGCGGAGGCTGGCCCGCTCGGCGTCCTGTTCGAGACGCTGGCCCACCTGATTCTCCTCGCTGCTCAGCACGTCCGACAGCAGCAGCTCGTTGCCGTCGCCGTCGATGTTCAGCGGCTCGTCGATGCTGGCCTCCTGCCGCCGGTTGGAGCTTTTGCGCAGGTACATCAGGATCTCGTTGCCGATGCACCGGCTGGCGTAGGTGGCCAGCTTGATGTTCCGCGCGGGCGTAAAGGTGTTCACCGCTTTGATCAGCCCGATGGTGCCAATGGAGATCATGTCCTCCTGCGGCACGCCGCTGTTCTCGTACTTTTTGGCAAGATAGACCACCAGCCGCAGGTTGTGGGTGATGAGGTCATCGCGCGCGGCGGCATCCCCCGCCATCATCCGGGCAAGCAGGGCCTTTTCCTGTTCCGGTGTCAGCGGCGGCGGCAGGCTGGGCCCACCGTTGATGTAGTGGGCAGCGGAAGGGGATAATAAGTGAAAAAACAGCCATTTGATAAAATTGAACATGATGAGACCCCTTTGTAGGATAGTAATGGATAGGCTCTGTCTTTGTCCAACCTCTCAGTCTCGCTACCGCGCGACAGCTCCCCTAGTAGGGGAGCCCTTGGCATACCGTCGCGTTTTCGTGGATAGGCGCTTTGCTACGGCTGGCCCTGCTGACGTGACATTTTGCCTTGCGGCAGATGATGATTTTGGAGCCGAAGGCGAATCAATCGAAAAAATGAATCTTCTGCCAAGGCCTCCCC
>ENA-OPWC01001331-OPWC01001331.1-human-gut-metagenome-genome-assembly--contig:-NODE-1331-length-16875-cov-2.778240_pt1 | contig 16875 bp, 17 predicted proteins | sample MGYA00241504_ERZ502000 | MGnify/ENA primary metagenome ERZ502000 (study PRJEB25962, sample SAMEA2042005) | human gut metagenome | biome: human gut; feature: human-associated habitat; material: faeces...
CAGTTTGCTACAACGGCTTTAAAGACACTTGCGAATTAATAGAATCGCTGCAAACACATGTACATTCCGTGAGCTATGAAATCATCGTCGTAGACAATGCTTCGCGCGAAGACGAAGCGACTAAAATCAAGGAGCTATATTCCGATATAGTCACCCTGCGGAGCGAGTCTAACCTAGGCTTCTCTGGCGGAAATAATCTGGGGATCAGAGTAGCCAAAGGAGCCTATATCTTTCTGATAAACAATGACACTTATGTTGAATCAGACGGATTCCACTACCTGACAGAGCGACTGGAAAGTCTGAAAAACATCGGAGCCGTCTCTCCGAAGATACGCTTTGCCTTTCCTCCGCAAAACATACAGTTTGCCGGATTCACCTCCCTGTCGGCAATCACTATACGCAACGAAATGACAGGTTTCGGCTGTCCGGACGACGGCACGTTCGACACCCCGCACACGACCCCCTACCTGCATGGGGCGGCACTCATGGTAAAACGTGAAGTCATTGAGAAAGTAGGAGAAATGCCGGAAATATTCTTCCTGTATTATGAAGAAATGGACTGGTGTACACAGATGACAAATGCCGGTTACGAACTATGGTATGAGCCTCGTTGCACCGTCTTCCACAAAGAAAGCCAGAGTACCGGACAACTCAGCCAGCTGCGTACCTATTATCTGACCCGCAACCGCCTGCTCTACGCCCGCCGCAACCTGAGGGGAGCCGCACGTCTGGGCTCCGTGCTCTATCAAAGCACTGTCGCAGCCTTGAAGAACGGTCTGCTCTATGCTTTAAAAGGACGCTTCGATCTCTTCCTGGCCGTCTGCAGAGGCGTCAATTCAGGACTGATCCTTCCGTCGGCCACCAAAGAAACAAAAGAACAAAAAAACGAATACTATGAACATCATTGACTGGGTTCTCTACATCCCCCTCACGCTATGCGTATGCTACTTGCTGCTTTACGCCATCGCCTCCAAGTTCTACCGGGCTCCCCAATATCCCGAAGCCCGTACGCTCCGGCACATTGCAGTGCTCTTCCCCGCCTACAAGGAAGACCGTGTGATACTCTCTTCGGTCCGCAGTTTTCTCGAGCAGGACTATCCGAAGGAGTTGTTCGACCTTGTCGTCATTTCCGACCAGATGCAACCGGAAACGAACGAAGCCTTACGCACGCTCCCCATCCGGCTACTGATGGCGGATTACACGGAAAGCTCCAAAGCCAAAGCGCTGGCTATGGCCATGAACAACATCGACACCGATCTCTATGACATAGTGGTTATCATGGACGCCGACAACGTGACCGTCCCCGAATTCCTGTCCTGCATCAACCGTGCGTTCGACAGTGGCGTAAGATCCATACAGGCTCACCGGACAGGTAAGAATCTGAATACCGATATCTCCATTCTGGACAGCGCGAGCGAAGAGATCAACAACGGCTTCTTCCGGAGCGGGCACAACGCGCTCGGACTTTCCGCCGGGTTATCCGGCTCGGGAATGGCCTTTGATGCAAAATGGTTTCAACAGAATGTGCAATACCTGCAAACGGCAGGCGAAGACAAAGAACTGGAATCCATGCTGTTGCAGCAACGGATCCATACAGTCTATCTGAACGACCTCCCTGTGTTCGATGAGAAGACACAGAAAAAAGAAGCGATCAGCAACCAGCGCAAACGTTGGATAGCGGCGCAGTTCGGAGCACTCCGCGCTTCGTTGCCCCACCTGCCGAAAGCCCTGCTGCAAGGCAATATAGACTATTGCGACAAGATATTCCAATGGATGCTGCCTCCCCGCCTGATACAGTTGGCAGGAGTGTTCGGACTGACTTTCGTTTTCACCGTTATCGGTCTTGTCATGAGCCTGCGCAATGGAGGAAATGAATGGACGATGGCCATCAAATGGTGGATTCTGTCGGTAGCACAGGTCTCCGCCATGATTCTACCCGTACCGGGAGGGCAACTGTTTACCAAAGAGGTAGGGAAAGCCATCATGAAGGTACCCATGCTGGCTGTCACCATGACAGGCAATTTATTCAAACTTAAAGGAGCAAATAAGAAGTTCATCCATACAGAGCACGGTGAACATCACTCTCATTCATAAACACATTATCCCAAACAAGAAGCAATGAAAATAGCCATTGAAGCACAGCGCATCTTCCGCCCCAACAAACATGGAATGGATTTCGTCGCTCTTGAAACAATCCGTGAGTTACAGAAGATGGATCACGAAAACGAGTATTTCATTTTCGTCAGTCCCGGTGAAGACAAATGCCTGAAGAGTTCGGAGAATATGCACGTCATCGAACTGAAATACCCTACCTATCCGTTGTGGGAACAGGTGGCTCTTCCGCGAGCGGTGAAGCGCATCCGCCCCGACTTGTTGCATTGTACCAGCAATACGGCTCCGTTGAACTGCCCCGTGCCGTTGGTGCTGACGCTGCACGACATCATTTATCTGGAGAAACGCCAATCGTCCAGCCTGTCGCTATATCAGGAGATGGGATGGCATTACCGCCGCCTGATAGTGCCCCGCATACTCCCCAAATGCAAGAAAATCATTACAGTTTCCCAGTTTGAACGTCAGCGTATCCTCGATGCTCTGCACCTGTCCGACGAACAGTTGGTTGCCGTATACAACGGATTCAACAGCCATTTCCATCTTCAGCCCAAAGCTCCGGAAATCACCCGGAAGTATATAGATGCGGACGAATATCTCTTTTTCTTGGGAAATACTGATCCGAAAAAGAATACGCCGCGAGTGCTGAAAGCGTACAGTGACTATCTGAAACGTTCGCAGAAGAAGCTCCCGCTACTCATAGCCGATCTCAAGGAAGACGCTATCGACCGGATACTGGGGGAAGAGAAGATTACGGACATCAAAGGCTACCTCCGTTTTCCCGGATACATTGCGAACACCGACCTTCCGGCACTGTATAGCGGTGCATTCGCATTCCTTTATCCCTCTCTTCGCGAGAGTTTCGGTATCCCTATGCTCGAAGCAATGGCCTGCGGTACGCCTGTCATTGCCGGAAACACTTCGGCAATGCCCGAAATAGCGGGTGAAGGGGCTTTGCTGGCTGATCCGTTCAGTTCGGAGGACATCACGGCGAAGATTCTTCAGTTGGAAGGAGATGCGGAATTTTACCGGCAACAAGCGGACTGCGGAGTGGAGCGCAGCAAACTGTTCTCATGGAAGAACAGTGCGAAAGCATTGCTCGATATTTATAGGAATATGGCGGAATAGAAAGCGATTGCCCAATATAAAAAGACTTGCAACACCGGTATTCAGCTACCAGTGTTGCAAGTCTTGTTTTCCATTCTACTCTTGACCGGAGAAGAAGTCGGATTCTTTCACCTCAAAGCACGGACACGCCTTAATCCACTCTTCCGGCTCTATCTCCCCGTTTCCGTTCAGGTCGGGGCTCAAGTCACGATGACCGCAGATACGGCAACCGGGATAATCACGCAGCAACGCGAGAACGAGCACACGCATGGAATGAATCTGCCACTCGGTACGGGTATCGGCGGGACGACCGTGACAATCCAGCCCACCCTCATAACAGATGCCAATCGAACGGGCGTTATAGCCACGCACGTGAGCTCCGATACGTTCTATTTCACGGGTAGACTTGATGTCGCCATTTTTTCGGATATAAAAATGATACCCCACACCGTTGAAACCACGACGGCGATGGCACACGTCCAGGTCGTCTTCCGTGAAATCCCTGTCCGCCCTAGTGGCGGAACAGTGGATCACAATCAGGTCAATCTTCCTCATCAACCTGTCCTTTCATTCTTTTAGCTTTTCTCTTTCTGCGAAAGAAAAACAACACTTCCAATACAACTTCCAAGATTTTGTCAACCATAGCTTTGCATTTTTAATTGATTATTTACTCACTGAATACTGAAACATCGGAGATCCTGCAGGATTGCTCCGTAAGACAGTTCTGCGGAATACATCTGTAGAACATCCCCGCCGGATTACTCCGCCGGATCCGGAGCTTCCCCATTGTTATCTCCGTCCTCTCCTCCGCCAGAACCATTCGGGTTGTCCGGACTGCCGCCATCACCTCCCGCAGCGTTCTTCTTATCCGAGAGCAACTCAAACACCATATTATTATCTCCGCCACGAGTAGTGGCCGTACTGTCGTTTGCCAGTCTGAGGGAATTGTCGACTTTGAAACGAAGATTGACACGGGTAATGCTTTTCACGGTGCAGTCTTTCTCCAATTCCACACCGGGACAGGTCAGCGTGGTATAGAAGATTCCCAACCCCTCCACTTTCACTTTATTGCCTGCCACAAGGACTTTCTTCATCGCGCGGACAAAGGATTTCATGACGTGCGACACATCCTCCACCGAAAGCGAACCGATCGTTTCGATTTCGCGCGCCAGCGCCTCTATTGAATAGATTTTTGACTCCCCCGACTTAGGTTTGAGGGCAAATACCATCGGCGAATCCGCATCGCTGATTCGTTTTCTGCGCTTATAGCGCACCACTGTAACTGTTGCCATAAAAATTGTTGTTTCTACGAAAAGAAGGACATTCTTCCTTTCTGTTGGTACAACAAAAGTACGACAACCGAAAGACGGATTAACGGATTACACCGGACTAGGAGGGATTAGAACGGATTAAGAAAGGATAACAAGGAATAAGAGCAAAAAACAGTTTTTTTTAAGCTGTGCGCTCACTTCTTACCAATTGCTCCACAGCATTAATGAATGCTTCCGCACGCGGACGAAGCACATCCACCAGAGCAGCGTCACAATAAGCAAAGTCACCATAGTCGCTACTATGGCGTTTATCAAAAAGCAAACCGAAAGTTGTACTATGTTCCAAATCAAGCAAACCCGTCCGGACAAAATGCATTGAAAGTTGTGTTTTTACTCCATTATGGGTATTAGCCTCAATATGACGGTTCAACAACAGAGCAGACGCGGCATAATAACAAGCATAATACTTTCATAACACAATGCCTTCCCGATTAATGTTAAGTGTCAGTGGTGTAGTAATATTTTCCCATACACGTTTCAACACGACCAATGTATTAATAGCTACCCCCGTTTGCGCTTCCAGTTCGCTTAAAGGACGGCGCAAAGTAAGCTCGGTTTCCGGTGTCAGTTCCTTCTCATCCACTACGATAAGCAAGTCTATATCAGAATCATGCCGGGCTTCCCCACGAGCTTCCGAGCCATAAAGTATGGTACGTGCCGTAGGCGCTATGCGATGCATTGTCTCTGCAATACGATGAACAATATCTGTACGTTTCATAAGCTATTTTCCTCCTCTCCCACAAAGTTAAGAAAAGAATAGCTAAAACCTATATTTTCTTTCATTTTCTTTTTATCTCATCCCCAAAAACAGCCTGAACAGCTTGGCAAATCCGGTAAAAAAGCGTAACTTTACACTCTATAAATACGGACTAAAAACAATCAGAAAATGAAGACAGATGCAGAGCCGACCGATGACGAAAAGAAAGAGAAAACATTTGAATACCGAAGCTACGGAAAAGGGGAGCTTGCCATGTTGTACCTCCCCGACATACAACAACAGAGTGCGGTAGACCGTTTCAACAAATGGATAGCCGCCGCTCCGGGACTGAAAGAACGACTCATCGCCACCGGCATGAATCCCCGAAGCAGAAGCTATACCCCCGCACAAGTACGGCTAATCGTAGAAGTACTGCAAGAACCCTGAGTACGAGTGCCGCTTACGACTCAAACAGCTCCTTATCCGGCAGCCAGCAACTGGAGTCGAACGTCACACCTCCGACGCGCTGTTCTACGGGAACAGCCGGATCATGCGATTCCACGCACGGCAGGTAACGCCCGCTCACGGGATCATACGCGAAAGTCACCATCCCACCCATTCCGAGATGTTTGAACTTCACCTTATCCACATACACGCGGGTCACCCCCACCCCCTTGTCACGTTCCACCACAATACCATAATCCGCCTTATTGAAGAAATCGGCAGAGCCGTTGATATCATACATCTCCACGCGCGGAGTAGTGTTCGTCACCGGGTTACGGTTCATCTTGCGCGGATGGGCGACAAGCACCACCAGGCAATTATGCTGCACCGCAAATTCCGTAATCATATTCAGGAAATTGGAAAGATACTGCGTCTCCGTCTGTCCCGGCTGCGGAGTGTGGTCAAGCCGGTTGAGCGGGTCGATCACCAGAATACGGCACCCCCGCCGCACCACCAGCTCGTGCGCCTTCGCAAGCACCCGCTCCGGCGTGGCGTTCCCCTTCAGAGAGATATGCGACACGTTATCGGTAAGAAACTCCTCCGACCGCATCAGCAGCCCTTCCGAAATGCCGCACCCCTTCTGAAAACGGTGTCCGGTCAGCTTCTCCACCAACTTTCGGATGTGATAGACAATCGGCGTATTCTCCGGACTGAAAAAAGCGATCTTCCACTGATGGCGCAGACAAAGCCGCAACACCAGCTCATCGAGCCACTCCGATTTTCCCGCGCCCGGCACTCCCGTGAGGATGATAAGCCTCCCCCGTTCGTAAGTGCAGATCTTGTCCATTTCCTCCCAGCCGGTTTCCGCGCCCGGTCCGAAACCATTCTCAAAAAGAGCAAGCAGGTCGCTGTGCAGGTCGGTGGCCGTGAACACCCCTTCGAGCGGAACCTCCGCCGCCTGCTCGATGGCTACCCGCAGACTGGCAACCCCGTATTTGCACAGATGCTCGTTCGCATCCTTGCAGCCGGGCCCGTACGCCACCACACGGCAACGCTCGGCACCCAAACGGTTGATCAATTCGTCACGCAGTTGCAGTCCGGCTGAATCGGTATCGACGGCAATGATAACCTCCGTCAAATCCTCGAAATGCGTCTCCATGAAACGGTCGAGCCAGGACAAGTTCGAGTTGGCTCCGGCAGGGACGGAAATCACGCTCTTGAATCCGGCGGCAAGGGAAGAGGCGGCATCCAGTTCGCCTTCGTGGATGATGCAGGAAGTCTGTCCGAGCACGGAGTCGATGTTGTAGGGAATCAGTTCGGCACCCTGAACCATCTTGAAATGCTTCGCGTCCACACTACGGAATTTCGTGTTGACCAGTTGTCCGTCCTCGAAATAGTTGAAGCAGACGCAACGCTCCTTCTGACCGGATTGCGGCATGAATTCCTCCTGTTCCGTGATGCGCAGTCCGGCGATGACGCCCTGCGGGATGCAACGTGTCTCCACCAGCCAACGTTCTACAGATTCGGAAAGCGTAGTCCGTGCCGGATCGAACACCGGACGCTGGAAATGACGGGGAACGGCTGCCGCACGACGCTGGCGGGCAGCACGCTGTTCGGCTTTCTCACGCTCTTCCGCTTCGTCGGGGACGTAAAAGTCCGCCCCGCAATGATAACAGTGACAATGCCCCGTATCAACGTTGACACGCAGCGAACGGTCGCGTTTGTTGTGGCGCGTGGCCTGACATTTATTACAAACAGTTTTCACTACGCCGCTTGTCCTCCGACGGACATCGACATCGTAACTGGCAAAATTTCTCATAACTTGCTTTATTTTTAAATGAATAATTATATTTCCCACACACAGGGAAAGGAAGACAAACGCTTCGTGTAGAACACGGAGAGATTGATACTTTCAAATACGGGATAAACCGCTTTCGGACGTGGGATGAATGACGCTCAAGCGTGGGATGAATGACATTCAAGCATGGGGTGAACGGCACTCAGACGTAGGATGAATGGTGTCCAGACGTGGGATGAACTAATGCCCCCATCTTTTGTGCGCATCATCCCACACCGCCGAGTTGTCGGGTCTTGGCGGTGCGCTGTTGGGAATAAGACGTCCCAGATACATCCGTTTTCCATCCACAACACTTTCAAAACGGCTCACATCCCTGCTCTCCCGCTCCTTGATTTCCCGCATCAACTCTTCGCGCAGCATACGGCAAGTAGGCGATCCGGCAGCGATATAATTGGAAAAATAGCGTTTCACGTCCTCAAAGAAGAGCAAGCCGCTCTCCTTTCCGTAGAGAAGGATATGCTTTTTGAACAGACCGATAATCTGCTGCTGATGGTCGATAAAAAGCCGTCCCAGACCGGAACGCTGCCCCGCCAGCTCCATATACAAGCGTGAGTCGGCAAGCCGGTCTACCAGCGTTTCCCAAGACAGCACCGGCTGTAACGGTTGCTGCCCCTCCTCATCCACCGCCCGAATCCTCATTCCCCTTCCAACAGGAACGGAAGAAGCAGTTCGGACTTCCGAAGTTTCCGAACTCCCCGAAGCAGAAATCTTCTCCTCCGTTTCCGGAATAACCGTCATCTCCGAAGTCCTCGAAGTTCTCGAACTCTCCGAAGCCCCCGAATTCCCCGAAGTCCCCGTAGCAGCCGCAGCAGGAATCTCCGCCACAACCATAGCAGCGTCAGCAGCTCCTCCCGCGAGGGTATTGCTGCTGTTGTTTACAACAGGAGTAATACCTATCTTCTCCTCTTCTCTCCTCTCTTGGGTTTCGTTGGGTTTTCGCCCTTTGGTGGCGGGCGTTTCAGCGCATTTCGCACGCTTCTTCGGGCGCCCTCCTTTTTTACCGTTTTCGGTATCCATTCTCCACTTTTCCTCAAGCCTTTGCATCACCCGGTCGAGATACGGAGCCCGGAACGTCTGCCGCTCCTCGTCCACCTCAAAAAGATTATAATCATGGAGCACCTTTTCCAGCATATCCAACTCAAGGTCATGCCGCCGCGCGAACGCCCTCAACAGAAGCGGAGTGCACGACGCCTCATAATTATCTTTCGTGCGCAGGTGCAACAGCAACATCACATAAATGCCGAGCGCTTCCGCCGCATCCAGTTCCGACATCATACCGGCGATATTATCGTCATTCAGCAGATTTACTTCCAGATTAAAATACTGATCCTTCTTCATTATTCTTTCTATTTTAATAAATTATTCACGAAAATCATCCTTTTCGGACGAGCTAACTCAGTGAGCGCAAAGGTATTTTAAATGTTTTGGTTACACTTGTTGAAAAAAACAGAGGGCTATTACGATTCTTTTAACAACCTTTGCAGCAATATAATAACCATAAATAAAAATGTTTTTTAAATGAAAATGAAGTCAAATGTCATCCTGAATGACGACAAAGTAATCAAAGAGAGATTGAAATATTGTGTCCACATCACGTTAGGACGTTTTCTGAACATCCAGCGCACCGTATCGCCCCTGTCGCACGAGAAAGTGGCGGGACAGACCACCATCAATTCCAGCACGACATGGAACATGGAACAAGTCCGGAATTACAGCATATTATCGTACGCGCAAGTGATCTACACGCATTTCATAGCCTTGAAGTGCAATTTCTACGTCCTGCATCTCTCAAAGGCGATGATCAAAGCGATTCAAAACGGGCAGTGCGTCATCATCAAAACCGTAGATCCCGACGAACTGGACGATTACCTTCCCGGCGAAATCCTCCTCGAACAGCACCCCGACGCGGAAGAACTGGAGCGGAGGACAAAGGCGAGAGAGGCGTTACTGAGCAAATCCATGCACCTGCGGATAAGCAAAAGTCAAGAACAGGAAAAGGAAAATGAAAAGAAGAAAAAGGGAAAGGGAAAGAAAAAAGAACAGGAAAAGAAGAAAAAAGAGAAAGATAAAGGAAATAAGGGAAAAAAGAAATCGGAAAAACAGAGAAAGTTATCATAAGTTTACTACCTTTGTAGCACAAGAAGGATACAAAAGCAAGGACATGAACGATTGTGAAGAGACGAATGGCAAGGCAATAAAAGCGCTCATAGTATTCAGAGAAATAAGTGATACGGACAATCTGTTCGCTCCTATTCTATGCGATGCTATCCGCATGACGGGTATTGACGTACGATGTTCCAAAGAAGCATTTTGGGAATCAGACACGGCGTATGACATCATACACTTCCAATGGCCGGAAGAAGTAGTAGGCTGGAACTGCGAAGACCCCGACGTGATACGCCGACTCGAAGAGCGCATCCGTTTCTTCCGTTCGCGCGGGGCGCATTTCGTCTACACGCGGCACAATGTGCGCCCGCACTACGCAAACGACATCATCAGCCGCGCCTACGACATCATCGAGACGCAAAGCGACATCGTGGTACACATGGGACATTTCAGCGCGGATGACTTTGCCGCCAGATACCCCCAAAGCCGGAATGTCGTCATTCTCCACCATATCTATGAATATACTTATCAGGAGGACATCAGCGAGGCGCGCGCACGCCAATATCTCAATCTGCCGCAGAACGCGTTCATCGTCACCGCCTTCGGCAAATTCCGCAACCGGGAAGAGATACGCATGGTGCTCGGAGCATTCCATGCATGGAAACGGCCGCATAAACTGCTGCTCGCTCCCCGTCTCTACCCTTTCTCCAGACGCAACAGGTACGGCAAGAACTTCCTCAAGAGATGGCTCTCGCGCTTCGGCTACTACGTGGTCAGGCCCCTGCTCAACCGTTGGCTGCATCTGAGAGCCGGAGGCAACGACGACCTGGTGGACAGTTGCGACCTACCTTATTATATAGCAGCTTCGGACCTGGTAATGATTCCACGCAAAGATATCCTGAATTCCGGCAACATCCCCCTCGCCTTCCTCTACCACAAAGTGGTGGTGGGTCCCGACACGGGGAATAACGGCGAGCTGCTGGCCATCACCGGAAACCCCTCGTTCGACCCCGACGACCGGGAAGATATCGTCCACGCGCTCGAAACCGGCGCACGGTATGCCGCTTACGAACACGGGGAGGCAAACTACGACTACGCCATCGAAAACATGAATATCAAAAAAACGGGACGCGAGTATGCACAAGTCTATAAAGACGCGATAAATGGCAGGTAATCTCAAAAGTCAGCTGTTCTCCGGAGTGTTCTACACAGCGCTCGCCAAATACAGTGGTGTCGTCATCTCGCTTGTGGTGGCGGGTGTACTGGCACGCCTGCTCTCGCCGGACGACTTCGGCATTGTAGCGATAGCCACCGTAATCATCGCCTTCTTCAACCTGTTCACGGACATGGGTGTATCCCCCGCCATCGTGCAGCACAAGACGCTGACACGGGAGGAATTGTCGGATATTTTCTCGTTCACCGTGTGGACCGGCATAGGCATAAGCGCCCTCTTCTTCGCCGCGTCATGGCTGATAGCCGGTTATTACAACAGCGACATCCTGCGGACATTGTGCCAACTGCTGTCCGTCAACCTGTTTTTCGCTTCCGCCACCATCGTGCCGGGGGCTTTGTTCTACCGCAACAAGGAGTTCAAGTTCATTGCCGTGCGGAGCTTCGTCATTCAGATTTCGGCAGGGGTCACCGCAGCACTCTGCGGAGCGGGACTGTATGCGCTGATTATCAACCCGATCGTATCCAGCATACTGATATTCGCCATCTCCTACCAACGCTATCCGCAACGCCTGCGCCTCACGCTGGGCCTGACGGTGCTGCGCAAGATATTCTCCTATTCCGCCTACCAGTTCCTGTTCAATGTCATCAACTATTTCAGCCGCAACCTTGACAAGCTGCTGATCGGCAAATACATGGGAATGTCCGACTTGGGATACTACGAAAAATCTTACCGTCTGATGATGCTTCCCCTGCAGAACATCACACAAGTGATCACCCCCGTGATGCACCCGATATTCAGCGATTTTCAAGACGACAAAGGGAAGCTCGCCACCTCCTACGAACGGATCCTGCGCTTTCTCGCCTTCATCGGACTGCCGCTCAGCGTGCTGCTCTTTTTCACGGCGGAGGAAGTGACGCTGATCATCTTCGGCGACCAATGGCTGCCGTCCGTACCCGTTTTCCGGATTCTGTCACTGTCCGTAGGGATTCAGATCATACTGTCTTCTTCCGGCTCCATCTTCCAGGCGGCGGGCGACACGAAGAGCCTGTTCGTGTGCGGACTGTTCTCGTCCGCGCTCAACGTGGCGGGCATGCTGCTCGGAATCTTCTATTTCGGCACGCTGACGGCAGTGGCAAGCTGCATCGCCGTCACGTTCACCGTCAACTTCGCGCAATGCTACTGGCAGATGTACCGGGTGACTTTCCGGCGAAGCGTCCTGCCGTTCGTCCGTCAGCTCCTTTCTCCGATGGCGGTAAGCCTGCTGATGGCGGCCATTCTCCTGCCGATACAGTACGCGACGGAAGGAATAAATATTTTTCTTACAATAATTGTAAAAAGTATAGTAAGTTTTACTATCTTTGGGGGATATATACAAGTTACGCGGGAGTACGACCTCTTGGGGAAAATACGAAGCATGGCGGGAAAAGGAAAATAAATGAACGGAATAGACAACATACATCAAGACAAAAAGCACGCATGAAAGCCTTATTTCTGATATTTCACGGTTTCGACAAAGCAAACGGAATCAGCAAGAAGATACATTACCAAGTGAAGGCACTCGAAAAGTGCGGCGCGGATGTCCGCTTGTGCTACTACGCCACCACGCCTTTCGGCAACCGGCGACTGATGATCGGCGACGAGGTGATGGCCGATTTCGGCAAAGGGACGATGGCGAAGTTGCTGAAACGTGTCTACTACTCGCCTATCGTGAAGTATGTGCAGCGAGAGAAGATCGACTTTGTGTACATCCGTTCCTATCACAACGCCAACCCTTTCACGCTGCGGCTGGTGGAACGCCTGAAAAAGACGGGGGCGAAAGTGGCGGTGGAGATACCGACATATCCTTACGATCAGGAGTACATCTCATGGTCTATGAGGGCTTCGCTCGCTGTGGACCGTTGTTTCCGCCACCGGATGGCGAAGCTGCTGGACGGCATTGTGACTTTCTCCAGCGCGGAAACGATTTTCGGAGGCAGGACGATCCGGATTTCCAACGGGATCGATTTCGACGCTACCCCGATGCGGAGCGGGCAGAACGACACTTCGCACGAGCTGCACCTGATCGGTGTGGCGGAGGTGCACTATTGGCACGGGTTCGACCGCCTGGTACGGGGCCTCGCGGAGTATTACCGGACGAATCCGGAATATAAGGTTTATTTCCATATCGTAGGTCCGCTATCGGGCGAACGGGAACGGGAGGAGATTCTTCCCGTGATACGCGACCATCATCTGGAGGAGTACGTGATTCTGCACGGACCCCTGCACGGAGAGGAACTCGACGAGCAGTTTGAACGCGCGGACTTTGCCATCGGCAGTCTGGGACGCCACCGGAGCGGTATCACGGAAATCAAGACACTGAAAAACCGGGAGTACGCGGCACGCGGGTTTGCCTTCACTTACTCGGAGACGGATGCGGATTTTGACGCTATGCCGTATGTGTGGAAGGTGCCTGCAGATGAGTCGGCGGTGGACGTCCCGAAGCTGATTGCATTTCAACGGTCGTTGAAGATTTCGCCGGTTGAGATCCGGGAGTCGGTCCGCCCACTGTCATGGAAAGCGCAGATGCAAAAGGTGATTGAGGAGGTAGGACTTAAAAAAACAACTGATGAATAAACAATTAAGAATAGCCTACTGCATTCCTTCGCTTTATTATCCCAGCGGTATGGAACGGGCACTGACTCTGAAAGCGAATTACTTTGCAGAGCATTTCGGCTATGACATACATATTATCCTGACGGACGGAAAAGGGAAAGAGCCTTACTATCCGTTGCATCCGTCCATCACGCTTCATCAACTCAGTATCAATTACGACGAAATGTACGGGCGTTCATTGCTGAAACGTATTTCGGGATATTCGAAGAAACAACGGCTTTACAAGAAGCGGCTGAACGAGTGCCTTTGCAAAATCCGTCCGGATATCACGGTGTCTCTGCTGCGGCGTGAGATCAACTTCATCTGCGATATGAAGGACGGCAGTGTCAAGCTGGGAGAAATCCATTTCAACAAGTCCAACTACCGCGAGTTCACCGACAACCGCCTCCCCGGATTCGTGCAGCGAATGGTGAAGCAGTATTGGATGCGGCAACTGATCCGGCAACTGCGGAAAGTGCGCTATTTCGTCGTGCTGAGCAACGAGGACGCAGCCGAATGGACGGAACTGGACAACGTGAAGGTGATTCACAACCCGCTTCCTTTCCTCCCCGGCCAACAGTCGGACGGCACGCAAAAACAGGTGATTGCCGTAGGAAGGTATATGCCGCAGAAAGGATTCGACCGCCTCGTGAGTGCCTGGCGCATCGTCAGCCGGAAACATCCGGACTGGACGCTGTCGATCTACGGGGACGGTATGCGCGAGCAACTCCAACGGCAGGTGGATGAGGAAGGGGTGGCTTCGAGTTGCCTGCTCAAACACACGGTGCAGAATATCGTGGATAAGTATTGTGAGAGTTCTGTATTTGTTCTGTCTTCGCGCTATGAGGGGTTCGGAATGGTCATCATCGAGGCTATGGCGTGCGGGGTGCCCCCCGTTTCGTTCACGTGCCCGTGCGGACCGAGAGACATCATCGCAGACGGCCGAAATGGGTTGTTGGTGGAGAACGGTGACATCGGGGGATTGGCGGAGAAGATCTGTTATCTGATTGAGCATGAGGACCTGCGCAGGAAGATGGGACGGCAGGCACGGGTGGATGTGGAACGTTTCAGGATCGAGCATATCGCGGAGCAATGGAAAGAGTTGTTCGAGGAGGCTTTGGAAAAATAAACAGATAAGCGGTACGCTTAATAAATCAGGAAGTGAGTTATGGGAGTTTGGTATAAGAAATATTTGCAGGTGTACGAGAGACCGTTTGCGGAAGCTCCCCAAGCAGTGGTGGAGGAAGTGCGGCAGAAGATCGCCGGGCTTCAGAGCGAAAATCCGGTGGTTACCGTCTCGCTGATAGGCTACAACGAGGAAAAACATCTGCTGGCTTGTCTGTGGTCGCTGAGCGAGATGCAGTGCAAATATCCCCTAGAGATCATCGGGGTGGATAATGAATCGAAGGACCGAACGGCGGAGATTTTTCAGGCGTGCGGCGTACCTTATTATACGGAGACGCAGCATAGTTGCGGTTTTGCCCGCCTTTGCGGGCTGAACCACGCACGGGGGAAGTATCACATCAACATTGATTCGGACACGATGTACCCGCCCAAGTATGTGGAGACGATGGTGGATGCGCTGGAGCGTCCGGGCGTTGTCGGGGTAAGCTCGCTATGGAGCTATATTCCGGACGAGGAGCATTCCCGGTGGGGACTGAAGCTGTATGAGGCTACCCGCGACCTGCATCTGTGGCTGCAATCGTTCAAGCGTCCGGAGCTGAGTGTGCGGGGGCTGGTGTTCGCTTACCGCACGGATTTGGCACGGAAAACGGGCATCCGCACAGACATCATCCGGGGCGAGGACGGGTATCTGGCACTGCAACTGAAACAGTTCGGGAAAATCGCTTTTGTGAGAAAACGCCGCGCACGTGCCGTCACGGGGTATGGCACGGTGGGAGCCGACGGATCGCTGTTCAACAGTTTCAAGGTTCGTGTGGCCAACGGGCTGAGGGGGATCGGAGGACTTTTTACCAAGAAAAAGGAATATAAGGATGAGGAGAGCAATCTCGTGAAAAAGAAATAAAGGAAAGATATAGAGAAATAACCCAAACAAATAATATATAGCATTATGATTACCCGTATCCCGTATGACAGAGATGATTTGAAGATCGGAAAGAAGGACAAGGTATTGGAAGTTGGTCCCGGTCATAATCCGACTTTCAGAGCCAACGTTATCGTTGAGCAGTATTTGGACAGTAATTTCCATCGTTGCGGAAACGTGAAGATATACCCGCATCAGGAGTTGGTCAATGCGAACGGTGAGAATTTACCGTTTGAAGATAAGGCATTCGATTATGTGATTTGCAATCAAGTACTTGAGCACGTGGAAAACCCTGCAGAGTTTATCCATGAGCAATACAGGGTAGCGAAAAGGGGATATATGGAGACTCCCAGTTTGCTGGGCGAATTTCTCTTTCCCAAGAAATCCCACAAATGGGTGGTTCTTTACTTGGACAACAAACTGATCCTTTTTGAGAAATCCAGAATGCCGGGAAATTACGAGAATAACTATGGGGAACTGTTTCTGAATTATCTGCCATACCAATCGCTGACGTATAAGCTATTGTGGTTTACCGAAGGGAATCTGATGTTGAACCGATGCGAATGGAAAGATGATATCGAATTTATCATCAATCCGACAGATGAAAAGTATACCGATTTTTTCACTAAGCCGTGGAGCAGACAGATGGTGGAACAGATGTATCCGCGCAGAAGCGCGATGAAAGAGCTGACAAAGATCGGTACCGCTTTATATTATATTGTGAAAAATAAAGTAAAAAATAAAACCCATAAGCACTCTCCGATAAGCTTGGAGGAGTATATGCGACTAAAAGAATAAAAGCTAAAAAATCATGAACGATACACTTACTCTTTGTCTCGAAATTCTTTTCTGGTTTGCCCTGTTTGTTGTGTTCTACACGTATCTGGGCTACGGAATCCTGCTTTACATCCTTGTCAAGCTGAAAGAGTTTTTCGTGAAACCAGTGAGACACCCGCTCCCGGCAACGGACGGGGAACTGCCGGAGGTGACGCTGTTTATCACGGCTTTCAACGAAGAGGAGGTGGTGGACGAGAAGATGGAGAACTGCCTTGAGCTGGACTATCCTGCGGATAAGCTGCACATCGTCTGGGTGACGGACGGCAGCAATGACGGGACGAACGAACGCTTGCAGACACGCTGGCAGGGAAAGGCGACGGTGCATTTCCAACCGCTCCGACAGGGGAAAACGGCTGCAATGACACGCGGAATGACGCTTGTAGACACTCCGCTCGTTGTCTTCACGGACGCCAATACGATGGTGAACCGGGAAGCGATACGGGAGATTGTACTCGCTTTTCAGGATCCGAAAGTGGGATGCGTGGCGGGAGAGAAACGGATTGCCGTGCAGACGAAGGACGGGGCTGCCGCCGGTGG
>ENA-OPWC01001338-OPWC01001338.1-human-gut-metagenome-genome-assembly--contig:-NODE-1338-length-16839-cov-7.623213_pt1 | contig 16839 bp, 17 predicted proteins | sample MGYA00241504_ERZ502000 | MGnify/ENA primary metagenome ERZ502000 (study PRJEB25962, sample SAMEA2042005) | human gut metagenome | biome: human gut; feature: human-associated habitat; material: faeces...
GATGAAACAATATGTGGAAACTCACGGAATTGGAAACAGCAAAGAACCGGATGCGTTGAATAACTTCTATAATCAGTTCCTTGCACCGAATAAGCAGTAGTCTGTGCAATTAATTATTATAATAAAACGATAAAATAAGAAATGTGGTACGTTCTTTTCAATAACGTGCCACATTTTTAATTTTCACACATATGAGTAAAAAAGTATACTTTTAAATTTCAATTCTCACAACGCTTTAATACTTTAAATAAAAAAAGTACTTGCCATTCTCCGAAAAAGAGGATATCATGTTACTAAAATAAGGTAGCAAAGGTATCATATACATAACAGGAGGATTAAATCATGGAAAAGCGCATTTCAGGCCACACAGGACTTTTAGCATTGATCGGTTCACCGGTCGGTCATTCAGGATCACCGGCGATGTACAATTACAGCTTTGAGAAGCTGGGATTAGATTATGCTTATGTGGCTTTTGATATAAAAGAGGACAAGGTAAAAGATGCAATCGCTGCAATGAAGACTTTCAACATGCGTGGCTGCAATGTTACCATGCCGGACAAAGTGGAAGCTGCAAAATACATGGATGAGCTTTCACCGGCTGCACAAATCATCGGTGCTGTCAATACGATCGTCAATGATAACGGAAAACTGACCGGTCACATTACAGACGGCGAGGGATTCGTACATAACTTAAGAGATCACGGCATTGAGATCAAAGGCAAAAAAATCACAGTAGCCGGAGGCGGCGGTGCTGCGACGGCGATCCAGGTACAGTGTGCCTTAGATGGTGCGAGAGAAATTTCTATTTTCAATATCAAGGATGCATTTTTTGAGAGAACGCTGCAGACAGCAGAGAAGATTAAAAAGGCAGTGCCGGAGTGCGTGGTCAATGTATATGACATCGCAGATACCGCAAAGATGACAGAAGAGATCCAGTCAAGTGATATCTTTGCAAATGCTACGATCGTTGGAATGAAGCCGATGGATGATCAGAGCGTTGTAAAAGATCTGTCTGCATTCCGTCCGGGACTTGTTGTTGCAGATGCAGTATACAATCCGGAAGAGACAAAACTCCTTCGCGAGGCAAAAGAAGCAGGATGTACCTGTGTCGGAGGAAAAGGAATGCTGTTATGGCAGGGAGTTGCTGCATTTAAGCTTTATACCGGACAGGATATGCCAGTGGAAGATGTGAAGAAATTATTCTTCAGCTAGGACATATTTTTACATTGAAGTGGAAGATTTGAATGATAGGATTAGAGTGTTTATTTTTGAATAATAAACTGGTAAAATAAGAAATGTTGCACGTTATTTTTTATAATGCGATATTTCTTATTTTTATGTATATATATTTATTTGATTATACATGTAAAACCTAAAAATTATAAATATTAGTTTGTGCAATGTGTCAAAAAATTACAACTTTTCTAAAACGAATTGCAAAAATTTCTTGCTATTCTATAAAATTATGATATAATTCCAAGATGGGAAAGAAAAAGAGGTTTATAAACGATTCCATGTCAAGGAAAAGGAGGGGGACATGGTACCATTATCAGATTTAATACAAATAGGGAGCTTGATTGTTGCGATAATAGGTTTAGTTTATCAGTTGGAAAAAGATAAAAAAAATAACCGCCATTACTAGGCATAATGGCAGTTAGGTAAAAAAAGATTTATTGACATGTAAAAACCTTTTTCTTTCCCTTTAATATATCATGTAATGTTAACATTTTCAATAATTAATATACTAAATACTGGTATTTTATAATAAAAATAGGAGAAAATATGGGAAATATATACGAAGAGCGGAAAAGAAAGATAGAGCGGATTATAGAAGAGTACGATAAAAGAAAAACACAGGCTGAGATTGCAAAAGAATTTTCGATAAATGAACGATACGTTTCGTTGGTGACGCAAGAGAATAACTATCGGCATACGCGGAAAATCACCCAAGAAAATATAAAAGAAGGCGAAAAAATAAAACCAATTTTGTTAATGGATGATTTTAAATTTCTGGATAAATATCCTATGGAAAATTTTATAAAGCGTGATAAATAAACCAATACTTAAGAGATAATAGTCGACTCTGCCTATCACTTAAAGGTAATGGTTTTTCGCCCATGACAAACGAAAAGGTTTATTTAAAAGGATCTTCTTAATTACGAAAAGGCAAAAATGCAACACGATATATATTTTTCATCGTGTTGCATTTTCTTATGTCAATGATAAAAAATTCTATAGATTAGAAAAAACCGAAAAATACCAAATAAATTGGCAATAGTTAATAATACAAATGAACCAATTATAAAGTTTACAAATTGCTTAAAAATTTCTTTCAGAATGTGAAGCCTCACACGACTAAAGTCACGAGTGTGCGACGGCTAATCATCAAAATAATTGTGCATAATAATCTCACCCCCAATTTTCTCGATCAATTTTCTCGATATCCTCTCTGGTACATCCAGTATACAGAATGATTTTATCCCAAGAAACATTTTCTTTGAGCATCTGGGATATGATTTTTGTCGTTGCCTGGTGAAGTCCCTGTTCAAGTCCCTGTTCAAGCCCCTGTTCTCTTCCCCGTTCTAATATTTTGTCTGTTTCTAATTCCAAAATTTTTCCGCCCATAATAGCACCTATCCTTTCTTTTAAATTCTTTTCTGAATTCAAAATATAATCTGAAATTCTTTCCATCAGCTCTGCCAACCGTGTATATAATTCCATTTCTTCATCGGAGGAAAATTCCTTTTTCAAATCTACAATAAGAGATTCGATGTCTTCAACCATTTCTATTGTTTTTTTCGAATCTTTTTCGATCGAATGAAGTTCCTTCTCATACCGCATGATGTAAAATGGCAGAAAGAAAAGAAGTTTTTTCCTGAAAATGTCATCTTTTGTGTATTCCTGCAGCTTGATTGTTGGTACAGAATAAATGATATGCTGTCCATCAGGCATATTGATTCTGACGTTTAGATGATTTGGTGTATTCTTATTATGTCTTAAATATAAAATACATGAATGTGGAAAATTCATCTCATATATTCCATCTGCCAATGCAATATCCTCTAGTGCAGCTGCAAAATCATATTCAATCATTCTTATCACCATATTGCCCTTAACACGGCTTTCACATTCAAGATGATACAATTTATTACCGATTCCAAGATAAGAATCAGTTATAATCTCACCAGAGGCTGTATGGTGTTCATTTCTATACTGGTTGATCTTTTCTTCTTTTGAATAAGAAGTATGAAAAACCTCGTTAATAACTGGGATGACGAGTTGTGGCATCTTTTCTAACATAGTACGAAACACGTCATCGAAAATTGTGTTGTTTTCCATATGAATACTCCTTTTAAAATATTATAGCAAAAATTAGTTAAAAATGAAAGAGAAGCGGAACTGGAAAAATTCATCCGCTTCTCTCGTTTGTCATTTTGTTGCAATACCAAGCATATAAAAAACAGCATATTCTTTGTTTGTCTTTGAATCTTTATAGGTACCGTTTTTATACTGCATGGTGACATGAATGTGATTGCCCTTATTAACGGCTTCCTCACAGGCTCTTCTAAATTCTGCAAAGCGTTCTCCAAGCGCCTGTGCCGTATCATTTGAAACGATGATATTCAGCTCTTTTCCATCTGGATTAAGAGCCATAAATTTGTACTGTTTTCCATCGTAACAAACCTTTGTCATCGTATCAATGGCCATTTCAGGTAGCTTTTTATTTGATGCTGCAGGTTTTGAAGCAGGTTTTGTATCATTCTCCTGTTTATTTGCAGAGGAATTGTCCTTATCTGTCTTACTGTTTTTGTTTTCGCTAGAAGATGCATTGTTTGTTTTGTTATCGTTTTCAGTTGCTGCATCAGATGTTTCAGATGGATCAGACGGATCTGCCTGAACACCTTCGGCAGGATTATGCTGTCTGGAAGATTCCAACAGAATGAGATCTGAAAGTTCTTCATAATGTTTTTTGACAGTCAGCTTATAATATCTGGCCGTAACCCGAAGCCAGTCATATGACACTGGAACAAAGGCATTCATGAAATCCCCGGTATATTTCCCGTTTTCTTTCTTTTTACCATGTCCGTTAATGACATAACCGTCTCCATTGGAGCTTTTACAGATTCCAACGGAGAATGCCCCTTTTTCGCCGGTTACTATTTTATATGCTTCCGGCAGTGTTTTTTTTGCCTTTCCTTCTTCATCGATGATCCGTTTCATTCGGAAGTTTTCAATATCTGACATCCAGATATCAAAATCATCCAGATCCATATAGACATTGAAAGATTGTGCTGCTTTTGTGTTTTTCTTTACAAAGCAAAAGACCATCTTGTCTATGGCATATGCTGGTTTTAACTTTACAAACCAGCCATTTAATGTAAATGCAGCGTTCAATAGCCCTTCCTCTGCATATATTCTTCTTTTACTTTTTTTTTCGTTTTCACTCATATTTTCTCCTTTCATCTGCCTCCCAAAAGGGCAGAACCAAATAGTTTGTTAGTGAACTACTCAATATAACTTACTGAAGCGTCACCTAAGTTTAAATTCCATATATCATTCGATATTGCGCTCTTAAATCCTGTAATTTTTCTTTTAAAAGCGTAAAACGGTTGGCATCCGCAATTGTTTTACATGCCTTTTCCAAAGCTTTTTGCTGATATATAACAATGCATTCTTTTTTTGCCCTGGTAATGCCTGTATAAATCAAATTCCGCTGTAACATGGCTTCATGATCGTCCAAAAAACACATGATTACACAAGGATATTCTGACCCCTGAGATTTATGTATTGTCATGGAATATGCCAGTGCCAACTGGTCTAAATCTGCAGGTGCATACGTTACCGTTGCATCTACATATTTGACTTTTAAGCCTGTAGCAGAACATTCAACCACTTGACCGACATCACCGTTGGCACATTCTTCACGATTTACAAGCTGCATCACAAAATCACCCTGTTTAAAAAAGAGTGTGTTGTTTTCAGCCTGATTATGATAGCGGTAACCACAGGATTGTGAATTGGCAATGCGTTGTAACTGATTGTTTAACGCATTGCTGCATAATCCATTTTTGCGATATGGAACAAGAACAACGACATGTTCTGCACCATATTTTTGAATTGCCTTTTGATAAGCGGCTAGGATCTTCTGAGTGGCAGATTTTTCCTGACCTTTGCCAGGCGGCAAAAGGATGGAATGAAAATCTTCTCCATCCAGAAATTCTGGAATACCTTTGCGAATATTGCAGATATTCGCAAATAGTTTTGAACTGTTATCCTGCCTGAATGTATGTGTCAACATTGTGACAGGAACAGTGTTAGATGCAATCAGATCACGCAGAACAGCTCCCGGTCCAACGCTTGGAAGCTGATCAACATCTCCGACAAAGACGACTTTTCGTCCATCAGGAATTGATCGCATTAGAATAGAAGATAACTCAGTATCATTCATGGAACTTTCATCTATAAACATAATGTCTTCATAAAAAACAGATGAAAGATCCGAATTATATCCGATACCAAGTTTTTTATGCACAGTAGAAGAGTGTTCTCCTGTGCTTTCGGTAATACGTCTGGCAGCCTTTCCAGTAGGTGCCGTAAAAACAATCTTAATCCGCTGATCTAATGCCCGCAGGCAATAAGTGATTGCAGATAAAACGGTTGTTTTTCCAGTACCGGGACCGCCGGTCAGAACAGAAAAATTGTTATTGCAGACCATTTTGACGGCATCACGCTGGTGGTAATGCAGCTTTCGGCCGTTATTTTTCTGTTCTTCAAATTCATCAATGAGCTGGTCAATAACCGCCTCATCATATTTTGCTGATGGGATGACAAATTGCAGCCGCATAACATTTTCTGCAATCGTATTCTCTGCATTATGAAAATGTTTTGTTGAATATGCGGTCATGCCGTTTCCCATCTTAAACGAAACAAGGAACTTATCTTTGACACCATAAATGATATCATTCATAGTTCCTGTGTTTGATCGGGCCATTTCCTTTTCCAGATCTTCCTGTGTTATCCAGGTAGATCCAGTATTCCTTAAGGCTCGATCAACTATCTTTTCGGCAAACTGCATATTCGCCACTCCTTTATTTTTTATTTTTAGGTTCCAGACGAACTTCACAATACTCTAATTTTGAGTCAGTCAGGACATTGCTGTCCACGATAAACTCGTCACCGAGATCGGTGTCCGTCATTTCTTCGATAAAGAGTTTTTCATCAAAAACCTCTTTCACATATTGATGGTATAATTCGGGATCATATGATTTTAAACTATCCGAATCAACCTTTTTTTTACTGCCATTATGCAGTTTTATTCTCATATTAGAGGATGGTGAAAAATCCACCAATGCCTCTGAGGATTGTCCCATTACTGGGAAAATCTGTTTTGTAAGAATATCCCGGCGCTGTTTTTTTAAGTCAGACTCTTTCTGCTGAAAATCTTTAATAGATGTTCCAATCATCGAAAGAGTAAGCGCGGTATCTTTGTACTCGCGTCCAAGCATTTTAACCGGCGCATCCGGCTTTGGATTGCCCATTTTTTTGCGCCAGTAAACAAAGAGTCGGTCCAAATTCTGATTATTCAGATCAGGTGGCTGTTTTGTTTTTACCGCTTCAAGGAAAACCTGTGCCATTTTGATAATGAGGTTTTCAACATCAAAATTACGCTCTATATAAATATAGACGCATTCCGATGGAAGTAATCCCCATTTAGCGACAATATAACCATAGGGCAGATTCATGCAGAGCATGTACCAACATACCTGCAGGTAATATTTCAAAGGCACGATATGTTTTTTCCAAAGCTTGTAGTCTTCGCTGCCTTTGTTGCACGTCTTACATTCAAGGATACCGGTCACACCGTTGATTTCAACAAGTCCATCCAAATCGCATAAAACGAAAGGATAGAGCAGTTTCCCGGTGTGATCCCTCATTCCACATTGATACATATGACAGTCATTGATGACTTTCACTATATCGAGCGGATGATCCTTGCAATAATTTCGCTTGAATAAATTGCGGATTGAGGGTTCTTCGTTATGTCCTACCCACAGGACATCTGAACCAATTTTCTTTTTCTCTTTCATTTCAAACTTTTTTCCTGTTTTTTCATAAAACAGTTCAATGGCAGACTTAAAGTTGCTGCCGTGTTGCCCGTCATATAAAAACAGCTGTTCAGACAGCTCTGAACCGTCAAACAGAACTGCGATGTCGCTGCCACCAAGAGTGTATTCAATGTATCTCGAATCTTCCGGATGCCGATGATATGGTCCGTGTTTTCTCCATTTGAGCCATTCCAACTCATCCAGAGTATATGTCCGAGTTTCAGGATCATAATCATAATGAACCTGAAATTCAGAAGGAAGAGCATCAAACTCATCCTGAAATACATTTGCTATCTTAAAATATTCGACCGGTTTTACACCAGGAAGTACTAATGTAGACAGGTCTGTTTTTGTTGGCAATGCCATAAATAACCAACTCCTTTCTTATCTATAATAGCCATGAGCAAAACTCCGCACATTCAGTATTTATGCGGGTTTGCGAGGCATGGCATACCTCTTTATCACTCATAATTTATAGTAACAATCAGCTCCAAATGGTATAATTAAGTTGTCAAAATTAATTTCCCAGAAAGGAGCTGATTGCTATCTACCGTCAAGAAATTATTGAAGATATCCGACTTTTTACTTCCCAACCTGTTGCCAGATTTTATGACTCACTTTTTCTGAATCTGGATTTATCTTCCGTTCCAGAGTATCCGTCCAACGGACGTAAAGGATTTTCAAACCATTCCATGATCTGTTCCTTTATTGTCATGAAATGCGAAAGTTTTTCTATGGTTACGGAACTTGTTGATTACCTCAACAATAATCTACTCATCGCCCATTACTGCGGTTTTGATATTACTGTTCCACTTCCATCTTACTGGACCTTTGACCGTTTCCTTAAAAACTTTGATTACTCTATACTTTCCGATATCATGAAGTCCCAAGTACTCATTCTTTCGGAGCATGGAATCATAGACTCTTCTTTTATCGGACTTGATTCCACCCCGGTTGCTGCAAATACCTCACAAAATAATCCGAAATCGTTTCTGTCTAACAAATTTAAACCTGACAACCAACCCAAAGCGGATGAAGACTGTAAACTTGGTGTTCACACCGCCTCTAACCAGTCAAATGAAAAGAACTATGAATTCTACTGGGGCTACAAAAACCATGTACTTGTAGATTGCATTTCCGGACTTCCTGTTTATGAAATCACAACAACTGCTGACGTCCATGATTCTTCCGTTGCTTTGGATATTCTTGCTGATACCCATACATTTCTGCCCATAACCGAATGTACCTTTCTTGCTGATAAAGGCTATGATGTTAAAAATATCTACAATCAGGTACATACTCTTTATCAGGGTGAGTGTATCATCCCCCTGAATGTACGCAATACAAAAAATCCAAAGCTTCTTCCACAGGGAAATCCTGTCTGCGAAGCAGGTCTTGTCATGTGGAAGGACGGTAAATTTTCTGACCGCGGTCGCACCCGTCAGAAATTCTGTTGTCCTCTAAAATCATCCAAAAATGATGAATGCCCATGCCATCATAAGAACTTTTATAATGGCAAAAAGCATCGTGGCTGTACAAAATACATAACCATTCCTGATGATTTAAGACTTTCTGTTGATAGAAACAGTAAATACTTTAAAAGCACTTATTCTCTCCGCACAGAATGCGAACGGTACAATTCCCGTTTCAAAAATACCGGGCAGGAACGAATGTGGGTTAGGAATAAAAACTCTGTTGCAAACTTAAATACACTTGCACATATCAGTTTGCTGGCAGTTGCGATTGCCGCAATCACTACGCATTCTAGCCAGTCTTACCGTAAGCTGAAAACAAGAAAACGGATTGCATGATTTACACCCACTCCATACCTTATAATCTTCGTAAGTTTTGGACTTACGTTAGCTTTGCTATGCCCAAAACATCTATGTTTATAAACAAACCCTGCTAACCGCCAAATCTCACATTTTTATTTGAGAATTTTGCTCATCTCTAATCTATAATTTAATAATTTTGTAACCCAGTTTTTCATAACTGGATATACTTTTGATATCCACAGGTGTGAATTCTCCAAAGAAGTTCACATATAATGCCGGATAGATGAAAGCTTCACATCCGAATATCCTGTTAAATTTTTTAAGCTGCCATTTGTTTTTTACGATATAAGCGCGTTCTTCATTAGACTGCACTGGATACCATACTAATGATTGTTCCATAAATTTTTCCTCTTTTCTTTTGTATTTGTATCTGATCACGAATTTCGTGTTGATTAGATTAAAAGTTTGCTGTTATATATGAATAAAGCCGTAAAAGGCATAAAAAAAGACCGAAAACCGGTCTTTGATTAAAATAAAAGCCATACAGAATATCCGTATGGCTTTTTTTTGACTTCTTTTTTTAATTTTTTCTATGCAATGATTATATCATAGTGGAAAAGATATTTCAATAAAAATTATTGCAGAAATATACTTTCCTCTGCTTGCTGCAGGTTATCCTCAAACGACTTTTTTTCTTCTAAAGATAGTTTTTTTAAGTCAGATAAACTTTCCGTTTCATAAGACTTGAGGATTTTAGAAAGCACGGACCTGTAAGTTTTGACATACAGATCAGATTCTATATATTTCACAGTTTTAATTTTTCCATTATGATACAGATCATCAATACCTTTTCCGTATTCTTTGCGCCAACATACAACTCTGATTTTCAGAGATGGAAATTTTCCCTGCAACATGCAGATCAGTTTTTCCAACTGCAAAAATACGGCAGTATTTCCAAACGAATCTGCGTCAAACATTAAGAACACGGATTTTATAGGAAGTTCTTTCATAATTTCTGTTATGTCAGAATCGAGTCCCTTTTGAGAGCCGACACCTTGCAAGGATATTGTGACATTTCCAAAGTCGCGTATAACCTCAGACTTGAAACGACCTTCCGTTATACACAGGATAGAGCGATCTGTGTTTGCGGGATATAAGATATCTCGCGGAGAACCACATCCTGTTCCACCAATATATTTATCCGGTTCGTATGGGGCAAAAGAAGAGGAGAACCAAATATATCGTTGCTGCCCTTCTTTTATCGTATCTCTACGAATCTGAATGGCTGCTACACGGCCGTAAACATCATGTATAAGCATTCCGATGCCTTTTACGGCATAGAATGCAATTTTCTTTTTAGTCCTGTCATAATAGAATCCGGGAACAGTCATTAATACTTCATCCGTATACTCTGGATATTCTTCACGGATTTTTTTTATGACATTATTTTTTTCCCAGCTTAAACACGGGAAGGTGAAATAATCGGCATTTATTCTTTCGTCCGATAATTTCCTTTCCTCTTTCAACTGTGACATGTGTTGATCTGAAAGCTGGCAGGCATCCTTTATAACGTGATATACATTATGACGAATGGCAATGTCTGCCATTTTCAGAGGTTTTGCGCTGCTTTTTTTCTCTTTGTCGTATTTTTCAGCAATCTTTTTTATATACGACTCAGAGTAGTTTTGTCTTTGAGAATATAGGGAATATTCATCATATGTAATTATTCCCTTCTCTAAAGCCACCTTGAAAGCTGCCTGCAGATAATCGATTCCATCATATAAGCTGATGAATTTTATGCCGTTTCCTGCATATCCATCACCACAGGCAAAGCATTTCCAGATCCCTCTGTCAGGTGTCACTAAAAAAGATCCTAAATGGGTGTCATTGTGAAAAGGGCATAGTCCTAACAGATGGCGCCCATTATGTTTTAAAGGAATCCGTGAACTGACGATGGATTCAACAGTTACGTTTTCCAATTTAGCAAACATATTTTCAATGAAAATATGCCGTTCCTTTTCTGTAATCTTTGCTGCCATTTATTTTCCTCCCAATTTTTTTATCAGGACGGCAGCAAAATGCTACCGGTCCTCACGAAATTCTTTTAATAACTCATCTGGATTAAATCCGGCCGTAACAAATTCCTCTTTGTATTCAGGAATTGCCTCCGCAATTTCCAGACAACCGCGTTTAATGTCTGTGGATTTTGTCCGTCCAAACAGCCAGCGCAGCTCATCCGGCTGAAGCTCTCCTATCGTGTTCCCTTTTCGTGCAAAAGCGCCCATATCGGCTTTTAACATGGAAAACCTTGCAAGTTCTGCAGCAGAAAGTGGAGCAATAGCAGATGGCTTCGGGATACTGTTGTTCCGGTAGTCGCGTGTAAATATACGTTTGCCGGTGGTATCGTCTTTGATACACAATGCACAGATATTCCCAGTGTCATCCAACAGATACTGGACAATACTGAATCGATCCATGCAGCTTAGGGATCCATCATCATTTTTTGTAATGTTGATCAGTGTCTCTGTCTCCTGAAACCCGTTCCTTTTTACCGCATTGTTATTTTCGTCTGTTTTGGGTCGAAAAGCGGGCACGATAATTTCCTCTGGCATGGTTTTTAATTCTTTAGCCACTCCAAACAGAGCGCATGCCCTTTTCAGCGCATCCGTAGCCTGACTTTTATCAGAATGGCTGCCAACAGGCTCCCCGGCATCATCCCTTGATATCCATGTTTTTCTGTTTTCATCATATACAGACACTTTACATAACATGGTCATGTGACCGTTTCCTTTTGGAATAGCAGTATGCTCCACCTGCCATCCATCAGGACCGAACGTTTCGTCCATTATGTTCATGATCACAGTTGGCTTTGTGTAAAGCACAAGCGTAACATCTTTTTCTGTGAGATGGTCTACTTTGACCATAATTTCTTCATTTTTTAATCTTCTTGGTAGTTTCATAAAATTCTCCTTCCTGGAAAAACAAAACCCACCTTTTAACAAAAAGTGGGTTTTGTAAAAAAAATTATTATGCTGTGTGTTCTTCTAACGTTTAATTAAATGGTAACTCCTCATTAATTCCGTCCGGGATATTCATAAATCCATCACCAGCGGAAGAAGAAGAAGGAGCAGGAGCAGGCTGATTGGTAGAGCCACCTGAACCTGAACTGTTTTTACTCTCAGCAAATTCAATGTTTTCCACAACAACGTCTGTGGTGTACACTTTCTGTCCGTCCTTATTGTTGTAACTGCCAGTCTGAATACGACCGTCCACAACAAATTTTGTTCCTTTGCGTCCGAACTTTTCCAGAAATTCAGCGATTTTTCCGAATGCGATGCAGCTAATAAAATCTGTATTCTGCTCGTCGTTATCTTTTTTGAAACGGCGGTCAACTGCGAGAGAAAATCTTGCAATAGCAGTAGATTTTTCCCCCTGTGTATAACGGATCTCGGCATCTCTGGTGATTCTTCCCATAAGTATAACTTTGTTCATATTTTTTCTCCTTTTCTGTCCTATATAATGACCATAAAATTATTTTTTTGCAAAAAAAGACCACGAACAACATGTTCATGGTCTCATTTGCGATTTTTTTGTTGAATTTGTTTTACAAAGTATATTATACCATTGCAAACCATAAAAATCAACATAAATCGCTCAAAACCACGTTATGCTAATTCGATAAGATATCGAATAGTAGCCTGGTTATTATCGTAAATGACAACCTCATCATTTACGAGCATTCCCTGCTCTTTAGATGCAAATATTGCATCTGCGCCTAACCTATGAACATTTTCTTTGGTAAAGAGCTTATATTCAGGCGTATGTTTATAAACATTAAAAGGTTTTTTATATGCTACTTTGTAAACAGCTAAAAATCCTGTTAATGACGTTCCACCGGACCAATAGCTTCTTTTTAATGAGCTGTAGCCGATGGATTTTTTTGCTCTTAGAGCAAAATATAATCCGTGTCCAAACATAGCGCCGGTCCGGACAACAGACTTTTTGGGACGTAATGACAAACCTTGGATTAGAAGGTTCCACCAGTTTTCATTACGGGATCCATGATAAAGATAATGGATATCTTTTTCAGTAATTTGATTCTTGGAACAATAATCATAAAAATGCGCTTCGGTTACTTCATTTTTCACATAAAATGCACTTTTCAGCTTATTTTCTGATTCTTTTCCAAGATACTTTTTAATATGACGTATTTCATCCATAGTACATGGTCGTATCTTCAGATTGTTTTCCTCCAAAATGGTATTGGAAATACCGTCTTGGTATTTATTTTCATGTCTTGTTTTCTGATTGACTTTTCCAGTCATGATATCAAGTAGTGCCTCTTCTCTGGTGATTATCTCTGCAGCATCCATTTCTGTATGAGCAAGATAATCTTCAACATTTTCCATCTTCCTTGGAATAATGGTAAAAAGCTGGGAGAGTATGGCGTTGACCTCTGATAAAGAGGTCACTGAATATAACTGATCGATTTTTTCCCTGGCAAGATCAATCATTGCCTGTGTTACATCTTTGGATGACACGATATAATTTTTTTTAATCGCATTGTCCGAGTAAGCCAAAAGTGCGTCTACCAGTTCAGCAACAAGCTGATCTGCAATAGGAGCATAATTTGACTCTGATAAGACTGTAACTACACAGTCATGTAAATCACTCTGATCTACATAACCTTTTGTTATCTTATCTTTGTAGATTTTATCCCATGCCGCCATACTGTAAATTTTCTTTATGGCTGTAGCTCCAACACGTCCCCATTCAACCGTAAAATGAGAATCGTCCGGGAAATTTGGCAGCATCCGATAAAACTTATTGTGGTTATCTTCCGGAGTAACCATTAATAAATACGTTGCGTTCATAATGATTCCTCCTTATGCTGCGTGTCCACGATGATTTTGTGGTTGCACGGGTTTCTTATCTACATTCTTGTAATGGGTATCGTCTTCGTATTCCCAATACTCAAACGTGAGCATTCTATATGGTATAACAAATGTTATTGCACATACAATAAAAAGGATGGATGCTGCACCGATTACTTCCGAATCGTTCGCAAAAAAGATTTGAATAGGTATAAAAGACAGCATTCCAATAAAGGAAACTGCTTTTGTAAAAAAAGCCTTCAAATTATCATTCATTTTGTTTTCCTCCAAATAAAAAATTATTTTCTCTGTAATTTATGGAAACACTCATCCAGAATAGGAGAGTGGAATTTAGAATTGCTCTATATAGAAGCCAAAAAAGGGCATAAAAAAAGACCGCTCTATAGCGATCCAAATTATAAAAGCTATGTGATCCATGGGGTATTACACATAACTTTTTGATTTATTAATTAATTTTATTTACATTGCTATATTAGCATTATATCGGTAAAGAGTCAATAAAAATCTATACAAAACAAATAAGAGGCTATCACACTAACGTGAACAGCCTCATCCTGTCTGAATATGCTTAAATTGTTTTTAATCAATTCCAAGCCATCCATCTTCTTCTACTACGTAAATAAACTTCTCTTTTTTCATTGCGGTTATAACTTTCGCAACTTCATTTTTTTTAACACCCAATGTTTCTGATACATAATCCACAATGTTTTTTTTGGGAATTTCTAATCAACAGAATAATTAACAGCTTTGTTTATTATTCTATTAATTGTAACATTAACAATTATTTCATCGTTAATAATAACTTTATCATAAATGTTTTTGTTAACTTCTACTTCAGTCGCTTTTTCTGGATTTGTTTTTGTATTTACGACTAAAATATACTTGTTTGCAACAAGTAATTCATCTTTCATATCTAAATTTATATTTTTAATTTTCTTGTCGGCAACAATATAGGGTACCTCCACCTCATTGTTTGCAAAACCTACGGGCAATACCCATAAAAAAGCGCCTACCAAGCCAATTACTATAAACAATTTAGCAGATCTGCCTGTATATAATTCATATAAACTAAAGAAGAATAAAACTAGTCCGACAATCAATGAAATCAAATAATAATTCATAATGATACACCTATTTTCCTTTCTATAATAATATCATATTGGGTAAAACATGTCTATGGAAACTTAAACCCATATAATATTTTTGATTTTCTCAAGAAGATCTAAATCCAATTCTAAATATTTTGGATTTAGAATCAGCGCATTTTCTTTCACCAGCATTCTTGTTAAAAGCTGGTACTCTAACGCCCACTTAGTTGTTTCCTGGTCAGTATCTCCATACCATGTATCAAACATAGCAAGAAGAGTAATCTTTTGGTAAGCAGAAATCTTCGGTAATTCAACGAAATACAAAGGTTCTGCATATTCGTAGGAATTAAATGCAAAAATTGCTGCTTCTCCAAGTACGTTCTTGTTTGATAAAATAGTGGCTGTTCCATCCAAACTGTTTTCAAGATCAAGATATATTTCTACATCTACTATCTTATTTTTCCAAATTGTTTTCATTTTTTTCTCCTTTAACTATCATAATTAATAATGATAGTTTATGCTGTTGATATATACCTTCTGTTACCAAAAGTAGCAGAGGGTAGTAGTCATAAAAATTTAGTGCGGAACCCACAGGCAAGCCTGTGGGTATTAGTGAGTTTATATTTCAATTTTTTTGATAAATCCCTGACAAAATATTATTTGAAATTTTATCCATGACCTTGCAGTAATGATTTACTTCATCATCTGTAAAGTCATGTTCTCCCATGAAAGAGTAATGGGTGACATTTACCCTTTCCGTGGCTCTTCCAGTAAAGTATTTAGAATCGGATTCCGACGATACGGTATAATCGGTTTTGTTGAATCTGTTATCCTGATATTTTTTTATATATAGAGAATTTTCGTTTTCCTTGTAAACTTCGATATCAGGATATTTCTCTAGTGAATTTAATATTTCTACCGTGTTATCATGATTGGAATATATACTGGTAAAGATATTCTTCCTGTATTTGTAAAGTGATGTTTCCAATTGCATATTATATGACGTGTAATCAACAGCATCATTGCCATTTCCGATATATTCATCATATTTTTTTTCAGACAAAGTAAATTCCTGTTCTCCAGTTATATCTGTTGTAAAAACAACATATTTTTCTTGTATGATAATTAGGAAGTTAATTATCACACGTTTCCTTTCTTTTAATATCGTGGTTCAATACAATTCAGATACTATGGACTTTTGATTTTTCCCTGTAGCTTGACTACTCAACTGGAGTGTATTGCCGCTACCTTTATCTGAATTGTTTATCAGCTGGATGTTGCCGGAGTGTTTTTCACTCAGAGTACTTATTTCTATCAAGTCTACGATGATAATCGATGGTGGACATCATGGTATCAGACTTTATGAAAGGGAGGTACAACCTCATGAAAATTTTTGTAGGCATTGATATTGCCAAACTCAACCATTTCGCCGCTGCGATTTCTTCGGACGGTGAAATACTCATTGAGCCGTTCAAATTCACAAACGACGCTGATGGCTTCCAACTGCTGGTCTCTAAGCTCGAATCATTCGATAAGAACAGCATCATCATCGGTCTTGAGTCGACGGCACACTACGGTGACAACCTTGTTCGATACCTTGTTGCTGAGTTCTACCAAGTGTGTGTGTTGAACCCCATCAAAACCTGTCAGATGCGTAAGAACAATGTTCGTAAAACAAAGACAGATAAGGTCGACACATTTGTTATTGCTAAAACTCTTATGATGCAGGATGACCTAAGATTTATTACCTTCTTTGATCTCGATATGATGGATCTTAAGGCCTTGGGGCGCTTTCGGCAGAAAACCATTAAGCAACGCACCCGATTGAAAATCCAACTGACAACCTATGTTGATCAGGTATTCCCGGAGATTCAATACTTTTTCAAATCCGGTCTGCATCAGAATGCTGTCTATGCTCTTTTAAAAGAAGCACCTTCTCCAAAAGAGATTGCTTCCATGCATATGACTCATCTGG
>ENA-OPWC01001344-OPWC01001344.1-human-gut-metagenome-genome-assembly--contig:-NODE-1344-length-16790-cov-5.157335_pt1 | contig 16790 bp, 17 predicted proteins | sample MGYA00241504_ERZ502000 | MGnify/ENA primary metagenome ERZ502000 (study PRJEB25962, sample SAMEA2042005) | human gut metagenome | biome: human gut; feature: human-associated habitat; material: faeces...
TTCTGCTGTATCGTACTCGATGACCGGGAGGAATATGTGGACAAAGCATTGTTCCCGGACGCCGGGCAGACCATGCTGGTGGATTTTACGAAACTGGACGAGATTCTTTCGATCCGGAAAAATGATTATCTCGTGATTGTGACACGCGGCCACCGGTGCGATGCGGATGCCGAGGCGTTTGCGCTTCGCACCGGCGCGTCGTACATCGGTGTGGTGGGAAGCCGCAGAAAGACAAAGTATGTGCGCGAAAAACTGGAAGCGCAGGGTTTTACCGGAGAACAGCTCGACAGTGTCTATGCCCCGATCGGAATCGAGATTGGAAGCGAGACGCCGGCGGAGATTGCAATCAGCATTGCCGCACAGCTCATTCAGATCCGGTCAGCAAAAACCGGAAAACGAAAAGGTGCACATCCGGCGCTTCATACGTAAATATACAAAATGAGGAGTCAATTATCATGAAAAAGAAAACAGTATCCATTCTTCTGACAGCAGCTATGGCACTTTCTCTTGCCGCATGCGGATCTTCCAATTCCACAGATTCTTCCAGTAAGAGCAGCTCCAAGGCAGAGAGCACATCTGCATCCAGCGCTTCTTCGGAAGCAGGGAGCGCATCCAGCGCCGAGAGCACAGCAGACGGCGAAGTATTTGACGATACTACTGTCACCGTATTTGCCGCAAAGAGCCTGAACTCCGTAATGGAGACTCTGATCAGCGAGTACAATAAGACCCAGCCGAATGTCAAACTGGTTGGAAGCTATGACAGCTCAGGAACCCTGATGACACAAATCGAAGAGGGTGCATCCTGCGACGTATTCTTCTCCGCAGCAGCAAAACAGATGGATCAGCTTGAGAAAGAGAATCTTCTGGTTGAGGGAACCCGCCACAATATCGTAAACAATCAGGTCTGCGTTGTAACCTATGAGGGAAGCAATACAGAAGTTACGGGCCTGGAGGATCTGAACAAGGCATCCAGCATCGCACTGGCAGACGGTTCCGTTCCGGTTGGAAAATACACAAGAGAAGCACTGGTCAATGCAGGCATTCTGGAGAAAGCAGACGACGTATCGGCCATCACAACCCAGCAGGTTTCCGAAGCGCTCGGCGGCGTGGAAATCAATGAATGCGCAAACGTAGGAGTCGTTACTTCCGCTGTTGCAGAGGGATCCAACGAGGTTGGTACGGTTTACTATTCTGATACCTACGGTCTGGAAGACCGCCTGAAGGTTCTGCAGGTCGTTCCGTACGATCTGACCGGAAATGTCATCTACCCGGCAGCACAGGTTGTCAACAAAGAGGCAGATGAGACCGAGCAGGCAGCAGCGAAAGACTTCGTAGAGTTTCTGACTTCCGATGAGGCAGCTGCCATCTTCCGGAATTATTACTTTGATACAGAGGTAGAATAAAAAGAAGATCCCACAAAAAACAGCAGGGATTTGAAATTACCGTCCGAAAAAGAAAGATTTCGTTTCTGCGGACGGTGGTTTTGCATCAGAGAAAATCCGGGCAGGATGCGTGATGCAGGGCTGCCGTGGATAGAAAGGAAATGTTATGCAGGAAATACTGGATTTTTTACAGTCACTGGACTGGAGCCCGCTTGTCATTTCGATCAAGACCGGTATTGTGGCGACGATTCTGTCCTTTTTCTTTGGTATTTTTGCCGCGCGTGCGGTGATGAAGCTGCGTCCCGGCGCGCGTGCCGTGATTGACGGCTTTCTGACACTTCCGATGATTCTGCCGCCGACCGTTGCAGGCTTTTTCCTGCTTCTGATTTTCAGCCTCCGCCGTCCGTTTGGCGCTGCACTGTATGAGAATTTCAGTATCAAGGCAGTACAGACATGGCTTGGCTGTATCCTCGCGGCGACGGTAATCGCATTTCCACTCATGTACCGGAATGCCAGGGCAGCGTTTGAGCAGATCGATGTAAATCTGATCTATGCGGCACGGACACTTGGGATGCCTGAAATTAAAATTTTCTGGAAAGTGGTCGTTCCGGCAGCGGGACCGGGTATTGCATCCGGAACCGTTTTAACGTTTGCAAGGGCTCTCGGTGAGTATGGCGCAACCTCAATGCTTGCGGGAAATATTCCGAAAAAAACGAGTACGATCTCACAGAAAATTGCAATGGTCATCCAGGACGGCGACTATACGACAGCGGGATTCTGGGTGATTGTGATATTAGTGATTGCATTTGTGGTCATATTTTTACTAAATATCATTACGGCAAAAAATATGAAACATGTGAGCAGATGGTAGGGCAGTCAGGAGGAAAAAGGAAAGCAGCATATAAAATATGCGACAGATGGTGAGGCAGGAGGACTGTGATGAGTCTGAAAGTAAATATAAAAAAGAGGCTGGGGAACTTTAATTTAGACGTCGCGTTCGAGACCGAGCGTGGCGTATTTGCGATTCTTGGGGCATCCGGATGTGGAAAGAGCATGACACTAAAATGTATAGCCGGAATTGAGACGCCGGACGAGGGGCGGATCGAATTAAATGGCAGAATTTTATACGACTCTGCAAAAAAGATCAATCTCACCCCGCAGAAACGGCGTGTCGGTTATATGTTTCAGGACTATGCCCTGTTTCCGAATATGACGGTCGAACAGAATATCAAAGCCGGCATGGGAAAACATCCGGAGGAAGAAAAAGTAAGATCTTATATCAACCGTTTCCGTTTAGAGGGGATGGAAAAACATTACCCCGCACAACTTTCCGGCGGGCAGAAACAGCGTGTGGCAATGGCGCGGATGATTGCTTCTGAGCCAGATATCCTGCTTTTGGATGAGCCATTTTCTGCGCTTGACAGTTACCTGAAATGGGAGCTGGAGCAGGAAATGCGAGATATGTTAGCGGAGGTGCAAAAACCGGTACTTTTTGTTTCACACAACCGGGATGAGGTTTATCGTCTGTGCAGCGTGGTAAGCTGCATCGACCATGGAAAAATGGAGGTCATAGAGAAAACAAAAGAATTTTTCCATAACCCGAAAACAAAGACGGCGGCAGTGTTATCCGGATGTAAGAACATTTCTGCAGCAGAAATTGTGGATAACAACCATATAAAAGCGCTTGGCTGGGGGATAACCCTTTGCGTTTCGGAGATTCCGGAGGAAACAAAGGCGGTTGGTATCCGGGCACATTCGTTTTATCCGGTGAATGCAGAGCAGATACCTGGCAAAGAGAGTGCAGCAAATGAATCTCGTGTGAGTGTGATACAGGAGGGAACGGGCCTTAAAAAGTATAGGAACCCTGTACAGGAGGAAAATATTTTTAAAATTGAGGAATCCCGTATCATTGAGGATCCGTTTGAGTGGAATATTTCATTTCGTCCATCGAAAGAGAGCGGGTGGCTTCAGTGGAAAATAGCAAAAACAGAACAGGAAGATTCGCCAGGACCGATCCCGCCGGCTCTGGCAGTGCATGCAAAGGACATTTTATTGTTAAAGGACAATGCCTATGAATAACAGACAACTGACTATTTTCCGTACAGTGTGTGAAGAGGGAAGCATGACAAAGGCGGCCGAAAAACTATATATGACACAGCCTGCGGTGAGTCAGACCATCAAGGAATTAGAGCAGGAGAGCGGTGTCTGTTTTTTAGAGCGCTATAACCGTAAAGTGGTGCCGACGGAGAGCGGCAGGCTTCTCTATCAGTATGCATGCCATATCCTTGGATTGTATCATGATTTGGAACAGCATTTAAAAGAAACGGAAGGGGTGCGGACAATCCGTATCGGTGCAAACCTTTCTGTCGGCGTGAAAATGCTGCGTGGATTTATCCGTGCATTTGAAAAAAAGTATCCAGATATCCAAGTGAAAGTAACGGTTAGCGGGTCAGTGCGGCTGATGGAACTTTTAAAAACGCATCAGATCGATCTGGGATTGATGGAAGATCTGCCCGGCGAGACCGACTATATCCAGGAGCCGTTTGCAAAGGACCGGACACTGATCGTTGCGGCACCGGATCATCCACTGGCGGGGAAGGAGCATGTCAGATTTGAGGATCTGAAAAAAGAAAATTTTCTTCTGCGGGAAAAGGGAGCCGGGGTACGTGACCGTTTTGAAGCCATTTTAAGGACAAAAGACTGCGTGATCGATCCGCTCTGGGAGAGCCGGAGTACGAAAGTACTTGTGCAGGCGGTGGAAGATGGTTTTGGTATTTCTGTGCTGCCATATTGTCTGATTGAGGAATATTTAAAAGAAGGCCGTCTGGCGGAAATAAAAGTGGAAGATCTTTGTCTTGAAAGAAATTTAAATCTGGTATATCATCCACATAAGGTATGGAATGATCCACTCCGTGATTTTATGGATATTGTGCGCTGGTATGGGCATGATGAGATTAGAGCGATGAAAACAACCGATGGTATGTTTCACGGGCAGACTGATACGAACACGCTGTTGCTGTAAAATAAAAAGAACAGGTTTCCTGAGGTGGAAACGCTGTCCTTTTCTATGCTATAAATGTGTGTGTGTATATAGCAATTAAAATGTATCATGGATTTGATATAACTTCAAATAGGATAAAATTATAGAAAACATAAGTAAATACTTATGAGAGAAACGGAGATATGATATGAACCTGTTAGACATCATCGGACCTGTGATGGTCGGTCCATCCAGCTCCCATACGGCAGGAGCCGTCAAGATCGGGAGAGTCAGCCGTAAGCTGCTTGCGGAAGAAGTAAAAGAGGCAAAAATATATTTTCACGGTTCCTTCCTTGCAACGGGAAAGGGACATGGCACGGATAAGGCGCTGATCGCCGGACTTTTGGGCATGCAGGTGGATGATCCGGCAATCCCGGACAGTTTTCGGATTGCAGGCGAAAGAGGAATGGATTTTTCCTTAGAGGGGATTGATCTTGGTGATGTGCATCCCAATTCAGTGAAAATGAATCTGACAGGTGTTTCCGGGCGTACACTCGAAGTGGTTGCGGCTTCGATTGGAGGCGGGCGGATACAGATCTGTGAGCTTGACGGGATCACTGCCAATTTCAGCGGCGATTATCCGACACTGATCGTGCACAACATCGACCAGCCGGGACATGTCACCGAAGTGACTTCCATGCTCGCACACAAGGGTGTCAACATTGCGACAATGCAGCTTTACCGGAAAAGCAGGGGTGGCAGCGCCGTCATGGTCATAGAGTGCGATCAGGAAGTGCCAAAAGAATCGCTTGCATGGCTGGAGCGGTTAGAGGGCATATTAAAAGTGACATATTGCAGTCTTGTGGAAGAGTAGAATTTATCATAAGAAAGTAGGAACATTTCATGTATGGATCATTACAGGAATTATGCGAATTAGAAGAAAAATCCGGGAAACCGTTCTGGAAGATCGTGCAGGAGGACGACTGCAGGGAGCAGGGGATCACGGAGGAAGTATCATTTGAGCAGATGCGCGCGATGTATCAGGCGATGAAAGATGCGGATGCGCGTTATGATGAAAAATTAAAATCCGAGAGCGGACTTGTCGGTACGGAAGGCAAAAAGATGATGGAGGCGAGGGCAGAGGGAACTTTGCTCTGTGGAGATTTTATCGGGAAAGTCATGGAGAAGGCATTAAAGACCAGTGAGTCAAATGCATGCATGAAGCGTATTGTCGCGGCACCGACTGCCGGTTCGTGCGGAGTTGTGCCGGCGGTATTTTTGAGTCTGCAGGAAGAAAAAGGCTATTCTGAGGAAAAAATGGTGGAAGCACTGTTTGTAGCAGCCGGGATCGGCGGAGTGATCGCAGAGCGTGCTTTTCTGGCAGGTGCAGCGGGAGGCTGTCAGGCAGAGATCGGTTCTGCGTCTGCGATGGCAGCGGGCGGAGTTGTGCATTTATCAGGCGGCAGTGCAAAAGAGATCGCAAATGCAGCGGCACTGGCTTTAAAAAATCTGTTGGGACTTGCCTGTGATCCGGTTGCCGGTCTGGTAGAGGTGCCGTGCGTGAAACGAAATGTGATGGGCGCAGTCAATGCACTGACATCGGCGGATCTGACGAGTGCGGGAATCTTCAGCAAGATTCCGCCGGATGAGGTGATCGATGCGATGCGGAGTATCGGAAGAAGCATGTCCGAGGATATCCGTGAAACAGGAAAAGGCGGACTTGCGGGAACACCGACCGGAGTGGAGATCCGTGAGCGGATGGCCGGGGGCAGAACGCAGGAAGCATGATGCCGTAGATGGAAAAAATGAGATAAATCGGTTTTGGTTATTTGACAAGGCAACACACATGACTGACCTGTTTGACAGGTGGGTTGTGATGGTGTTGCTTTTTTTGCGTTATAGAAATTTTCTAAATTTTATGAATAAATTTGTTGACAATATCGTAACATAGTGCTATGGTTAGTTACACAAGTAATGAACCACATAACAAACCAACCACATAATGCCAACGGAATCTTATCAGGAATGAAATTGAAAGAAAGGAGCCACCATGCATGAATGAAATCTTAACGCAGGAGAAATCCATTTATCTGCAGATCGCAGAAATGATCGAAACAGATATTTTGAGGGATATTCTTCTGGAGGAAGAGCGTGTGCCGAGTACCAATGAGCTGGCAAAGTTATATGCGATCAACCCGGCGACTGCGGCGAAAGGCGTGAATATATTGGTAGATGAAGGAATCTTATATAAGAAAAGGGGAATCGGCATGTTTGTAGCAGAAGGGGCAAAAGAAAACATTTTAAACCGCAGGCGGAACGAATTTTTTGATCACTATGTCAAAAAATTGTTAGAGGAAGCGGCAAGCATTGGACTTGATAAAAATGAGGTCATTAAACTGATCCAGTCAGCAGATCAATAAGGGGGAAGATAAAATGGAAAATAAGATGGAAGCAATCATCTGCAGCAATGTCAATAAGAGTTATGGGAAAAAAGAAGTTTTAAAAAATATAGATTTCACACTGGAAAAAGGAAAGATCTATGGTCTGATCGGAAGAAACGGTGCTGGAAAAACAACATTATTATCGATTTTATCCGCACAGAATCCGGCGACGGAGGGAAATGTGACCTGGAACGGCGAAAAGATATGGGAAAACAGAAAAGCATTAGATCATATCTGTTTTTCCAGAGAACTTTCAACCAACCTGTATGGAAGTGGTGTCAGTTCATTAAAAGTAAAAGAGTATTTAAAAAATGCATCTTACTATTATCCGAACTGGGATCAGAAAATGGCAGATGAGCTGATTGAAAAATTTGAGCTGAATACGAAACAGCGTATCAACAAAATGTCGAAGGGTATGCTTTCCATGGTAACGATCATTGTGGCGCTTGCCAGCAAAGCGGATTTTACTTTTTTAGATGAGCCGGTAGCGGGGTTAGATGTCGTGATGCGCGAGTACTTTTACCATAAACTGATGGAAGAATACACCGAGACAGGCCGTACCTTTGTGATCTCCACACACATTATCGAGGAGGCAGCGGATCTGATGGAGGAGGTCATCATGATCAAGGATGGCAGCCTTTTACTGAAAGAAAATACACAGGATCTGCTAGAGAGAAGTTATCATGTCAGCGGACTTGCGGAAGTGGTAGATCAGGCAGCGGAAGGTTATGAGAAACACCACGAGGAAAAAATGGGACGCAGCAAGAGCGTGACGATCCTTTTAAAAGAAGGCCAGGAGCTGCCAAAGGACTATGATGTGACGATCCAGCCGATCAGCCTGGAAAAATTATTTGTTTCACTGTGCGGATTAGATGACTAGGAAATAGCGGGAGGAATGGAAAATGGAACAGTCTAAAATGATAATAAAAAGGAACCTGCTTTTCTGGGGAAAATATGGAATACAGATGACAGCCATCCTGATTGGATTTGTTTTGCTGTACGGTTTGTTTTTCAGTATGGGTGAGAGTGCTGACAGTGGATTCTGGCAGAGCGCTAATTTCTTTGCGGTCCTGATCGGCATCATGTTTAACTATATTGGACCGATCAGTTATGGAGGAGCCTATATTCCGATGGTGCTTTCATTTGGATCAGGCAGAAAGGAAGCTGCATGGGGTGCGCAGCTGTTATATGCGGGCTATGCGGTGACTGCATATCTGTTTATCCTTTTTACGGGATATATGTCCGCAGGCAGAATGGATGGATTTAAGAATATACTGATCGCGGAAGCATTTGTTTTGTGTATTGCATTCGGTCAGATCTGCGCTGTTCTGCAGATGCGTTATGGAAAAAAGGGAATAGCAGTCGGCATCATTGTGACAGTTGCAGTTGTGATGGGTATTGGTGCAGGTTTTATTATGGGCAGCGATCTGGCGGATACGCTGACTGCATGGTTTCAGGGACAGTCCGGCAGTGTCATTTCGATGGGACTTTTGATCGGTGCAGTTGTAGCAGCTGCGCTGTATGCGGTCAGTCTGGTCATGATGCTTCGCGTTGTATCGAAGTATGAAGTCCGGGTATAAAACAGAGTATTTTGTGTAGAAGACTGGGACGACAGAGCAACGGGAGTATTTTATACACAAAATGAAAACCGTATGAAAGGGGTAGCGTGGGAATGACAGGTAATTTTTTGATACAGTGTAAGACAAGAAAAATGGAAGTGCTGCAGTTCCTTGCAGTTGCATTTGGCAGCTATGTATTTGGAATCATTGTTATGATGATCATCCGGGCAAATACCATGGAAGAAAATGAGTGTGTCACTCTTGGAATGTTGATCGCGATGGCAGCACTGGTATTTATGCATTTCTTTGGTATCATATTTTCTTTTGTCGGGGAATTTAATATGGCAATTTCCATGGGAGCGACAAGAAGAGCATATGTGGGAAGTTATGCATTGTTTAATATGGCAGAACTGGCAGGATTAGAACTGTTACTGTTCGTGCTTGGGAAGATAGAATCCGCCCTGATGCGCGTGATCTATCCGCAGTGCGAAGTGATACTTGACCTCACACAGTATTTTCAGTGGAAATATCTTCTGGCAGTGATTGTGGGAATGACGATCGTTGAACTGTTTTTAGGGGCTGTGATCCTGCGGTTTGGAATGAAAGCATTCTGGGCAATCTGGGCGATCTGGATGTTTGTCACACTTGTGCCGGCGAAATTAATTGAAAATGAAGCACTGGCAGCAAAGATGCATCAGTTTGGCATGCAGATCGGATTCGGAAATATCGTGCAGTATCTGGTTGTCGTTGGAGTCATAGCTGCAGTCATTATGGCAGTGCTGGGGTGGAATTTCCTGAAAAAACAGAGTGTAACGGTGTGAGAATGTCAGAACTGGAAAGATAACAGAATGGGTGAAATGCCGGTGTGAAAAATAGAAAGCAACAGTATAGGGAATGCCAGAGATGGAAAGATAGCAAAAAGCTGGACTGTGTGAAAAAATGAGTATAAAAAAGAAAAGGCAGAGCCGGGGATGAAGCGGTTCTGCCTTTTCTTTATGCATAATTTATGCATGCATAGATTATGTGCAATTAGTATTTGTTGCTGCGTCTCCAGATGTGCATCTTTTCAGCCTCTTTGATCAGCTCGTCACGGAAATCCGGGTGAGCGATGGAGATTAATGCCTCTGCTTTCTGCCATGCGGAAAGTCCTTTGACATTGACTTTACCGTACTCAGTTACAACATAGTGTGTGTTGGCACGGGTATCGGTTACGATGGAACCGTTTGCCAATGTCGGGCGGATTCTTGACTGAACCTGTCCGTCTTTGGTCTTAAAGGTAGAGGACAGACAGATAAAGCTCTTGCCGCCTTTTGACAGGTAAGCACCTAAAACGAAGTCTAACTGTCCACCGGCACCACTGATCTGCTTGATACCTGCTGACTCTGCATTGACCTGACCATAGAGGTCGATATCAACGGCGTTGTTGATGGAAATAAAGTTATCGAGTGCAGAGATCGAACGAATATCGTTGGTGTAATCAACCGGAGCACTCATCAACTCTGGGTTGTCGTCTAAGTAATCGTACATTTTTTTGGTACCTGCACCGAAAGCGTAGGTCTGACGGTAACGGTCGATATTTTTCTTCGCACCGGTGATCTTTCCTGCTTTTGCGATGTCAACAAATGCATCTACATACATCTCTGTGTGGACACCGAGGTCTTTTAAGTCAGACTCTGCAATCAGGGAACCGACAGCGTTTGGCATACCGCCGATACCAAGCTGTAAGCATGCACCGTTCGGGATCTCATCTACGATCAGCTTTGCAACCGTCTTGTCGATGTCTGTTGCAGGACCGCCGGCACCGAGCTCACCGATCGGAGGATTCGAACCCTCTACGATATAGGTAACATCGGAAATGTGAACTCCACATTCTGTTCCGCCAAGGCAGCGCGGCATATTTTCATTTACCTCTACGATAATGTGTTTTGCAGTCTCACACATTGCGCCGAGATGGGAGGCACTTGGTCCGAAATTGAAATATCCGTGGGAATCCATCGGAGCTACCTGAAACATTGCTACATCATCCGGGCAGTCAAGCTCGCGGTAGTAACGTGGCAGTTCGGAGTAACGGATCGGTGAATAGAAAGCGCATCCGCGGCTGATCATTTTACGTTCGATACCGGACATATGCCATGAGTTCCATGTAAAGTGCTCACCGGCATCTTCGCGTGCGAAAGTAGCTAACGGTTTTAAAAGGATACCACCGCGCAGGTTCACGTTTGTCAGCTCATCGGTACGTTTTGCCAGCGCCTGATCAAGGGCATCTACGGTGTTTGTACACCAGCCGAAATCAACCCAGTCACCGGATTTGATCAATTTTACCGCCTCATCGGCAGATACAAGTTTCTGTTTGTATTCCTGTGAATAATCCATCACAAATACCTCCTCATAATTGTAAAAAATCATGATATAAAAAGATTGTTAAAAATTTACCATAGTCTTATCCTAACACTTTATGGAGAGTTTGACAAGTCAATTAAGTTACTGTTCACACATACTGTGTGAGCAGTAACGATTACAGCCCATTTTAAATGCATCTTCGATGCATGGGGCTGTAATCTGGCATGATATAGTCTTTGGCGCACAGCTTGACAGCAAGTGTCAAGCTTGCGAGTGAACAGTAACTCAATTAATTCTCTGCCGGCATCGTCCAGCTCTGCGACTCACGGCGGTATTTTTCCAGCGCTTCCTCATAGCTTGAGACCAGCATGGTATCGGAAGGAATATTCGATTTGGCTTCGGCGAGGAGCAGTTCATAACATTCAACTAACCCGTACAGAGGGAGATCGCCGCTGGTGTGGACATCTAAGATGCTCTCCGTTTCATAGGCAGCATTGTAGAACCAGATGACTGCTTCATTTAAATCTTTCTGCGCGAGAAAATAGGTACCAAGCTCATAGCAGATCTCGGAACATGGAGTGGTCAGCATATCCTTCATCGTCAGCTTGAAAAATTCATTTTTGTTGTCCTCTAAGCGGTACACATGCGCGAGTACGCAGGAGGCTTCTTTCATGGCATCATCGGAGAGGTCATGTTCTAAGATATACTGGAAAATTGGTTTCGCATCCTGAAAGTCTTTTGTGTCACCGGTCTTTAACAGCTCTTTGGCATACATCGTGCGGATCTTCGGAGAGAGTTCGTGGCCGCTCTGGAAGTTTTTGATAAAGATGGAAAAGTCACGTTTGCTGTGAAAATTCTGCGGTTTATGTAAAATCTCAACGTCGCTGTCGAAGATTACAGGAGTCAGGCGGACTGTCTCGTGCACCGGATCGACCCAGGTAAAGGTGCGCAGACGTTTGAACAGCTTCGGACGGTATTCTTTTTTTGCATTTAAAACGGTGTCAAAATCAGCGTCCGTCACATATTTCATCTGAACGATCTCGATTTCCGGCAGCAGTGCATTTTTGAGCCGCAGAAAACGCTCATGGTTAAAATCATCTAAAACTTCGTCCGCATCGGCGGCATATATGTAATCCATATTCGCTTTTGAAAAAGAAAAATTTCTCGCCGCGGAAAAATCGCTCGTCCATTTAAAATCATAGACCTGACTGGTATATTTTGCAGCGATCTCCTTTGTGTGGTCCGTGGAACCGGTATCCACGATGATGATCTCATCCATCAGATCTGCAATCGAGTCGAGACATCGCGCGAGAACAGCCTCCTCATTTTTAACGATCATGCATAAACTTATCGTAGCCATGGAAAATCCCCCTGTTGTGTATATTTTTAAGACTGGATCTGTCAATATATTTTTGTATTTATTATATCGGACATGACAGGCAGTTACAAGAAACAGTTTTTGCTCAAAAAATATTTTATAGGCAGTATGGAATGTGCTACAATGGGTAAATGCAAAAATCAGGAAATGAGGAAAACAAATGAAATTAAATGAACAATGGATGCAGAAAACCATTGTGGTGTGGATCGGTGCGCTGCTTTGCTGTGCCTGGTGGCATTGGTGCTGGTCTGCGTGGAGATTTATGTTGTAAATTATGGAAAAGAAAAAGCGTGAGAAAGGTGGATGGAAAATGAGTGCAGTTGTGACATTAAAAAAGGGTGAAGGAAGAACGATCAAGGCAGGCGGTGCATGGATTTTTGATAACGAGATTGATACGGTCATGGGAAGTTTTGAAAACGGAGAGATCGTAGTTGTGCATGATTTTGACGGCTATCCGATGGGAAAAGGATTTATCAATACCAATTCAAAAATCCGCATCCGTATGCTGACAAGACATGTGGATCAGGAAATCGACCGCGCTTTTTTACAGATGCGTGTGAAAAATGCCTGGGAATACCGCAAAATAACGGTCGATACATCGTCCTGCCGTGTGATCTTCGGGGAAGCAGACTTTTTGCCGGGACTTGTCGTTGATAAATATGAGGATGTGCTCGTGGTGGAATGTTTAGCACTTGGCATGGAGCAGTTTAAGGAGACGATCGTTTCTTTATTAAAAGAAGAACTTGCAAAAGACGGCATCAAAGTGCGTGGCGTCTACGAGAGAAGCGACGCCAATGAGCGCACCAAAGAAGGACTTCCAAAGGTAAAAGGATTTATCGGGGAAGAATTCGACACCAACGTTGAGATCACGGAAAACGGAGTCCGTTATCTTGTCGATGTTGTAAACGGACAGAAAACCGGATTTTTCTTAGACCAGAAATATAACCGCCTTGCGATGCAGCGGATCTGTAAAGGGAAAAAGGTGTTAGACTGCTTTACCCATATGGGAACATTTGCCTTAAATGCCGGAATTGCAGGGGCAGCGGATGTCACAGGTCTTGACATTTCCGAGTATGCCGTGCAGCAGGCAAACGAAAATGCGCGCAGAAACGGACTGGAGGATACCGTTCATTTCCGCTGTGCAAACGTGCTCGATGAACTGCCGAAACTGGCGCAGAGCGGCGAACAGTATGATGTTGTTATCTTAGATCCGCCGGCATTTACCAAGTCGCGCCAGGCAACGAAAAACGCGATCAAAGGTTACCGTGAGATCAACATGAAAGGCTTAAAACTGGTAAAAGACGGCGGCTATCTTGCAACCTGTTCCTGCTCCCATTTCATGACACAGGAACTTTTGGCAAAGACCGTGAAAGAGGCGGCAAAGGCAGCACACAAGAGACTCCGCCAGGTGGAATTCAGAACACAGGCGCCTGATCATCCGATTCTCTGGGCAAATTCTGCGAATGTGCCGGAGAGTTATTATTTGAAGTTCTATATCTTTCAGGTTGTAGACGAACGCTAGGCGTTCGTCATGAGAAGTAAGGACTGGGAAGTGGTGGAAATGCTTGATTGATAAGTGATGGAAGGCATTTGACGTTGACAGAGAAAACCTCGTAAAGTATTGCAAAATATCACAAAATCGTGATTCATAGTGGTAAGAAAAGTGGTAAGTCTGAGTGGTAAGCACCTGAATAGAAAAGTGATAAAGAAATTGCCAGGGCAATGTACAACCCCGGAAGTCAGATTAAAATCTGACATTCGGATGCTGATGCATGATCCTGGCAATTTTGTGATTACTTAAAATCACAGGTTTGTTTGTGGTGCATGCTATTTGTTTTAAAGGTAGGAAACCAGCTCATCCATGCCAATGCGCATATCTTTATGACGCTCTGCGGATGCATCCAGTTCATCACTGTATCCAAGAGCTAAGATATTGACCGGTTCTAAGTTTTCCGGAAGGTTCAGTTCTTCTTTTAATATGTCCGGGTTAAAGTAGCAAATCCAGACACTGCCAAGACCAAGCTCGGTTGCCTCAAGCATCATATGGTCGGTCAGGATCGAGGCATCGATGTCGGTTGTGATCTTGCCGTCAAACGGACGTTTCCAGGCTTTTGTCTTATCGGCACAGACGACAATGGCAGCCGGTGCCTGATAAATATTTGCTGCCTTTCCGACTTTTTCCAGTCCTTCTTTGCTTTTTACGACTATAAGGCGTACCGGCTGCATGTTCGCGGCGGTCGGTGCTACGTGGGCAGCCTCTAAGATTTTATCCAGTTTTTCCTGTTCAACTTCTTTTCCTGTGTACTTTCGTACAGAATGTCTCTTTTTTGCAATCTCTAATAATTCCATGATAATCTCCATTCTTGAGCTGTTTTTTGTGCATCTTGAGTTTGTGTGTAAGCACGGATCTTGCGTGTGAAAAATCTTATTTTTCACGCTAATCCTCCATGCTTGAGCTGATTTTTGCACATAATTGAATTTCATGCGGTTTCGCTGGGATAATCCTGTTTATTTCGGATTCTATCTTGTGTTTCTGAACGTTCATGTCTATAATTATATGGAAATGCAGAATATAAGCAAGTATGCACTTTTTTGATATATACTTCCGAAAAAGTAAGTAAGGAGAAATAGATCTATGAATAAGGAATTTAACTGTCCGGTGGAGGCGACGATCTCCCTGATTGGCGGCAAATACAAGTCGGTCATTTTGTTTCATCTGATGGGAAAAACGCTCCGCTACAGTGAACTTCATAAAAAGATACCGAAAGCCACCGATAAAATGCTCGCACAGCAACTTCGGGAACTGGAAAAAGACGGACTTATCAAAAGAACCGTCTATCCGGTTGTCCCGCCCAAAACAGAGTACAACCTGACGGAGTTTGGAGAGAGCCTGTCACCGATCCTAAATGCCATGTGTAACTGGGGAGAGTCCTATCTGAACATTCCGAGTCAGTGTGTGGAAGAGTCGTGAGGCGGAAAGGTTTGAGGGACAAGTGAAAAGCAGGAATACTGTGTCTTGGTGCAGAGCGAGGAACAGAGCACGATGAGAGATTGAGGATTGTGCGCAGGATTTGTGCTTGTGCGTAAACATGAGGTGTCAATGAAAGTGTTGTTTTTATTGAAAAGAATGGAGGATTGAAATGGCAGATAAAAATGCAATGAAAAATAAAAGTGCAATGAGGAACAAAAGTAAAGTTAAAAATAAAGACATAGCGAAAAATAAAGCTGCAGGCAAGAAAAAGTATGCAGTTGATAAAACAATGAAGCAGGAGGCAGAAAAACGAACCGCCGGAAAAATGGGAAAGAAAAAATATGCGGTTGATAAAACAGTGAAGCAGGAAGCAGAAAAGCGAACCATCGGAAAAATGGAAAAGAAGTATGCAGTGACTAAAGCATTTACAGAAAAAACGGATCATGGAAAATCGGTAAAAGAGAAAAAAGTATCAGGAAAAAACACGTCGGAAAAAATGATCACGAAGAAGCAGAACGCAGACATGTGCCAGTATGCAAAAAAATGCGGTGGCTGCGATTATCAGGGACTTTCCTATGAAAAACAGCTCAAAGAAAAGCAGGAATATGTTAGAAAAAATGTCGGAGAATTCTGCAAAGTACTGCCGATCATCGGGATGGAACATCCCTATCATTACCGCAACAAAGTGCATGCGGTATTTGACATTGCAAAAGGCGGATCTGTCATTTCCGGCGTATACAAAGCAGGGACACATGATGTTGTAAACATAGATTCCTGCCGGATCGAAGATGAGACGGCAGATGCGATCATCCACGATATCCGGGGACTTTTACGTTCCTTTAAAATCAAGACTTATGATGAGGATACCGGATATGGTCTGCTGCGTCATGTACTGGTGCGTCGCGGTTTTCACAGCGGAGAAGTGATGGTAGTATTAGTGCTCGGATCTCCGATCCTTCCGTCCAAGAATAATTTTGTCAAGGCACTGCGTAAACTTCACCCGGAGATCACAACGGTCGTTCTTAATGTCAATGACAAAAAGACCAGTATGGTTTTAGGAGAAAAAGAAACCGTTATTTACGGAAAAGGGTATATTGAGGACACACTCTGTGGCTGTACTTTCCGCATTTCCCCGAAATCATTTTATCAGGTCAATCCGGTGCAGACGGAGATCCTTTATATGAAGGCAATCGAGTATGCCGGACTGACGGGAAAAGAGAGGATTGTGGATGCTTACTGTGGCATCGGAACGATCGGTCTGATCGCGGCATCAAAAGCAAAAGAGGTCATCAGTGTGGAGTTAAACCGTGATGCAGTCAGGGATGCCGTAACCAACGCAAAACGCAATGACATCAAAAATGTCCAGTTTTACAATGCCGATGCAGGACAGTTTATGGTGGAGATGGCGGAATACCGTGCCGATCAGAAAAAAAATCAGGTGCCGGATGCCACAAAATCGGGAAAAAAGGCAACACCGGATGGCAATGTGGATGTCGTATTCATGGATCCTCCAAGAGCAGGAAGTGACGAGGCGTTTTTATCTTCGGTCATCCGGCTTGCTCCGAAGCGCGTAGTGTATATTTCATGTAACCCGGAGACACTTGCAAGGGATTTAAAGTATCTGACAAAACATGGGTATCAGGCAAAGGAGTGCCAGCCGGTGGATCTTTTTCCGTGGACGAAACATGTTGAGACGGTTGTCTTGCTTTCCAAGGGTGAGGTCGACTCGAAAAAGATTC
>ENA-OPWC01001354-OPWC01001354.1-human-gut-metagenome-genome-assembly--contig:-NODE-1354-length-16724-cov-2.584498_pt1 | contig 16724 bp, 14 predicted proteins | sample MGYA00241504_ERZ502000 | MGnify/ENA primary metagenome ERZ502000 (study PRJEB25962, sample SAMEA2042005) | human gut metagenome | biome: human gut; feature: human-associated habitat; material: faeces...
TAGGTCTGGTGCTAATGAAAAAATAATGCTTGTTACCACATCTGATCAGGTGGAAAATGTAATAAAAATTATAAAGACTACGAGAAATTGGGATTTTAGAATTTCGAATATTGCAGTGGTTGATTGTGATAGAATTGGCCAGATTATAGATAAGATTGAAATAGTTGCAAATAGGGATAATCTGATGGAGGTTCTTGCAACGGCAGAGATTGACTCGGTATTTGTTCATTTACCTAATGGATATGTGTTTGACCAAAAAGGATTTGTGACAGCTGTCAATGATATGGGAAAAACGGTATATCTGAATGTGAACGAATATGAGATGAGAATCGGGGAGAGAAGATTAGACTTTCTTGGAAGATATGCTGTAGTTACATGGAAGAATAAAACATACAGACTCCGTTATCTGATGGCGAAAAAAGGATTTGACCTGATTTTTGGACTGTTTGGCAGTTTACTTATTATCCCGGTATGGATCTTTGCTTTTATAGGAAAACTCGTCACAGGAGATTTGGGACCGGTTATCATTACGATTGTACGGGTAGGTAAGAATGGCCGACGTTTTTATTATCATAAATTCAGAACAATGTATATGGATGCTGTGTCAAGATGTGATAAATGGATTATGGAGGGGAAAAAAGGAGTGGATCCTCGATATACTCCGGTTGGATGGATTCTCAAAAAGACTAAATTGGAAAATTTGCCATCGACATGGAATGTCTTGTGGGGAGATATGAGTATAGTTGGAAATCCGGCTCCTTCATTGCCTGAATTTTTGGATTATTCCGACTATCATAGAAAGAGTCTTAGTGTAAAACCAGGTGTTTTTGGTTTTTGGCAGGCATACGCAGATAATGGAGAGAGGCTCAGTGAAGAGGAACAGAGTGAATTTGACAGAGAGTATATACTAAACTGTACTCTGGGGCTTGATTTTAGAATAGTTTTCAGAATTATTTGTCCGTTTTGCAGGTCTATTCCAAAGGCAGAGTTTTCGTCTAATGCATTAGTGCATGATGAGATGAAGTTACTTGATATATTGGTTAATGAGAGAAAACCACTACGATATAAGCCTGTTGTTTTAGAAAAACAAGAGAAGATGTCCAATTGCTACAGGCAATCTGTTACTGTGAACGGAGTGGACGGTAACATTTTGGCTTGCATGTCTCGGGATATTACCAGGGAACAGTAATACAGTAACATAAGAAATACTGAAAAAAATAAAAAACGTATTGCACTTTGAAAATGAGAGTGGTATAATCAGTTTAACAAATTGGTAATACCAAACAACGAAATGAGTAATACTTGAATGGAGGGATTTTACAGTTATGGGATATGTAAAATGGAGTTATGACACATTAAATACTTTTTGCCACGACGTATTTCGTAAATTTGGTTTTAATGAAGAAGAGACGAATATCATCAAGGATGTTTTGCTTACCGCAGATCTGTACGGGATTGAAAGCCATGGAATGCAGAGAATGGTAAGATATGATAAAGGAATTGAGAAGGGAACCATCCATCCGGATGCGAAACCTGAGGTCGTATTTGAGACACCTGTATCAGCAGTGATCGACGGACATGACGGTATGGGACAGCTGATTTCCCATTTTGCAATGGAGAAAGCTATTGAGAAGGCGAAGAAAACAGGTGTTGGATTTGTATCTGTAAGAAACTCCAATCATTTCGGTATTGCAGGATATTATGCGGAAATGGCTTCCAAACAGGGCTTACTTGGTATGGCATGTACCAACTCGGAAGCAATCATGGTACCTACCTTTGGACGAAAAGCAATGCTTGGTTCCAATCCCATTGCAGTGGCAATGCCGGCAGAACCTTATCCATTCCTTTTTGATTGCTCCACAACAGTAGTTACCAGAGGAAAACTGGAAATGTATAATAAGATGGGAAAACCACTTCCACAGGGCTGGGCTCTGGGAGCAAATGGTCAGGAAAGCACAGATGCCCCGGATGTACTTGCCAATATTGTTGCCAAGAAGGGCGGCGGAATCATGCCACTTGGCGGTAATAAAGAGGTAAACGGAAGTCATAAGGGTTACGGTTATGGAATGCTCTGCGAGATTTTCAGCTCCATCTTTTCCATGGGTGTTACTTCTGATAAATGCTGTACATTTAAAGACAAGACAGGTATCTGTCATGGATTTGCTGCCATTGATCCCGCAATCTTCGGAAATGCAGATGATATCAGGGCGCATTTTTCCGAATATCTGGAAACTCTTCGTCAGAGTCCAAAGGCAGAAGGTGCAGAGCAGATTTATACTCATGGTGAGAAGGAAGTATTTGCAGAAAAAGAGCGCAGAGAGAATGGCATTCCTGTAAATGACAACACAATGGTTGAGCTTGCCAACCTCTGCAATTATCTGAAGGTTGATTTTGGCTCTTACTTCAAGGGCTATGAACTGCCGAAGGACAGTAAGTTCTTTAGTGGTAATTATTAAATAAGCGCCCATCATGCTGATAACCATAACTATAGAATATATCATATAAAATTACTTTTTTTGAGACGCCCGTTTATCAGCATGTGGAAATAAAAAGAAACTGCATAATCAGATACGACCGGTAGAATTTACAGATCGTATCTGATATGCAGTTTTTTGTTTTCTTTAATTTTCTTCAGTATTCTTCGGACAGTTATGAGCATTCATGTCATCGTTGTCTGTCATAAGATATTTGCGGATCGCAAACAGAACTGCGATACTGAGTACGCCAAGAAGAGTTTCTGCTGGCCCGAGGTGTTCGACTACCATCTGACGTGCTGTGGCAAACATCAGAACCTCAACAACTGTCTGTGCGGAATGCTGGCAGAGCATTTTTACAAATTCCACGCCTACTACCAGAGACAAAGCCTGGGAAAGGAAAGTGCTGAAAAATTCTGTATCCATGGACATAACAGAAGTATCTGCAACCTCCATGATCAGCCGGAAGCCTGCCAGTGCGATCACCAGCAGAATTACCATAGAAAGAGCAATTTCCGCGTAACGTGAAATATTGTAAATGATTGTGTTAAAGTGTTTACGAATGTTATGGTTAACCTGTCGTTTGGGGCTCATAACTGTGAGTCCTTTCTGTTTTGTTGTATATGGTGAATGTAAAGAAGTGTAACTGTTTATAGTGTTACGAAAAAGATTAATATAAATAATCTTTATTTACATAACCATATTTGCAGAGTTTCTGGGAGTAAATATACCAGTACTGTGCATCAGTTGTATCCACAAGCTGAACTGTATCGCCGGAATATAACTGTCCGATCTCGTTGGAAGAGTCGTAAGCCTTCGCAGAGCGCAGAGCCAGATAACCGGTAGCAACACTGACTGTTCTGGTGGCATATGTGGTTGTTCCGCCAATCAGATAATCTTTATTTACATATCCGTTTTTTCCTAACTTCTGAGAGTAAACGTACCAGTACTGGGAATCGCTGGTGTCGATAAGCTGAACTGTATCGCCGGAATACAGCTGTCCGATCTCATTGGAGGAATCATAAGCTTTTGCGGAACGCAGAGCCAGATAACCCTTGGCAACACTGACAGTCCTTGAATCTCCGGAAGAACTCTGTGCACTGGCAGCAGTATCGCCACTGTAATATAAGTAATCTTTATTTACATAGCCGGATAAGTTCAGTTTCGGAGAATAGACATACCAGTACTGAGGATCACTGCTGTCAGAAACTGTTACTGTATCACCGGAGTATAACTGTCCGATCTCGTTAGAAGAGTCATAAGCCTTTGTAGAACGCAGAGCCAGATAACCTTTGGCAACACTGACAGTATAAGAACCGGACGAACTTGTCGGCTGTGATGAGAGGAAATACAGGTAATCGTTATTTACGTATCCGGATTTGTTCAGTTTTGGAGAATAGACGTACCAGTAATCACTGGTGGTATATTCTGTAACTTCAACAGTATCACCGGAATACAGCTCGCCGATCTCGTTGGAGGAATGAATCATAAGCCATGGCAGAGCGCAGAGCCAGATACCCTTTACTTACACCTACCTGATAAGTGTCAGATGCCATAACGATCTGTGAACTGCAGGGTACAGATACAGCAGCAATCGTAGCTGCAAGAATCATGGAAACTGCAATATTTTTTCTTTTTTTCATAGTGAATCCCTCCTTTGAGTTATTATGTACTCTGAGAGTACATTATTTAATTATAGTAATCGTAAATCGTTCTGCTTAAGGTAGCGATCGTATTCTGTGCGGAACCGGCACTTGAGAGATTCTGGGACATAAATACGATTACTACGTCATTTTTGGAATCATAGATGATTCCGGCATCATTTTCCACGTTGTCAAGTTCTCCGGTTTTATTTGCGGTTTTGACTCCTTCCGGAAGCTGTGCGGGAATTTTGTTACAGCGTGTCTGTGCCTTGAGCAGATTAAACATATCAGTGGCATGGGTGTAGCCGGATGTATCCTGTTTATAAATCTCCTGCAGGAGATGACCACAGTCTCCTACAGATGTGTAGTTATCATCATTCTCATTGCTGGCAAGGAGCATACGTCCCATGTGAGTCTGGTCATAGCCATGTGCCTGGCAGAAACTGTTGACAGCCTGCATACCTGCTGCGGAATCGCCGCCGCCAAGATAAGTTGTCAGGGTATTGGCTGCATCATTATCGCTGACTGTGATCATGGAGTACAGATTGGAGTCTACAGAATCCCTGCCGTATTGTCCGGTTATCTGATCATAATTCTCGTAGACAGCTCCCATGATATAGAGCTTGATCAGGCTTGCAGCCTGCATTTTCTGATCATTAAGACTGCCCTCGGTTCCATTTACAAGATCGGATATGAAAACAGCCCAGGTTCCATTTTCAGCGGGAAGCTGACTTTGAACCTGTTTTAAAATTGTCTCCAGTTTCTCATCTGTGACCGGTTCTGAAGATGTGCCTGCCCCGGAACCGTTAAAGACGCTTTCAGAACTCTCTGAAGATGAAGAAGGGGAAAGCATTCCCTGACCTTCTACGGATGTTCCCGCGGCCTCTGCATTTCCAGCAGCATGACTGCTGTATGCAGGAGTAACAAGAAGGCTGAGCGATAGCAGAGGTATTAATAATTTTTTTGAAAACATTGCGTTCACCACCTGTTAAATATTTACTGTAAAACATTCGGAATCTGTTGATCTGTTATATAAATCGTATTTCTTTATATTTAGATAAATCAGGTTTAAAAGTCTTATTGTGCAGGCACAAATGATTTTTAAAGTCTGATATCTGTATATACAAAATTATACAGTGTTTGGAGTTGTGTTACAAGTGTATTTACGGTTGACTTAAAATTTATTTTGGAATTGTTATAAGTAAGTTCCTGTGGAAGTTGCAGAAAATTCGTGATATATCGTGTGAATTTATGGGATAGTATAAATCTGGCGTAATACATCTGTCTTGTGCATGGTGTATATTGAGATGCGTTCATACAATTTGTAGGAATACGGGCGTGAAAAATCCGCATATCTGATTATATATTTTGGATTGTATAAATGCTACAATAAAATCATCAGAAACGAGACAAAGAACGGCAAATTAAACAAATAAATGTGGGAATGTGGGGGCATTTTCATATTGCATGAGGAGGTAGATTATATGTTAACACCGAAACAGAATATGCTGGAAGTTATAAAAGGCGGAAATCCTGACAGATTTGTTAATCAGTATGAAGCAGTGCAGCTTCTTTTTCATCCGTTTATGTTTACAAACCCGCTGCTTCAGCCCGGACAGGAAAATGTAGTGAATGCATGGGGGGTAACCAATACTTTTCCGAAAGGAGTTCCGGGTTCTTTTCCTGTACATACTCCTGACAAGATCGTGGTAAAGGATATTGAAGACTGGAAAGACTATGTACATGCACCGTCTTTGAAATTTACCCAGGATCAGTGGGATATGGTGAAGGCTCAGTATGATGCAGTTGACGGAGAACAGGCATTTAAAGCAGCTTTCGTTGCACCGGGATTATTTGAGCAGACTCATCATCTGTGTGAGATCAGTAATGCGTTGGTTTATTATATTACTAATCCGGATGAAATGCATGATCTGATCAAATATCTGACAGAGTGGGAACTGGAACTTGCTGAAGGTATCTGTTCCAACCTTCATCCTGATGCATTATTCCATCATGATGACTGGGGTGGACTGGACAGTACATTTATGAGTCCTGCAATGTTTGATGAATTTTTACTTGAGCCATATAAAGAAATTTACGGATATTATCACAGTCATGGCGTTGAGCTGGTTATCCATCATTCTGACAGTTACGCAGCAACACTGGTTCCTTCTATGATTGAGATGGGGATCGATGTATGGCAGGGATGTATGGAAACCAATAATCTTCCGGAACTGATCAGGAAATATGGCGGAAAGATCAGCTTCATGGGCGGTATCGAAAATCGTGCAGTTGATTTTGAGGGCTGGACAGATGAGAATTGTGATGCAGTGGTACGTCGTGTGTGCGAAGAATGTGGAAACAAATACTTTATTCCATGTATCGCTCAGGGTGGTCCTGGTTCTGTTTATCCGGGTGTTTATAAATCTCTCTGTGATTCCATTGACAAGCTGAATGAAGAGAAATTTGGCATTAAGGCATCTGAATCTACAAGGCTTCCATGGCAGATTATGTTCTGATCTCAGGTATTTGTCAGTGGCAAAACGGAATACAAATATCTGTCCGACATTTAGATGAAATTTCAGGTGTTGCAGAGGATGATGCTATGGAGGTGTTTGAAAAATGATTATTATTGGTGAGAAAATTAATGGTTCTATCCCGATCGTTGCAGAAGCGATCGCGAAAAGAGACTCTGAATTTATTAAAGCAAGAGCAAAGCTTCAGGCGGAAAGCGGAGCTACTTATATTGACTGTTGCGCTTCTGTTCCGGAAGCGGAAGAAGTGGAAACATTGAAATGGATGATCGACTGTATCCAGGAGGTTACAGATCTTCCGATCTCAATTGACAGCCCGAGTCCGGATGTTCTGGCACAGGCTTATAAGTTCTGTAAGAAACCTGGAATTTTTAACTCTGTATCAGGAGAGGGACATAAGATTGATACGATTTTCCCGATCATGGCTGAGCCGGGAAATGAGGGATGGCAGGTAATTGCGTTGCTGAGTGACAATACAGGTATTCCGAAATGTGCAGCAGATCGTCTGAAAGTTTTTGACAAGATCATGGCGAAAGCGAAAGAGTACGGAATTGCTCCGGACAGGATTCACATTGATCCGCTGGTTGAGATGCTTTGTACTTCTGAGGATGGTATTGCAACGAATATTGAGACGATCACAAGTGTACGTGAGCAGTATCCGACCATTCATATTACGGCAGCAATCAGTAATATTTCCTTTAATCTGCCGGTTCGTAAGCTGATTAATTACGGGTTCCTGGTACTGGCAATGAATGCAGGACTGGACAGTGGAATTATGGATCCGACAAATAAGGATATGCTTGGACTGGTTTATGCAACAGAAGCATTACTTGGTCTGGATGATTATTGTATGGAATATATAGGGGCTTACAGAGAAGGATTAATTGGTACAACAAAGAAGAAGTAAGTTGAATCTGCAGAAACTGTGTAAATGAATTAAGTGGTTGGAATCTGAAATTGAGAAATAACAGGAGGATTTGATTATGTCTAAGATAAATGAAGTTGCGGAATTAGTTGAAAAAGGGAAAGCGAAATTAGTAGGACCGGCTGTACAGGAAGCCATTGATGAGGGTGATGATCCGGTTGCGATTCTGAATGATGGTATGATCAGTGCGATGTCTGTAGTTGGTGAGAAATTCAAAAATGGTGAGATCTTTGTTCCGGAGATGCTGGTTGCAGCTCGTGCTATGAAGAAAGGTGTTGAGGTTCTGAAACCGCATCTGGCATCTGGTTCTACAGGTGCACTTGGTAAGGTTATCATTGCTACGGTTTCCGGTGACCTTCATGATATTGGTAAGAATCTGGTTGCCATGATGATCGAGAGTGCCGGATTTGAGGTGATCGATCTTGGAGTCGATGTTCCGGCGGCTAAGATTATTGAGTGCTATAAAGAGAATCCGGATGTTAAGATCATTGCTCTTTCTGCGCTGCTGACTACTACTATGCCGGCTCTGAAGGAGACTGTTGAGGCGTTGAATGCGGCGGATTTCAGAGGTAATATTAAGGTTATGGTTGGCGGAGCGCCGATTACAGAAGCTTTTGCTGAGGAAATTGGTGCTGACGGATATTCTGATGATGCGGCTAGTGCGGCGTCACTGGCTAAGAAGTTGGCGGCTTGATCTGATTGTTTTGTGCGGGTTTAGTATAACATGAAAATATTATGAGGGGACTGCTCTGGGGAGTGGTCCTTTCGTGTATTTTGGGATTTTTGGGAGTGTGTTATAATGGAAAAAAGGGGACGCTCAGAAAAATATTTTATTTCATGTGCGGTTTCGGGGTCTAAGATATTCTAACCTCTCAGAAATCTGCTAAAGGCATGAGCAGCCTTCTCAAACTCGCTCCGTTGCAAACTTCGCTCAGACAGTGATACAGTCTGCTCATAACGCAGATTTCTGAGAGCTAAGAATATCTAAGACCCCTGCAAATGCACATGAAATAAAATATTTTTCTGAGCTGGCTGTTGGCTGTTGTGATGTTTGGATTGAATATGTGGGAGGTTTTTATGGCTTGGGTTAAGTTTGTGCGTGAGGATATTGAGATAGAGGTGGAGGATGGGATATCGGTACTGGAGGCGGAGATTCAGGCAGGACTGAGGCCGGATGCGCCTTGTGGCGGTCTGGGGAAATGTGGGAAGTGTCTGGTTAAGATTAATGGGGAAGTGGTTAAAGCGTGTCAGGTGCGGATTGGTGAAGGTGAGACTTGTGTAGTGGAGACATTGGACAGGGCTGGCAATGAAAAGATTTTGACGGATGGATTTAACAGAGAAGTTGTGTTTGAACCGGGACTACGGATGGCTCAGGTTGAGCTGGAGAAGGCGAAAACAGGGGAGAAGCGGTCGGACTGGCAGAGGCTGCTGGATACGCTGGCGGAGACAGATGGTGAGGTTGAGCCGGGGCAGATGGAGGTGGATCTGAAGCTGGCGGGTGAATTGTATGGGATGCGCAGGGATTCTGATGAATGGTATGTGATTTACAGTAGACGGCGGATTCTGGAAATGAGGAAGGAAGCTGGTCGGAGGTGTCTGGCAGCGTTTGATATTGGGACGACTACCATTGCGGGGTATTTGCTGGATGGTGCGGATGTGATCATGCGGGCGAATTATGCGCTGGAGCATGGAACAGAAGCGTTAAGTATGTGTGTTCGGAAAGCGGTTAATGAGATGTTGGGAAGTCTGGCAGAGGATGCAGGGATAAGGAGAGAGGATGTTTTTCAGGTGTGTGTTGTGGGAAATACCTGTATGCATCATCTGTTTCTGGGGATTTCTCCGGCTTCGCTAGTACATGCGCCCTATACTCCGGCTGTGAGTGAGAGGCTGGTGCTGAATGCGGGGGATTATGGTCTGGCTGTGCAGGAGCGTGCAGAGTTGATCATGCTTTCGGATATTGCAGGATATGTGGGAGCGGATACCTGTGGATGTCTGCTGGCTATCAGGCAGGATCAGCAGGAAGAGATTTCTCTGATGATCGATATTGGAACGAATGGTGAGATGGTTCTGGGAAACAGGGAGCGGATGGTGACCTGTTCTACTGCGGCCGGGCCTGCTTTTGAGGGTGCGAAGATTGAGTGTGGAATGCGTGGCGCGGCCGGGGCTGTGGATCATGTGAAGTATGAGGATGGAAAGTGGAACTATACAACTGTTGGGAATAAGCCGGCGGTTGGTTTGTGTGGTTCGGGATTGATCGATCTGGTGGCGGGTCTTCTGGAGGCTGGAATGCTGGATGAGAATGGTGTGCTGAGAAGCGGACAGGAGAAGCAAGGTGTGTTTATTCTGGTACCGCCAGAGCGGGGCGGTAATGAGAGAGGGGTTTATCTGACGCAGAAGGATCTCGGAGAGGTTCAGCTTGCGAAAGCTGCGATTGCAGCGGGAATTCAGATGCTTATGGAGCGGCTTGGGATTACAGAAGATGATATCTGTTCGGTATATATTGCAGGTGCTTTTGGCAACTATATGGATCCGGTCAGTGCCGGGAAGATTGGCTTGCTTCCGGCGACGCTTGTGAAGAAAGTGAAACCAGTGGGAAACGCTGCTGGTGAGGGTGCGAAGATCGCACTTGTGAATGAGAAGGAAATGTTGGAGATGGATGAGCTGGTGAGAAAGATTGAATTCGTTGAGCTGGCTGCTTCGGCTGATTTTCAGGATCATTTTATTGATGAACTGGGATTTGAGACAGGTGAATGATTTTATCCGCCTGATTGAATTATTGAGAAGTGTAGATTTCTTCTGATAAACTGCGGAGCAGTTATTCGGTGCAGAACTGAGGCGCGAAGAGGATAATTTTATCTGCCTGATGAGGTTGCTATAGATTATACAAGAGAGTAAGGGGTTAGATTATGGATATAAAAAAAATAGAGCAAATGGGAATGGAGCAGGGGTTTTCGCATGTGGTGTTGCTGGATTGTGATACGATTGAGCTGAAGCCGGAGGTTCGACAGATGTGTGCAGCGGATACCTGTCATAAGTATGATAAGTGCTGGAGCTGTCCTCCGGGATGTGGCTCTCTTGAGGAATGTGAAGCGAAAGTCCGGCAGTATAAGTATGGGATTATTGTTCAGACAGTTGGTGAATTGGAGGATGTTTTTGATGGCGAGGGAATGATGGAAACGGAAGCCAGACATAAGGAGTATTTTGTGGAATTTGAGAAGAAACTTCGGGAGATTTATCCGGATATGCTGGCGATTGGTGCGGGATGCTGTACGAAATGTAAGGTCTGTACTTATCCGGATGCTCCATGCAGGTTTCCGAAACAGGCTTTCTCATCGATGGAGGCTTACGGGATGCTGGTAACACAGGTCTGCCAGGCCAATGAGCTACAGTATTATTATGGGGATTGTACGATTGCTTATACGAGCTGTTACCTTCTGGAATAACATTTTAGCCGAATCAGGTAAGTCCACTGCGGAGCAGTTATTTGGTGTAGCGAAGCGGATTACGAATATCTGCTTGATTTAAATCAAGTAAATTCTCTGGTTACTGTTCACTGGTAATATCCCGCGAGGTGTTTTTTGTGAGCGAAGGTCACAGAAAACCCGAGATATACCGCGCGAATTTATGCGATTAGCATAAATTCTGTGCATCTGAGAACGGAGTGAACAGTAACATTCTCTGTGGAGGTTGCGGAAGGGGAAGTCAGTTTTCGTTGTAAATAACAGTGAGCTATGATAAAATACAGATATTGAAAGCTCAGAGCGTGTTTGAAAAAACAAAAAATCCTTCGCCGCAGGGCGGGGGATTTTTGGCAGAAGGTATTAAGGGTGGCTTGAGGATATGACAGTACTGGAACAGTTAAGAAAAACAATTGAAGACGGACATCCGGGGGAGACAGAGAAGCTGGTGAGGGAGGCATTGAAGCAGCATATTCCTGCAGGGCGGATTGTGGAAGAGGCCATGACTCCGGCTATGCGAACAGTGGGGGAGAATTACAAATCCAATGGTGCGGATATTATTAAAATTCTGGCAGCAGCCCGAAGTGTGCGCAAGGGTTTTGAATTGTTGGAGGAACAGGACTCGCAGTTTGGCAGGAGGAATATCGGAACTGTAATCCTTGGAACGGTGGAAGGTGATCTGCATGATGTAGGTAAGAATCTGGTTGCAATCATGTTTCGCAGTGCCGGATTTAAGGTGATCGATCTGGGAGTGGATATTTCTGAGAAGCAGTTTCTGCGTGCAGTGAAACAGAATCCGGATGTGTCGATCGTGTGTATCTCTTCACTTCTGAGTACTTCAATCCCGGAGATGGAGCAGGTGGTGAAGTCTCTGAAACGAAGCAGCAGTAAGCATAAATTTAAGATTATGGTTGGTGGAGGTGCAGTAACGGAGCAGCTGGCGAAGAATATGGGAGCAGATGCCTATACAGAGAACTGTATTGAGGCTGTGGAAGTTGCGAAGACGTTTATTGTGTGAGAACCGGGCTGACAGGTACGTATAAGAAAGACATAATGTGAGTTAAATTGCTATAGAATTGACTGGTAAAATAGGTGCTTCAATTATGTGACAGGAGGATTGTAGACTTGCAGCTGTCATCAGTTTATTTATATGAAAAAATAAAAGAGAAATATGAAATTACGGAAAGGGGAACTTTATCCGGTTCAGACGGATATCTGCGCCCCTTTTTGTGTTATGAAAAAAAAGAAACATTTCGACATGGGCATGTTTATGTGGTACAGAGATATGACAAAGAGTGGGAATCGGCAGTTCTGACTGCTGAAAATATACTCTGGGTATTTTGTGGGAGAGAGAAAATTGATGCTGCATCAGAAGAGCTTCAGCAGATTCCGTATATTCATATTGCACTTGATAGTCTGGAAGAAATAGCAGAATTTATGAATGATGTGCAGGAGATTTTTGATGCGGCTGATGAATGGGAACGGAAGATTCATGATCTGATGTTAGAACATGCCGGAATGGACAGGCTTTTGCAGGTGACATCGGAATTTCTGCAGAATCCGATGTCTGTAACAGGACTGGATTTTACCTTCGTGGCGGAAGCGGGAAGCGAGTATCTGCCGCCGAGGGCGCGGCTGTATACAGATGACGGGTTGAATATGGAATATGTAAATGCGCTTCTGCAGAATGAAGCTTATCGAGATATGGCAGATACACATGAATATGTAATGTTTCCGGCTTATATCAGTGGATGTCGTTCGATGAACAGAAATCTGTTTGTGGATGGGAAAGCAACTCACAGGCTGGTTTTGACTGAGTGCAGATCAGAGATTACACTGAGAGTTATCTGTGTACTGGACATTCTGGTGGAGAAACTGGAGTATCTGCTTGCGCATGAAGCGGAGGAAGAAGATCCGGACAGGGATATGGAGCAGATTTTTGTCAGGATTTTGTCGGACAGAACTGCGGATTATATGCAGGTGAGTAGAGAACTGAGTGAACTGGGATGGAGTGGGAATCATGAATATATGTGCCTGATCCTGCAGATTACCTATCTGAATCAGCAGAATCTTTCCACAAAGGCAATCTGCCGATATATTAAGAAGAAATTTGAGGATTCTGTGAGTTTTCTTTATCAGGATGAAATTGTGGCATTTTTTGACCTTACCAGACTTGGAAAAAGCCAGGAGGAAGTAGCCGGAAAACTGGTTTATTTTATCAGGGATACTTATCTGAAAGCCGGATACAGCAGGGTGATGACAGGACATATGAGTCTGAGACGGCAGTATGTGCAGGCGAAGACGGCTCTGGATGTAGGAAGCCGTAAGAAGCCTTATCTGTGGATTCATTATTTCGGTCAGGTGGCATTGACTTATATTCTGGAACAGGCAACAAGAAGACTGCCGGGAACAATGATCTGTCATGAAGGGCTGCTGGAATTGAAGAAGCATGATGAGGAGAATCAGACTCAGTACATGGAGACATTGAGAGTGTATCTGGAGCAGCATCTCAGTGCAACTCAGGCGGCAAGGGAATTGTTTATCCACCGCAGTACGTTTCTTTACAGGCTGGACAGGATTAAGGAAATCCTGCAGTCTGAGCTGGATGATCCGGAGGAAATTTTTTATCTGGAATTGTCATTCAGGCTGCTGGAGCAGGAGCAAGAGAAAGAATAGTACGGGAGCAGAATAGTGCAGATATCTGGAAAGGTCAATTATTTGTAGAGGGAGATGTTTTGATAAAAAAATTCAGGTACGCCTCTGGGCGTACCTGAACAAATATTAAAAGAGATATTATGTTATTTAGCTTCTTCTTCGGCAGCAGCCTCTTCTTCAGCTTCCAGAGCCGGGTCTACGTGAACGGCGGCTACGGATACAACTGCAGCTTCAAGGTCTGTCTTTAAGTCTACATCTTTGTCCTGGGCGATGGCGAGGTCTTTGACTTTGATTACGTCGCCGACTTTCATGTCACCGACATCTACCATAATTTTGTCTACCAGTGCTGATGGGAGAGCTCTGAAGGAGATTTCTTCCAGATGCTGCTGTAATACACCGGCTTCCAGTTTGTCGTGGTTTACAAGTACGATCTCTGCTACGGAATGTACTTTCTCGTTGCTTACCAGTGCCTGGAAATCTATTTCATCCACCTGTCCTTTTAACGGATTGAACTGGATTTCTTTGATCAGTACGTCATATGACTGACCATCTACATCCAGCATAATCTGGCTTCCTTTGTTACTTGTCTTGAGAAGTTTCTCGACAGCAGATTTCTCGATTTTAACAGGAAGAGAACCTTCCATCTCTCTGCCAAATACGTTACCTGTAACGTAGCCTTCTCTTCTTAATCTTTTGGCCTTTGTGTCCATTGTTCTTTTTTCAGCTTTTAAAGTATTCATTTGACTTTTCCTCCATTTTACAGCTGAGGTGACACGCTTGACACTATCTTTAATTTATGAGCATCCGAAATGCTCCAGGTGGTGTTAAGTATTTTTGAGTATTCAGTTGTTTGTTCTTTATCTTTGTTACAGCTGTATTATAACACGCTAGAAATAAAATGCAAGAGGAAAATGTGAAGAGTTTGTGAAATTTAAGTAAACACAAACAAAGCCCCCGGAAGTGACCGCTTCCGGGGGCTTTGCATTTAATCTAATTAATCATTAATTACAGAGTATCATTTCTTCTGATATAACCAGGCTGTTCAGCCGGGGAAACGATTTCTTTTTTATGAACGAGTTTCGCCCATTTGTCGACTACTTCATTCTCTACGTGAACACCCTCACCTACAGTAACTTCAGCGAGAACAACACTGTTTCTTACAACAGCACCTTTTTTAATGACACATCCACGACCGATTACGGAATTCTCAACAGTACCTTCAATCTGGCAACCGTTGGAGATTACGGAATTCTTCACATCTGCAGTATTGAAATACTGAGTCGGGCAGGAATCATTGGTACGTGTATAGATTGGCCAGTTATCATGGAAAAGTTCCTGAGCTGACTTGTAATTAAGGAGAGCCATGTTTGCAGCATAGTAACTTGGGAAGTCTGTAATGCTTGCAAAGAATCCCTTGTGTGCAACGCCGCGGATGTCCAGAGTTTCGCATTTATCATTCAGGATATCTGCCAGTGTATACATGGAAGAAAGATTCTTGGCTTCTTTGATCAGGCTGATGAAAAGCTCTGTTTTCATAACACAGGTATCCATATAAACATACTGATTCTTCTTATTACCATGATTCGGTTCGATGGATTCCACACCTTTCTGGCGGTTCAGTCCCAGAACATTACAGGTAAGATAAGCCTCTTTTGCGTTATCAACAGCGTGATAAAGCAGGGTAACATCTGCACCGGACTCAATGTGTGTATGTAAAAACTGGTCAAAATCAATTGAATAAACCATATAGCTCGGGGCAATGACAACATACGGATGATTCATTCTGCTGAGGGACTCCATGTTGTCCAGATAGCAGGAGATATCGGTGTTATAGATATCATTGTCATTATTGTGCTCTGAGAAGAGAAGCTGAAGTTTGCCGCTCTTGGAGTTGATATTGTAATGACGTCCTGTTCCAACGTGTTCTACAACAGAACGGGGTTTATTATTGATATAGACCTGAATACGTTCAATGTTGCTGTTGGTCATATTGGAGATAGGGAAGTCAATGACTCTGTATCTGCCAAGGAAAGAAAACGCACCGATTGGGCGATAATCCTGCATACCATCTACATAAATATTTCTCCCGGAAGAGCTTACGATTCCAAATGCCTTATACATATTATTCTGCCCCCTTTACGCGTTTCGCTACAAGCTCAATGTGCTCACTGTCTGCGGCACCGACAACTGCACCTTTACCGATGCGGACACCGTCAGCTACAAGTGCACGCTGAACAACGACACCTTCTTCTACAACAACACCCGGCATCAGTACACTGTCGATAATTCTGGCACCTGCACCAATCTTAACACCTGTAAAGAGAACGGAATGCTTAACTTCGCCCTGAACAACACAGCCCTGTGTGATATATGCATCTTTAACATCTGCTTCTGCGCTGATGTACTGTGGAAGTGCGGTAACATCTTCTGTATAAATCTTCCATGACGGATCACCCAGATCCAGTTCATTCTTGGAACTTAACAGATCCATGTTTGCTTCCCAGAGAGAGTCGATGGTACCAACATCTTTCCAGTATCCTTCAAATTTATATGCATAAAGAGTTCTGTTATCGTTAAGCATAGTAGGGATGATATCCTTACCGAAGTCATGGCTGGAATCCGGATTCTTGATATCAGCCATCAGCATCTTGCGGAGGAGTTTCCAGGTGAAGATATAGATACCCATGGATGCAAGGTTGCTCTTCGGATGCTCTGGTTTCTCTTCGAATTCTACGATACGTCCGGATTCATCAGTATTCATGATACCAAAACGGCTTGCCTCTTTCATCGGAACTCCGATAACTGCGATGGTTGCATCTGCCTTTGATTCTTTGTGGGCTGCAAGCATCTTGTCATAGTTCATTTTATAAATATGGTCACCGGAAAGAACAAGAACGTATTCAGGATCAAATTTATCAATGAAATCAATATTCTGGGAGATTGCATCTGCAGTTCCGCGATATACATTCAGATTCTCATCTGCTTTCTCACGTGGAGGAAGAACGTAAACACCGCTGTTTTTAGCATCAAGACCC
>ENA-OPWC01001357-OPWC01001357.1-human-gut-metagenome-genome-assembly--contig:-NODE-1357-length-16692-cov-2.935325_pt1 | contig 16692 bp, 17 predicted proteins | sample MGYA00241504_ERZ502000 | MGnify/ENA primary metagenome ERZ502000 (study PRJEB25962, sample SAMEA2042005) | human gut metagenome | biome: human gut; feature: human-associated habitat; material: faeces...
GTTCGTGGATTTTGCCAATGTATTTAACTAACTTTCCAGTTACATGCATGACTGTTTTGCATATACATATAGCTTGTGTTACAATAAACAGAAAAGCAGGAATTGGGGAGAGAATTGTATGAAAGCACAGGGATTATTGTTTCAAGTGCAAGATAAAGGTTACCGTGATTTTCAGAGCAAGCTGATCCCGACGATCCCGGCGGAGACGATTATTGGCGTCCGCACGCCGGCTATACGGAAGCTAGCAAAAGAATATGCCAAGGATCCGGAGAGTGCAGCGTTTTTGATGCAACTGCCGCATACTTATTACGATGAGAATATTCTGCATGCCTTGCTGGTGGCGGAGATAAAAGATTACGACACCTGTGTAAAAGAGGTGGAACGTTTCCTGCCCCATGTGGATAACTGGGCAGTGTGTGATATTTTTTCTCCGAAGGTGTTTAAGAAAAACAGAGACAGATTAATCAAAAAAATAAAAGAATGGACAGCTTCGGACCACCCCTACACCTGCCGCTTTGGAATGGAAATGCTGATGACGCATTTCTTGGATGAGGATTTCCGGGTGGAATATCTGGAGATCCCGGCAGAGGTGCATTCCGAAGAATATTATGTGAACATGATGATTGCCTGGTTCTATGCCACGGCACTGGCAAAACAGTGGGATGCTGCCGTCAGCTATATCGAAGAGAAGCGCCTGAATCCATGGACACATAATAAGACCATACAAAAAGCACGGGAAAGCTACCGGATCACACCGGAGCAGAAGGAATATTTGAAGACACTGAAGGTGTAAACGGAGGATAGGACAGCATGAATGATAACATGGAATTTCGCAAGGCAAAACGAGAAGAAGCGGAAGAAATTCTGCAATTATACCAGTCACTGATCGGAACCGAATATTGTGTCTGGACAGAAAATTACCCAACGGAACGGGAAGTGGAATTTGACCTGTCCAGGGATGCACTGTTCTGTCTGCGGGAGAAGCCCTCGGGACGCTTAATAGGCACAATCTCCATAGACGATGACCCGGAAGTGGAGGCACTGTCCTGTTGGTCAGAGGACCTTACCCCGGTGGCAGAGCTGTCCAGACTGGGAGTGGCGGTAGAATATCAGAATCGCGGCATTGCCAGGATCCTGCTGCAGGAAGCTATGGCGGAATTGAAATCACAGGGTTATAAGGCGGCACACATATTAGTGGCAAAGGACAACGTGAAAGCCCTGCGTTCTTATGAAAAATTGCATTTTACCACAGCAGGGGAATGTGAGCTTTTCGGACATTCCTACTGGTGTTATGAGAAAGAATTATAGAAGTGATCACTATGCAAATCAATGAAACAGAGAGGAAAGACGATATATGGTAATGATCGATCTGATCACGGGCTTTTTGGGATCCGGAAAGACCACTTTTCTGAAAAAATACGCAGAGTACCTGATGGATCAGGGACTGCATATCGGCATTCTGGAAAATGATTTCGGTGCCATCAACGTGGATATGCTGATGCTCCATGAACTGCGGGGAGACCAGTGTGAACTGGAAATGATCGCCGGAGGATGCGATGCGGAGAGCCACAGGAGGCGTTTCCGTACGAAGCTGATCTCCATGCGGATGTGCGGTTATGACAGGGTGCTGGTGGAGCCGTCGGGAATCTATGATGTAGATGAGTTTTTTGATGTACTTCGGGAGGAGCCGCTGGACCAATGGTACGAGATCGGCAATGTCATCGCCATACTGGATGCGAGACTGGAGAAAAATCTTTCACAGCAGGCAGACTATCTGCTGGCATCGGAGGCTGCCAATGCCGGAAAAGTGATCCTGAGCCATGCGGATGCAGCCACCAGGGAACAGTGTGAGGACACGGTGGCACATCTCAACCGGGCACTGGAACAGATCCGCTGCGACCGGAGAATCGACCCTGAGAAAGATATCTTACAGAAAAATCTCACGGATCTGACAAAAGAAGATTTAGAGGAAGTATCCAAATGCGGTTATCGTCTGGAAAGTTACCGTAAGATGGATTTAGAGAATGAGCAGAGCTTCGACTCTTTATTTTTCATGGAAGAGAAGATTACCTCGGAAGCTTTGGAGCGGGCGGTCCCCAGGCTGTTTGCCGACAAGTCCTGTGGGGAGGTATTCCGTATTAAGGGTTTTGTGAAAAATAAGGACGGACAATGGATGGAATTAAATGCAACCCATGACAGCAGAACATTAGACCCCATCGCAGTGGGGCAGGAGGTGCTGATCGTCATCGGAGAGCATTTACAGGAAGATAAAATCAGAGAGATTCTGAAGGAGGAAGAGACATGTCAATCTTAAGCCAGTTAAACAGTGTACCGATGTACCTGATCTGTGGAGGTATCATTGCTTTTGTGGCGGTGGTCTGTGTGATTTTTCTGGTGAGGGCTTACTGCGCCGGGCAGGCACTTGGTATGGATACCACGAAAATGAAGCGTACGATCATCTCCAGTGCGACCTTTTCCCTGCTGCCCAGTGTGGGAATTCTGCTGGGTGTCATCGCCCTGTCGGGAAGTCTGGGAACGCCCTGGCCGTGGCTGCGATTGTCCGTGATCGGTGCCCTGCATTATGAGACCCAGGTGGCACAGGCAGCTGCAGAGCAGGTGGGAATGAGCACCTTGTCTGCTGCGGAAATGACACCGCAGGCATTTTCCACGATTGCACTGCTTATGAGCATCTGCATTATCTGGGGCATGACATTGTCCATTTTCCTGAATAAAAAATATACGCAGAAGCTGACCTCGAATAAAAAATCCGGCAAGCCGGGCTTCGGAGATATGGCAATGACTGCCATGTTCATCGGACTGGTCAGCACATACATCGGAAGATATCTCGGCGGCTTTGTATCGGAGAACGGATTGTTTACGTTTCACGGAGATTACATTCCGTTAGTGGTAATGGCGGTATCGGCACTGGTGATGGCAGGATTTGTATACCTCATTGAGAAAAAAGGAAAAGCCTGGGTAGACAGTTTTTCCATTGCCGGAAGCATGATCATCGGCATGACAGCAGCCGTACTGGTGGGATTGCTGTAAAGGCTGACGTGACAACCTTAAAATTTGATTCGCAATTCCTCCAACGGAAGGAATCGTCTGCGGAATGGAGCTTAATATGAAAACGGATAGCATGACAATAGATAATAAGGAACTGAATAATGTAGAAGCAACAAAGGAGCAGACCGGGCAGACTTCGGATACCTGGCAGGCCTATACGAAGAAAACACATGTCATCGGGCGGACTGTGAGTATCATTACGCTGGTGATGTTAGTGGGAGCACCGTTTCTCATCGGTAAGCTTTTAGGTGCGTATCCGGATCTGGGGGCTGTCGGCAAGGGGTTCCTCTCTGTGGGAATCGTATGGTTGGTCAGCAGCATCGCGGAGTTTTTGATCTACACACCGATGCTGGGAGCCGGCGGCGGATATCTGGCATTTATCACCGGTAACCTGATCAATATGAAGATCCCCTGTGCGGTCAATGCGAGAGACATGGTAGGAGCGAAGACAGGAACTCCGGAAAACGAGATCATCTCCACAATCTCCATTGCCACATCTTCCCTGGTGACAATCCTCGTCCTGGCACTGGGCGTGTTATTGATGGTGCCGCTGCAGCCCGTGCTGCAGAGCGAAGTGTTGCAGCCGGCTTTTGAAAATGTGGTTCCGGCGCTGTTCGGTGCCATGGCATATAAATATTACCGGAAAAATATGAAGATCGCTGCATTGCCGCTGATCCTCATGAGCCTGTTGTTCATCCTGGTACCGTCCCTGATCGGCTCCACCAGCTTTATGATCGTTCCGTCCGGTGCCATTGCCATCGGTGTGGCATATCTGATGTTCCGGAAAAAGAATATGCAGAGCCCGGAACAGACAAAAGCTGATCCCGACAGGGCAAATACCGGGGATGAATAGTCAGAAGGCTATACGAACAGAAAACAGATGAATGGAAAAAGGGCCAAACCTGTCAGGTTATGTGAGTAATAGAAGGAAGCGCCCGGAAAAGAGGAAATATGAAATATATAGGTTTCATTTTACTGGCAGTGATCATCGCAATTATATTGTTGTTACTGATCGCGGTGATCCGTACCTTACTGATGCCTGGGAAGACTTCTTCCTACGTGGCAGAGGAACCGGAGGAGGAATCCCTGGCACTGGCACAGAAGCTGTCGAAAATGATCCAATATGACACCACCTCCCATGCCAACGTGGCAGAGGTGGAGAAGTTCCTGGGGTTCCACAAAGTGTTGGAGGAATTGTTTCCGCTGGTACATGAGAAGCTGGAGAAGACAGAGATTGACGGCAACCTGTTATTTTACTGGAAGGGAAAAAGCTCTGAGAAGCCGATCCTGCTCATGAGCCATCAGGACGTAGTGCCGGCGGAGGGTGAGTGGATCCATGCACCTTTTTCCGGAGATATTGCGGAAGGAAAGGTATGGGGGCGAGGCGCGTCCGATACCAAATGCTCTGTGATGGCATTTTTCCAGGCAGTGGAAGAATTGTTGGCAGAGGGCTTCATACCACCCACTGATGTCTATCTGGCAAGTTCCTGTACGGAAGAGTGGGGTGGGGACGGTGCACCGAAGATCGTAGCGGAGCTGCAGCGCAGGGGGATTGAACTGTTCCTGGTATGTGATGAGGGCGGTGGTATCATCACGGAGCCCATCGGTGGAATCCACGGTAATTTTGCCATGGTGGGAGTATTTGAAAAAGGCAAGGCGGATGTGAAATTTACCGCAAGGAGCAACGGCGGCCATGCCAGCACACCGGTAAAGGGAACCCCTATCGCCAGATTGTCGGCATTCGTCAATGAAGTGGAGACGCATTCACCGTTCCGGAAAAAGATGCTGCCGGAGGTATCCGCCATGTTCACAGCACTGGCGCCTTATGCCGGGTTTGGAATGAAACTGGTATTTGGAAATCTGTGGCTGTTTGGCCCCTTATTAAAAGCGGTGATGCCATCGCTCAGTGCACAGGCAGGAGCGATGTTAAAGACCACGATAGCGTTTACGGTACAGAAGGGATCCGATGCCTATAATGTGCTGCCCCAGGAGGCTTATGTGGGTGCCAACATGCGTTTTATTCCCCATCAGGGAGAGAAAGAGAGCCTGGAGATCATCAAAAAAGTGGCAGGCAAATACGGTCTGGAGACCGAAGTGCTGCATGCCAATGATTATACGCCGCCTGTGGATATTCACGGAGAAGCATTTCATCTGGTGGAGCAGACCATCGCAGATACTTTCCCGGGACTGCCTTCCAGCCCTTATGTTATGACAGGCGCGACAGATGCACAGTTCTATCAGCCTATCTGTAAGAGCTGTATCCGTTTTGCACCGGTGATCTATGGACCGGAGCAGATGAAGGGAATGCATGGATTGAACGAAAATATTGAGTATAATTGTCTGCCCGGAGCTGTCAGATTCTATAAGAACCTGATCCGTGCGGAGAAATAAGGAGCGACACTTATGAACACCATGACTACATATTCCGGCAGAAAGTTTGATCCCATGCAGATGACACCGGGGGATGTATATATTGAGGATATCGCTCATGCGCTGAGCTTACTGTGTCGGGGCGGTGGACAGCTGAGCTATTTTTATTCGGTGGGACAGCATTCGCTCAACTGTGCTGCGGAAGCGAAAGCCAGAGGCTGGTCGGAGAGGCAGCAGCTGGCCTGTCTGCTTCATGATGCCAGTGAGGGATATATTTCTGATATTATTCGCCCGGTGAAGATATACCTGTCCAATTATCTGGAAATTGAAAGTAAGATTATGGGAACGATCCTCACGCATTTCGGACTGGATGACCTGACGGAAGAAGAGAGCTGTCGTTGGAAGCAGATTGATGATGAGATCCTGGAACTGGAACTGAAGACGCTGCTTCACGGAGAAGAGAACCGAGAGGTACCGAAGTTATTGTCGGTACCGGATCTTGCGGAGCATACGCCCGGAGAGATTGAAGTCAGATTCTTACAAGAGGCAGAGCGGCTGGGGGTGTACGGAAGTGATCGTTGAGAAAAAGCCGGAGCGCAGTTATTCTACGACAGTAATGTACCTTCTGGCATATTTGGATCGTTATGGCTATCCGGTATTGATTCTGATAGCCGGAGCGCTGGCAGATTTCTACCGGGGGAGAATTACAATGTTGTTTGTACTGGCAGTGGGAATATTATTGGATGGCATCTATAATCTGGTGGGCTACCTGTGCCGTTGGAAACATATTTACCTCTGCTATCAGAGCATGAGCCATACGAAGATGACCCCCACACGTATCGAGTGGGAGCGGCTGGCAAAAAAAGATGCTTACGGTGTGCCGGCTACGCTGATTATTGGCGGAATCATAGGAATATTGGTGAGTATTTTTCTCAAGTAGTGGGAATAAATACTGAATATGTGAAAAAAGTTGTGGAAAAGTCTGACAAGTGTGCTATAATAAATGTAAGTGCTTACATGGAATTGTATCATAAATAGAAATCAATGACATATGTTCCGGAAGGCATGGTATATTTTAGAATAGCAGATCGTCAGATTGGAAAGGGAGGTTATTTATGGGATTTTTAACAGGAAAGACAGCAATCATCACCGGTGGAGGAAGAGCGGTATTGAGTAACGGAGAGTGCGGATCCATCGGTTACGGAATCGCAACCGCTTATGCCAAAGAAGGTGCCAATCTGGTGCTGACCGGACGCAATGTACAGAAGCTGACGGATGCGAAGGAAGAACTGGAGAAAAAGTACGGTATCAAGGTACTTCCCGTACAGGCAGATGTCAGCGCCGGCTCAGACAACGAAGCGATCGTACAGAATGTGGTGAAGCAGGCGATTGACACTTTCGGAAGGATCGATGTACTGATCAACAATGCCCAGGCTTCCGCTTCCGGTGTAACCATCGCAGATCATACCACCGAGCAGTTTGACCTGGCGGTATATTCCGGTCTGTATGCAGCATTCTACTATATGAAGGCTTGCTATCCTTATCTGAAGGAGACGAAGGGTTCTGTTATTAACTTTGCCTCCGGCGCAGGTCTCTTCGGTAATTTCGGACAGTGCGCTTATGCAGCGGCCAAGGAAGGCATCCGCGGACTGACCAGAGTCGCAGCTACCGAGTGGGGTCCCGATGGCATCAATGTCAACGTTGTATGTCCTCTGGCATGGACCGCACAGTTGGAGAAATTTGAGCAGGCATATCCCGATGCTTTCAAGGCAAATGTCAAGATGCCGCCCATGGGACATTACGGTGACGTGGAGAAGGAGATTGGTCGTGTCTGTGTACAACTGGCTTCTCCCGACTTCAAGTATATGAGCGGTGAGACTCTGACGCTGGAAGGAGCTATGGGACAGAGACCGTAAGCTGCTGAAAAATAATTTTTAAAACTAATACTTGAAAGAAAGTAAGAAAGATATTATAATCGAAGCATAAAGAGAAGCAACCGCCCACAAGTGGTTAGCCTCCCGGTAATTGTTTAGTAAACCTACCTGTACTGGCCAAGTGACAAGGTAGGTTTATTTATTTTCGCTTGTTTATCCTACTGTCTATGTAGGCAAGCAGCGCAATGAGAAATGTACCACCTAAAAACAACAGGTTTAATACTTCATACATATCCATTAGCACCTTCTCCGCTCCGCTTCGGTCCGCGCAAGGCCGAAGTCCCCCGGACTTCGTGCGCCCTCCCTTCTTAGTTAGAAAAATAAGCCGGGAGGCTACCACCTTGCAACACGGTTGCTTCTCAAGAAGTGTATCATGCAGAGTAGTGCGTTTCAATTCTAATATTTCGTATATAATTCCACAACAAAAAAGTGCACAATACCATATTTAGTAGTCAGAGGAATAAAAAGAAAATTATACGGACTATATGTAGCAAAAAAAGAGCTTTGACTCGTAACAGGCTGAAAAGTTTTTTCTAAAGTAGGAATTTGATTTGATTTTGGTATTTATCCCCGGGACATTTCCATGTGCTCTTCCGTCTAATAGTCATAAGACGTATACTTATGAGGAAGAAAGGACGAGGCATATGGGAGAGGTAGAACAACTGGTGCGCAGGTCGAAGCGGAATCCGGATGCTTTCACGGAGCTGATGCAGCTTCATGAACGGGATATGTACCGTACGGCCAGTGCAATCCTGTCGCAGGATGCGGATATTGCGGACGCCATGCAGGAGACGATTCTCACCTGTTGGGAGAAAATAGACACGTTGCAGAAAAATCGGTATTTCAAGACCTGGATGATCCGTATTCTGATCAATAAATGCAAGGATATCCTGCGCCTGGGGAGGCGGATGGTCTGCGTGGAGGAATTGCCGGAGCAGGAAACGGGGAGTACAGTAGAGGCGGAGGCCAATCTGGAATGGAAGGAAGCCCTGCGGGGACTGGATGAAAAATATCGTCTGATCGTGGTGCTGTTCTATGCGGACGGACTGCGGACAGCAGAGATTGGAAAGCTGTTGCAGCTGCCGGACAGTACGGTACGCACAAGGCTTGCCAGAGGACGGGAGCAGTTGGCAAAGTATTATGCGGAGACAGAGGAAGGAGGCGGAAGAAAATGAGACGAATACAGGAAATAGAAATAGAACTTCCACAGATCGTGTTGGAGCGGGCAGATGCAGCCTATGCACAGATCAGACAACATGCAGCGCAGGAGAGTCCTGCGGGCAGGAGAGTCAGAAGCTTTCCCCGGGCAGCAGGCATCCTGTTGGCGGTAGTAATACTTTCCGCCACAGCTGTCTCGGCCGCTGCCGTCGGAATCGTTGGTTACCGTAGGTACATGGCGGAACGCATGACAGACATTGGTACCGAGGAGTTGGGGCATTTGGAGATGGTAGCGGAGCAGGGCAATGTCACAGCAGAATTCAGTAGAGAGTTGACAGCGAGAGAACGGACCATTTATGAGCAGCTGACAAGAGAATACGAAGCGGACGGCAAATATCCGGCGGGACAGATCCGGGAACTAGCCGAAGACGAGAACTATTCCGGCACTGGTGTGGCAGTCCGAAGTACTCCCGGAGAAGAATACGGTTGTCTGATCTATCTGCCGGATACTGTGCTCACAGAGGAAGAGTGGCTGGAGATTATAGAGTATCTGCATAAACTGGACTACAGCCTTCGGGAAAAACTATGGCAGCAGAAGTATTCCGAGGTTTCCTATTTTGACAGATATGAACAGATGACGGATGCGGAGATTGATGAATTATATGCCTTACTGGCTTCTGCACCAGTAGATGTATGGGGAACAGACAGTCGTAACCTGACAGCAGAGGAACAGAGCCGCTATGAGCAATGGACGGAAAAGTATGAAGTGGAAAATGCCTATACAGAGTCACCAATTAAGGTCATAACTGATCCGGAAGAATATGATGGACAGGAGCTTGCCTATTGCATCAGTGATGCGATGTTCTATGAGCCGGAGCGTGAGCTGACGGATGAGGAAATGCTGCAGCTGATCGATCTGGAGCACAAAAACCAATATATCTTTGAAAGGATCGACCGGGAGATCGAGTGCGGAAAACGGGCAGGATGGCCACAGACATATCATTTGCAATAGAAAAGATACTTGACAATAGAGACCACATGCTGTAGTCTGTAGTTAGACCACAACATGTGGTCTCTATACTTTTGCAAAAGTAAACGTGAAATATCAAAATTGATGTCATCAGGAAAACAGTAGTAGGAGGAAACAACATGGCAGAGATTCAGTTAGGTGTGGTCGAGGCGCGGTATGCGGATATCATCTGGGAGCACGAACCGGTGTCTTCTTCGGAGCTGGTGAAGCTGACGGAGGAAGCATTTCACTGGAAGCGCACCACGGCGCATAATGTGCTGCGCAGACTGTGCGATAAGGGGCTGTTTCGCAATGACAACGGAACGGTGACTTCCCTGATCTCCAGGGATGAGTTCTATGCGATGCAGAGCAGACAGTTTGTGGAAGACACCTTTGAGGGGTCATTGCCTGCGTTCCTTGCCGCATTTACGAAAGATCGTGCGCTGACCGCAGAAGAAGCTGCGAAGATCCGTAGGATGATCGATGAGGCAGAAGGGGGAAAAGAATGAGCCGCATATTTTCGGGTGTATTACAGATGAGTATTGCCGCGGCATGGATGATCCCTGTCGTAATGGTGCTCAGACGCTTGCTGAAACGGGCACCGAAGTGGGTGAATCTTGTGCTGTGGGGGCTTGTGGGACTGCGGCTGGTGTGCCCTTTTGTGCCGGAGAGCCGGTTCAGTCTGATGCCGAAGCTGCCGATATTGTCGGGCTATTTGTACGGAAATATGATAGGCAGTCCGGCAGGGAATGCGTTCCGGGCTGATACGCTGCAAAACGGAACTAATTTTTCCGACAATATTTCCCAGGCAGCTTTAGACGGCAGCATGGGCGCAGCCGGATCCGGCATGGGCGGAGCTTTCGGAATTACCGGAAGTGGCATCGGAGCATTTGGAGCAGGAGTATGGAGAATACCGGAACGGCTATTATCTGCATTCTCGATTCTCTGGCTGGCAGGTGTGATTCTTTTTGCAGGCTATGCGGTATACAGTTACGTCAGGGTGCGGAGGCAGGTAGCGGAAGCTATGTGGCTGCGGGAGAACCTGTGGATCTGTGATGAGGTAAAATCTCCTTTTATCCTGGGACTGCATAAGCCGAAGATCTATCTGTCCTCCAGTATGGATGAAGCGCAGTACCCTTACGTCATCGCTCATGAGCAGGCGCATCTGAAACGGGGCGACCAGTGGTGGAAGCCGCTCGGATTTCTGATCTTAGCGATTCATTGGTTCAATCCTTTTGTCTGGGCAGCGTACATCCTGTTCTGCAGCGATCTGGAACTGGCATGCGATGAGAGCGCGGTGAAGAAGCTGAATCCTCAGGAGCGAAAAGACTATTCCTATGCACTGCTTTCCTGTAGTATGCAAAGGCGGCTGGTGACGGTATGCCCGTTGGCCTTTGGAGAAGTTGGGGTGAAAAAGAGAGTGAAAGAGATATTGAATTATAAGAAGCCGACCTTTTGGGTGGTGCTTGCCGCGGTGGCGGTCTGTGTGATCGTAGCGGTATGTTTTCTGACGAATCCAAAGCAGGGGACGACAACCACAATCCTGCTGACGAATGAGACCGGAAAGAGCGAAAACGGTGTGGATGCCGGGAATGTCGCAAGCGCAGACGAAGTCAATGCACAACAGGAGACGGACGCCGCATTGCAGGAGGCGCTGGATAAACAGAGAGAACGGGCAGAGGCGGTGAAGGAAGCAAGTGCGGCAGAGCAGGAGAAACAGGCAGCGGAGAATCCTGCCGGCTGGATCCCAATGCAGAATGGTAATACTACTACATGGATGAATATGCAGGACGGTGCAACCGCCGGTTTTGTAACAGGAAAGGGAGATGCAGCGTATGCGCAGGTAAAGCTTGGTGATACGACTCTGTTGTTATTGTCGGACGGGATTTATCAGGACGGAGAGCATACCTATGCCATGTACTGTGATGTCTACGGCGTCGGAGAGGATGGAACACCGGTGCAGATCGGCGAGCTCCTAAGTGAGGGAACCGCATATCCGATCTGCGTCGGAATGTCTGGGTTCTACGTGACCTCCGGACACAGCATCGAAGTGTACAACCTTGATACTGCGACCGGACAGCTGGTACTGACCGGTTCCAATACAGAAAACTTTGACGGGAACGGCAATGAAACCTATTATCGTCTGGACAGCCGGGGACAGAGTGTGGAAAGTACTGCGGAGGAGTATCTGCAGGCATGGGATGCGTATGGAAAAGATGCGCAGCCGATAGAATTCACAACACCATAACAAAAAACTTATACACTTCTGAAAAACAAAATAAAATCATATACACTAAAAAGAATCCGAATGATCCTTCATTCGGATTCTTTTTATGGTTCTGTAAAAAAGTACCAAAAAATCATAATAAAAATCATGAAAATCAATGAATAAATATATTTTTTATGACAAAAACAGATACACAACTTCTTTTGACGAAATATTCGGAAAATGATAGATTGCATATTGTATAGAGTGTATAATTTTCTTTGGATATACACATAGATGCAAACGTTGAAAAGGAGATGCACCCTATGAAATCAAACAAAGAAAAGGTATATGACTTTATCAGACTTCATGCAGATGAAAAGGCAGACAGAGGAATATCCACCGCATACATAGCGGATGCCATGGAACTACAGCGAACGAATGTAAGCAGCATACTGAATCTTCTGGTACAGGAAGGCAGGATACAAAAATGTAACGGCAGACCGGTTCTCTATAAGGTTGGAAGAGAAGAAAGCACATTGGAAGAATGCTTTTCTGATTTGATCGGAGCGGACGGAAGTCTGAGGCAGACCATTCAGCTGGCAAAGGCAGCAGTACTCTATCCACAGCGAAGTCTCAATACGTTATTGGTGGGAGCCCGTGGAACCGGTAAGAGCCGCTTGGCACAAAGAATGTACCGTTTTGCGGTGGAACAGAAGATTCTGCCGGAAAATGCTCCGTTTCTTCACATCGATTGCCACGATTATGCAGCAGGCGGAGAAGTCAGTGCTGAGTCGGATGACAGCTGGAAACAGTCGGAGCAGGGCTTTGTATTTTTCGATAATATTCAGTTTTTAAGCCCGAGAGCCAGAAAAAGGGTGCTGGAGTATCTGCAGTCACCATCCAGAAAATATGCGGTGGCGGTAAGCTGTACAGACAAAGAACAGCTGTCGGATGAGTTCCTGGCAGAATTTTCAGTACAGTTACAGTTACCGACATTGTCGGAGCGGCCGCTGAGGGAACGGATGGAAATGATAAAACACCTTTTTTCCAAAGAGGCTGTGCGGATACAGAGACCGCTGATCGTCAGAGGAGATTTGATGACATGCCTGCTTTTCTATGAGTGTGAAGCAAATTATTATCAGCTCAAAGGAGATATCAAGATCGGCTGCGCCAATGCCTATGTGAGAGAATATGGGAAAACAGGAGATATTTCATTATTTATCAGCGATTTTTCCAATAATGTGCGCAAAGGCATGTTAAAGTACCGGAGAGAAGCAGAGGAGTTGATCGATTTTGAACAGAGATTCACGTTCAGCGGAAAAGAAATCCGGGTCAGCAGGCCGGAAGACGGAACACTATATGACAGAATCAGCCGGAAGGCAGCAGCATTAAAGGAGACAGGAATAGAGGAGGAAGAGATCAACCTTTTGCTGAGCATGGAGGTAGAAAGGACTTTTGATAAATATCGGAAAGCCCTGATACAGGATGTGACGGATAAAAAACAGTTGGAAATCCTGGTGGAAGAAAAGCTGATCAATATTGTGGAAGCATTTTTGCAAAAGGCAAAGGAACAGCTGAAACGTAATTTCTCTCCGTCTGTACTATATGGGCTGTGCCTTCATCTCAATGCAGTGATTACGGGAAAAAGAGAAAAAAGTGCTCCGGACAAAGAAAGTATTGCAGAAATACTGGTATATCACAGAGCAGAATATCTGCTAAGCGAAGAACTTGCAGAACAGATCAAAGCAGAATACGCAGTGGAATTGTCTATGGAAGAAATCTTACTTCTCACAATGTTTTTGTGCTATCAAAATGAGGAAAAGACGGAAAATGCAAGACCGGTATTGATATTTGCATTCTACGGTGTGGGAATAGCTTCCTCCATAGCACAGACGGTCAGTAACATGACAAAGCTGGATAATATTTTTTCTTATGAAATTACCAGTGAGAGAGCCTCCGCAGAGGTATATGGGACACTGAGAAATTTCCTGAAAAAAGTGCAGCAGGGCAAGGGAATTCTGGTCATCTATGATAGTAGTTTTTTGGGAGAAATGCTTCTGGAGATAGAAAATGAACTGGAAATTCCAATCCGGCAGGTCAGAGTTCCGGTAACTACACTTGGAATTGAGCTTGCAAGGCGGACCCTTACAGAAAATGATCCCGACAAGATATTGCAAAGCACAGTGGAGAGTATAGATGGTCTGGACTGTTACAGAAAATACATTGTAACGCTCTGTACCACCGGGAAAGGCGGGGCAGAGGAACTGAAACGTTACATCGAAAAATATGGACAGTTGGAAGATACAGAGGTGATCCCGATGTCGGTTACAGACAAAGAACTGTTGCGTGATAACCTGAAACACCTGATGACCACGGGAGTGGTTCAGTGCATTGTGGGAACCTATGATCCGGGAATGTTTGCAATTCCCTTCCTGCCGATCAGTGAAGTATTCGGAGCCAGAAAAGAGAGTCTTCCAAGATTGCTCCGACTGGAAAAAGAGGCAAAAGCAAAGATAGATTATGATGCAATGTTTGCATATCTGGGAGAACAGCTGACACACACCGATATTGAAAAGCTGAGAAAAATACTGCCGGATATTATGAAAGAAATCAATGCGGCGCTTAGGGAGTTATCTTTGGATGCGGAAGCCGGCTTGTTGATTCATATTTCCTGTTGTATTGACAGGCTGCTTGCAAAACAGGAAGTTGCCACAAATCCCAGAAAAGCAGCAATATTGCTTCAATATGACAAGGAATTTAAAAAACTGCTTAAAATAGTAAAACCGTTGGAAAAGACATTTCATGTCATTATCAATGATGATGAGATAGCAAATATTCTGACGATCATATATCAGCTCTAAGAACAGGAGGTTACAAAATGGAAGAAAATATGCAGGAAAAGCTGGAAGAAATCGCGATGATGATCATAGCCAATTCCGGACAGGCAAGATCAGATGCCTTCGCTGCACTGCAGGAGGCGAAAAAAGGAAATTTCGAAGACGCAGAGAAACTTCTGAAGGAGGCAGAAGAGAGTCTTCAAACAGCACATGAATCTCACAGAGAACTGTTGAAAATGGATGCGTCCGGAGAAGTGACGCAGGTAAGTATTTTATTGTGTCATGCGCAGGATCATCTGATGGGAAGTGCACTGGCACTGGATTTGATCCGGGAAATGATCGTTTTATATCAAAAGTAGGGAAAAGCAAGGAGGAATCGTATGGAACGAAAAGTATTATTGATCTGCGCAGGTGGGATGTCTACCGGAATTCTGATGCGTAAGATGGAAAAATATGCAGAGGAACAGGGAATTTCTCTGAAGATCGAAGCAGTGGGAATGTCAGCATATGAAGATGTGTACAAAAATTATGATGTCATTCTGTTGGGACCGCAGGTATCTTATAAAAAGGGTGAGATCGAGCAAAATACGCAAAAACCTATTGCGGTGATTCCGGCATATGATTATGCAATCGGTAATGTGGCCAATATTATGAAGCAGGTGGAAGACTTGTATCAATAAGTCTGCAAAACGTAAAAAGAAGGTATTTCAACAGGGAAGGAGTAAAGGTATGGCAAATTTTTATGAAAGCAAGCCCATGCAATGGGTGAAAAAAGCAGGGGAAAAAGTAGTGGGAAATAAGGGAATACAGGCGATTTCCTCCGGTATGATGATGGTAATGGGTGTAATATTGTTGGGAGCGGTATTCCAATTACTGGCAGTCATATTACAGACGATCGGTATTATCGATCAGAGTTCCGGAATCTATAGTGCACTTATGGTGCCGTATAAGGTGTCTATGGGATTTATTTCGCTGTATGTAGCTTTTACCATTGCCTATTCTTATGCAAAGTCTTTAAAAATGCAGGCGCTGATGGCAGGACTGAATTCGATTCTGATCTTTTTGATTGCAGCCGCGCCGATCAAAACAGTAGATCTGGCCGGGGAAGCGGGCGGAACTTTTACCGGAATGGATACCATGGCGCTTGATGCGAAGGGTATGTTTGTAGCCATTATTGTAGCGCTGACCAGCGTACAATTGACACATTTTTTTGAAAAGCATCATCTGGTTATCAAGATGCCGGATGCGGTTCCGGAATTTCTGCAGGATACCTTCCGTTCTCTGATCCCTCTGGTAGTAAATGCGATTATCTGGACGGTATTGGGTTATGGCTGTGTGGCATTGACACAGACAGCGCTTCCGGTACTTATTACCGGTCTGCTGGGAATGCCGCTGGCAGCACTGACAAGTGTTCCCGGAATTATTATTATCGTAATCATTGCCAGTCTGTTATGGACAATGGGTGTACATGGAACAGTGGCGGTATATGCGGCAATCGCAGCACCGTTAATGCAGTATTATGCAACCAACTATGCCAATCATGAGGCCGGTCAGGCGCTTGTATTTATGCCAATCGCATTATTCGGTATTATCAATTGCTGTGGCGGAACCGGCAATACACTGGCGCTCTGCGTGATGGGATTATTCTCGAAATCCGAACAGCTGAAAGCAGTCAGCAAGGCAGCAATCGTGCCCGGTCTGTTTAATATTAACGAGCCTGTGATCTTCGGTTATCCTATTATGTATAATCCGATCATGTGCATTCCCTTTATCCTGAACCCTGTAATTACCATGATCATCTGTTATTTTGGATATATGATAGGATTTTTCAAACCGGCTTACATTTCCATTACGGCGAACCTTCCGGTTGGATTTGCACAGTATCTGACGACTTTGTCCTGGACCAATATCTTTATTCCGGTGATTGCATTTGCGGTAGCGTTTGCATGCTATTGGCCGTTCTTCAAAGTATATGAAAAGGAACTGGTAGCAAAAGAAGCACAGGCAAAGGAAGAAAAATAATGGAAGAAAAGCAGAAAATATTTCCACCGGGATTTCTATGGGGCGGTGCCGTGGCAGCCAATCAGGCAGAAGGTGCCTGGCAGGCGG
>ENA-OPWC01001386-OPWC01001386.1-human-gut-metagenome-genome-assembly--contig:-NODE-1386-length-16428-cov-1.675136_pt1 | contig 16428 bp, 17 predicted proteins | sample MGYA00241504_ERZ502000 | MGnify/ENA primary metagenome ERZ502000 (study PRJEB25962, sample SAMEA2042005) | human gut metagenome | biome: human gut; feature: human-associated habitat; material: faeces...
CGTCCTCCGGCTTAAAGCTCCACGGTTATTACCGTGTTTTCATCCTTTGAATTAATCATGTTCCTTAATTCCTCCATGCTTACGCTTGGAATTGTTTTTTCCTGTTTCTTTTCTTTGTCATCTTCCATTTTTCTTCCTCCAATCCTTTCATGTAATACGTAAAAAGGACGGTAAGAGTCAGAGATTTCTTACTGACTCTTGCCATCCTTTTGTACTAATTATATTATACTATACTAATCTCCGCATATATAGGTTACTTTTAGTTACCTTTTCTTGTCTTCCCTTTTTCTGGTGTTTTTCCTTTCTTTTTCCTTTTTGGGTGTTTCTGCTTTATCTTCTTCAAAATTGAAATTTTCCAACATGTATTTTGCCATTTTTAGCTGTCGTCTTAACTTCTGACGGTTGATTTCATGTTCATTAATTAATTCATTATATTCCCTGTACATTGATGCAATGTAGCCTGTTTCAATTTCGTTTTCAATTTGTTTTAATTCCTTAACATGTTCATTTGGATTTTTTAGCATTTCGCCATACATTTCAATTTTTTCAAACTGTGACGGACTTCCACCAAGAAATGACTTGTATAGTTTTCTTATTTTTTTAATTTCCTGATTTTCATTTCTTATCCTTTCCTTAAGACCTTTCTCCAGTCCTTCAACATCTTCAAGAGATTCAATGTTGTTGCATAATATGTAATTCCATTGTCTGCACATTTCATTAATGTTTCTGATTGCTCTCTCATTTTCCCACGGGGCATTTGTATTTCCACCATACAATTTTCTTGCCCTGTATATCTTTCTTAGTTCATGTCTTTGAAACGCTCCCATCTGACTGTATCTCATGTATCGTCTTGGAATTTTGACAAACGCACGATTAAAATGCACCTTTCTTGCAATGACATATGTTATCCTTTCATTTTTTGAACCAATTCTTCTTTTTATATGTTCAGGTCTAAGTTCCATCGGCAGATTATATGACCTTACCGCCTTTCTTTTTCCCGGAGGCTTTAATGCAAGGTAATATCCATTCTTTTTTGAAATACCTTCCCTTACTTCATACCCATGTTCCTGTTGCAACCTTTTTAGAAACTCTTCATAAGAGTCTGACTTTCTTATGCAAACTGCAATGTCCTCACTCATTGTCTGCTTCCAGTCTCTTGGCTCTTCCTCTCTTACAAATTCCAGTCTGCTTAGTCCATATTTTTCGGCTATCCTGTCTGTAATGGGCTGTATGTACCTTTCCCAGTCTCCTTCCTCATATCTGTACTTTTTCCCGGTTACTGAATTTACAGAATTAAATATGATGTGACCGTGCATGTGTTCCTTGTCCGTGTGCACTGCAAAAACAACATCATGTTCATTATTAAGATATTCCTCAACAAAGTCACTGATTATGTCATAGCAAAGTTGTGCAGATACATTTTCTTCAGGATTAAAGGATATTACATAGTGGTATGCCTGTCTTCCGTCAAACTTATCAAATGCGGCCTTTGTGTCCATGAACTGCCTGATTATTTTTTCCTCATTGATTCCGCAGTTTCCTCCTATCAGTGTCTTGTTATCTGTTTTTTCAGGATTGGTAATGTAATAAATTGCATTAATCATTCCCTGATTCATTCTTCCCTTGCTTCTTTCCTTTATGTGCATAAGTTTAGTTATTCCCATTTACATGCTCCGTCTTCTAATGGTTGTTTCGTACTCGTCAAAAACTGCAATGTATCTTTCAAGCATTGCATTAACTCTTCCAACTGTTGCTGCCTCAATGACGCTTTCGTTGTACTTGTTTATTATTTGTCTTACATTTGTTTCAATCTTGTTCTTTTCAAAGGACAGCCTTTTTATCAGAATCTTAAAGTCCATGCTTGTGTACTCTATGGGATTAATCAAAAGACTTCTAATTATTGAGGTCATGCTTACTTCCTGCTCCCTTGAAAGTCTTTTTATTTCCCTGTATCTTTCCAATGACATTCGCACCGCAAAAGTTGAATCTTTTGCCTCGTCCTCGTCCCTGTGTGTGTGATAATCAAGATTCTTTTCCTGACTCATTATTACAAGAATGTCTTCAAGACTTTTCCTTATCTCGTCCAGATGAATGAACGTCTCACCATCGACTTCTGTTATTCCATCCGTGTTATGCTTTCTTGCAATCATATTTATTTTCTTTCCTGCATCTGAAATTACATTTATCTTTTTTTCAATGTCCGTCTGGGAAAATCTGAACGTCCTGTCAAGCTGTTCCCTCACATAAACACTTGTCTTTTTTTCTCTTTTTTGAGCATCTTCGATTATGCTGTCCCGTAATTTTTTTGAAAGTCTTATCTTAAAAACAACTTCATACCTGTTCATTTTGCCTTTTTATGGTACCCATTTTTGTCCCTTTCTGTGTTGTTCATGGTACCCACTTTGGGTACCATCTTGGTTTTTTCTCCCTTTGTGGTACCCATTTTGGGTACCACAAAATCACGTTTTTCAGTGGCAAGATACTCATTTTGTAGTACAAATGTACAAAATGCACTTGTTAGGGAGTTCCCTAATACCCCTTCTTACGTTCCATGCCTCCATGATTATTTAAGGGCCGCCATTTTGCGACCCTCTAAATTAATCTTATCTGTAAGAGGCTACATATTCACGTATGCAGTCTTTCAACTGCTCATTCGTAACCTCATTTATTTTTTTACCTTCATATGCACTTGCATACAGTCCGTCAATGATTTCATCATCAACACACATTACATACTTTTCATCTGATGAAAATTCATTCTCCATTTCCAGAAGTTCATCGTATATCATTCTCTTTGCAGTGATTTCCGATGACTTTGAAAAAAGATTCTGCCTTGTTGTGCAAAGCATTTCCAGTTTATATTTTGTCAGTATCTTGTCTAAGTGTTCCCTTAACATCTGCTTCTCTCCTCTCGCACTACCTTACTTTTTTCTTAACGGTGGTCCATTTTGATTTCTTCTTGCCCTTGTAAGTTCTTATCATGATTTCATACTTACAATTCTTTCTTACGTTTACAATTTTAAGTTTTTTCTTTTTCCACTTACTCTTAATGATTGTTTTTCCATTTCGTTTGATTTTTATTTCAAATCCTGTTGCATTATACTTTGACGGCTTCTTCTTAATTTTTACGTACATCGTGCTTTTCTTAATCTTCAAGCTTTTTATTTTGGGCTTCTTTAATTGTTTTTTTCTTACACCTGATGATGCTGTTGCTTTCTGATTGTCATTACCTTTTTCATCACTGATTGAATCATATGTAAATGTAATTATTTTTCCTGAAGTGGTTTCAACTGTTATTTTTGATGTACCCTCTGATTTCTTTCTAAGCAGAAAACTGTATATTTGATTGTCAGGCTTTAGTACCTCACATACTTCCGTGTCTGAGGAATCACATTTAAATCCAGCTTCTTTCCCATATTCTTCCACTCTGATAAGGATTTCGTCACCTTCTTTAGTAGCTTTAATTATATCTCCATCATTTATTAATGTGTTTTTGTCTGTGATTACCTTGTTTTCTATGTCTGCATTTCCCTTAACTGTCACGTTTACATTAATTTTTGTCGGACTGACTGACTTGTTATTCTGGGAAACCAAATCCGTAAACGTGCATGTAAGCGTTGTCTTTCCCGGATTACCTGTTTCCAATGTCGGATTTAATGATGTATCATCATCAATACTTAATACCGATTCATCTGATGAAGTCCACTTGACACTCGCCTTGTTGAGATTTCCAAGATTCGATATTGTTGAATGGATTCTTTTTTCCATGATTGACTCTCCTGCAAGCGTCATTTCTGTCTCAGACACTGAATATGTTGGTTTTGTCAATGCATTAATTTTTATGGTTCTTGCAGCCTTTTCATTATAGGTTGAATTAACCTTTATTGTTGCTGTCCCTTCCTTCAATGCATTCACAACAAAAAAACTGTTGGACCAGTCATGGCTTCCAACATTCGATATTTTTGCTATGTCCTGATTGGAAGTTGATGCCTGAATTGTCTGAAGGGCATTATATGATACCTTGTCCCATGTCACATAGCTTGACTCAAACGGTAATACGTTGGTGTCAAATCTGTCACTTGATCCAATGTAGGTGTAATGATTAATTCCATTCTCATTGTCATCTGTTCCATTGCTTATCACCTTGATTCCCGTTGCAGGCATATGAACATATATTCCAACCTGATATGGATATCTTTTTATTTCTGTAGTTTTTGTCTGATTGTCCTTCCATTCGAATAGCCCTTTCATTCGTGTACATCCAACACCTGTACCTGATATCTTAACTGCCTTTACAATGTTAGATTCAGTTATTTCTGTAAATCCAACACTTGCCCCACTGGTAAGAGGTTCCATAGTAACAGCCGGACTTGGACCTGAAGGACTTCCTGTTTTATAAAAATACGCACTTGGCTCAATTGTATTTGTATATCCATTCTCATACTTGTTTAAATATGCAATCATTTCTGAAGCATTTATGAGCTTGTCTTCTCCTTTTTGAATGTTAACACTATAGCTTGAACCATAAGTGTGATTACTTGTTGTAATGGTAAGAGCTTGTACGGTTACGACTAAAGCCATTGAACTTAATGTCATCACTACTAATGTTTTTAACATTTGTCTTTTCATTATTATAATCCTCCTTATTCAAGTCGTTCATTACCTGAATCCCATTTTTTTAGTTTTTCCTTTTCTTTAGTTTGAGGTATTTTTTTTGTGGTTGAAGGAACACTTTCTATTTTTTTAGAAGTGGAATAATTGTAATTATGATTAACAGAAGCTTTGGTTGTTTCAATTTTCTTGGTGGCTTTAACCTTTTTTTCTGATTTCTTTTTAACCTTTTTGGTTGTTGTTTCTTCAGGTGTTACCTGTAATGTTGATTCTTCCATCGTTGTTTCTGTTTTTGTTTCCTGTTCTGTTTCTTCATCATCCTGAGCAAAAGTCATGAATGCCTGTTCCTGTTCGGTTGATTCTTCCTCTTTGATTTCATCTTCATTTGTCACACTCTTCTCGACCGTGGTTGTCGCTGCAACCTTTTCAATGCCCTTGCTTTTATGCGGTGCCTTCTTCATTACAATGATTACAATGATTATGATAACCAGAATGGCAATGCCACCACCAAGCATGAGCAACGCTTTCCTTAACTCCTGTTGCTTGTCATTTGGCTTTGCCTTTTCTTCAGGTGTTGCATATTTCTTGTATTCCTTCCTGTCTATGTGGTCATAATACATTCTTCTCAATTTTGAAAACATGATTGTCCTCCTACCACACTCTTGCTGTCGCTTCACTTGTTTCCAAGTCATAAGTCACTTCAATGTATTTGTTTTCACCTTCATTTATATTGATTACAAATTCAAGCTGAATACTGTCATCTGAAACTGACATTTCCCTGTATGAAACACTTGATGAATTTTGATAGCCATATCCAATGACTGTCTCGTTCACGCACTTAATCACAATGCTTATTCCTTCATCACCGATTAACTTTCTGACCTGTTCATTATTTTCAATGTTAATTACAGGAACGCTCTCCGTTTCCTCCATCTCTTGAACAGAGGGGGTTGTTTCCGAAACTTCTTCCGTAACGGATTCAGAAACTGTTGTTACAACCGTGGTCTGTTTTTCTGTAGTTGTTTCTGCTTCATTTTTACTTCTTGCGAACCTCTCCGAAAGTTCAAAGGCAATGATGCAACCGATTGTCAATGCGATGGTTGCCAACACAAGCAGTATTTTTTTGTTCTTTTTCATTTGTCTTCCTCCTAATTGTTCGTGTATGTGAAGTGCATGTAATCCCTGTAATATCCTGTCCACTCACCGCCCCAGTAAAATCCGGCATCCTTCCAAACCTTTACGACTGCTGATGTTATTGAAAAAATGTCATTTCCCGGATTATATGTTCCGCCTGTATAAGTTGCAGGATTACTGTCAGGATTTATGTCAATGCACGTTCCGTAAGAATGGTAAGACCTTACATTTGAATTACTTGCCATGTTTCTCCAGTTGTAACAGCCTACCGACTTGATTCGAAATCCCAGCTTGTACATTCCTTCAAATGCCTGCTTATATGCATTTGCAAGTTTTTTGTGGCACGTTATTGTTACCTGTCCCGTTTTTCCGTTTGCATCATATGCCTTTAAATGTATTGTCGCAAGATACTTTCTCATTGTGCTTTCATCCGTTGGAACTCCGTCAGGAAACAGATACTTCATTCTTGATGCTGAATCAACCTTCTTTACGTTTTCAACACTTTCCGATGTGCCTGTTCCATTAGCCGAATAATATCTTAATACGTGCTCCGTGTAATTCTGGTCTCCATATGCCCAAGGTCCCAGTATTTCTTCTTTTACGCCTGTCCTTTTTACTCCATTACTCTTAAGTTTGGCATAGGCGTAAACATTTTTCTGCGTCCACTTGCCATCACTTTTAATTGCATAATCAATGTAAGCTCCCCCAAAGTTATATCCCTGAAGTGCAAGTTTTATCTTGTCAATGTCATCAGGATTCTTAACCTTTGCCTTGTCAATCATTCCTGAAAGATACTTTACTCCCTGAGCTATGCTCTCATCTCTTGTTATCGAGTTTGGCTGCTTCCCAAGTGACTCTGATGCCTGAAACACATCCTCGCCGTTTCCTCCGGATTCCTGCATCATTACCGCAAGATATAGATCTATGTACTGTTCCTTGTGATGTTTCTTCAATTCCGAAAGCACGTCGTTTCTTAAGGACTCAACCTCAACTGAAAGTCCATAACTTCCACTGTCATTATTTTCCTCATTGTACGTTGCAGTAAACACACCCAAAAAGAGAGAAATGAATATTGCAACTACTGAAAGTATTACAATGTAGGGAAGAAGTGCCGTCACCACTGCAAATATTCCTGAAATCAGGCGAATCAGAATTTTCGCTCCGATTCTTATTGATATTTTTGCAGCCTTTGATGCTGCACGTGCTTCCAGTTTCACAAATCCTTCTTCCATGTTTGCAAGCATTTGTCTTCGGTAATCATCAACAGTTTTTTTCTTTGACTGATCACCTGCATCGATTAAGGAAAGAGCCTTGTCAACCTTTTTCCCGACAATCTTCCTTACATTTTTTCCACGCCGTTTCCACTTACGCTTTTTTATTTTTTTTTCCCTTAATAACTTTTCATCTGCTCTTGAAACATTCTCCGTTTTCTTAAGCTTACTTTTTGTTATTTCTCCTGCCTCATTTAACAGCACTTCCTTTTGCTTGTATTTGTCCTTTGCCTTTTTTACAATCAATGCTGTTTTAACAGGCTTTGTAACTGTTCCCATTGTGGCATTTTTTATTCTTCTCATGACAAGACGTTTCTTCAGATTTTCTGAATGAGGGTTATCTTCCTTAAATTCGGAAACGTCATAATTACGTCTTTCAAGATTTTTTATTACTCCATCCACAAGCTTTTTTCTCTTGTATGGAGACATTTTTATGAAAATTCTCTGTCCTTTCCTTGAAAGTTCATCGTATATGAGCGACTCTCTTTTTGTCAGTCTTCTCTTTCTTATGTCATTGTTTACCATTATGCTTCCTCGTTATGGAATGATGTGTTGTAGAGCTTGTACAGCTCATTATCCTTTGGGACAATGTTGTCGAAAGGAATTATCTTTCTTCCTGCCCTTATTATTCCTGTTCCCGGTTCAACTCCGTTTACATAGCTTAACTGTTCATTTGAAATGTTGAACACATCAAAAAGATTTTCCTTGTCTATTGAACCCTGCTCAACCATGATTGCAAACTCTGAGTTGGAAATCATTGCCTTTGTTTCAGGATTCTGTAATCCGTCAAGAATCATCTGTGTCATTCCTGTGGCAAGACCTCCCAATTTTCTTACCTCTCGCCATGTTGAGTCAAGCTCCACCATTGCGTACTCATCCTTCCAAAATTCATGTACCTCATCAAAATATGCCCATGTTGCAATTTTGTTGTTACTGTTATACTTAATCTTTGTTCTTATTTTTTCAATGATGATTAACATTGCAACGGACTTCATCTTTTTACCCAATGAATCAATGGAATATCCTGTAACTCTTGAATGACTGTCCATAGTGTCCTGATGGGTGAATATGTTAAGAGTTCCCGAAACGAACATTTCCATTTCCTCGGCAAGGTCCTTTGCATATTCATTGTTATCTTCTTCCGAATACTTTATAAATTCTTCCCTTATGTCAATGAGAGTTGGACTGTCATTGGTCTTTCCTTCTTTTCTAAGCTTGAAGAATCTCTGAAAGACAGCCTTTGTAGCACGGTCGATTATGTTAATGTGCTTATTGCTTAGAATGTCAGGCTTGATTGCCTGCTCACATATGGCATGCATGAACTCTGACTTTTCCGTTATGAAATTCTTTTCATTTACTTTTTCATCAGGAATGTGCAACGGATTAATGTAGTGATTGTTCTCATTCTCACTGAACTTTACATATTGTCCGTTCCATTTTTTTATTCCTTCCTCATATTCTCCCATTGGATCAACTACAATCAGGTCATCGTCAGTGTATGCAACAACCTGTCCCATTTCCATTTTTGCAGCCTGAGACTTACCACCACCACTTACTCCAAAATAGAATCCGTTACCATTTTTTAATTTCTTTCGATTGATTCTTATTTCATTTTTCGAAACCTGATTCACTCCGTAAAAAAATCCTCTTGGATCATTTATTTCCTCAGTATTAAACGGAACGAATCCTGAAAGTGATGTGGTAAACATCGGCCTCATTGTGTTAACGAATCTTGCGGCTGTCGGAAGAACAGTCTTTAGAGCATCCATCTGTCTGTACTGATGTTCAACAACCTTAATGGTATGTGAATTAGCTGCTGTCATTATTCTTTCAATGTTAAGTTCAAGTTCCTTCTTACTGTTTCCTGTAACACATATGAGTATGTCCACGTAAAACATTTTCTCGTCAAAGGACCTTAATCCGTCAAGCCCATCTTCCAGTTCCTCAATCTCTCGTCTTCTTACGTATGAAACTTCTGTTGAAAAATTTCCATTCTTGTTTTTCATTTGCTGTTGAGTGTCTATGCTCTTTTGAACGCTTGAATATTTTTTCTGCAACATTTCAGAGGCAAAGTCCTTGTCAACAGGCTCACAGTCTTCTGTGTAGATTACCTGAAATGGCATGTCCATTAATTCTCTTACAAAAGTATCCTCAAGACCTGATGGATACTTTTGAATGAACAGAACTGAAGCATATTTTTTTCCATAATCAAGTGTCAGATATGTGTCATGTTCCCTGATTGTTGTATTTATTATGTCTCTTCTCCAGTCTCTTCTCATTCTTAATGAATCTTCCCATGAAAAGGAGAATTTCTTTTCATCCTTCATTCTGAAAAATGTATGCAATGCCCTTAATCTTTGTCCTGCATTAAGTGGGATCAGTCCTGAACCCATTCTCTTAAAGCTTCTTGCAAGATTACCCTCGACTGTTGCAAAATATGCCTGTGCAGAATCAAAGTCATACTGTAAACAACTTATTATGAAATACCTTACCTGTTGTATTCCCTTTCGTGATGTGATTGTTTTCTCCCTTATGTATTCAGCATAGGCTCTTGCAAGCGGCTCATTCTTTTCATCAAGTGCACTCTCCAATATTGATTCGTTAAGTTCTTCAAGGCTCATTGGCTCATTGCTTATGATTATCTTAAAGTCAACGTTTAGAGAATTTATCATCTTCTTAAAGTTTTTTCTTGTTTTCTCTCGTTGTTCCTCATCTTCCGTAAAGTAATTTGCATCCTCAAACATGTACATCCTGTCATAAAGTTTTACTCCCTGACCTGCCTCCAGTTCAAAGATTCCCTTTTCAGATATTCGGTTAACGGGAATCACATCCTGAAGTGCATTTGGCATTGTAAATACAGGAGTTGATAATCTCTTGTACTCCCTTAATTTTGTTTTCGCCATTTCTCCTTCTCCTTGTCCTTTTTTTCTTCAGCTCTTTGTTTCCTTAATTCTTCTTCCATCTGTCTTATCCTGTAATCTCTCACTGAAACTTCTGATATTGTGTAATCTATTCCCTTTCTTAACTCCATTTTTCTCTTAACAAGCTCCGTGAATGACATTCCGTTTTTTGTGTAAAATCCATTCATCCCCAACAGTGTTATGATTGGCATTGACACAAATGTTGCAAGAAGTGAGTTTGCATGTAATACAAACATCATTAAAAACATGATTAAAATTCCTGAAAAAAATGCCATGGCACCATACTTAGTTTCTCTTTTGGACAACCCTTTGTAAAAGTCTTCCTTGTATTTGTCAAAGTCCTGATTTATTGGTGTGTTCATTTTTTCCCTCCTACATGTTAAACGCTCTTCTGAATGTTGCATCACATCCCTTTAATGCTGCACTTATGCATACCATCTTTACGATTGACTCAACATATACCAACTGAAGATTGTCACCTGAATCCATTACCGATGACCCCATCAGGAATGAACCTGCTATTGCAAGAACCACTGCCATTAGAACAATCTCAAATGCATATACAAGCATTGTCTTTATGTAAGCATAACCTGTACGTGCTATTTCTCCTCCACCTGCAATCGTTGACAATGCAATTGACGCAAAGGGAATTAGCATGTACATGTTTATGAACCTTCCAAAAACCGACCAGACCATTATCACACAGCACGCAATTGCTATCAGTAAAAAAATCAGTGCCAACACAAAGCCGACCATTGGAGTCATGTTATCTGAAATCTGCCTTGCCATGTCTCCTGCATTAATCTTAAGTCTTTTTTCCTTTACAAGTCCCAACAAGTCCATTGCCATATGGCACAAAAGTGGAAACCATACAACAAACATTTCCATTGCCGTAACTGTAAATATGTACCTGAACATGGTCTTAACTGTTGCCTCAAACTGAAGTTCTGCCTTTAAGTCAAGTGCATCCCTGCAAAATCCCCATACAAAAAATATGGTAAGAAGTGGTGCCCCTATTCCAAGAAACACGTTGTAAAGATTTGAGACCATGTTCCACGCTTCCTTATAAGTGCCATCCATTGGGCTTACTCCTAAAAGCGTGTAAATGACACCAATGGTATCATTAAACATGTTTATGCTCCATTTAAAAAGCGGATATCCCTTAAGAAAGTCCATGTTTTGTCTCCCTTCTTGACCTAATTAATTTTTACCATCAATATTGTTGGAATTGCTGCAATGAAAAAACCTGCGGCCACTTTCTTGTATGCCTGTCCCTGTTGCATGGAATCTCTCGCATCAAGTGCCTGTGCAAGATCCGTTAGGCCCAGTGCGGTCATGATTACCCCCATACCTATTACAACTGCCAGTACCACATTTTCCACTAATAAGATTCCATCTGACACACTCTTTGGAACGTCTGTTGATACACTTTTTGAGTTACTCTTCGCTGCAAATACCATCATGCTCTGATTAAGTGTCAGGCTTAGTGTAATAAACGTTGCTAAAATTTTCCTTTTTACATTTTTTAGTTTCATCTTGTTCCTCCTAATTTTTTAATAATATAAAAAAGCACTGAAGGGCTTATTCCTTCAATGCCATTTATCACAATTATATTTTAACATTCAAATCTTTGCAGATACAGGTTACTTTTGGTTACCTTCATCTGCAATGTCTTCCTTCATTCTTTCATATCCCATCACATGCAGTCCAATCATTATCACAAATGATAATATTGTCCAGAATATGCTCCAAGTATTGTCCATCCTTGCGTGTGCATCTGTCCATATCATCCACGCAAACGCAATTGAAATACCTAATGAAAGCACGTATCTTAATGCTCTTATTTTGTACATTATCATACAAAAGATGATTGCAACGATTGCTGCAATGATAAGACAGTACACCTCATGCAGTTTTGTTTTCTCACTTAACTCTGTTGCAAGTAAGTATATTGCCATTAGTGCCTCTCCGTATATGATGTTCTTAAAACACATGAAAAAGCCTATTATAAGTATTATTATCATTCCTGTTTCAAATGTCATGATGCTTTCCTCCCCTCAATTTTTCTCCTATTACCAATATTCTATAATTACCGTCATAATCGCATGTAGAAAGTGTTATGTATTTATTGCTACTTTTTTTAAGTTGCTTACATTGATATAATGCATCCACATTAAGACAATTCTTAAGTTCATCAAGCGAAAGTTCACTACCACTTAAAGTAGTGAATTGATACCATTTATTACTTACTGTGGTTCTTACAACATTTACAACTTTGTACGTACTGTTTTCGGTTGGTGTATATAAATAAACCTCCTTATGTTTCAGGCAATAATCTTTTTCCTTATATTTCATTAACTTTCCAAACATTGAAGTATTCCAGTGTCCCATGTTGTGACCGTAAATAATAATGTTATCTGCTTCATTAATGTCCTTCATCTTATAATAACGTTGATCTAAGTATATTGAGCCATATATTGAACTCTTACCATATATGTCATGATTAAGATAAAAAATGTTATCCGTTGCCTTGATGACCGGATAATCTACCCCCGTTCCGGGAATGTATAACCACGCAACAATATTTTCATTTATAGCCTTTAGTTTATTCCAATCTATAACCTTTTCTCTTTTGTCATTACTTTTTTTCATTGTTTCTTCATTTACAACATTGCTTCTTAATTTTGTATAAACGTTGTTAACTTTATAATATTGAAATACCGTTAAGACAATTAACGTTATTCCTAAAATTATCAGTAAAACCGATATTTTCTTTCTCATTTTTTCTCCCAAATTTCTTTATCATATTTTCATACCTTTTCTTTCTAAGCAAAAAAATATTCTACATTATTTTATGTTTGCTTTTTCGTATTCTTCAATTCTCTTTTGCAAGTTTTCCAAATCTTTTTATATAATTTTTTTCTTTTAGATGTTCTTCATATTTTATGATTGCAACAAAGAAATCACGATCTTCCTTTCCAAAATAAAAAAGACACCAAACTTAATCAATGTCTTTCCTATCCTATATGCATATTATTTAAAACTTAAATAAAAAGCATATTTTTCCTGTTATTCAAAATTTCATCTACCTTCTTATCCGCAAACTTTTCCACAAATCTGTCAACCATTTCAATCTGTATCTGTAATTTTTCATCAGGAGATTCTTCCGTGCCACTTTCCATCAAATGAACATAATAATTTGCCAATTGTTCATCATTCAATTTTTTTAAATTGACTTGAGAAATCTTTTTCTTGCTTAGTTTTTCATACAGTTCATCAACGGTAACTAACATTTGCTCAGTATAATAATTTTCACTAAACATTGCTGTTAATGTTCCGTCAGCATCATCACCCCATTTTACTTCAAGGATAAATGTATTATTTGACCTGACAAAAACATTTACGTTATATTTTGTTTCTACCAGGTGTTTCAGCACCTCTTTAGGAATGTTTTCTTCTCCATCAATTAAACAACAATTATCTCCACGCTTTTTTGCGTTGTTAATGCAATTTAATATTTCATCTATCTGTTCCATTACACGTACCTCTATTTGTTAACTTTAACTTTTTTTGCCTTGCTCCATTTGCCATATCCTGATTTGTTATATGCTCTAACGTAGATTTTGTATGTTTTCTTTCTTTTGAGCTTTTTAATGGTATATGAAGTCTTTGTGGTTGTTTTTGTTATTGCTTTACTTCCAAGTACTGCCTTGACCTGGTACTTTGTGGCTGTCTTCACCTTTTTCCATTTTATAGCGATTTTCTTACCCTTTAAGTTTTTGGCAGAACTTATTTTTACCTTTGCAGGTACTTTAACCTTTGTCGTTGTTTCTCTTGGAGCTTTTGTTGCCACATTTGTACTAGGCTTTGCTGTAGGTCTTGTGGTTGTTGTCTTTTCAACCTTTTGTGGAACAAAGTTTCCGTTTTCGTCTCTAATGTACACGTAATTACATCCGTCTTCCTTTTCAACTTCTGTTCCGTCTGCAAGAATCCAGCCAACGAGTTTCCGTGTTGTGTAATCTGTGTCTATTCTTTCATAATCACAGTTCTTACAAATCCAGTGTTCGGCTTCATAGCTATACTTATATTTCAATCCCATGCTTTCCTGTATTTCATATTTTGTAAACATGGTTGCAAGGTACTTATGTCCGTTAGGTTCTATTTTCTTACCGCTCTTTACAACCTGATTACATTTCTTGCAAACCTCATCACCGGTATAACCAAAGTCGGTGCAGGTAGGTTCTTTCACGTTTACAAGTTCGGTGTCGTGTCCTGTTGCAGCCACTTCCCTTGTTTCTGTTCCGTTACAGATTGTGCAGGTGTAAAGGTCCTCGCCTTTTTCAGTACAGGTAGGCTCTTTCTTGTGACTTGTAAACTGAAAGTCGTGTGCTGAGTAGTAGAGTTTCTTTGATGTGGACTTAACATCACCACATTCACTGCACTTCTCTACTGTGTATTCACTCTTTTCCTCACAGGTATCCAATTTCGTTGTTGTTGTAACATAATGATGTTCTGTTTTGGGAATGTTTTCAGTCCATGTATAACCACAGGTTTCGCATGTTTTTTCAACCTTTCCCTCTTCAGTACAGGTTGCTTTCTTTACAACCTTGATGTCACTGTCTTTTACTACATGACTTGCTTCTCCATCTATGACGGTATGCTCTGATGTGTAATTCTTGCCATCAACAGTTACGCTTGCCTCATACTTTGTTACTGTTGCGTCACCACATTTTTTTTCTGAAACCTTTGTAACATCGCAGTCTGTTCCAATGTAATCCCTGTTTACATATTTATAAACCATTTCGCCAACATCAACCTGTTCTATGCCGTCATTTTCATATTCACCACATTCACTGCAGGTTCTGTAAAAGGTTGCCTTGTTTCCGTTCCACTTAATGATGTGGTTTGTATAATTGTGTCCTTTATAGTCCTTGTATGATATGTCACTTACCGGTAACGTGTCTCTAATCAGCTCATTGCTTTCATCAAGGTAAATGCATGGATGTATGTATCCGTTTGGAATTTTAACAGCCCATTCATCCATGTCTGTTGTTCCTGAAAGAAATGGTCCTCTGTCTGTAAGATTAAAGTTTTTGACTACATCATGCGGAGAATCAATGACCACGTTCTGCGGCTCTGTTTCATACCACTTTCCACATATCTTAACCACGTTCCATGCATGATTGTCATTTCTGTATTCACCACAGGCAATCTTATCTTCCACACCTGCTATTTTTGCAAGAAAATCAAATGCATCAGCAAAACCAACACAAGTAGCTCGTCCTTCAACCAATGCTGTATATGCATCATCAACCGTCTTTCCGGCATTCAATGAATCATAATCATAATTAATGTATGACATAAATGATAAAATTCCCAGCACCTTTTCATAGTCGCTCATTTCGTCAAGTTTGGGCATTGTGGCAAGGAATTTCTTCTTCACTTCCTGCATTTCTGATGAGATTTTGTAATATTTGTCTACGCCATAGTTTTGCAAAGTCAATACAATGTATTTTTTACCATTTCCATCTACTAAAACTTCATTTTCTGAAGAAAGATTTCTTACACCTCCCAAATCATTACAATATTTTCTTAATCCATTATCTATTTTCCATATAAAGCCGTCACCAAAAAAATCTATTCTTTCGTGTTCTTCATCATATCGTAATAAATTAGAATAAGATTTTGCGTCAATTGTCATTTTGTATGGTTCTGAAATGTTATTTAAGAAATAATATGTTTGAAGTTCTTCAGCTTCTTCAAGTGAAGACACATAGTTTTCCAAAGTGTAGGTATCTCCCTTGTTTTGTAAAATGTTTACCTTTGTTAATTTACTGTCGGCATATGTTGTTGTGCTGTTTATTCCACATAAAGCCATGCTTAAAGATAATGCCAATGCAATAAGTCTTTTTCTCATTCTTTACCTCCATTGAATCAATTAATCATGTTTCTGTTTATAGTTTAACAGTTACATATAAAAAAAACAGTAACTTTTGTAAACATATAAGAGTGTAAACAGGAATGAACTTCTTCACCCTGTCTACACTCTTTAATGAATTGTTTTAGTATTGACTATTTTTCCACAAAAAAGTCTTCATTTGAGGCTACTATGCCCTTATTTTTGGCATAAACCTTCTGTGCATCATCTTTCTTGATTTCTGCATATTTTGTTATTTCTCTAGAACGTGTCAATATTTTTGTATATGCATCATGTAATTTTTCAATATATTTAGCAAGATTCCAGTAAATCTCGTCATCATAAGGATTTGGAATATTTTCTGGATTTTCCCATACAAAATATTTGTTGCTTACATTTTCAAGCTGGTCTGTTACTTCCTTCTTTGCGGCAGCCAATGCACTCGTCTCATCAGTGTAAGAATATTAAATTACATGCTTGAAGCAAGAATATTTTACTCACTATTTTCTACTCATGAATTTCCAGTGGAAGTCCATCCGGATCATGGAAAAATGTCATTTTCTTTCCGGTATAA
>ENA-OPWC01001396-OPWC01001396.1-human-gut-metagenome-genome-assembly--contig:-NODE-1396-length-16361-cov-2.249479_pt1 | contig 16361 bp, 13 predicted proteins | sample MGYA00241504_ERZ502000 | MGnify/ENA primary metagenome ERZ502000 (study PRJEB25962, sample SAMEA2042005) | human gut metagenome | biome: human gut; feature: human-associated habitat; material: faeces...
GTACAGGTATTGGTGCCGGCTATGGTGTAATAGAACAGCATTACCAAAATGCAGGTGGCAGTACAATGACATCCAGCGGAACTGTGAATGTAGAAAAGACAGCAACGGGAACAGGTATGTCTACCATTGATGTGGTGCGTGCCGTAAAACCTTCCGTTGTCAGCATCACCACAAAAATTGAAGGTGTAACTTCTTACTATGGTGCTTTTAGTGTGCCTTATGAAGGCGAAGGCGCCGGAAGTGGTGTTATTTTCTATTCCGATGATGAAAAAATCGCTATCGTAACAAATAACCATGTTATTGAAGATGCCACAGAAGTATATGCTACCATTAACGATACAACCAGTGTGCAGGCGAAAGTCGTTGGCACAAAGAGCGACTCTGATCTGGCTGTACTGACCATCTCCTGGGATGATCTGAGAGCGGCTGGCATTGATGAAGTAACAGTGGCAACATTTGGTGATTCCGATAGTCTGGAAGTTGGCGAAAGTGTCATTGCCATCGGGAATGCCATGGGCTTGGGCCTTTCTGCAACAGATGGTATTGTCAGTGTGAAAAATCAGACCATCAGTGTGGATAACAACACATTGAATGTAATCCAGACAAGTGCTGCCATCAACAGCGGTAACAGCGGCGGTGCCCTGGTAAACAGCCGTGGTGAGGTAGTTGGTATCAATACAGCAAAATATAATTCTTCCATGGCAGAAGGTATGGGCTATGCAATCCCGATTTCCAGAGTTTCTGATATCATTGATAATCTGATGAACCAGACAACCAGAACCAAAGTAGACTCTGACAAACAGGGAACAATCGGTATTAAAGGAATCAATGTAACCAGTGATGTTCAGGAGAAATATAATCTTCCGGAAGGTATCTATGTATCTGAAGTAACTTCTGGCAGCGCAGCTGAAAAAGCCGGCATTACTTCCGGCTCTGTCATCACAAAATTCGATGGAAAATCCGTCACTGATATCGAAAGCCTTCAGGATTTGCTGCAATATTATAAAGCCGGTGAAACGGTTGAGTTAACTCTTCAAGTACCGGACAGTGACAGCTACAAAGAAAAAACTGTTTCCATCTCTTTAGGAAGCAAATCCGATACTTCTTCTGACGGCAACAGCCAGACAAACGGAAACGGAAACTCAAATGACAGACAGCAAGGCGGTTCTTACTCTCCGGCTTCCGCATTTTCCATTCGATAAATGAAACACAGCATATATAGCATTCAAAAAAGCAACCCGAGTTTTCGGATTGCTTTTTTGTTATTCTACCCCAAAGTCGTCTTTCAAGGCACGAATTGCTTCTTTCTTATTTGTAAAATGAACTGCATTTAACCCCTGTGCTCTTGCTTCTGCAATATTTTCCATCACATCATCCAGAAATACTGCCTTAGATGGCTCAATCTTAAAATCATTTAACAGTTTTTGATAAAACTGTGCGTCCGGTTTTATCATCTGCACTTCCCATGACATATAACCGCCATCCATCAGATTTAAAAACTCCATCTCCTGCATGCACCGTTCAAAGAGAGGTTTTGAAAAATTCGAGAGATAATAAAGTTTATATCCTCGTCGTTTCAGGTATTTTAGCCAGGTTCTTGTATACGAAAATGTATGAATCGTAAATCCCATATCATCAAACGCATCACGAATCTGCTTTTCATATTCAGGGTCGTTATCAATAAAAGACTGTAAAATTTCTTCTTCTGTGCGTACTCCACGATCTGCTTCTACCCAGTCATCGCTGGCAAACATCGCATCTCCAACTGCCTCAATCGCATCATCATCGAATGCCATGGATTTTAAATAATCCTGCCAGTCATAATCAACAAGAACCTTTCCCAAATCAAAAATAATGGTATTTACTTTGGCATGTTTTTCGTCAATCTTTGGTATTTTATCATCCGGTTTTCTCCACTTATAGACGAGCAAAAAGGCATAGATAAGAACCGGAAGAATTACGGTTGCGTACAAAGATGCCAGAAGTAAATCCTGTGCTGCAGGACTTTTCATCAGAGCAAATACAAGGGTAAGTGCATATAAACCAAGAAGCAGTATGACGACTAAAAGAGCAAGCAATTGTTTTAGCTTCTTCACGTCTGAAACCTCCCTTTTTTGAATATCTTTAATTATAAAGAGTTCAGGAGTTTCCGTCAATGGACATTAATGCTCGAAATGTCAGAGAAAATCGACAGATTCTACAATTTTCCGGCTATTCTTATCAAGACTTAAAAAATGATTTACATATTTATTCAAGAATGCAGCTACAAGACGTGACCTTTTAAATGTTATGAAAAACACACTTGGTCTTAGTGCTTTAAACGTACTTACAAGCTGGGTGCCGATGATGTTCGCTGTATTCCTTTGTGAAATCAAGAGTTTAAGATTCCGTAGATTTGTACAGACATTTACAACAATTCCTAACTTCATAAGCTGGGTACTTGTATATGCTATCGCTATTGCCATTTTCTCTACAGACGGATTTATCAATACATTTATGAAAGAGTTTGGTATGCTTGCAGCTGATGCAAAAGGTCATAACTACCTGCTTGGTAACTCACATATGTGGCTTAAGATGTGGGGCTGGGGCACATGGAAGGGTGTCGGATGGTCTGCTATCATCTATATAGCCGGTATTTCAGGAATTGACCAGAGTCTTTACGAGGCGGCAACGGTTGATGGAGCAGGAAGATTCCAGAAGATGTGGCATGTAACACTTCCGGGACTTTTACCAACATTCTTCGTACTTTTACTTATGTCAATTGCAAACATCCTTACAAATGGTCTTGATCAGTATCTCTGTTTCTCAACAGCACAGAATGCACAGTCACTTAGAGTACTTGATCTTTATGTATACCAGTTAGGTATGGGAAGCAGTGGAAGTATTCCGTTGTCAACGGTTGTAGGTATGTTTAAATCAGTCATATCCGTAGTATTGTTGTTTGCTGCCAATGGAGCATCTAAGCTGCTTCGTGGTGAGAGTATTATATAGGAGGTGAGTACGATATGGCAATGACAAAACAGGAAAAAGAAGATGCTAAAAGAGAAAGAGAATACGAAAAGAAGCATAAAAGAAAATATCGTCTTACACCTGGTGATATAGTATTTAATATTTGCAACTATTTGTTCTTTACATTGTTTACAATAACATGTATATTCCCGTTCTGGTATCTGTTTGTAAATACAGTATCAAGAAACGATTATGTACAGCGAGGTATCGTAAACTTCTGGCCAAAAGGATTCAATATCCAGAATTATCTTGCACTTAAAGATGTAGGAGACCTTGGTTCAGCATTTATTGTTTCTGTATCAAGAACTATTCTTGGTACTGCACTTATGGTAGTTGCTTCAGCATTTATCGGTTATATTGTTACAAAGCAGGAGATGTGGCACAGAAGTTTCTGGTATCGTTTCCTTGTTATCACAATGTACTTTAATGCAGGACTTATTCCATGGTACATGAATTTTGCAATGCTTGGTATGACAAACCATTACTCAGCATATATTATCCCTGCTATCGTAGCTCCGTATAATATTATCCTGGTAAAGACATACATAGAGTCAATACCGGCAGAACTTGAGGAAAGTGCATTTATTGACGGTGCTTCATATATGATGGTATTTAGAAAGCTTATATGGCCTCTTAGTAAACCAATCCTTGCAACAATCGCTATTTTCGGTGCAGTAGGACATTGGAATTCATTCCAGGATTCCCTTATCCTTATGTCAGGTAATGCTAATCTCTTTACATTACAGCACAGACTTTACATTTACCTGAATCAGTCATCAAACCTCGGAGCATTGATGAACGGTGCAGATTCTTCAACTGCTAAGTCTGCGATTGAACAGGCTATGAATACAAAGGTTATTAAGTATACTATTTCAATGGTATCAGTTATTCCTATCCTTTGTGTATATCCGTTCATGCAGAGATATTTCGAGAAAGGTATCATGCTTGGTGCAGTTAAGGGTTGATATTACAATATATTGCATTTTATATCAAAATTTGATAATCTGATTATGGTTTTTATAAATGGGTGATTGCGTAAGCGGTCACCCATTAAAAAATATAAGCAAAATTTATAGTCAGATAGGAGGATAAATTATAGTATGTTTAAAAATGGTTTCTTTGAAAGTCCATTGTACAAATTTGGCACGAGACTTGTAGATGTGCTTGTTCTTAATTTTTTATGGCTCTTCTGCAGTCTGCCACTGTTACTTGCTCTTACAATTCCTAAGTGGCTGGGATTGTTCTGGATTCCATGTGGAATAATCGGAGCCTTTACGATGGGAGCCGCATCGGTAGCCGCATTTTCAATAACATTAAAGATGGTAGATGATGAGGAAGGTTATATATTAAAACCTTTTTTCAAAGAGTTTAAGACAAGTTTTTTTAAAGGCGGTATAGCAGGTATGATACAGACATTTGCAGTATATGCATTGTATCTTGATTTCCAGCTTTATAATAATGTCAAAGATTCAAATATTATGTTTTTGATAGTGTTTGTTCTTGGATTGTTTTTACTGTTTACACATTATGTATATTCGTATGCTCTTATGGGAAGATATGAGAATACGGTTGTAAATACTTTGAAAAATTCATTTACAATATCACTTAGATATTTCAAGAAAACAATATTGATATTTTTGGTTGTTGCCTTTGAAATTTTATTATTCATGTGGTCGGGGACAACACAGTTTATTGGAATAATAATAGGTCCGGTATGTGTTATTCTTACAATAAGCGGAATGGCAAAGCCGATATTCCTGCAGATTGAAAGAGATAACAACGGTGAGGAAAGTGACGATGAAGAAGCTGAAGCTGATTTATCCGATTATGAAAATATTGACTATGAAAAGCTTGCCAAAAAAGCAGAAGAAAATAAAAAGTAATTAAAAAAATAAAAAATGTAGAAATTATAGGATATATCTTCAAAAAAAGTGAGGGTAATAAAAGTGCTTAAAAATATTGCACATTTTTTTGTTAAATTGTAAAATATACACATAGGAAATAGTAATGGTTTGTGTTGTGTTGTGCACATGCCGTAGAACTTTAATATACAACACAGAAAAGAGGAAAATTATGAGAAAAGCTGCATTTAGTAAAAAAATGCTTTCTGTATTGCTTGCAGGCAGTATGGTTGTTGGTTCTACATCAATGCTTACAGGATGTGGTACGAAAAAGAAAAATGGAGTTATAAAATTAGATGTCTACAGTCAGTTGGCGAATACACAGGGTATGCAGACAGGCTGGGGTGCAGATGTACTTAAAGAAAAGTTCAATGTTGAGCTGAATATTATTCCTGATGCAGATGGTGTATATCAGACACGTGCACAGAATGGAAACCTTGGTGACATCGTTATCTGGGGTAGTGATTCAAAAGATTATGTTGACGCTGTTCAGAATGATCTTCTTCTTGACTGGAATGAAGATGATCTTCTTACAGACTGCGGACCATACATTAAGAAGCATATGGCAGATGCCCTTAAGAAAAACAGTGGTCTTACAAAGACTATCACGAACGGTGCAAAAGATACTACATACGGTATTGCTCACAGCGTTGCAACAAACAGTAAGAACCATGATGCATTCTTCTATACATGGGATACTCGTTGGGACTTATATAAGAAGTTAGGTTATCCTAAGATTAAAGACCTTGATGCATTTAAGAATATGCTTATCAAGATGCATGATATCTGCCCTAAGGATGACAATGGAAATCCTACATATGCTGTTTCACTTTGGTCTGACTGGGATGACGGAATGGTTATGTATGTTAAGTCAACAGTTACAGCTTACTATGGTTATGATGAGATGGGTATTGGATTGTATGATCCTCAGACAGGTAAATTCCATGATGCACTCGAGGAGAACGGACCATATCTTCAGATGCTTAAGTTCTACAATGACTTATATCGTGCAGGTCTTGTAGATCCTGACTCAATGACACAGACATACGACCAGATGAGTGCTAAGGTTAAGAGTGGTGGTGTATTATTCTCAATCTTCAACTATTCCGGTTCACTTGGATACAATACAGATGCACATCTTAAAGCAGGCAAGTACATGTATTGTATGAAACCTGAGGAAGCAAAGCCTATCGTTTATGGTATGAATACACAGGGTGGTGACCGTATCACAACAATCGGTGCAAAGACAGAGTACCCAGACTTATGTATGGAAATCATCAACTACTTTGCAACTCCGGAAGGATTTATGACATACAAGTATGGTCCTAAGGGAGAGACATGGGATTATGACAAGGATCATAATACATATTTTACAGAACTTGGTAAGAAGACTCATGCTGATGGAAAGACAAAGATGGAGAAACATAAGGGCTCATTCCAGGATGGACAGATTCAGGCTGCATTTGATACATGGGCTAATGATGCTGACAACCCTGATTCAAATGGTGAAACATACAACTGTGACAACTGGAAGAGCAACATTACAACTCCTGAATACAAGATTCAGCAGGATTGGGTTGACAAGACAGGTTGCAAGAACCTTAACGAATACATGGAAAAAGGTGGAAATTATGTAGTTGCTCCTGCAACATCTTATTCAGCAAGTGCTAAGGATGATGAATTAAAGACAACTTGGAAACAGGTTACAACATCTATCAAAGAGAATTCTTGGAATGCTATTTATGCTAAGACAGATGCAGAGTTTAACAAGTTTGTTCAGAAGATGAAGAAAGATACAGCCGCTTATGGATATGATGAGTGTCTCAAGTGGTGTGAGAACGAAGCTGCAACTCGTCGTTCATTAGAGAAGGCATTAAGCAACTAGGATTAAAGTTGTTTCTTATATGAATGTTTATTCCCCCGTGCTTTGGCATGGGGGATTTTTTAATATATATGATTATGATACAACATTATTATTATGAGTAAATTAGGCTTTAATAAATTGTGTGAACTGTTACTGAAAAGTTAAAATATCAGTTTTAAATGATTGAATTTTTGTGCAGTTTGCTATAAAATATCATATATAGTTAGTCTGAATTGTATTAAATGGAGGTTGGACGTATGAAAAAAAAATTAGATTTTATGTCAAAGAATAAAGAGACAAGGACTAAGAAAAAAAATACCAAACGAAAATTGAATACAAAAAAATCTGTTGAGAGCGAAAATATACAAGATACTGATAAAAGCAAAAATGAGGATAAAGTAAATCAGCATAATGGTGAAGTTGCAAAGCATAAATCTATTGTTGTAAGAATAGCAGGGCTTGTATATATGGGTATCCTTATTACAGTTTTGTTTGTTGGGGTGCTGATTATTCCTTATATAAAGAACTCACTGCAACAGAATATAAGTACATCTATGAAAGATGTTACCACCATACTTGGTCAGTCATTTGATAAGCAGATTGACAGAAGCGGTGCCAATATAGTTCTTACACCTATTACATTGAGAAATTCATTGGCATCCGTCAAGGTCAATGGCTTAAAAAGCAGCTATATGTATATTATAAACGGAAGTGGCAATGTGGCATGGCATCCAAATGAAAAACTGATTGGGGAAAAGATTGGTATTTCTGAGGTACAGAATATAGTTGATAAAATGGTTGCGAAAGAGAAAGTCAGCCCTGGATTTTTGGACTATACTTATAATGGTGAACAAAAGCATGCTGTATATTTTGTAAGCAGTACATATTCGTTTACTTTGGTGCTTTGCTGCGATAAATCAGAAATAAATGCTCCTGTAAATAAGGTGTATACGAGAACAGGTATTGCACTCATAATTATATTGATAATTATGGGAATCATAGGAACTGTGGTTCCTAGAAGGATAGCAAGACCTATAAAGGATGTTGTATTTTCAATGAACCGTATGGCAGAGCTTGATTTGGCACATAGAGATATAAGTGTACATAAGGTTGTGAAACAAAATGATGAAATTGGTATGCTTGCAAGCTCAGCTTTGATTTTGAAAGATGAACTTGCTGCTATGGCAAAGTCTCTTATGGAAAATGGAAATCATCTGGATGATGCATCGATTGCCTTGAAAAACAGCATTGAACAGGTAGATGATACCGTATCCGGTATTGAACAGGCTGTTACGGGGATTGCAGATGGTGCCGGAAGCCAGGCTGATGATACACAGCGTGCAAATGAAAATGTTATAAGTATAGGCAATGATATAGATGCATGTACGGATTCTATGAGAATATTATCTGAAACTGTAGAAAAAATGAAAGACATGAGCAACGAGACATCAAAAGTGCTCAAGGAGCTTGTTAAGATAAGCGAAAATACTTCAGAAGAAATTGCAACATTAAAAGACGAGACATTCAGAACACATACTTCGGCAGAGGCTATCAGAAGTGCAGTTGAATTGATACAGTCAATTGCAGACCAGACAAGTCTTCTTTCTCTTAATGCATCCATAGAAGCAGCAAGAGCCGGTGAACATGGAAAAGGATTTGCTGTTGTAGCGAATGAGATAAGAAGTCTTTCTGACAGCAGTATGAACAGTGCTGATGAAATTGAAAGAATAGTTTCAGAACTTTTGGACAATTCAAATATAAGTGTTAAGAGAATGGAAACTGTAAGTAATGATGTTGCTATTCAGGTTGACAGACTTGGTAATACAAGAAAATCCTTTAAAGGTCTTACTGAAGAGACAGACAAGGTTATTGAGCTTACAGAGACGATATCAGCTCAGGTGGATAAAATCAATAGTGCTAAGAACAATGTAAGTAGTGTTCTCGAGAGTCTTTCGGCAATTGCAGAAGAAAATGCCGCAAGTACACAGGAAACATCAGCTTCAGTTCAGGAGATTGGTTCTTCAATCAATGAAATCAGTGAGAGTGCAGTAGCTTTACAGAATCTGTCTACAGATATGAGTAATTATATAAAGAAATTTAAGTTGTACGAGAATTAATGAATAATTCTTTAAATCCTGCCATTAAAAATGGGATTGATAATTAACTAAAAATCTCCGCTTCTTTTATAGAGTGCGGGGGTTTTTAGTTCTAAATTTTGTGATTTTAGTTTTTTTAGTTTTGGAACTTTTAAATTTTTTTATTACTGTTTTTCTTGCCTTCGGGGTTTGGAAAATCTCCATTGAAGCCACGCAGAAGCATGGCATTGTAAATTTCGTCAGCACGATCAATTGTGCGTAACAGAAGATGACCGAGAAGTGAACCCCAGTTTTTAATATTTATACCTTTTTGATTTGGCGCACGCAAAGCATATGCTTGAGTAATGCGTCCTGCTTCAGAGAGCAGAAGTGTGACATATCTGTAGGTGAGCATTACCTGTGTTACAATTACAGATGGAATTTTTATAAGACGCATAGCATAGCATATTTTTTCAATTGTTGTCGTTGCGATGAGGATGTATGATGCAATTACGGTTAGTATACCTTTTAATGCCAGAGTAAGCATTGATATTATGCCGCCTGTTATGGCAAGGTTTTTAAATAGCGATAAATTTTGAGTTAGTTCAATGCCGTTAGAGCGAAAGAGTACATGTCTGTCAAAAAAAGGATTTAATATTCCTATAAGACAGACAAGCGGCAGAACTATTCTAAGGCGTTTAATACTGTCCTTAAAATTTATATCTCCAAGAATAAACATTGCCACCGGATAAACTGCCATTATAACAAGCCTGCTTACATTATATTTTGGTGTGGATATGACAAGCAGTATATATCCGATGGTTATAATAAGTTTAATTAAGGGGTGTATGTTATTTATCAATTTGTCCTGCCTTGCAAGTTCGTCAATTTTTGTTATTTCATGTATTGTATTTCCGATTTTATCTTTCGGTTTTCTTTTTGTCATTTGTATTTTTCCTATTTGTTTTTGTGTCTGCTTACAGACCTGATTATAAGGCATATGACTGTGCAAAGAATTAGTACGATAAGTGAACCGGCTATACCGGAAAATGATGTGCCGCCCACTGTATCGGAATTTTTGAAAGCGTAATCAGGCAGGAACGAAAGCATGCTTTGTATTGATGAAAATACAGAATGTACTTTATCGGAGTTTCCTGAAATGTCAGTTGAGCCTGTAAGCTTTGCTATAGACCATTCAAGTCCGTCAGGGTGTGAAGAAGCAAAGAGGGAAATAATTCCTCCTGTTACAAGTGTAACTGTGAATAAAATTGTAAGTATCTTTTTCAGTGATAATTTTTTGGTAAAGTCTGTTTGCGGCAATGCTGTGTTTGTTTCGTGTGTGACAAAGTTTTCGTTTTTATTGGTCCCAAGCATTTCAGGACGTGATTCGTATATGAATACAAGTACAGCGGCAGTTATAAGTCCCTCGACAAGTCCGATTGCAAGGTGTATCGGCTGCATTGTTTTTACAAATGTCATAAACGGCAGTTCAGTGATGCCTGAGATTTTTGTTTCGACTGATACACTAAATGCTCCGAATTGAAGAGAAATGACTGAGCCGAGGATAGAGGCTGTTATAATTCCTGCTTTGTTTATGCCTTTTTTGATAATCGGTTTCCACACGAGAAAATATCCGAGAAAGCATCCATAAAATGCCATATTCCATACATTACATCCAAACGCCAGCAAACCGCCGTCAGCAAAGAAAAGACATTGAATTAGTAAAACACTGATGAGTGTTAAAAAAGCGGCGTAAGGGCCTAATAAGGCTGTCAAAAGCATGCCGCCACAGAGGTGCCCGCTTGAACCTGTACCCGGAATTGTGAAATTTATCATCTGGGCTGCAAAAATAAATGCACCCATAACTCCCATGACAGGAATTTTTTTGTCGTCATTCTCAAGACGAATTTTTTTTACTGAATAAGCTGCTGCGCCTGCCGAAAGTGCATACATGGTTCCGGCAACTGTTGCAGAGACAAGGGCATCTGCCATATGCATATAAATCACTCCATTCTATAAAAATTTAATATAAATAAAAAAAGCATCTGAACTGTGAACATCGTTGTCCGGATACTTTTTTTATTATTGATAATACATTTATTGTGTTATATTAACATATTATAATACTGTCCGGAAGCTTCCCAGGGGGATATTTTTTGGAATAATTTGTGTAAAAGAGTGAAAGTTTGGAAAACATGATAAGAATCAGACACATGAAATGCAAAAGTTTAGAGAAGGGTTTTAAACTTGAAAATAAGATATTTTTTTGTCATAATAATATGAAGATGGAGATAAGGAAATGGGGATTAAAATGATAAATGATATAACTGTTAATATAAAAAATGTCAGCTTTTGTTATGAAGCGGGAAAAAATATTTTAAATAATATTTCAATGAGTGTATGCGGCGATGAAAACATAGGTCTTATTGGTGCAAACGGTGTCGGAAAATCGACATTGCTAAAACTTCTTGTCGGTCTGAATTTAGGATTTCATGGTGATATAGAGATAGAGGGAATACCTGTCACTAAAAAAAATCTAGCTGGAATAAGAGAGAAGATTGGATATGTGTTTCAGGATTCTGAAAGCCAGCTTTTTATGTCAAATGTTTATGATGAGATAGCTTTTGCACCGAGAAATTATGGATTGAGTGAGGGTGAGACAGAGAAAAGAGTTGAGAATGCTCTAAAGAGTATTCATATTGAATATCTGCGTGGCAGACAGATATATAAAATGTCGGGCGGGGAGAAAAAGATGGTCTCGATAGCTACTATCCTTGGAATGGAGCCTGATATAATATTGATGGATGAGCCATCAATTGCACTTGACCCTGCGAACAGAAGAAATCTTATAAATATTTTAAAGGAAACAAAGCAGCTTAAAATAATCGCTTCACATGACCTTGATATGGTGCTTGAAGTTTGTGACAGGGTTATTTTGATGGCGGATGGAAGAATAATGAAAGATGCAAAGGCAAAGGAAATTCTGACTGATGAACAATTGCTTTTGGATGCAGGTCTGGAACTTCCGCTTTGTATGCAGCAGCCGAGATGGAGAAGTTAAAAAATATCAGAAAGTAATTATAAAGGATAGAGAAAATACTGTTACTGTTTAAATTTATGGTGAGATAAATAATAAATATAGTTTTTTGAAAAAATATGGAGGAATACTATGTGTGAGGTTCAAAATATGGATGAAAAAAAGCACAGTCATAGCCATAGTCATACACAGACTAAAGCTGTTGTAAACAGGCTGTCACGTGCAATTGGACATTTGGAATCCGTGAAACGAATGGTTGAGGATGGAAGAGACTGTACAGAGGTGTTGATACAGCTTTCAGCAGTAAAATCAGCAATAAATAACACAGGAAAACTTATTTTGAAAGATCATATAGAACATTGTATTGTTTATGCTGCCAAAAATGATGATGAAGAAGCGATACATCAGCTGGAGGAAGCAATAGATAAGTTTATGAAGTAAAAATATTATGGGAGATATTGAATTTTATCTAAATTTCAATATCTCCCATTTTAAATAATGAAATTATAGTGTGACAAATTTGTCTGCCTCATCTTTTAATTCATTTGAAATCTGTTCATTTGTTGTCATTTCTGATGAGATGTCTTCAATGCTTGCAACCAAATCTGTTGTGTTTGTTGCAACTGTCGTTATGCCGTTTGTACTCTCTTCAATTGCAGATGAAATTCCATCGAGGGATTCTGCAACATTTGACATTGACGATTTTATGGATGATGCCATATCATTAAATTTGCTGACTATCTCAGAAACGTGTTCTGCATCATCACTGTACTGATGTCCTGATTTTACAAAGCCTACATAGTCTTCCATTACATTGTTTTTTATGTAGTCAATCATTTCATTTGAATTTTTGGTTAATTCTTTGACTGCAACAATAACCATTCCATTTATATTCTGTATATTGTTTGCCGCTTCTCTGCTCGAGTCAGCAAGCTGGCGGATTTCATCAGCTACTACGGCAAATCCTTTTCCGGCGTCTCCGGCTCTTGCTGCTTCAATGGAAGCATTTAATGCAAGAAGATTTGTCTGGCTTGAGATGTTTAATATATCCATTGTGAGATCGTTGACTTTGTCCACGCTCTTACTTTCTTCAATTGCATTTTCAAGACTTTCTACAATTTCGCTAATAATCTGATTTGCATTGTCACCGTTTTTAACAGCGGTTTCTTCAAGTTCATTTGCACGAACTTTCATTTCGTTTACATAGTCAAAAAGTTTTATAGATTCATCTGAAAGTTCAGAAATGCTTGAATCAACGGAGTTTGTATTGTCATTTACGGATATAACGGTTGCGGATACTTCTTCCATTGATGATGAAAGCTCTTCCATAACTGCTGAAATGTCACATGAGTTGTCGTTTGCTTTAACAACTTTGTCGGTAACCGTACCAACAATACTTTCAAGCTGATTTGTGTTGTTGGTGATTTTTTTCATAATGTTCTGTAAAGTTTCTATAAAATGATTAACGCTTATACCGATAACTCCGATTTCGTCATTGCCTGCGACATAAACCCGTTTTGTAAGGTCACCGTGTCCGGAATTTATATCATCAATAAGGTCAGTGAGTTCTTTGTTCATGCGCGCAACAGGACGACATACGGCTTTGTAACATATATATATCACGCTTAACCCCAAAATTAAACCGGCTATAAGCAATATTATACCGCTGATCTGGCTTGTTCTATAAACACTTGTCTGTTTAAGAACACCGTTATCCATAGCAGCCCGATTTAATTTCTGTAATTGTGTAATATTGTCTTCAATCTTCGCAGATTGTGTTATAAGAGTATCATTTGCCATCTGGGCAGCAATAGTACCCTGACCTGATGCACTGGCATTTATTGCTGTTTTGTAGTCTGTCAGATATGCATTGTAATTTTCCTGAAATTTATTAAAAATCTCTGTTTCTTTGCTGGTATTAAGTCTTTTCTTGAAATTAGCAATGAGTTTTGAAATTTCATTTATGGTGTTTTCGTATTCTGTGACAAGCTGTTCTTTGGCCTCGCTGTTTGTAGCAATACAGTGCTTGTAGATAGTACCATTTAATTTTTCAAACTTTTCAGATATCTTACCAAGCTGGGTAAGGCTTGCCGAGTAATTGCCGGAAATTTTTTGGCCTATACTAAGCATATTATTTGCTATTCTTATAGAAGTTAAACTTGATATTACAAGAAGTATTGATATTAATGCGACGGGCATCATGATTTTGAATTTTACATTCATATTTTTAAAATTCATAAATTTTCTCCTTTCGAATCATAATATATTTATTTTACAACAAAATGAAGATTAAATAAATACACAAATACGAATAAATATGGTATTATTCAGACATGTTAATGCATTAAAAATCAGAGATTTGAGAAATTTAATTTTAGAATGGAGATTGTTATGTGCGATATGTATCTAAAAGACAGCAGATTTATTGAGGATATGGAAAAGACAGTTGTGCCAAAGCTCTCAAAAATAAAGGAGTCAGGTTATTATGGTACAAATGACGGAAAAAGACTTTATTATGAGAAGTTCATAAATGAGAATGAGCGTGCGGTTGTAGTTATTTCTCACGGGTTTTGTGAATTTGCGGAAAAGTTTGAGGAAGTTATATACTATTTTTTGTGCAAGGGATATTCGGTATATATACCGGAGCACAGAGGGCATGGCAAGTCTGACAGGGACGTGGACGATTTATCAAAGGTGTATGTTAAAAGTTTTGATGAATATGTGAGTGACTTTGCGGGTTTTGTAAATGACATAGTAAAAAAGGAAACAGAGAAAGATAAAAAAATTATTTTATATGCACATTCCATGGGAGGTGCCATAGGAGCACTGGTACTGGAGAAATATCCACATTTGTTTGACTGTGCAATATTAACGTCACCTATGCTTAAAATGAGATACAACGGGATGCCTGAGTTATTGGTAAAGTTTTTGAAGGCATATGCGGCATTGTTTCCGGTTGGAAAGAAATACGTCATTGGTCAAAAGGCATTTACCGGAGATAGAGAAGATGATTTTGGATGCTGCACCTGTGGTGCAAGATATGAATACATCTTTAAAAAACGTGAAAGAAATAACAGGTATCATATGAATGGTGCAACTTACGGATGGAGTGTAGGTGCGATGAATGCAGTTAAAAAGCTGCAGAAAAATGCACATAAGGTTGACATTCCTGTACTTTTGATGCAGGCAGACAATGATATGGTTGTTGACAACAAGGGACAGGATAAGTTTGCAAAGGCGAATAAAAATGTTATTCTTATTAAGATACCAAATTCAAAACATGAGATTTATGGTTCTGATTACAATACAATAAAGTGGTATTATGATATTATATGGAAATTTTTAGATAAACAAATAGGAGGAAATCTTGGTTGAATATATTGTATAGTCTATTTTATACTGTTTTTTCGCTTGCCATTGTTTCGGCGGCAGCTTTGCCGGTGATATTGTTTATAAGATTTATTGTTATCAATATTCCAAAAAAATTTATTATGTATTTGTGGATGCTTTATCTGGTGAGAAGCATATGTCCCGTATCGCTGTCGAGCATCTTTGCGATTGTTCCATCATTTAACAGGAAAGTGCATATTTTTATGGAGACGATGGGACTTTCGTTTGTTTCAAATGGCGGAAGTTTAAAAGGATGGCAGAGTGTTTTTGTCGAGCCGTTTACCGTAAACATAAACTTTAGATTTTGCAGTATTATATGGGCAGCAGGAGCCGTTTTTATATGTATATATACATTTGTGAAACAGGCACGCATAAGAAACTGGCTTAACAGCGGGGCGAAGAGGCTTGAGAGTGATATATATCAGCGTGAAAAATTAAACATACCTGTTATGACGGGTATATTTAATCAGAAGAAATATATACCGCAGGAGATGAAGGCGGCAGAGGCAAAGTACATAATTAAACATATGGATATACATGCCGGCAGGCATGATGGGGTTTTGAGAGCAGCAGCATTTGTCATTATGTCAATTCAGTGGTTTAACCCATTTATGTGGCTTGCGTATTATTTTATATGCAGGGATATTGAGATGGCGGCAGACGAGGACACGATTAGTTATTTTGGCTTGGAAAAGCGTGCAGAGTACGCTCAGGAAATAATTAACATGAATAAAGGAAAGAAAATCATAAATCCATCGCTGGTAACATTTCAGGAAAATTACCTTGATGACAGGGCATCAAAAATGTTATATCAGCAAAAGGTGAAAAAAAAGGACAGGCAGATAGTTATTTTAGTGTGTCTGCTTATATTCATATGGTGGTTTATGGTAAGGCCGCTTCAGATATTGTGGAACGGAGGTTTGTGGGATGGCAATGCAAATGAATCGCAGACAAACACCACAAGCGAACCGTTGTTTTCAAATGATAATCAGAAGGTTGTGACAAAAGCGTCGGTTAAAAGTTCCGACGGACTTGAAAAAATTGTAAAAACACAGAATTAAGGCTTGAAATATCGGCAGTTTTAT
>ENA-OPWC01001397-OPWC01001397.1-human-gut-metagenome-genome-assembly--contig:-NODE-1397-length-16345-cov-2.520749_pt1 | contig 16345 bp, 17 predicted proteins | sample MGYA00241504_ERZ502000 | MGnify/ENA primary metagenome ERZ502000 (study PRJEB25962, sample SAMEA2042005) | human gut metagenome | biome: human gut; feature: human-associated habitat; material: faeces...
TTGTTATTTAAAACTCATATAATATAAGTATGTTCCAGTAGAATCTTTAGAAACTGTAACTGTTCCGGCTTTTACAGGAACTTCTAAAGCACCGTCTGATACAATAGCATATGAAACATTATTTACTTTTATCTTTTTACCACTACCACCATTAGCTACAAGTGTAAGTGTACCGTCTTTTGGAGCTGTAAAGGATATTGCTGTGCCCGTTTCCATTTTAACAGCCTTTGTAAGGGTCAATCCGTTATATGTAATAGTTGTAGCATTTTTATAGTTATTGGCTTTTACACTATAGAAATTATCTGTATTTTCTCCTGTAGTATAGTTCCAAACCTTAGCAGAACTTTCAGCCAAATACCACAAAGCATCTAACAAATCTATTTTACCGTCTTTGTTTAAATCCGGTGCAACAATATCAGTTTTTAATCCCTGTATCAACTTTAACATAATAGCACAGTCTTTTTTATCTACATTTCCGTCTTTATTTAAGTCTGCCTTATCATATGTTGTAGTTTCTGTTGTTGCTTCTGTGGTAGTTGTAGTTGTAGATACTGTTGTTGTAGAAACTGTTGTAACTGTAGGCTTGCTACCATCTTGATACTCAAAAGCACCTACATCTACAGTTCCAATGGCTCTGTAATTATTGCCCAAATCAACTAAACTACCCATATCATTTAAAACACCATTATCGCCTAAATCAATACCGTAAGAACCGTTAGCAAGGCTGTAATCACTATTGAAACTAGGTTTGCCACTATAGTTTGTACCACCTACAAAAGTATTAAAGGCATCTATCCCCTCTTGCGAACTACCCTTGTATTCAAAATAAGTACTGTCTGAGCTGTTTGTATCATAGAATACATTGTTGTTAAATGTAACATTTAAAGTATACGCTGCTGGCAAATCTCCACCAATTAATGGGTACTTATTAGATGATTTATATACCATATTGTTTCTAACATCTACGCCATTACATTTTACAAAACAAAATTCGCCATTATATCCACCCTCGCCCTCGCCATTGTCAACAAGAGTGTTATTATATATCTTTGTTTCTGTAACATAGCCAGTTTTTTTCTTGTCATAACCACCAACTCTTATACCACCACAAGAGTTTTTGTATACAAGGTTATTTCTGACTATAACATTTTTAACTGGATAATTTGCCTGTAATTCTTCTGAACCAATTTCAATACCATACATACTACCATAAATAATATTGTTTTCAAATATAGTATCTCTTGCACCGTCTAAATAAAGACCTGCACACTCTGCATATGAGCATATAGAATTGTAAACAGTATTACCAGCGGCAACGCAATATCTAGGCTGGTCATAAGCTGGAACAGAACAATATTTTGCATTACCATAGAAGTCAATACCAATGTTAGTATTATCGTGTACAGTATTGTTGATTACATTTACATATTTACAGTTACCAGAAGTTGAAAGTGTTTCACTCCAACCTGTTGTATTATTGTGTGTGTTATTATTTTCAATGCAAATATTGTTAATAGAAGTTTCATCTGTCTTGCCCTCGCCAAAAAGCAAAATACCGTTTGCTTCGCCATTTTCATTTTCTCCTGGCTTTGTAGTAAAGTCAAATTAGCAATAAAAGAGTATTTATAGTAAGGAGGCATAATTATGAAAAAAACTTTTCTTTCCAGTATTCATGAACGCCGCAGCGTTTACAGTATTACCAACACTTCTCCGATTCCCAAAAATAAAATTGCAGCACTGATAGAAATGCTGTTGGAGGATGTTCCTTCGGCCTTTAATTGTCAGAGCGCCCGTGTTGTAGTATTGTTTGAGCAGGCTCATAAAAATTTTTGGGATATTGTTATGAGAACTTTGCGTGAACGTGTACCGGCTGAAAAATTTGCGCCTACTGAAGCTAAAATCAATAGTTTTGCAGCAGGGTATGGTACTATTTTGTATTTTGATGATGAAGGCATTACAGAAACTTTTGCCAGTAATTTTCCTACTTATGCGGCAAATTTTAAAACTTGGGCAGATCAGGCTAACGGCATGCTGCAGTTTGCTATCTGGACAGCTTTAGAAGAGGAGGGGTTAGGTGCCAATCTGCAGCATTATAACCCAATTATTGATGCGGAAGTAAAAGAAGTATTCAACATCCCAGATCAGTATCGTTTGATTGCGCAAATGCCGTTTGGCGCTAAAGCAGCTGAGCCTGATGAAAAAGAAGTTATATCTGGTTCGGATAGAATGCGTATCTTAGAATAAAAGATGAAAATCCCCCGTTTAATCGGGGGATTTTTTTTGAAAAGACATTCTTTTGACATTTAATAATGTTATACTAATAATATAATTATTTTTGGAGGTGCAACAGATGAAGATGTCCCGGAAATTTATAACTGCCGGTGTGGCAGGAATTATGGCTTTGGGAATAGCTGTCTCAGCATGGGCGGCAGAACCAAAAAATACGTTCTGGCGGAGTAACAGTCAATATCCCTGTTGTGAAAGGCGCCGTAGGCGGTGCAGAAGTTGATGACAAAGTCAATATGGCAATTGATTTTAATATTGTGAAAAAGTTGTATGCTTATTTGCCAGGAGGAAGTAATGGACTGAGTTTGCAGGAAAATTATTATCCTGAGTTTGATGGTTACGGTGGTGCGAAGGCGAGCCGTGAGTTTGTGACTGATATAGCAGGCTTTATCAATCGTCAACTGCAAAATCAGGCGCAGGCAGCTCATAAAGCCGGTTCTCATATCAAACAGTATACGTTTGACGGCAGATATCAAGTACGGTTTAACAGTGAAGAGTTACTTTCTTTAGAACAAACTTATATGGACTATTTGGGTGGTGCCCATCCGAATACATATTTAGATACGATCAATGTAAATTTAAAAAACGGTAAAATACTGAGTTTAGGCGATATGTTTAAAGCTGGCAGCAATTATCTGCCGCGTTTGAATGCCATTGTTGCAAAACAGGTGGCAGACGAACAGCAGTTAAAGGGATTTTTTGATAAAAAAGTAGAAGTGAACGGAACAGAAAATTTTTATATTACGGATAATGCTGATATTGTTATAGTATATCCGCCTTATGCTGTTGCTCCGTATGCTGCTGGAACGATCGAGTTTATCATTCCTGTTAGCCAGGTTGCAGATATTTTTAATTTTAAATTAGAATAAAAGACTGATATTTTAGCCCTGCTGAAGCAGGGCTTTTTTTATTGTCTGATCAAACGAAATACTTTTATGACATAAATGACAGGGATTTTTCAAATAATCTTAATGCGATTATGTATTATAGTGCACATATTTGAACTATTATTGAAAGCATAAAAATGAATAGCTGGATATAATAAAATTGATGTAATTAATATTACAGAAGAATAAAAGTGTGGTTGGTGAAATTATGTTTAGCAAGAAATTCAAAAAAATAGGATTGAAAATAGCCTATTACAGAAAAAGGAAGGCATTGAAACAGATGGAAGTAGCGGAAAAGGCTGGTATCTCCTGTTCATACCTTTCTAAAATTGAAACAGGGAAAGTGCGTTACAGTCTGGCTGTTTTGATACAGATTGCAAAAGTACTGGATATTGATCCAGGGGAACTGTTGACAGATGGCAGCAGCTATTAAGTTGAGAAAAAGTAAAGAGGTGTAAGAAAGTGGAAGAACCTGATTATAAAACGATAGGTATTAATATAAAAATTAAAAGGATACGTCAAGGTATCAGTCAGGCTAAATTGGCTAAGCTTTTAGGAGTATCCGCCGCTCATTTGTGTAATATAGAAAATGGTAAAGTTAAAATAAGCCTGAAAATGCTGTATAAGCTTACCGGTTTTTTTAAGTGTAGTTTAGATGATTTGCTAACAGTTTAAGATACTTAAAAACAGTGGTAAAAGTTAAATGCTCAGTAAAAGCGGCAGAATAAAAAACTTTTGGTCTATTGTCTATATAATATGTACATATTAATGAACCTCCATCCCAAAATAATGGAGGTTTTTCTTTTTTATGTAAATAAAGATATAATATTTCAAAAGATAGTATTGAATGTAAAAATAAAATGAATAATAAAAAGAAATAAAAATAATATAAAAAGCAATTTTGAAACTTAAACTTAAGACAAAAACATATCTATTATGATAATATATAACCAATGCAGCAAGAATACTTTTGATAGAAATAAAATTAAAGATAATAAATTGTATAGTGTATGTAAAACATCAAGAAATTTATTGCAGATTATTCTGATAATTATGAATGCAATATTGAAGATATAATATGAAGTAAATTTTTGAATATCATTTAAATAATGTAAAATGTTTATTGATATAAATTAATAGAAGTTAAAAAATTAACACATAAAATAAAAAAGATATAATTTATTTATTTCTGTGCACTAAAGAACACATATGTTAACTATTTCTGAACACCTAAATATTAATAAAATGTGATAATAATATTAATAAAGTATAAAGAATAGCAAAGAAGGGATAAATAATTAACATCTTGGATTAGTATGGAAATGGAGATTTAAATGTTTTCGACAAAATTTAAACAATTAGGGTTAAAAATTCAATATTACAGACAAATGAAAAATATAAGTCAGGTAGAATTAGCTGATGAGGCAGGAATCTCACGCTCGTATCTGTCCAAAATAGAAACCGGGAAAGCACAGTGCAGCGTACCAGTTTTGCTGCAGATTGCGCAAGTCCTGAATGTTGATGCAGGCATTTTACTGACAGATAAGGATATTTAAGTAAAATCAGAATAATTTTCTGGTATGTTTATCTGCATACCGGTTTAATTTTGAAAAGCTAGCAAACAAATGGTTTTATCCTGATGTTTAGCTTTTATAAAAATATAGTTCTAAAATTTTCTGGGATTATATTTTATACAGTTCAGGGAGGAGATGGCAGTTATGAGCGTAGAACCCAATTTTGTAAAAATCGGACAAAACATTAAGATTATGCGTATCCGTAAAGGTGTTACCCAATCAGAGCTTGCGAAAAAACTTGGTATTTCTCAAACACATATGAGTAATCTGGAACATGGGCGTGTGAGTGTGAATTTAAAAGTTTTGTTAAGACTTTCACATTATTTCAGCTGTGGCGTTGATGCACTTTTAGGCTTAACTTTGAATACTGAGGTTAAACCTCAAGAGGCAGAAGACAAATATACCGCAGAAGAATTACTGGATATTTTGAAAGTACTGAAAAAACAGGTTATTTAAAATCTACAGTTGAAGTGAAGCTTTTAAGATGCACCTCAGATGCTTTTTATATTGGCTTCCATTGATTGGAAAAGTGAGTTTTGATTTACATTTTCCAAATAGCTCCTAAAGAACAAAAAAGCGCACTAAAAGTGCGCTTTTTTGTTCTTTATTTTTAATACTACTTGCATACTGTATACACAAATGCAGGCGAACTAAGAAGAATACTTGTATACAATCGTCTGAATGCTTGAAAAAAGTTTCGATTGTGTTACAATAAAGAACGTTGTTGGATATTGTTAGTTAATATTTTCGTGGAATAGCAACGAAATAAAATTAATTTATTTGAGGGGTTGAGCTAGGATAATGATGGATATTTTAAACACTATCAATAGTTTTGTGTGGGGACCGCCGTTAATGGTTTTGCTTATTGGCACGGGTATTTTACTGACATTAAGATTAGGTTTGCTGCAGGTCCTCAAGCTGCCTACAGCGTTGAAATTGATTTTTACGGCAAGAAATACAGGCAACGGCGATATCAATAGCTTTAAAGCCTTGTGCACGGCTCTGGCAGCTACGGTTGGCACTGGTAATATAGTAGGTGTTGCTACGGCTATCAAAGCAGGTGGTCCCGGAGCTTTGTTCTGGATGTGGATGGCGGCTTTTTTCGGTATGGCAACTAAATATGCCGAGGGTGTTTTGGCAGTGAAATACAGAACTGTTGATGCCAATGGCAATATTTCCGGCGGACCGATGCATTATATTGAACAGGGACTTGGTAAAAAATATAAACCTCTGGCAGTTATGTTTTCGGTATTCGGAGTGATGGTTGCCTGTTTAGGCAGTGGTACTTTTACACAGGTCAATGCTATCGTTGAGATCACTAATCTTTCTATAGGGATCCCGGTCATGTATACGGCGGCTATTCTGACTGTTTTGGTAGCAATAGTAACAATCGGCGGCTTGAAATCTATCGCGATGGTAGCAGGGAAAATAGTGCCATTTATGGCGTTAGTTTATATGCTTACTACAGCGGCAGTGCTGATTGTATTTGCAGATCAGGTACCTGCAGCATTTGCTCTTATCATTGAAAGTGCTTTTAATCCTACGGCGGCAGCTGGCGGATTTTTGGGTGCTACTGTTATGCTGGCGATGCGCAGTGGTATCGCGCGCGGTATTTTTTCTAACGAAGCCGGTTTAGGCAGTGCTCCGATCGTAGCAGCGGCGGCGAAAACAAAATGGCCTGCTGAGCAGGGGCTGGTATCAATGACGGGAACTTTTATCGATACGATCATTATTTGCACAATGACAGGTTTAGTTCTGGTGGTTTCCGGCGTTTGGACAGGAGATTTGAATGGTGCGGCTATGACTCAATCTGCTTTTGCAATGGCTTTCCCTGCAATGGCAAAATATTTATTGATGATAGGTTTAGTGTTATTTGCTTTTACTACTATTTTGGGTTGGAATTATTATGGTGAACGCTGCATTGAATATCTTTTTGGTACAAAAAGTATCATGCCTTATCGTTTAGTTTTTATTGGACTCGTAGCGTCTGGCGCTTTTTTAAAGCTGGAAACGATTTGGGTTTTGGCTGATATCGTTAACGGATTAATGGCGATTCCGAATCTGATTGCTTTGCTGGGATTGAGTGGCGTAGTTGTGGCAGAAACAAAGGCTTATTTTGAGTATTGGGAGAAAGTTCGTTCCCGGAAAAAAAGAATTGATGTTATTGGTGAACCGGAATATAGTGAGTAAAAATATCCCGCAGCTTAAGCTGCGGGATATTTTTTGACTTCTGGCAGAAGTCGGTTTTTTGTGATAATATGGAAGCAGATAATAAAGAAGGTAAAGGAGCTGGAAGTATGGAAAAGGCAGAGGTAATTAAAGCGTTTCATTTGATGTGGGATAATTATCCGGAGTCGGCAATGCTTATTGATAAGAAGCGTAATATTATTGCTGCCAATAAAGTCGCGCCCAGTACAGGTCGCATAGAGGGTAACAAGTGCGCTTTAGTTGAGCCGTTAGAACAGCACAAGGGCTGCAGGGCAGAAGAAGCGTGGAAGAATGGTGAAGCCAGTTATCGTAAAAAAGTGGGTAAATTAGGTGACGTAGTTTCTTTTTGGATCCCTGTCGATGGTTATCCTGATTATTTGGTGCATTTTTCTGTCGGTTCGATTCAAAAATATGAATATAACGTTTGAAAATAAACCCTGCTGTAATTTGCAGCAGGGTTTTATATGACCAGAATAAACGAAGTATTATATTTCGTTCTTTATGATTTATGCAAAATAAAAAAGACGCAGAATAAGTCTGCGTCTGTCTTTTACATTGGTACGCCCGAGTGGAATCGAACCACCGCACACGGCTCCGGAGGCCGTTGCTCTATCCACTGAGCTACTGGTGCATGACTTATATATAATACAATATTTCGCTGAAATAATCAAATATTTTCTTATATTTCTTCGCTGAATTATGAATACTTCCTGGATGAACTTGCAAAATACAGAACAGAATGGTAGAATTTTGTCGATATAAAATATGAAAAGGAGCATAGGAAAATTGAATCATAAAAAAAACAGTTTTCTTGGTGATACATATATAAAGACAAAAGAAGGAGAGATCGTGATCCGGGCTGGAATGAAGCTTGCGATCGGCTGGGGGATATTTGCATTATTGTGTTCCTGTTATGTGTACGCATTTTTTATCAGAAAACCCAAAATTGTGCCGGGAGAAAATAATACGGTTGAGCTGACGATTCCGGAGAATGCATCATATAAGAAAAGTGATGTTTCAGAGATTAATGATCTGGTTAGTAAGTATCTTACGGCAAAAGCAGCCTGTGATCAGGCAACGTTACAGTCACTGGTGACGGATCCAACCGAGTTTGATGATATGTCAGTATTGGAAAACTCTGCAAAATACCTAAAAGGTTTTGAAGATACGACCTGTTATCTGGCAGATGGTTATGCAGAAGGAGAATATGTTGTGGTTGAATTGTCCTATATGGACATTGCGGACGTAGAATCAAAGCCGCTTGATATCGTGACCTTCTATATTATAACAGACCAGGACGGTTCGTATAAGATCGCTAATGGGGAGCTGTCAAATGCACAGCTTTCTTATCTGAACAGCTTTAAGGCATCAAAGGATATTCAGGATATCTATGTTCATGTAAAAGAGAATACAGAATATCTTCTGGATACAGATAAAACATTCCGGGCATTTTATGATTTGATCAGCAAACCGGCTACAACAGAGAATACTGCAGCTACACCGGAAGATGCACAATAGGAAGGATATTTTAGCTGATTCTGCAAATGTGTGAACCAGTTAGCAGTAGGTTTGTAAGCAGATATCAAGACATAAAAAAGTTCCATAAAAGAATTCTTCGGATATGACAGAATTCTGATACGGAACTTTTTTGTTTTATTATTTGCCTTATATAATATAGAAGTTACAGACGACCGTCCGCAGACATACTAGATAGCATTTTCTTCATTTACAGGAGATACAATACCGATGTCGATTCCACGAGTTTGAACAGGAGTGGAGAATACGATCTGTGTTTCTGTATTTCCGAATCGCTGTAGCTGGCCAATGAAAGAATCCAGTTCCATTGTGCTTGGAAAACAAACCTTCATCAACATAGAGTAGGCACCGGTCACACAATTACATTCCAGTACATTGGGGCAGGCATCGATAAAGGGATAAAAGGTTGGTTTCTGTTTTGGATCGAGTGCCATGTGTATAAATGCGGTAATGTGATACCCCAGAGCTTCCGGGTTGATGCCTGCATGGTATCCGGTGATCACACCTGCCTTTTCCAGCCGGTCGATTCTTGCAGATACCGCAGGAGAGGAGAGAAATACTTTATTTGCCAGATACTTTAAAGGGGTTCTGGCATTGTGCTGTAATAAATGTAATATTTTCTTATCGATATTATCCATATATTCACGTCCTTTATAAAATGTTATAACTTCAGCTTCTAAATTTAAATACAAAAAAAGGTGCGTTTCCGTAGAAACACACCTTTGCGTTTGCCTTATTATACGTCGGAAAAAGAGAAAAAACAAGCCCCGAAATTGAAAAGTTGTAATTGTTTACTTTTAATGATCAGAATGGTATGATTAAAAAGATATGGTTATAAAGAAAACAGATAAAAAGAGCGGCAAAACAGTCGCAGCAGAGAGACAGAACAGGAAGGGTCATGATATGGCAGAAGGCATTCGAATTAATAAATATCTGAGCGAAGCTGGCATTTGTTCCAGACGTGCGGCAGATGAATATATATTAAAAGGCAGGATCACAATAAATGGGAAGCCTGCGGAAATGGGACAGAAGATAGAGGCAAATGACAGGGTAATGGTCGATGGAAAGCCTGTAAGAAAGCGTGAAGAGACAGTTATTCTTGCATACAATAAACCACTGGGACTGACCTGCACGGCAAGTCATGATGATCCGGATAACATCTTTGATCATATTAAGTATCCGATCCGATTGCAGTATGTAGGAAGATTAGATAAGGATTCACAGGGATTACTGCTTTTGACAAACGATGGAGACCTGTCAAACAGTATCCAGAAGTCAGTCAATAATCATGAGAAGGAATATCGTGTCCGTGTGAATAAGCCGATCACGGACGAATTTTTAACACAGATGGCGGCAGGTGTTCCGATTCTTGATACGGTGACAAAAAAATGTCGTCTGTATAAGATCGATAATTATTCCTTTAAGATCATAATTACACAGGGGCTGAATCGCCAGATCCGCCGAATGTGCGAATATTTTGGATATAAGGTCGTAAATCTGAAACGGCTTCGAGTGATCAATATTCGTCTGGGGAATCTGAGACCGGGTGAGTACCGCCATTTGACAAAGGAAGAAGAAACAGAACTCAGACGTTTAGTGGAACGAAAAGAAGAAGTAAAAACAAAGCGGGAAGAAGCACAGCCGGATAATAAAAATGAACAGAATGTTGTTGGAAATAAGAGGTATGTCAGTTGGAAAAGAGAGACAGAAACAAAGAATTAGTTGAAAAACTGAATGAGGCATCAAAGAAATATTATCAGGAAGATACCGAGATCATGAGCAATCTGGAATATGATGCCTTGTATGATGAACTGGTAGAACTTGAAAAAGAGACAGGAATTGTAATGTCGAACAGTCCGACGGTTCATGTCGGATATGAGATTGTAAGTGAGCTTCCGAAAGAGGCTCATGAGCATCCAATGCTTTCTCTTGATAAGACCAAGAGTGTGGAAGCACTGGCAGCATGGCTTGGCACACATCAGGGTGTGATCTCATGGAAGTTAGATGGTCTTACCGTTGTCCTTACCTATGAGAATGGCACGCTTGTAAAAGCAGTAACCAGAGGAAATGGCTTAGAGGGCGAGGTTATAACGAACAACGCAAGAGTATTTGCAAATATTCCGAAAGAGATTCCATATAAGGGTAAGCTGACGATCCGTGGAGAGGCAGTTATCAAGTATTCAGATTTTGAGAAGATAAATGAGCAGATCACAGATGCAGATGCAAAATATAAAAACCCGAGAAACTTATGCAGCGGCTCTGTCAGACAGTTGAATAACCGCATTACAAAAGAGAGAAACGTACATTTCTTTGCCTTTAATCTGGTGGATGGAGAAGATGTGGACTTTAAGAATTCCTTTTCCTATGAATTAGACTGGCTGGAGCAGCAGGGCTTTGATGTCGTAGAGCATTATTTGATCGATGCTGATAAGCTGCCGGAGCGTGTAGCAAAGTTTGCAGAACAGATTGAGCAGAACGATTTTCCTTCGGATGGTCTGGTACTGGTGTTAGAAGATCTTGCATATGGAAAGAGTCTCGGTAGAACAGCGAAGTTCCCAAGAGACAGTATGGCATTCAAATGGGCGGATGAACAGGCAGTGACCCATCTGCAGTATGTGGAGTGGAGCCCTTCCAGAACGGGACTTATCAATCCGGTTGCGGTATTTGATCCGGTGTCCCTTGAAGGAACAACAGTCAGCCGTGCAAGTATCCATAATGTCAGTATCCTTCGGTCGTTGCAGCTTGGGATCGGAGATGAGATCTCGGTCTATAAGGCAAATATGATCATTCCGCAGATTGCCGAAAATCATACCAGAAGTGGAAATGTATCGATTCCGGAATCCTGTCCTGCCTGTGGTGGTCTGACAAAGATCGTGACGGAGGGAGAGGGTGTAGATCAGGTAGAGACCCTTTATTGTACCAATGAATTCTGCCCTGCAAAGAAGTTAAAATCATTTGCTCATTTTGTATCCAGAAATGCTATGAATATTGACGGTCTCTCAGAAGCCACGATAGACAAATTTATTGAACAGGGATATCTGGATCATCTGGATGATCTCTATCACCTGAATCGTCATGAAGAAGAGATCGTTGAGTTGGAAGGCTTTGGAGAGAAGTCTTATGCGAAGCTGATTCAGGCTGTTGATACATCCAGACACACAACGATGAACCGTTTTGTCTATGGCCTTGGAATTCCTGGGGTCGGAGATGCAACAGCGAAGCTGATCTGCAAACATTTTAAAAATAACCTGGATCAGATCATGCATGCGGATGTAGAAGCATATACAGAGATTGATGGAATCGGAACAGTGATCGCAGAGGAAATTGTAAGATATTTTAAAAATCCGTCGAATTGTGCTATTATAGATAGGTTGCTTCGTGAATTAGAGTTTGAAGCAGAGACTGAAACGGTACCACAGACGCTTGCAGGTATTACCTTTGTAATAACCGGAAGCCTGGTACAATTTGCAAACCGGGATGAGATGAAGCAGTATATCGAAGACCGGGGCGGAAAGGTAGCAGGTTCTGTATCTTCAAAGACCGGATATCTGGTCAATAACGATGTGACATCCACATCTTCGAAGAATAAAAAAGCACAGAGTCTGGGAATACCGATCATTTCAGAAGCGCAGTTTCTGGAACAGTTTTCCTGATAATATAGAAACAGAAAAATGGCAGTTGAAACAGAAAGGACTTGATAGAAAATGCCAATTAGAGTTGACGATGATTTACCGGTAAAGAAAATACTGGAGGATGAGAATATCTTTGTGATGGGTTCAGACAGAGCCATCCGTCAGGATATCCGTCCGCTTGATATATTGATATTGAACCTGATGCCTTTAAAGCAGGATGCAGAATTACAGCTTATGAGAAGTCTGTCAAATACGCCGCTTCAAGTGAATATTTCCCTGATCCGTACGATGACATATGAATCCAAGCATGCACCAAAAGGCCATCTGGAACGGTTCTACACCGATTTTTCCAGCATCAAAGATCGGAAATGGGATGGATTCATTATCACAGGAGCACCGATCGAGAAGATGGAATTTGAAGATGTAGAATACTGGGATGAATTAAAAGAAATCATGGACTGGTCGGAGAAAAATGTAACCTCCACGATCCATATCTGCTGGGGCGCACAGGCAGGTCTGTATTATCGGTATGGGGTGCAGAAGCATGAGCTGGATAAGAAATTATCAGGAATCTATATGCATCATACCTTCCACAGAAAGACACCGCTTGTTCGTGGGTTTGATGATATCTTTTATGTACCGCATTCCAGATATACAGGTGTAGACAAAGATGAGATCGTAAAAAATCCGCATCTGGAGATCGTAGCGGAGTCCGATGAGGCAGGTCCTTATCTGATCATTGGCGATGAAGGAAAGAATATATTCGTAACCGGACATCCGGAATATGATATTCTGACGCTTGATAAAGAATATAAGCGTGATCTTGCAAAGGGACTGAATCCGGATATTCCGGTAAATTATTATCCGGACAACGATTCAAGCAAGACACCAATCAAATCCTGGCGCTGCCATGCTAATACATTATATGCCAATTGGCTGAATTATTACGTATACCAGATAACCCCGTATTTATGGACAGAAAAGGCGGATAAAAAGAAAAATGAAACAGCAGAATAAACGATTAATACTTCTATGTATAGCAGCTTTGTTGATATTGTTTATGGGAGCCGGGAAAAATACCGGAAATGTGCAGGCTGCGGAATCAGTAAAGAAACAGGAATTATCACAGGACGAGAACACACATACATTTTCAAATGCCAGTGACGGTTCCTTCCAATATGATTATGCAGTAAAGTCAGATTACTATAAAGGTATGGGTGTAGATGAGAGCACCGGACTGAAATATGCACTTGTAAGCTATGATGAGAAGCTGTGGGCGGTTGTAGTAACTAAGAAAAGTGAGTTTAATGGTTCCTATGATACCAGCTCTTATACAGGCAAGATGTCATTGAAATTTAAGCCGGCAACGACAAAGACCGTGCTTCGGTTTTCAAAAAATAAAACCGGAAACACAGCTCTTGAAAAATGCTTTTACTATAGTGACGATTATTCCATTCTGACAACCGGTTTTTCAAAGGATATATATTACATTGACGGAACACCGGTAAAAGGAATCAAGAAGGTAGCAGGAACGTATTATTTCTTCCGGAAAGGAAAGCGGGTGGATGAAACCGGCTGGTATCCATATGGAAGATCACAGGTATATGTAAAGGATGGAAAGGCAATATTCCGCTTTTCAGGAGATGCCTGTTATTCATTTACAAATGGCAAGAAACAGCGTGTAACGGATCGTTACATCAGCGTTAAAGGCACAGTGTACTGGTTTGATGCAGCGGGTGCACTGGCACAGGGAATGAAACAGGCCGGCGGAGAATATTATTATCTGCGGGATGGTGTAAGCCGTCGGAACTATTATAAAAAGGTTGATCGTTATGGCTATTATTTTGGCGAAGATGGCAAAGCAGTAAGAGATACATGGGTAAATGTAAAAAATGCCATGATGTATTTTAATGCAAATGCACGTAATACAAAGACCTATTATCTGGATGGATATAAGGACAGCGAGCGGATCGGAATGTATAAGATCTACAGTAAAAACAAATGGAATTTTGTAACAGATGGCATTTATAAGATCGATGGCTCATTTGTATATTTTAAAAATGGAAGACATTATACATCAACCAGATGGTACAGCTCAAATGATACGACCATGTATTATATCCGAAAGGGAGAAGTGCTCTATAAACGAAAACAGTCCGGAAACGGATATGTGCTGTATCAGGCAAATGGAGTCAGATGGAAGAAAGTTTCCAGTATGTGGGCGCCATATAATAAAGGAAAAACCTTTTACTATGATAAAAATGGAACAAGTCTGTACCGGTATTTTAATGCCAGCTATTCAAAGAGCAAATACAGGAACACAGTATGGATCTATGATGCAGGAAGTTCCGGATGGCAGCAGGTAACAGATAAATTATTAAATATTCATTCGGATTATTATTATATACCGGAAGATGGCGTGATAAAGGCAGAAGAGGGCTGGCAGACCATTGACAAAAAAACTGCAGTCTATACGGATGCTTCCGGAAAAGTATCAAAATACATATATTATGACAAGACCGGAAAATATTCCATATACAGAGAAGGACAGAAGCTGGATCAGATCGTTCCGGGGATTGTTACTGTCCAGATCAATGGCAAGACGGTATATTACCTGATGAATGAACAGGGACAAAGTGTATCTGGAAGTCAGTCCGTGGATGGATATCTATATGACTTTGATAAATATGGACGTGCATATAGCAGACGACTGGAAGGTTCTGTTTACTGGGATACGGATGCATGGATGAAGCGCGTGATCCTGGCATATCTGGGTAAGACAAATATATATTGCAATGTATTTGTCGATCAGGCATTTGCACTTGCTGGTGGAGATGATCCATCGCAGAAACTTGCGGTTCAGTATACAAGTCCGGAAAAAGGCGGTATCCTGTTAGATCGGATGTATACCGGAACGGAATGGGGCGGTGCCGGAACTGTGACCGGAAAAGTTGTTCTGTCAGATGGGAAAAGCTGGATGAAACAGGATTCGATTCAGTTGAATTCAGATATTGTAGATTTCTCATATGATGCATTAACTCCGGGAGACGTGATCGTATATTATAAAAACGGAGAGACAGAGGCAAGCCATGTTTCCCTGTTTCTTGGTAAGTTTAAAAATGCGGCAGCGGTTAAGAAATATCTGATCCGGATGGGTGTTTCCAAACAGTTGGCGGAAGCCTGTGTCAAGGACTGGGGCGCTTATTATGATAATGATGGAACTTACTGGTGTATTCACGGTGGAATGGGAAGCAGTAGTCAGGTCTATATCAGTAACAGTACTTATTGTATTCCGGCATCCGGCAATACATATACATATGGAAGAAAGATCATAAATGTGATCGACTGATAATACAAAAGCATTAGAATGCGGATATTGCATGGTTGTATGTAACTTACAACAGCAAATTGTCCGTATCTAATGCTTTTTTAGATGTTTATTCCTCAGAAGATAATTCTTCCCACTGTTCATACATCGTGTTCAATTCTTCTTCTACAGAATTTCGTTCTTTTGTCAGATCATTTAACAGTGCAACATTTGTTGCATTTTCAGGAACCAGAAATTCTTCATCAATTTCAGCCAGACGGTTTTCAAGCTGTTCGATCTTGTCTTCCAGCTTTTTCAGATCATTTGCTTTTTTCCGAAGTCTTGCCTGTTCGGCTTTGTTTTCCTTCCAAGAGAGCTTTGCCTGGGATTCTGTCTGTTTTTCCTGAGAGACAGTATCAGATACTGGTGCAAATGCCTGCTTTCCGGTGGAAGCCGGCTGGGCTCTGTGGCTTTCGTAGTAATCATAGTTTCCAATATAATTGGTTAACTGCTTATCCTTTAATTCGATGATCCTTGTTGCTGTCTGATTGATAAAATATCGATCATGGGATACATAAAGGACTGTTCCGGTATAGTTCCGTATCGCTTCTTCAAGGATCTCCTTGGATGTGATATCCAGATGGTTGGTCGGCTCATCGAGAATCAGGAAGTTTGCAGATGAGAGCATCATTTTGGCAAGGGATACACGCCCTTTTTCGCCACCGCTCAAGTCTGCGATCCGTTTGAACACATCCTCTCCGGTAAATAGAAAGGCGGCAAGAACGTTTCGGATCCTGGTATTGGTCAGGTCAGGATAGGCGTTGCTGATCTCGTCAAATACCGTATTGTTCATATTCAGGACCTGATGCTCCTGATCGTAGTAACCGATTTGTACACGGCTTCCAAGTGTAAAAG
>ENA-OPWC01001402-OPWC01001402.1-human-gut-metagenome-genome-assembly--contig:-NODE-1402-length-16313-cov-1.926006_pt1 | contig 16313 bp, 13 predicted proteins | sample MGYA00241504_ERZ502000 | MGnify/ENA primary metagenome ERZ502000 (study PRJEB25962, sample SAMEA2042005) | human gut metagenome | biome: human gut; feature: human-associated habitat; material: faeces...
TGCAGTGAGGACGATAGCTCCGTATATAAAGAATAAATTAGTTGATCCTGCTGTATTGTCTGTAGACGAAGGCGGAAACTTTGTTATACCATTATTATCAGGTCATATCGGCGGTGCTAATGGATTTGCAAAAGCCTTAGCGAAAGTAATAAAAGCTACTCCCGTAGTTACTACAGCTACAGATGTGAATAAGCTTTTTGCTGTAGATGAGTGGGCGGCACGCAATAATATGATTATTAACAGTATGAAAGCAGCGAAAGATTTTGCCGCTGCGTTAGTAGATGGACAGGAAGTTGGACTGTTTACCGATTATCCAATTATCAGTGCCTTACCACGCCAGATTGTTCTTAAAGACAAAGGGGTTACAGGTTTGGCTATTACGAAAAATAGAAATGTGAAGCCTTTTGATGTAACTGTTCAGCTTTGGCCTAGAAATATTTATTTGGGAATCGGCTGTCGTCGCGGAACAACGTTAGAAAGTATAGAAACTTTAGTTTTACCCAAACTGAAAGAACTTGGTATAGACTTACGTACTATCGTTGGTGTGGCATCTGTTGATTTAAAAAAAGATGAGGCTGGCCTGTTGGATTTCGTAGCTAAATATGATTGGGAAATTAGTTTTTTTACTGCTGAAGAATTACAAAATGCAACAGGTGAATTCAGTAGTTCTGATTTTGTTAAATCAGTTGTAGGTGTAAGTAATGTTTGCGAGCGTTCAGCAGTATTGGCGGCCAATAACGGCAGTATAATTTCATCAAAATGCAGTTTTAATGGAGTGACCTTAGCTATTGCTGAAGCCGATATTGTACTTGACTTTGAAAAATTATCTTGAATGTATGTTTGAAGGAGAATTAATATGACGCAAAAAGTTTATGTTGTCGGTCTTGGACCAGGTGGTATCGAACAAATGACCCAAAGAGCTAAAGCTGCTTTGGAAATCTGTGATGTTATTGCAGGTTATCATGTATATATTGATCTTATTAAAAATGATTTTACAGGCAAGGAATTTTTGACTACTGGTATGCGTAAAGAGGTAGATCGTTGCAAGCTTGCTATAGAAGAAGCATTAAAAGGTAAAACCGTAGCGATGATTTCCAGTGGTGATGCCGGGGTTTATGGTATGGCAGGGATTATGTATCAAGTAGCAGCAGAACATCCAGAATTGGAAATTGAAGTTGTTCCTGGTATTACAGCTGCCTGTTCAGGCGCTGCCGTTTTAGGAGCTCCTCTCATCAGTGATTTTTGCCTGATTTCTTTAAGCGATCTGCTTACTCCATGGGAAAAAATTGAAAAGCGCTTAGACTGTGCTTCACAGGCAGATTTCTGTATTTGTTTATACAACCCATCCAGTTTTAAACGTCATGATTATCTACAGAAAGCTTGTGATATCATGCTGAAAAATCAACGCCCTGATGTTCCGGCAGGCATTGTACGCAACATTGGGCGTGATGGTGAAAATTATGAAATTACTACTTTACAGGAATTACGTGACAAAGAAGTAGATATGTTTTCTACTGTTATCATCGGTAATTCGCAAACAGAAGTTATTAATGGTAAATTGGTAACTCCTAGAGGTTATAAACTGTAATGAAACCGGTAGTTTGGCTGATTGGCGGAACCAGTGAAAGTCGTAATCTGATTAAGTTTATGGCTGAACTTGATATAATTCTTTATGTTTCTGTGGCAACTGATTATGGTGCAAGTCTGATTGAAGCACAAACTAATCTTCATGTAATGGTGGAACGTATGGATTTGGCTGCAATGCGGAATTTTATTACAGTAAATAAACCGGATTGTGTGATTGATGCAACTCATCCATATGCTACGATAGTTACGTCAACAGTACAAAAGGCCTGTAAAGAAACTGGCTGTGAATATTTGAGATTGGTAAGACCTGCTGCTGAAGAACATAAAAACTGTATTATAGTTCAAGATTTTAATGAAGCTGTTGAGTTATTGAGCCATACGGAAGGTAATATCTTTCTGACTACAGGCAGTAAAACATTACAGGAGTTTACTTCTGTTCCTGATTATAAAGAGCGTATTGCGCTAAGAGTTTTGCCTATGCTGGATTCTTTAAGTAAAGCGTTAGAGCTTGGTTATAAGCCAGCTAATATTATTTGTATGCAGGGGCCTTTTTCTGAATTGCTTAATATAGAGATGATGAAAAGGTATAACAGCAGATATTTAGTTACAAAGGATTCCGGCAGCGTTGGCGGCTTTGAAGAGAAGGCGCAGGCGGCTGCAAAAGCAGGTGCTAAATTAATAGTCATTGCCCGCGGTGGCGAAGAGCTGGGAACTGGTTATAGTGAGATAGTAAAGTTGCTGAAAGACCGATACGGTAGTGGTAAGTAAAAATATAAAGGAGATTTAATATGTTACGTGTAAATATCGTCGGCATTGGGCCAGGTAACCCAGAGCTTTTGACAAATCAGGCTCGCCAGGCTATTGAAGAAAGTAATATTTTGATAGGCGATAAAAGGATGCTTGCTGCTTTTGGAGCAGGGAAACATCTTTTTGACACCATAAAACCATCAGAAATTACTGAAATATGTCAAAAAGCTGATGCTGAAAAAGATGTTGTAGCAGTGTTAGTCTCTGGTGATGTAGGCTTTTTCAGTTTAGCCAAGACGATTGCTGGTAAACTTGCTGATTGTGAATGTCACAGATATTGTGGCATCAGCAGCTTGGTCTATTTTTCTCAACAATTAAATATAGCTTGGGATGACGCTAAAATTGTCAGTATGCATGGCAGAAATCAAAATCTAATTGCTGCAGTAGCGCAAAACAGTAAAGTATTTTCACTTACAGGAGGCGAACATTCTCCTAATCAGCTATGCCGGAAACTTTGTGATCATGGTATGGCAGATGTAAAGGTATATGTTGGTGAAAACCTTTCTTATCCAGAAGAAAAAATCACTTATGGTACGGCGTCAGAAATCAGTAAATTGGAGTTTCCTTCTTTGTCTGTTATGATGATTTTGAATGAACATGCTAATAACTTTAAATATACTGTCCATGGTTTAAATGATGATCTTTTTATTCGAAGTAAAGTTCCAATGACGAAACAAGAGGTGAGGTCTGTTTCAATTTCCAAATTAATGCCAAAAGTAACGGATAATATTTACGATATTGGTGCGGGAACAGGTTCTTGTTCGATAGAATTGGCATTGCAGGCGCAAGTTGGACGTGTATGGGCATTTGAACGCAACCCTTTGGCATTGGAATTACTTGAGAAAAACAAAGCGTTATTTGCTGTGAATAATTTGGATATTGTTGCCGGAGAAGCTTCGGAACAAATTGTTGATATGCCGGCTCCTGACTGCGTATTTATTGGCGGCAGCGGTGGTAATTTATGCAAAATGCTTGATATTATTTATACAAAAAATTCTGACTGCCGAGTTGTTATCAATGCAATTACACTAGAAACACTAATAGAAGTTGTTGAATATTATAAAACCCGTTCTGAGTATGATTTAGAGATTGTTAATGTTTTTGCTGCCCGTGGTAAAAAGCTGGGGGCATATAATTTGATGATGGCCCAAAACCCTGTTTATATAATGACTGCGTTGAAAAAGGGTGAGTAAAATGTCTGAAATGTTTTTGCCTCGTTTCATGATTGCTGCCCCTAATAGTGGCAGTGGAAAAACTACTGTAGTATGTGCCTTGCTGAAAGCTTTGCTTGATCAGGAGTACAAAGTAGCCGCTTTTAAATCTGGTCCCGACTATATAGATCCAATGTTTCATTCGCGCGTAATTGGTGCTAAGTCACGTAATTTGGATTTATTTATGTTAGGCAGGGAAACAACAAAGTATTTGCTGGCAAAAAATGCTGGTGATTGTGATATAGCCGTACTTGAAGGCGCTATGGGATTTTATGATGGTATGGGTAAAACAGAGCAGTGCAGTGCTTATGATTTAGCGCGTGTAACTAAAACGCCGGTTATTTTAGTTATCAATGGAAAAGGTGCAGCTTTATCTTTGGCAGCTTTAATAAAAGGTTTTAAAGAATTCAGACCTGACGCGAATGTACGAGGCGCAATACTTAATAATGTCACTGCTATGAGCTATAAGTTTTATAAAGAAGTAATTGAGTTGGAAACAGGTGTTAAATTAGTCGGTTATTTGCCTCATATGGATGATTGCAATTTTGAAAGCAGACATTTGGGATTGGTAACCGCAGAAGAAATTGGTGATTTGCAGGAAATTATCAGCAGATTAGCAGAACAGGCAGCTAAGACTATTGATTTTGATGAATTGCTGGGTATTGCAAACAGTGCTGAGGATCTCGTTTATGAAGAACAGCCTGTTGCAAGTGTAGCTAAAGTAAAAATAGCAATAGCACAGGATAAAGCTTTTTGTTTTTATTATCAGGATGCTCTAGATTTATTGCAGGAGTTTGGTGCCGAACTAATAACGTTTAGCCCTCTTGTTGATAAAGAATTGCCAGAATGTGATGGAATAATTTTAGGAGGAGGTTATCCTGAGCTTTATGCAAAAGAGCTGGCAGAGAATCTATCAATGCGTACAAGCATTAAAACTGCTCTAAAAATAGGTAAGCCTTGTTTTGCTGAATGTGGTGGATTCATGTATCTTTTGGAGCGTTTTCAAACAGCTTCAGGAGAGATTTATGAGTGGACAGGTGCAATAAGCGGAGAAACTTTTATGACGGCAAAGCTTAACCGCTTTGGATATATAACATTGACTGCTGAAAGTGATAATGTTTTTTGCAAAATCGGTGAGAAAATAAATGGACATGAGTTTCATTATTCCGACAGTAATAATAATGGGCATGATTTTTTAGCGTTGAAAGCTTCAGGAATTTCTGAATGGAGTTGTAGTCATGCTAATAAAGTTCTGTATGCTGGCTATCCACACATTCATTTATGGGGAAATATAAATTTTGCACGAAATTTTATTCGTGCCTGTGATGAATTTGCAAAAAAACGGGATTGATCTACTGATGGTTTTGGCTGTTAGTATTTATTTAAGGGGAATTGGATTATGATGCTTTTATTTGCCATTATAGCGGGCTTTATTTTAGACCTGCTGATTGGCGACCCGCGTTGGCTGCCTCACCCGATTTGTTTAATTGGAAATTTGATAAGCTTTTTAGAAAAGCTGTTGCGTAGTGTTTTTGGAAAAAGCGCGCGTGGCTTATTGGCAGGCGGCGCTGTATTAGTAATATTAGTGCTTACTTTTTCGTTCTGTATTCCATTTATAGTATTGACTTTGGCAGAAAAAATCGATCCGTGGTTTGCTTTTGCTGTAGAGACTTTTATGTGTTATCAAATTTTTGCAACGCGTTGTTTACGTGAAGAAAGTATGAAAGTTTATACTGCGTTAAAAAATAATGATTTAACAGATGCTAGAATGAAACTTTCGTGGATAGTTGGACGGGATACTAAAGAACTTACAAAATCAGAAGTGACTAAAGGGGCCGTTGAAACTATTGCTGAAAATACTGCAGATGGAATTATTGCTCCAATGCTGTATATGTTTATCGGCGGAGCTCCGCTTGCGTTTCTTTATAAAGGAATAAATACCATGGATTCCATGGTTGGCTATAAAAATGACAAATATTTATATTTTGGGCGTTGTGCGGCAAAATTAGATGATTTTGCTAATTATATTCCAGCGCGTGTTGCTGGAATATGTATGATAGTTGCGGCGTATCTTTTAAATTTGGATGCAAAAAAAGCCTGGAAAATTTTTAAACGTGACCGTTACAACCATTTAAGTCCTAATTCTGCAATGACGGAATCAGTAACTGCTGGCGCTCTTCATATCCAGTTAGGCGGCGGACATTTTTATTTTGGAAAATGGGTACCTAAAGATACTATTGGTGATGATATCAGACAGGTGGAACCAGAAGATATCGTCCAGACTAATAATTTGATGTATATGACAGCTGTTTTAAGTATTTTAGTTTTTGCATTAATTTATTTACTGGAGCTTTTTATTAAAAGCTAAAGGGTGGAAAATATGTATAAATCTGTACATGGTGGAGATATTTACAGTGAGCAAAATAACAACATAGGGAAAAATATTGTTGATTATTCAGCAAACGTTAATCCATTAGGCTTACCTGCGTCTGTAAAAGAGGCTATTAAGAATTCAATCAAAAACTGCGTTAATTATCCAGATCCTTTATGCAGGAAACTAATAGAGAAATTAGCTAAATATTTGAATATAAAAAAAGAATATCTTTTCATAAGCAATGGTGCTGCTGATGTTTTATTTAAAATTGCCTTAACAGTCAAACCTGGTCGTGCTGTATTATTGGCTCCAACTTTTGCTGATTATGAAAAAGCTTTGCGGACAGTTGATTGTAAATTTACTTATTACGAATTGCAGGAAGAAAAAAACTTTACTGCAGGATATGATTTGCTGAAAAAAATCAATAGCAGAGTAGACTTGGTCGTAATATGCAATCCTAATAATCCGACTGGGAAATTAATAGATGAAGATTTATTGCTGGAGGTATTGGAAAAATGCTGCCGTACAGGTACAAAGCTGCTATTAGATGAATGTTTTATGGATTTTGTGGATGGCGACAAAGCATATTCGCTATGTTCAAAATTAGACAAATATCACAATCTTATTATATTGAAAGCATTTACAAAAACATATGCGATGCCAGGCTTACGTTTAGGCTATTGTATGACATCTGATTTGTCTTTGATAAAAGGACTGCATGAAAATGGTCAGGACTGGAATGTTTCTATTCCGGCACAAGCAGCTGGTATTGCGGCTTTAGATGAAGAAAATTACTTGCTGGCCAGCAAAGAGCTGATTCGTGTTGAACGGCAGTATCTTACTGCACAATTGGAAGGATTGGGAGCAAAAACATTTGGTTCTGAGGCCAATTATATATTTTTTAAATTGGAGAAACCTGAAAATTTGGCAGAACTTTTACGTAAGCATGGCTTTTTGATTAGAGAGTGTAATAATTACCATAATTTGGGGCCAACGTATTATCGAATTGCGGTAAAAACACGATATACAAATCGAGCTTTAATTAAAGCGATAAAGGAAGTTAGACGTAATGCGCTCATTATTGGTGATTATTGATGGCTTAGGTGATGATCATATTCCTGCTTTGAATGGATTGACACCTTTCCAATATGCTGAACATAAAAATATCGATACTCTTATTAAGCTGGGAACATACAGTGAAGTAAGCGTTTGTGAGAATGATTTCATTCCTGAAAGTTTGAGTTGTATTTTGCGCTTGCTTGGTGTACAGCAGCGGGATTTCCCAACAAATAGAGCGTATTTGGAATTGTTGGCGCATGGTCGGGATATTTCGGAATATGAGATGGTATTACGCTGTAACCTGGTTTCAATAGACAAAGATAATACGCTGATATCTTTTAATGGTCAGGGACTTTCGGCAGAAAATATGGCAGAAGCAGCTAAAGCATGCGATGAGTTTTGGCAGGGCATAGAATTTATGCATTTGTCTATGTATCGTAATCTGTTGATTTTAGATAAAGACAGAAGGATTTTGGATAACTGTGTTATTTCTCCGCCTCACGAGAGTATGGGTAAGAATGTTGACCTGCTTTTAGGAGAATTAAAACAGCAGTCTTTGCTGTTAAAGCATTTTATTGAATGCACAGCCAAAAGACTGGAACGTTTTAATCATGATGAAATTCGTTATATGCTTTATCCCTGGGGGCCTTCAGAACGTAAAACGTTGCCTGGATTTCAAGCTTTGCATGGGCTAAAAGGTGCAGCAATTTGCGAAGCAGAAATTGTCAGAGGCATTGCAAAAGGATTGCACTTAACGGCTCCTAAAATCGCTGGAGCGACAGCGGATGTAGATACTGATATTGCTGCCAAGGCAACAGCGACCTTAAATATGTTGAAAGAACATGATTTTGTCGTAACGCATTTTAACGGTGCAGATGAAGCGGCACACAGATATGATTATCAGGGCAAAGCTGAGTTTATAAGCGCTATTGATGAAGAGTTTTTAGATAAAATTATAAATAATATACAGGAACCTTTACGCATTGTTATTTGTGGTGATCATGTAACAAGTTCTGTTAATGGCAAACATAATAAAAATGCAGTTCCTGTAGTTGCTGCACAAATCAATACTGCTGCTATACCAGTAAAAATAAATAATTATCAGGATATCCTGACATTTTTAATGAGAGCGAGTGATATGCGTGGCTAAAGCTATAATGGTACAAGGAACAATGTCTAATGCCGGTAAAAGTTTGGTGACAGCTGGTTTATGCCGTGTTTTTAATCAAGATGGTTATAAAGTAGCACCTTTTAAATCTCAAAATATGGCATTGAACTCATTTATTACTCGCAATGGTGCAGAAATGGGAAGAGCGCAGGTTGTGCAGGCAGAAGCGGCTAACATTGAACCAAGTGCCTTGATGAACCCTATTTTGCTGAAACCAACAAGTGATTCAGGTTCACAGGTTATTGTTAATGGTGAAGCTATTGGAACAATGACAGCGGCAGAATACTTCAAATTTAAAACAAATTTGATTCCTGACATTCTGAAAGCATATGGTCAATTATCCGAAAGTAATGACGTGATTGTTATCGAAGGTGCTGGGAGTCCAGCCGAAATCAATTTAAAATCACAGGATATCGTTAATATGGGTATGGCAAAGATGGCAAAAGCACCGGTGCTTTTAGTTGCCGATATAGACAGAGGCGGTGTTTTTGCTTCTATTTACGGAACTTTAATGTTGCTTGAGGAAGATGAAAGAGCGATGGTTAAAGGTATCATTGTCAATAAATTCCGCGGTGATGTGGATATCCTGCGCCCAGGTTTGAAAATGATAGAAGAGAAAACAGGGGTGCCTGTTGTTGGTGTATTACCAATGCTGCATGTTGATATTGAAGATGAGGATAGTTTATCAGAACGGTTAACTACACATACAGAAGTCCAGGCAGTAGATATTGCTGTTATCCGTATTCCAAGAATGTCTAATTATACTGATTTCAATGTTTTTGAACTTATACCAGGTGTATCGCTGCGTTATGTGCAATCGGTTTCAGAGTTGAAAAATCCGGATATGATTGTTATTCCGGGAACAAAAAATACTATTGGTGATTTAAAATGGATGCGTCAAAACGGATTGGAAGCTGAGATAATGAAACGCTCTCATGCTGGTACAGTAATTTTTGGTATTTGCGGCGGTTATCAAATGTTGGGGAAGAATCTTTCGGATCCATATGGAGTAGAAGAAGGCGGAGATACTGCAGGATTAGGACTTTTGGATGTTGAAACTATTTTTGCTGAGAAAAAACGCACTATTCAGGTAGATGGATATTTTGGAGAAGTAAAAGGTATCTTCAGCGCGTTAACCGGCCGCCCTTTTTATGGTTATGAGATACATTCCGGTATAACCAATTTTGATGATGGTAAATCGTTGACATTGATGAAACCTATTCACGAAGCAGGTGAAATAAGTCCAGAAGGATCTCAGAATGTTAGTGATACTATGAACATATATGGTACATACGTTCATGGAGTATTTGATGGTGAAGATATTGCTAAATCTGTGGTAGAAGCTTTGCTTGCTAAAAAGGGTATGAAGCCAGACGATATTAAAACTATTAATTTTAATGATTATAAAAAGCAGCAGTATGATATTTTGGCCAATAGTATACGTGAAAATATTGATATGAAAAAAATTTATGAGATTTTGGAAGCCGGTGTATAAGATGGAGCATGGATTAATTCATATCTATTGCGGGAATGGAAAAGGTAAAACTACTGCTTGTCTAGGGTTAAGTATACGGTGTGCTGGGCATGGCAATAAAGTATTATTCGTACAATTTTTAAAAAGCCGTCTTACCGGAGAATTGAAGTCTTTAGAACTGTTGCCGAATATTGAAGTATTGAGAGGGAAAGAAACTAAAAAATTTACTTTTCAGATGACAGAGGCTGAAAAACAGGAAGTGCTACTGGAACATAGGCTGTTATTCGATAAGATCAAGATGAAATTAGAACAGGAAGATGTGTGCTTATTAGTTTTGGATGAAGTGATAGGAGCCTGTAATACAGGTGTTTTTGATGAAGAACAATTAATTGATTTTTTGAAAAATAAGCCGCAGAGTTTGGAAGTTGTTTTATCTGGACGTAATCCTTCTGCAGCACTGCTGGATTTAGCAGATTATGTATCAGAAATTTGTAAGCGTAAGCATCCTTTTGATAATGGTATACCAGCAAGAGTAGGAATTGAAAAATAAGTTGAAGAAAGGTGGTAGTAAATATGGAATTACAAAATGTGTTACCGGCTGATATTGAAAAACGCAGTATGGAGATTATCGCTGAAGAATTGGGGGAGATCAAGCTCGATCCAGAGAAAGTTAGTATTGTAAAAAGGGTTATTCATACCTCTGCTGACTTTGATTATGCACGTACGCTGCATTTTTCGAATGGTGTAGTAGAGAAAGCTTTAGAAGCATTAAAAAAGGGCGCTACTATAGTTACTGATACTAATATGGCTTGCGTGGGTATAAATAAACCTGGTTTAAATAAGCTTGGCGGCAAAGCGGTTTGCTTTATGGCAGATGCTGATGTGGCAGAAAGAGCGAAAGAAGCTGGCTCTACACGTGCTGCTGCTTGTATGGAAAAAGCTTGTGAAGTAGAGGGGCCTGTAATTATTGCTGTTGGTAACGCTCCTACGGCTTTAGTACGCTTAGATGAACTTGTAAAAGAAGGCAGGATTAAGCCTGAGCTTGTTATTGGTGTTCCCGTTGGGTTTGTCAATGTCGTGGAATCTAAAGAAGTCATTATGAAAACGGGTATTCCTTATATAGTTGCTCGTGGCCGTAAGGGTGGCAGTAATGTAGCTGCAGCTATTTGTAACGCTCTTATTTACAAGCTGACGCGTTAAATAAAAACGTTGACAATAACATCGTAGAGTAATATAATGTTCTTCGTTGAAAGACTTATTCCCCGATAGCTCAATCGGTAGAGCACTCGGCTGTTAACCGAGTTGTTGTAGGTTCGAGTCCTACTCGGGGAGCCAGTACTTATAGCCTGCTCATAGAGCAGGCTTTTTTTATATCAATAATTCTAATATCAATAAAGCTGCATTAAAGAATGCATAATATTTGGCTGGAGTTATTTTGATTTTTTATGGTATAATAAAGCTATAATATAGCAAAGGAGAATGATTCATGGCATTTGAGTTAATGAATACTCAAGAAATTCATGAGTTTGGATTGCAGGTATTGTTGCAGCATCTTACTGAAAAAGGTTTTGAAATAGAATTCGCTCAACCTAATAAAAGTGAGATTCCACATGTAGTTGCTAAGCAAGGTGAGCAGTTGATTTTTATTTTGGTGGCTACTGATGTTTATCCCAATAAAGGTACTATTGCCGATTCTGATAAGCAGGCATTATTGGAACATGCTCAAACTTTTGCAGCACAGTCTGCTTGTGCTTATTTGGGAATCGCCAATGCTGACGGTGTTGTTAATAAAGATAAAGAATTATGTGCCAAAGCTTTTAAAAATGCACAATTTTATACTGACTTCAGCGGATTGGAATTCATTCATTTCGAAGATTGAGGTGCTAGAAGATGGACTTACTGAAAGTTGATTATGATAAATGTATAAAATGTGGTATTTGTGTAGAGGCGTGTCCATCATGTATTTTATCAATGGGAGAGCTTGGACCTGAATGCAATTTTGATAGAGGTTGTATGAGCTGCGGCCATTGTGTTGCTATTTGCCCAACGGCTGCTATGGATAATAAATATGTGCCGCTAGAAGAACAATTACCACTGCCGATGCCTGTTTTAGATGCTGAAACTGCATATAATTTTTTGCGGATGCGTCGATCAGTTCGTATGTTTAAACCGCAGCCACCAACTGAGTCTGATGTACGTAAACTGCTTGAAGTATGTCGCTATGCGCCAACAGCAGGTAATTCACAGGGAATGTATTATATAGTGATTAGTGATAAGGAAAAAATCAGAGCTATTGCTGAGGCTACAGCACAGTGGATGGAACAGGAAATTGCAGAAGGAAGTTCTAACAGCAGATATTTTACTACTGTATTGAGAGCTTATCGCGAGCGTGGTCAGGATATTATTGCCCGCAACGCACCGATGTTGATTTTTGCATTGGCCCGTAGATTAAATACAACTGGTGTTAGCAATGCAGAACAGTCTTGGGCTTATGCGGAGCTTTATGCACCAACTATCGGCCTGGGAACGACCATTGCCGGATTTATTCAAACCTGTGGTATAGCCGGATATAAACCATTGCTTGACTTGGTAGAAGTACCGGCTAAGCAAAAAATAGTAGGTGCTTTAATGGTTGGTTATCCGAAATATAAATTCCAAAGACTGATTGAACGACAGCATTTAAAAGTAGAATTTAAATAAAATACGAATAATGTAAAAAGAGCAGTAACCTTTAAGGTGAAGTAGTATAAAGATGGTAGACACAAAAAGTGTCTACCATCTTTTGTTATGTTAAGATAAAAAAATAAACACATATTTATTTATGAAAGAGTTTAAAAGGATTGATAAATAAAAAGCCATATTATTGGCGTTCAAATATGGATTTTTTATAATAAAAGTGTTACAATAATAAAAACGTGATTGTAAAATAAAATTATAAAATTTATTACAATGAAAGTGCGTTGCGATCTGTTTCGTATTATTCATTTTATATAGTTGCAGGAGCGTGGAAAAGTTGCATAGTTTTAGTAAATATAAAATATCGGCAGCAGATAGATATACATCTTTCTTACTGCCGATACTTTTGATTATAGTAGATTATATTGCAATTGTTAGCGCTGAACAAGTTGCTTTTGCTATACATAATTTCTTAATACCTAATGGTGGGGTACTACATATTTCTTGGTTTAATTTTTGGGTTGTATTCCCATTGTTGTATTTAATTTTTATAAATGTTGAACAACTTTACAGTCGTAGAATGCAGTTTTGGAAGTTGATAGAGAAATTATTTCAAGCATCAATTTATGGGACTGTAGCAGTAATTATTGTTTTGTATATAGGTCAAATTACAAATTCTGCCTCAAGATTATTCATTGTTTTATTTTGGGGTTTAACTTTTTTTTTATTGACTGTTTTTCGTTATCTAATAAAAAAAAATTTAGAATATTTTAATTTTCTACAAATTCCAGTTTTGATTATTGGTGCTGGGAAAACAGCAGAATTACTTGTAAATGGTATTATTGGTGATGCTGGTATGGGCTATAGAATAATTGGACTACTGGAAGATAATAATGTTGAAGAAAGTATTTTAAAGAAATTCCCGGTTTTAGGCGGTTTTGCTGATGTTGAAAGTGTCATAAGACAGACTGGAGTTCAGAATATTTTAATAGCTGCACCTGGATTAGAACAAGAAAAATTGACACAACTGATTTATGAAGTGCAGCCACTTGTGAAAAATATGGGAATTATTCCTAACCTTGTTGGCATACCAATGGGTGGAATTGAAGTAGAAAGTTTGTTTAATGAAAAATTGATGTTATTACGGTTAAAAAACAATCTCGCAAGGCCGTTGAATAGGTATATAAAAACAATGTTTGACTTTGTAGTGACTTTGATAGGGATTATTTTAATATCACCACTTTTATTGTTTATTGCACTATGGATATACAAAGACTCGCCAGGACCAGTAATCTTCAAGCATATGCGTATAGGTAAAAATGGGAAGCTCTTTCCTTGCTATAAGTTTCGGAGTATGTGTGTAGATGCTAAAGCAAAGTTGGAAGAATTATTACAAAATGATCCTGAAGTAAAAGCAGAATGGGAACATGGTTTTAAGCTGAAGAATGATCCGCGAGTAACAAAATCAGGAGCTTTTCTGCGTAAAACCAGTTTGGATGAGTTGCCGCAAATATTTAACGTTCTTAAAGGTGAAATGAGTCTTGTAGGACCAAGACCAATAATTCAAGAAGAACTGGAACGCTATGGTGAATATGTTGGTGACTATCTAATGGTAAAACCAGGTATAACTGGAATGTGGCAGGTAAGCGGACGTAGTGATATATATTACTCTGAACGTGTTTTGCTCGATAGTTGGTATGTACGTAACTGGAGTATATGGATAGACTTAGTTTTGTTATTCAGAACTTTTAAAGTTGTTTTATTTAGAAAAGGTGCGTATTAATAGTGGCTAAAACTATAAGAATACTACAGATAATGGGAAAAGTTGGTAGCGGCGGTGTAGAATCTGTGATTATGAATTACTATCGTCATATTAATAAAGAAAAAGTTCAATTTGATTTTATAATACATAAAGATGCAGAAAAGGCGTATGTAAATGAAATACACAGTTTAGGAGGAGTAGTATATGAGGTTACGCCATATTCGGAAAATATCATTAAATTTACATATGAAATTTACAAGATAGTAAAGATTGGAAATTATAATATAGTTCATTCCAATTTAAACTCTTTAAGTTTTTTTCCATTACTTGCAGCATATTTTGCAGGTGCAAAAATTCGAATATTACATAATCATACTATGGCTAATAAATCTGAAGGGATTAGATCTTTGGTAAAAAGCACTTTGCGACCATTGGCAAAAATTTTTGCTAACCAATATTGGGCTTGTGGTAAGGATGCCGCTGAATGGATCTATGGTAAAAAATCTATTAGCAGAAATGAAGTAACAATTGTAAATAATGCTATAGATTTAAATAAATTTGCTTTTAATCTGAATTTGCGAAATAAATTGCGTAGTGAATTGAAAGTAGAAGATTGTCTCGTGATAGGGCATGTTGGTAGATTTGTAGAAACTAAAAATCACCGCTTCTTAATTGAGATATTCAACAAATTAGTTAATATAAAAGATGATTCAAGGTTGTTATTAGTTGGCGATGGGCCGTTAGCAAAATCTATTATGAATAAGGCAAATGATTTAGGTTTAATAGATAAAATTCTTTTCTTAGGTGAGAGAAGGGATGTTGCAGATTTATATAATGCTATGGACATATTTGTTTTACCATCTCTATATGAAGGCCTACCTGTTGTTGGTGTTGAAGTACAAGCTAATAGTTTACCTAGTCTGATTTCAGATACTGTTACAAAAGAGATAAAGTACTCTAATATTGTATTTTTTGCTGATATTACATCTGGCATTGAAAAGTGGGTTGAAAAAATCAATGATATTGCTAGTATCAAAGTTAGAACATGTAATTATCAATCTAATATTAATAAATTTGATATCAGCAAACAGTGTCAAATTTTGGAGCAAGTATATATAAATTTAAAGAATAAATAGGAAGGGTGTTTTTTTTGAAAGGAATAATTTTGGCAGGCGCAAGTGGCACAAGGCTATATCCGCTTACACTGGTAACTAGTAAGCAATTACTGCCAGTATATAATAAACCGATGATATTTTATCCTTTATCTATACTCATGTTAGCAGGAATTAAAGAAATATTAATCATTTCTACACCGCAAGATATACCCAATTTTGAAAAATTATTGGGAGATGGCAGTCGGTACGGATTGAATTTAAGCTATAAAATACAACCAACGCCGGATGGTTTAGCACAAGCCTTTATTATTGGAGAAGAATTTATTGGCAATGATAATTGCGCCATGATTTTAGGCGATAATATTTTTTATGGTGCTGGGATGACAAAATACTTGCAATATGCCGCCCAAAATTCCAAAGGTGCAACTGTATTTGGGTACTATGTAGATGATCCGAAACGTTTTGGAATTGTTGAATTTGATTCCGATGGTAAAGCGGTATCTTTAGAAGAGAAACCAACAAATCCTAAAAGTAATTATGCTGTGACAGGGCTATACTTTTATGATAGTAATGTTTGTCGATATGCTAAAACTTTAAAACCATCTGCGCGCGGAGAACTGGAAATTACTGATTTAAATAAAATTTATTTAGAAAAGAATGAATTGAATGTTGTTACTTTAGGACGTGGTTACGCATGGCTTGATACCGGTACAGTTGATAGTTTGAATGACGCAGCAGATTTTGTAAAAGCAGTGGAAACAAGAACTGGAATACCTATTGCAGTTCTGGAAGAAATAGCTTTCAGAAATGGTTGGATCAGTCAAGAAGAATTGCTGAAAAGTGCGGAAACTTATGGGAAAACTTCATATGGTGAGTTTTTGAAAAAAATATTAGAAGGTAAAATAATTAATAAGATTTAAAAATTTATATCATATTAATTAGATGGTAACGGGTTAAATATTATGAATAGTGTTTTAAAAAATGTCTTCAAATATAGATGGCTGATAGAACAGCTTGTATCAAGAGATGTAAAAGTAAAATATAAAAGATCATATTTTGGATATTTATGGACATTATTAC
>ENA-OPWC01001405-OPWC01001405.1-human-gut-metagenome-genome-assembly--contig:-NODE-1405-length-16287-cov-3.000739_pt1 | contig 16287 bp, 16 predicted proteins | sample MGYA00241504_ERZ502000 | MGnify/ENA primary metagenome ERZ502000 (study PRJEB25962, sample SAMEA2042005) | human gut metagenome | biome: human gut; feature: human-associated habitat; material: faeces...
ATGGCACTGATGATCTTAGAACGCTTTACGAAAGTATCCTTAACATCCTGATTCATGATCAGGTCGGTATAACGCTGACGATAACGGATATCGGTATTGGTCAGGCCGTGGAACTTCTCAGGCAGGATCTGTAAGCTCTTGGACAGTAGTGTTACCTGGGACGCATGTACGGAGATCTCGCCGGTCTTGGTCTTGAAGACTTCGCCCTCGATACCTACGATATCGCCCACATCATATTTTTTGAAATCCGCATAGGACTCTTCTCCGATGCTGTCTCTTGCTACATATACCTGAATGTTGCCGGGCAGATCCTGTACATTACAGAAGGATGCCTTACCCATGACACGTTTGGACATTACACGTCCGGCGATACGGACGGTCTTGCCTTCCAGTTCTTCGAAATTATTCTTGATATCGGTGCTGTGATGGGTCACATCATATTTGGTGATCTGAAAAGGATCCTTGCCTGCCTGCTGCAGGTTAGCCAGCTTCTCGCGCTTTACCTTAAGCAGCTGATGAATATCCTGCTCCTGTACATTTGTGTTCTGTGTATCTGCCACTTTTTTCCACTCCTTACTCTGTCTTACTTACTCAACGTTACTTCTCTGGATCTCCAGAATCTTATATGCGAATACACCTGCGGGTGTCTCTACTTCTACGGTATCGCCGACCTTATGACCGATCAGTGCCTTACCTACGGGGCTTTCGTTGGAAATCTTACCCTTTAAGCTGTTGGCCTCGGTGGAACCTACGATCTTGTACTCCAGTTCTTCACTATACTCCACATCCAGAATCTTAACGATACATCCGATGTTGATCTTGTCCAGATCTACCTCATCCTCTACAACGACTTCTGCGTTCTTCAGGATCTTCTCCAGTTCTTCGATACGGGCTTCGATGTCTCTCTGCTCATCCTTCGCTGCATCGTACTCAGCATTCTCGGACAGGTCTCCCTGCTCTCTTGCTTCCTTGATCTTCTGGGCTACTTCCTGACGCTTTACCACCTTCAGATCGTGTAACTCTTCCTCATATTTTCTGAGGCCTTCGTAGGTCAAAATGTTTTTCTTTTCCTGCATGATACCGCACCTTCCTGTTTTCTATATTTTGTACTGCCGACACTCCCAGCAACTATACTAGCCTAATCAACCGAGTTATTATACCCATTTTTGCTGATGGTGTCAAGGTATTCCCGGGCTTTTCGAGGGTCTTTCCACTCTTTTTTCATGGAAAAATAACGGATCTGCGGACATTGTACCAGGGCCCGGTGCTCCTTGTCCTCCGATGCCGGAAAATCCAGCCAGATACTGCCTGCTGCCAGTCCGCCGCCGTAGACCTTTTCATTGTCGCAAAAATCCAGTACCACGCAGGGTTTCGTCCCCTGCAGCCGTACTCGTCCGTAGTCCGCAGTTTCCGCAAGCAGCCGGATCTCCGGGATCAGACCGTACTCATCCTCCAGTTCCCCGGTCAGCCACTCTTCCTCCTCCCGGTATTCTCTTTCCGTAAGATACCATTTCATGCTCTGCAATCTGGCAGCATAGCGGAGCACGACATAAGGCAGATACGGATTTCTCCCCAGCAGGACCAGATCCGGCCACGCCGGATAGCCGCCCGGTCTCTCCCCGTAGCGCAGCAGATGTTCGATCCACTCCTGTTGCAGATAATCCCGGAATTCCCTTCCGAAATAAAAAGAAAGAGGCTCACGGCACACCACATAGGTGTGATTCGGATCCTCTGTCAGTTCCTGTAATTGTTCCCGGAGCTTTAGCTCCGCCTGTTCTTTATCCATGCCTTCCGTTCTGGCTACCGACACTCTGACCAGATGATAGTCCGGGAAAAAATATTCCGTCCGGCTCACAGTCACCACAGGATGCCGGTCTTCTCCCTTTTTCCACAGGAAGGGCAAAAATTTCTTCAGTTTTCCCCGGCGCAGTTCCGCTTTTTCCTCCGGCGGTGTCCCGCACATCGCTGTCCGTCGCGCCGGATAGAGATACAAAATAGTGTCCATGCTTCATTGTATGCAGTCATCCCAATTATATGCACCACACCGCGCACAACATCATATCATGCAAGGTCTGCCTCATAATGCATTGCTGTATCCAAAATCCGCACTACACTTCGTCCGGAAAGATTTCCTGCACTCCCCGGATCAGTTCGTCCATTTTCTCCATGGTATTGATGGTCTGGCGGAAATGAGCGGAATGGGGCATTCCCACCGTATACCAGGACAGGTGCTTGCGCATCTCCCGGACACCGGTGTACTCTCCCTTGTATTCCAACTGTAATGCCGCATGGCGCAGGATCAGCTCCCGCTTCTCCCGGTTCGTGGGTCTTGCCGGGATCGTGCCGTTTTCCAGATACGACACCACCTCCCGGAAAATCCAGGGATTGCCCTCTGCCGCCCGGCCGATCATGACACCATCGCAGCCGGTCTGTTCCAGAATGGCTTTTGCTTTTTCCGGGCTGTCCACATCCCCGTTGCCGATCACTGGAATCTTCACTGCATCCTTCACCTGTGCGATGATATCCCAGTCTGCCTGTCCGCTGTAGTACTGGGCTCTAGTCCGTCCGTGCACCGCCACTGCCGCCACACCGCAGGCTTCCGCAATCTTCGCAATCTCCACGGCATTGACATGGTCATCATCAAAGCCCTTGCGGATCTTTACCGTCACCGGTTTGTTGATGGCCTTTACCAGTGCCGTCAGAATCTGCTCCACCAGCTTCGGATCCTTCATCAGTGCCGAACCTTCCCCATTGTTCACGACCTTCGGCACCGGGCAGCCCATATTCAGATCCAGTATGGAAAAAGGACGTTCCTCGATCCGTTTTGCCATCTCCGCAAGGATCTGGGAATCTGAGCCGAACAGCTGCAGGGAAGCCGGCACTTCCTCGGGATGGATCTCCATGAGACTGTCCGTATTTTTATTGTTATAATATATGGCTTTGGCACTGACCATTTCCATGCACACCAGCGCCGCTCCCATCTCCCTGCAAAGCAGGCGGAACGGCAGGTCGGATACTCCCGCCATGGGTGCCAGGATCACCGGGTTGTCCAGGGTCACATTACCAATCTGTAATTTTTTCATGCTGTCCTTCCTATTTCTTTTTGTTTCTGTTTCCTTTCCCTACTACTCACAATACCGCCTGCGATCCTCCCGATGCCACCCGCCAGCAGACGGCCGTAATACTCCATACTGCATGCCGCGCTGGGAAGGATCATGACGATATAGGGAAACACATAACGGCTCTTGGCCTCCCAGAGGATCGTAATGAAAAATCCGCCCAGAAAAATAATCCCCGGAAGTACCTGTACACCTTTCAGTTTTCCCAGCAGGATCCTCAAATAATACCCGAAAACCGCCAGATATACCATTCCCTGAAAACGGTTCAGGAATGCCAGTGCTCTTTCATTGGCCTGTCCGGTATAGAAGTCTTCCACCCAGCCTTGCGGCCGGTACTGGTATCTGGTCTGGTTAAAGCTGCAATAAGTAGGCTCGATCCACTGGATCAGCAGTTTCTCCTTGAGAAACGTAACGGATCCTCCTGCCATTTTGCCAGACACTGCCTGATATCTCCTTTGGCCACTTCTGCTGCCTCTATGCTGTCATACCCGGCCTGCAGATAAGTGTCCAGATTATAGTCATTGTAGGTTCCCGGCCCCTTCAGGGCGTCGGGATTCTCCTGCATTCCCATGGCAACCCACAGAACATACGGAGCACCGGAACCATATTCCCGGTCAAGCTGTCCTTCTGCCATGTGACAGAGAGTCGTTTTCCCCAGCAGCATGACTGCCAGCACCACGCAGAGCGCCGGCAGTCCCTGCCATTTTTTACTGCGAAGCAGCACCAGGATCTGCATGATGACCATGGCGATCCATACCACCAGCAATACATTTCTGGTCGCATACGCCAGTCCCATGAACAACGCGACGGCACCCCACAGCAGTCCCTTCTGCCACACCTTTCCCTCCGGCCGGTTGGCCATCAGGTAACACCAGATGGCACACAGGACGCTGCAGGTTCCGATACTCTCACCATAGATAAACAAAGCATAGCAATACACCGGCAGGAACAAAAGCTCCGCCACAAGATACAGCAGTTCCGCTGCCCGGCTTCCCGACAGTTCCCGCACGATCCTAAATCCAACATACAGCGTGATGCCTCCGCAGACCGCCTGTACCTGTTGGATCACGAGCCGTTCCGTGGAGCCTGCCACACGGAAGATTAAGGCGAAGATCTCCGCCAGTCCCAGCTGGAACGGATAGATACCATAGTAATCCTGTTCCAGCACCCATTCCGCATCACCGTCCGCCAGTGCCATAGCTGCTCTTTGCACATAATACTGGTCCGCAATGCTCTCCGCTCCGGCGGCCCTCGCAAGCCTTATCCCTAGAATCACTGCTGTCACAGCTCCCAGAACTGCCAGCAGATGCAGTGCCCACGCCGGGATCTTTTTCATCACTCCGGACAGAGCCCCGCATACCGCCACCAGCACTACGCCGACAAGAGCATTCCAGAGGATACTGTCTTTTTCATCCAGATAATATTCCGGTTCCACCAGCCTCTTCGTATATTTCCAGGAATAAAACAGCAGGAACAGCATTACTGCTGTTCCGATGGCTGCCATAATCTTTGTTGCTGCTTTTTCCAGCTTTATCATGTCATTCCCCTATCAACGTCTGTTCTTGTCGTAGATGATCCGCAGTCCATCCAGTGTCAGAGAACTGTCATAGATATCAATGCTGTCGGTCTCGTCCGCAATAGCACGGCCTAAGCCTCCGGTGGCCACGACCTTCAGCTCCGCAAGCCCGCTCTCTTCCTTTACCTTACGGATAATGTATTCCGTCTGGCCGATCTGACCGTACATGAGTCCTGCCTGCATACTGGTAATGGTCTCCTGTGCCAGGATGGTCTTCGGCTTACGGATCTCAATATTCGGCAGCTTCGCCGTCTCTTTCCACAGAGCCTCCGAACTGATCCGGATACCGGGAGCAGTGATTCCTGCAGTAAAACGTCCGTCCTCCATGATCAGATCATAGGTGGTCGCCGTACCGAAATCCAGTACCAGCACCGGTCCGCCGTATTTCACATAAGCTGCCACCGCATCCACGATACGGTCCGCACCGATGGCCCGGGGATCCTCGGTAGCGACCTTGATGCCGCTCTTCACACCGGGGCCCACGATCAGTGGTTTTGTCTTGAGATAACGGATGATGGAACTGGTCAGGGAATGCATCACATCCGGCACTACGCTGGCAATGATGGCTCCCTCGATGTCCGTCACTTCGATACCGTTATTTTTTAGCAGCTGGGTGATCATGATCCCGTATTCATCTGAGGTTCTGGGGGTCTTCGTCATGATCCGGAAGGTGGCTTCCATCTTTTTCCCCTGAAAGACACCCATGGTCATATTCGTGTTGCCTACATCAATGACAAAAATCATTCATCGTCCTCCTCATCCAGCAATGCGGATACATCTTCTTTTTTGATAAACACACGGTAATACAGACTCAGGGACTCGAAAAGCTCCTGTCTGTTCCTACGGATCTCAGAGATCAACAGTCCGGAAGAGATCTCATCATAATAGATGTCATCATCATCCGCATTGGTCTCCATGACCACATTTCCATCCTCCTCAAAGGCGATGGTAAAGACACCGCCCACTTCCTCGGTGAAGAGCACGCAGATCACATGCAGCTCCTGCTTGATGGAATCTGGAATCATCTTAAATTGTTCTTCGTTAAAATAATATTTCTTCTCATAGGCGTTGGCGCCGCAGAGTACGATCTTGTTCTCGTCCATACTTCTATATCCTGTTCTGTCTCAATTCTGTCACGGACTATCTGTTCCGGTCTTTTTATTCCAGTCTTTTCATCCGGCTGTCCGTCCTGCCTTCTGCCATCCCGGAAAATGCTGTACATACCTACACGTACCCATAAATGCCACGGACCGATACTTCTCCGGCATAGACTTCCTCCACGGTGCCGTCCGGTCTCTCCACCAGAAGCTCTCCCTGGTCGTTGATGCCTCTGGCAATGCCACGGTATTCGCCCTTGGGATCCAACACGCAGACTTCCCTATCCTGATTTACCAGAAGTTCCGCATAGGAGGCCCGCAGACCTTTCAGGTCATGGGTCCGTAAAAAGATCTCGTAATCTTCCTCGAAGGCTTCCATAATATCCGCAATCAGCTGACTGCGGGAAATGCGGAAGCCGCATTGTTCATCAATGGCTGCTGCCCGGTCCCGGATCTCCTCGGGAAATTCCTGCTTACGCACATTGATGCCCACACCGATGACGATGTGCTGGATATACCCCTGCTCCATGCTCATCTCCGTGAGAATGCCGCAGACTTTTTTCCCGTCCACCACAATGTCGTTGGGCCATTTGATCCCGACTTTGGCTGCTGCCTCTTCGCTGTCGCGGCGCAGTGTCTGCCGGATGCCCCCGCCAGTGCCATGACTAACGTCAGCATCGGTGCACAGTCCGATGAAAAATCCGGTTTTAACATCAGGGTGTAATAAATATTTGTCCCTGCGGGGCTCTCCCAGCTCCGGCCTCTTCTGCCGCGTCCGGCGCTCTGCATATCCGACACCACCAACAGTCCGCTCTTCGCGCCCTGTTCCGCTTCCAGTTTGGCACGGATATTGGTGGAATCGATACTGTCAAAAAACTGTAAAGGATGTGCCACCCATTTCGTCTTTAATCTGCTCTGGATATCCGCCTGGTTGTAGACTTCCTCCGTCTGATCCAGCAGACGGTAGCCGCGGTTCTGTACAGCTTCAATGACATAGCCTTCTTTTTTCAGTTGTCCGATGGCTTTCCATACCGCAGTTCTCGATACACCGAACTGCTCGCAGAGCTCCTGCCCGGAGACATAGGCCTCGCTTTCCGGTGCTCCTGCTGCCACCCGATCCTTCTTTTCCCGAAGAAGCTCTAAAATCTTTGCTTTCATACTCATAAAGTCGCCGCCATCACTGCCTTGATCGTATGCATACGGTTCTCAGCCTCTTCAAACACCAGAGACTGGCCGGATTCAAATACTTCATCGGTCACTTCCATCTCGGTGATGCCGAAACGCTCACCCATCTGGGCACCGATCTTGGTCTTCAGATCATGGAATGCAGGAAGACAGTGCATGAAAATGGCCTGCTCGCCGGCATTGTCCATGACTGCTTTATTCACCTGATAAGGAGACAGCTCCTTAATACGCTCGGTCCATACTTCGTCGGGCTCGCCCATGGATACCCACACGTCAGTGTAGATCACATCCACATCCTTCGTGCCCGCCTTCACATCCTCGGTCAGGGTAATACTGCCGCCGGTCTGTGCCGCAATGGCCTCACACTCCGCTACCAGCTCCTTCGCCGGGAAATATTTTGCGGTGGTACATGCGGTAAAGTGCATGCCCATCTTCGCGCAGGCTACCATCAGAGAGTTACCCATGTTGTAACGGGCGTCTCCCATGTAAGTCATGCGGATTCCCTTCAGATGTCCGAAATGTTCACGGATGGTCAGAAGGTCTGCCAGCATCTGGGTGGGATGGAATTCGTTGGTCAGGCCGTTCCATACGGGCACCTTGGAATATTTTGCCAGTTCCTCCACAATATCCTGTCCGAAGCCACGATATTCGATACCCTCGAACATGCCTGCCAGTACTCTGGCAGTATCGGCAATGCTTTCCTTTTTGCCGATCTGGGATCCGGTGGGATCCAGATAAGTCGTTCCCATTCCCAGATCATGGGCTGCCACTTCAAAAGCACATCTGGTACGGGTACTGGTCTTCTCAAAGATCAGCGCTACATTCTTGCCTCGGAGAGTATCTACGGGGATTCCTTTTTTCTTCTTATCCTTCAGGTCTGCCGCCAGATCCAGCAGATATTCGATCTCTTCCGGTGTAAAGTCCAGTAATTTCAAAAAATCGCGTCCCTTTAAATCCATAATACTCCTCTTTTCCGAAGCTTCCCGGCCTTGCGCCCGCAGCCTCTGTTTTCTGATTTTGTCCATTGATATCCCTGTTACGAACGTTGCCTGTAACAAGCTATATGTAATCAATATACTTCATTATTCTGTGTTTTTCAACCCCTCGCGTTTATCCCCCGTCATTGTTTTTTGTGAATCCGACATAAAAAAGCCACCCTCCGTATTTCCCGGAAAGTGGCTTTGGTTTATCGTTTTTTAGTTTACTTATTCTGCCTTTTTGCCTGCGGCTGCCTTGAAGGTCTCTGCCACGCTGGCAATGCCCTGCAGCTCTGCGGGCAGCAGGATGGTGGTGGCCTGGCCGTCAGCTACCTTTTCGAAAGCTTCCAGGCTCTTTAACTTCAGGACTGCGGCATCTGCGCCTGCTTCCTTCAGCATCTTGATACCGTCGGCATTTGCCTGCTGTACCTTGAGGATGGCTTCGGCTTCACCTTCTGCCTCGCGGATCATCTTCTCCTTCTCAGCTTCCGCACGAAGGATGGCTGCCTGCTTATCTGCCTCTGCACGAAGGATTGCGGACTCCTTGGCACCTTCTGCCTCCAGGATCTTAGCCTTCTTCTCACCTTCTGCACGGGTAACGGCTTCACGTCTCTCACGCTCTGCCTTCATCTGCTTCTCCATGGCATTCTGGATCTCTGCGGGAGGGATGATGTTCTTCAGCTCCACACGGTTGACCTTGATACCCCAGGGATCGGTGGCGATATCCAGTGCCGCACGCATCTTGGTGTTGATGGTCTCACGGGAAGTCAGGGTCTGGTCCAGTTCCAGGTCACCGATGATATTACGCAGGGTGGTGGCGGTCAGATTCTCAATAGCCATCATGGGATTCTCTACACCGTAGGTGAACAGCTTGGGATCTGTGATCTGGTAAAAGACTACGGTATCGATCCGCATGGTTACGTTATCCTTGGTGATTACGGGCTGGGGTGGGAAATCCGCTACCTGCTCTTTTAAATTGACTTTTCTGGCTACCTTATCGATGAACGGGATCTTCAGATTGAATCCTACATTCCAGGTGGACTGATAAGCACCCAGACGTTCGATCACGTAGGCCTGTGCCTGAGGCACGATCTTGATACAGGATACACAGATCCATAATACTAAAACGACAATAATGATTAATGCTACCATTTTTCCTCCTTCTGCGTACATTCGTGTACGCTGCGTACCTCTGTACGCGCTTTTCCCTCATGTATCCGTGTTACACGATTCTTAATTCTGTGACTCCGGTACTTCCCCGGTGACCTTCGTCATCTGCGGATCCACCTTGACGATCAGCTTGACACCACTGACTGCCATGATGTCTACCACCGTTCCGGGCTGTAGATTCAGTCCGTCTTTTTCGGTTCTGGCGCTCCACTCCTGGCCGCCCACCGTTACCTGTCCGATGCCCTGCAGATTGTCGATCTCACTGGTCACGATTGCCTGTCTGCCGATCATACTTTCCACATTCGTCCTTACGCGGTCTTTGTTGAAATATCTGACTGCGACAGGTCTGGTGAAAAATAACAGCAGCAGAGACACTGCAAAAAATAACAGGATCTGCAACCAGATCGGTGCCTGCAATGCGGCGGCAATCACTGCCACAACGGCGCCTCCGGCGAACCAGATGCTCGTCAGTCCCAGAGTGGCGACCTCCACACCGATCGATACGATCAATACCACAAGCCACAAGGTTACCATTTCACTCATGTGATCACTCCTTTGGTTTTGTAGTTGTATCCAGTGTACTACAAATATTCTTCTGTGACAACAGCTATTGGTGCACGATACGGGATTCTATTGTGCTCTTCTCATTCCTCATTTCATCCGGCGGATCGGCTCCTGCCTGTACGTTAAAAGACGGTACCCCTGTTCCGGGATACCGTCTCTGTTGTATGCGCTGTTCTTTTGTGTGCCACTTAGTAGAAGACGTGGTTACCGATGACCAGTCCGTCACGGCCGTTGTTACGTCTGAAGTGGGTCATGTCTCCTACATTGGAGACACCGGAGATGGCTTCCTGGGCTGCCTGAACACAGCTTGCGGAGATCCTGCCGGATTCGTATACGGTATTTACCTTACCGTTCAGTGCCGGAGTAAACTGTCCGGAGGCATAGATAACACCGTGGATACTATCGGGATATGCTCCGCTTCTTACACGGTTCATAACTACGGACGCTACCGCCAGCTGGCCTTCGTAGCTTTCACAGCCTGCTTCACACTGTACCAGTGCGGCCAGCAGCTGCGTGGTATCCGCATCGGTGGTATATTCGCCGTAGTTGACGTGACGCTTTGCTTCACGCTCTGCGGCTTCTCTTGCCTTGATCTCCTCCAGTGTCTCACCGGAGTCGATCTGGAAATCTACAGTTACATATTCCGCAGCCACATAACCGTCTGCGCCTTCGTAGTCAATACAGACCCATTCCGGGTTGCTGTTGTCTACTACATCTGCGATGTCTCCCTTGGGAAGAAGTCCCAGGACACCGGCTTCCTGATCCGCTTCCGTTCTCACACGGAGGGTCTCCGTATTGATCTGTGCGATCATCCTGCCTACATCGTTGGCCAGTGCTCTGGCGTCATCTCCGAACAGGAGATATTCGTCCTTTGCCCAGCCGATCAGAGTGCCGGACTGGATCTTGGTCCAGCCGTCCTTACGCTCCAGGATGGTACCTCCACAGTCCTTGTAGAGTTTACCGACCTTGGATGCTTCCTCGCTGGCATCGCTTCTTACATTCACGGCATCCCTTACGTTCGCCATGACCAGACCGGAACTGATCTCTTCCTCTGCCGGGAAGGTCAGGTTCAGTTCCTTCACCGTAGCGTTGATCACCTCAGTGCTGTTCCTGGAACCGGGATCCAGGATGGATGCGATACCACCGTTCAGATCATTTACATAATTTTTTGTATTGCCCGCCTGTGCGGTCATGCTCATCTGCATGCTCAGGAAGAGAGAACAGAGCAGTCCTACGCATACAACCAGCATTCTTCTGCTTTTTGTCATCTTGATACACGCCTTTCCCACAGGAAGATTCCCCGATGGGTGTGATACCTGTGGATCTCACCAGTGAATAGTATATGCTGAAATTATTAAGATTTTCACCGGTTTGTTACAAAAATATTAAATTTGTTACGCGAGATATCATAACAGATGACAAAATTTTTGTCAAGTTTTGGGACTTTGGGCGCTATTTAGCCATGACAGCTCGGCTTGCGCCATTCGCAAAATCATGTTAACATGATTTTTGCTCTCGACTCTGTTCATGGTCGAACTGTCACTACATGCTTTTGGACTTCTCAATGCAGGCATCCATGGCATCCATGACAGCGGCGCGCATGCCTTTTTCCTCCAGTACCTTGACTGCCTGGATCGTGGTTCCACCGGGGGAGCACACCATGTCCTTCAGTTCTCCGGGATGTCTGCCGGTCTCCAGCACCATCCTGGCACTGCCAAGGACGGATTGTGCCGCGAATTCATAAGCCTGTTTTCTGGGCATTCCGGCGGCTACTGCCTCGTCTGCCATGGCTTCAATGAACATGAACACATAAGCCGGGGAGCTACCGCTGACACCTACGACTACATCCATCAGCCGTTCCGGTACCACACTGGCAATGCCGAAGGAACGTAACAGTGCCAGTACCTGCTCCATGTCTTCCTCCGTGACGTTTTCTTCCGCACAGACGCCGGTGCAGCCTTCCAGTACCAGTGCCGGAGTATTGGGCATGCAGCGGATCAGCTTCAATTCCGGTCTGCCGAAAGCCTCTTTCAGATAGTCCAGAGTTCTTCCTGCCGCAATGCTGACGATCAGGGTATCCTCTGCCACGACATCTTTGATCTGGTCGATCACCTCCGGGAAAAAGATGGGTTTCACTGCCAGGAACAGAATGTCTGCCTGTGCCGCTACGATTTTGTTATCCGTTGTTGTGTTAATATTAAATTTTGTTTTAACTTTTTCTACTGTTGTTTCCGTTCTGGCTGAACCAATGATGTCCTCCGGAGCTGCAATTCCTTTTTGCAACATTCCTCCGATCATGGCAGTGGCCATATTTCCCAGTCCGATAAATCCGATCTTCATGATATCTTTCCTCCTGTTCTGTCTTTCTTCTATTATTATTATGTCGGGGTCAAAAGCCCCCGACTTTGATGCCTACGGATTGTTCCGTGCTACGCACTCCCACAATCCTACCCAATATTCGCATATCGTGGGATTATCATCCCACTTTTATGCTCATATCGGGGCGGGTCCTAAGGTCTTTCACCCACCTATGAGCAAGCTCATGTGGGCTTAGACCTTTTGACCCTGGCATCATTATTATATAATTATTCAGAGCCATGTAAATATTATCGGCTGCGCATCGAATGCCTGGCATTTGATAATATCTATAAGGCAAATGGGTCCGGGATAATTACAGTCTTGCGCTTCGCTGTCTGTGGGCCTCGTACATCAGAAGGGCCGCTGCAATGGAGGCATTCAGGGATTCCACCCTGCCCTCCATGGGGATCTTGAGATACTGTCCCGCCTGGTCGGAGATTTCCTTGGATAAGCCGTTTCCTTCGTTGCCGATGAGGAACGCCGTAGGCTCCCGGAAAGAAAAGGAATCGTAGTATTCCTGTCCTTTCAAGTGTGCCGCATAGGTGTGGATACCTTTTGCATGCATCTGTTCCAGCACCGGTGCCAGATCTGGCACGTAGACAAAGGGTACCCGGAAAATAGACCCCATGGTGGCACGGATGGTCTTGGGATTAAAGATATCAACCGTCTGGTTGTTCATGATAACACCCGTTATCCCTGCTCCTTCTCCGGTACGGATCATGGTTCCCAGATTGCCCGGATCCTGCAGATTTTCCAGCATCAGAAATAAAGGATCCGGCTGTTCCAACAGCTGTGTCAGATCATAGACCGGCTGTTCCAGCACTGTCAGAATGCCCTGGGGGGTCTGGGTATCCGCCATTTTGGCAAAGACTTCCGTGGAGACGGTCTCGTAACCGGTCTGCTGCAGCTTGTCCCAGAATGCTGTGTCTCCGTTCTGGGCATTCTGCCGGATCTTTTGCTCCAGTTCTTCCGTAAGGTAGACCTCCCGCACGTTTTTTACCGGAGCCTCCTCACACATTCTGATACCTTCTGCCAGAAATACGTGATCCTTGCGGCGCTCCTTTGCCTTGGTCTGCCACTGCACCACCTGTTTTACTTTTGCATTGTTGTTGCTTGTGATCATATCTGTCTGCTAACCGCTCCTAAACATCATAGTAATATGGTTTCTCCGTTCTGCGAACTCTCGAAACCATAACAAACATGCGTAATCCGGGCTAATCGCCCTACTTACTTATGTTTGTTTACTCCTCTCATAGAATGATCCCCTGCCTGCAAGCAGTCGGGATGCATTCTATGGATGAGTTTATTATAGTCAAAAAGGCGTTTCCACGCAATGGGAAACGCCTTTGTCTTCATATCCGTTCAGACACTCTTATTTATAAAAGTGCCTGCTTCGCAGTCTGAACTGTTAAATTAAATTAGATGGACAGCAGATGAGATACCTCGAACTGGTACTCATTGATGCCCTTCTGCATCTGCAAAGCCTCTTCGATATCGAAATCGATGAACTCACCGTGCTGATAACCTACGACACGGTTGGTCTTGCCTTCCAGCATGATATCTACTGCGTAAGCACCCATGATAGATGCATAGTAACGATCCTTGGCAGTAGGGCTTCCGCCACGCTGCATGTAACCTAAGATCGTAGCACGGGTCTCAATACCGGTAGCAGCCTCGATACGCCGGGCCATGGAAGTGGAATGTCCGATTCCCTCGGCATTGATGATGATATGATGGGTCTTACCATGCTTACGGTTGGTAATGATATTATTGATAATATTCTGTTCGTTGTAATCGTACTTCTCGGGAAGCAGGATATCCTCGGCACCGTTGGCAATACCGCACCACAGAGCGATATAACCGGCATTTCTGCCCATTACCTCGATGATACTGCATCTCTCATGAGAGGAAGAAGTATCCTTAACCTTGTCGATTGCCTGCATTGCTGTGTTGACAGCAGTATCGAAACCGATTGTGTACTCGGTACATGCAATATCCAGGTCGATGGTTCCGGGAAGACCGATAGTATTAATACCAAGTCTGGACAGTGCCTGTGCACCACGGTAAGAACCGTCACCGCCGATGACAACGATACCGTCGATACCGTGCTTTCTGCAGATCTCAGCACCTTTCTTCTGTCCTTCCGCTTCCTTGAACTCCAGACAACGTGCGGTTCCTAAGATCGTACCACCGCGCTGAATGATATCGGATACGTCCTTGGCTTCCATATCTATGATCTCTTCATTCAAAAGACCCTGATAGCCTTTTTTGATTCCCTTAACCTTCAGTCCTCTTGCAATGGCTGTACGAACAACTGCACGAATAGCAGCGTTCATTCCCGGTGCATCACCGCCGCTGGTCAATACGCCGATCGTCTTAATCTCTTTTGCCATGACTGTTACCTCCTAAGTAAACGAACGAATAGTTTTCTCTTCTCGATTCCTTATTTTAATCTATTTTTGAGCGGTTTTCAATAGGTTTCGTTATAAATTTAACATTTTCTTTTCCGAACAGCAATGTAAGCTTTTCCATTAATGCCCCGTCGGCTTTTACCTGGAGATTTTGGGGCAGGATCTTAATATTTTTAATGTCCCGCAGATAGATCACCACATCGTCATCCCCGTCGGAATCCGCAATGGCCTGCAGCAGTTCCTGCTCTCTGGTCTTATAGGCCTCCATATTAGGGAACTGGATCCAGGCTCCCGCCGGCATGCCTTTTTTCTGAGGGGTTCCATTTGCCTGTGTACGCTGCCCAGACTGCATTTGTCCTGCTGCCTGACCGGTCTGTCCCACCGACATACTACTGCTGTTCATACCGTCATTTTGGTATTGTCCGTAGCCGTTCCCGGCATTCCGGTATCTACCGGCACCGCCATTTCCACTTCCGTTTCCGTAGGATCCGCCGCGGCTGCTGCCGCCCCGGCCTCCGTAATTTCTGGGGAACAGAGGCTGGTTCGCTACCCTTGCAGCCTGCGCATCCTCGAAACTGATGATCTGGTCGCAGATCAGCTTGCCGTCCTTGTCTTCTTCCAGGGATACTCTGCCCCGGATAAACACCTTCGCATCCTCCACAAGCAAGGTGCTGTAGCGCTCGTACACCTGTGGAAATACCACGACTTCCACATTACCGATCAGATCCTCCACATTCAAAAATGCCATGATCTTGTCATTCTTGGTGTATTTTACTGTCTTGTCCGCGATCAATCCTCCGATGACTGCATTGGCCTGGTCCCTGACTAACTGCACCTCTCCGGTCTCTTCATCCAGGGCAAAATCCCCGGCAGTATTGCTGATGCAGTTCTGCCACAGCTCCTGATATTCCTCCAGGGGATGACCGCTGACGTAGACACCCAGCACCTCTTTTTCGAAGCCCAGCAGCATCTCCTTATTGTATTCGCCCACATCCGGCATCCGGATATCGAATTCTTCCTTATCCTCTTCCCCTGCAATGTCAAACAGGGAGATCTGCCCGGCCAGATTGTTCTTTTTGTCATGGGCAATATGATCCGCAATCTGCACATAGACGCTCATGAACTGTTTTCTGGTGCCACCCAGACCGTCCAGTGCTCCCGCCTTGATCAGGTTCTCAATAGCCCGCTTGTTCATCTCTTTTTTGTCGGACATACGGGTAATAAAGTCCTTCAGATTCGTGAAAGGGCCTCTTTCCTTACGCTCCTGTACCAGGCTGTCAATGATGGGACGTCCCACACTCTTGATGGCCGTCAGGGCATAACGGATCTTGCCATCCGATACGGAGAATCCGGCTTCTCCCGCATTCACATCCGGAGGCAGAATGGCAATATCCATGTTCCGGCAATTCAAAATATATTCGGATACCTTTTTCGGGTTATCGATGACGGAAGTCATCAGCGCCGCCATGAACTCCACGGGATAATAATATTTCAAATAAGCCGTCTGGTAAGCCACCACTGCATAACATGCCGCATGGGACTTGTTGAACGCATATTTGGCGAAATCCATCATCATATCGTAGATCTGTCCGGCTGTCTGCTCGTCAATGCCGTTGGCAATACAGCCGGGGACATTTTCCTCCGGGTTGCCGTAGATGAAGTTGGCCCGCTCTTTTTCCATGACGGACTGCTTCTTCTTACTCATGGCACGGCGCACCAGATCGCTTCGTCCCAGCGTATAGCCCGCCAGATCACGGACGATCTGCATTACCTGCTCCTGATACACGATACAGCCATAAGTCGGCTTTAAGATCGGCTCCAGCTGGGGAC
>ENA-OPWC01001408-OPWC01001408.1-human-gut-metagenome-genome-assembly--contig:-NODE-1408-length-16268-cov-15.662616_pt1 | contig 16268 bp, 9 predicted proteins | sample MGYA00241504_ERZ502000 | MGnify/ENA primary metagenome ERZ502000 (study PRJEB25962, sample SAMEA2042005) | human gut metagenome | biome: human gut; feature: human-associated habitat; material: faeces...
GCGGGCAGCGCAAGCTACAATACAAAATACAAATACAACTAAACGAGATATTTTTTTATGCTAATAGAATGCTTTATACAATTCCTTGAGCCATCATTGCGTGAGCTACTTTCATAAAGCCTGCAATGTTTGCTCCTTTCACATAGTTGATGTATCCGTCGGGTTCTGTTCCGTACTTCACGCATTGTTCATGGATGCCATACATAATCTGATGCAATTTATCATCCACTTCTTTTGCGCTCCAACTCATGTGCATTGCATTTTGACTCATTTCCAAACCTGATGTTGCTACGCCGCCTGCATTGACTGCCTTACCCGGTGCATAAAGCATCTTGTTTTCGATAAATGCGTCAATAGCTTCGGGAGTACAACCCATGTTTGATATTTCTCCAATGCAAAGAACGGAATTTTTTATTAAATTGCAAGCATCTTCGCCATTTAATTCATTTTGAGTTGCACAAGGCAGTGCAATATCTACTTTTACTTCCCATGGACGACGTCCTGCAACGAATTTGGCATTCGGATATTTTTCTGCATAAGGAGCTACGATGTCATTGCCTGACGCACGCAATTCCAGCATATAGTCTATTTTATCACCACTGATACCGTCCGGGTCATAAACATATCCGTCCGGACCGGAGATAGTCACCACTTTGGCTCCTAATTCGGTTGCCTTGGTTACAGCACCCCATGCCACGTTACCGAAACCGGAAACAGCTACGGTTTTACCTTTAATGTCAATACCTTTATTCTTAAGCATTTGGTTTACAAAATATAAGCCGCCGAATCCGGTTGCTTCGGGACGGATTAATGAACCGCCGAATTCCAAACCTTTGCCGGTAAATGTACCTGTAAATTCGCGGGTGAGCTTTTTGTACATACCAAACATGTAGCCGACTTCACGACCGCCTACACCGATATCTCCGGCCGGTACATCCATATCGGGACCTACATGACGCCATAATTCAAGCATGAATGCCTGGCAGAAGCGCATGATTTCGGCATCACTCTTACCACGAGGTGAGAAGTCGGAACCGCCTTTACCTCCGCCCATGGGCAATGTTGTCAATGCGTTTTTAAATGTTTGTTCGAATCCCAAGAATTTCAGTATGGAGAGATTGACCGATGCATGGAAACGAATGCCGCCTTTGTACGGACCGATGGCATTGTTGAACTGTACGCGGTAACCTAAGTTTACCTGTACCTTGCCTTTATCATCCACCCAAGGCACCTTAAATGTAAAGATACGGTCCGGTTCCACCAATCTTTCGATAAGTGATGCCTTTTCAAATTCCGGGTGTTGATTGTATATGTCTTGAATAGAAAGCAGCACCTCTTTAACTGCCTGCAAGTACTCTGATTCACCAGGGTGTTTAGCTTCAAGAGAAGCCATGATTTGATTGATATCCATAATAGTTTGCATTTAAGGTTTTGACAAAATGAAATTCATTTCTGATGCAAAGGTATGTTTTTATCCGACTTGGCAAAATATTTTTGCGGAAAAATTAGGGTTACTATAATAAAAAGTTAATAGGGGGCTTTCCTCCTTTATTTCCAAAAGTTCTTTTTTCTTGCAAATAAGTTGCATAAGACAATATTATTAACGTATTTTGCTATTACATTATCTGTGTAAATCTAAGAATTATGCTCAGCAAGTTAAAATTAAATCAATTGTATTTCAAGGATACTTCGTTCGTAAACCTTATGACTAAACGAATATTCAATGTCCTTTTGGTTGCTAATCCGTATGATGCTTTTATGTTGGAAGATGACGGACGAATCGATGAAAAGATATTTAATGAATACATGAACCTCAGCCTTCGTTATCCTCCTCGTTTTACACAGGTATCTACCGAAGAGGAGACTTGGAAGCAATTGGCGAATACTACATTCGATCTTGTCATCTGTATGCCGGGTACTGATAACAGTGATACGTTTGAGATTGCCCGCAGCATTAAAAACAAGTATTCCCATATTCCGTTGGTGGTGCTGACTCCGTTTTCTCATGGCATTACAGCACGTATGGAACACGAAGACTTGAGTATTTTTGAGTATGTGTTTTGTTGGTTGGGAAACACTGATTTGCTGGTGTCTATCATTAAATTGATAGAAGACAAGATGAATTTGGAGCATGATGTAAAAGAGGTCGGGGTACAGATGATTATGCTGGTGGAAGACTCTATCCGTTTTTATTCTTCCGTGTTACCTAATTTATATAAGTTTGTTTTGAAACAAAGTCAGGAATTTGCCACTGAAGCATTGAATGCCCACCAGCGCACACTTCGTATGAGGGGACGTCCCAAAATTGTTCTGACACGCACATACGAAGAGGCAATGGACTTATATAACAAATATGAGAAGAATGTATTGGGAATCATTACCGATGCACGCTATCCCCGCGGTGGGGTAGTAGACCCGATGGCAGGTATAAAGTTACTTGCCGAAATTCGTTCCCGTGATCCGTTCATCCCTTTAATTCTCCAATCATCGGAAGTTGATAATAAGGTATATGCCGGCAGATACGATGCAAGTTTTGTGGATAAGAACTCCAAAAAAATGAATATAGACTTGCGTGAAATCATTTCCGAGCATTTTGGCTTTGGGGATTTTATTTTCCGTAATCCCGATACTTTTGAAGAAGTGGCGCGTGTCCGCAACTTGAAAGAGTTACAGAATATCATCTTTTCCATTCCGAAGGAATCTTTGCTTTATCACATCAGCCGCAACCACGTCTCTCGTTGGCTCTACTCCCGTGCCATGTTTCCGCCTGCCGAGTTCCTGAAACAGATTACTTGGAAGTCTTTGCAGGACATAGATGCGCATCGCCGGATAATTTTCGAAGCGATTGTGAAGTATCGTAAGATGAAGAATCAAGGCGTGGTGGCGGTATTTCAGCGTGACCGTTTTGACCGTTATTCCAATTTTGCCCGTATCGGTGAAGGGTCTTTGGGAGGGAAAGGACGCGGACTTGCTTTTATAGACAATATGGTAAAGCGTCATATCGAATTCGATGAATTTGAAAATGCTACTGTCGTAATACCTAAAACGGTAGTGCTCTGTACCGATATTTTTGACGAATTCATGGATACCAACGGACTGTATCAGGTGGCTTTGAGTGATGCGGATGACGATACGATATTGAAAGCTTTTCTTCGTGCCAAGCTGCCCGACCGTTTGGTGGAGGACTTTTTTGCATTCTTTGATGTGGTGAAGTCTCCGATAGCCATCCGTTCTTCCAGTTTGTTGGAAGATTCCCATTATCAACCTTTTGCAGGTATTTACTCTACCTATATGATTCCCTATTTGGAAGATAAGTATGAGATGCTGCGTATGTTGAGCGATGCCATTAAAGGTGTTTATGCCTCGGTTTATTATAGAGACAGCAAAGCCTATATGCAGGCTACCAGCAATGTCATCGATCAGGAAAAGATGGCTGTAATTTTGCAGGAAGTGGTAGGAACACAATATGGCGACCGTTTCTATCCTTCCATCTCCGGGGTTGCACGTTCGCTCAATTATTATCCGATTGGCGACGAGACGGCGGAAGAAGGTACGGTAAGTCTGGCATTAGGCTTGGGCAAATACATTGTAGATGGAGGACTGACTTTGCGTATCTGTCCGTATCATCCGAATCAGGTGTTGCAAACCAGTGAGATGGAGATAGCACTTCGCGAAACCCAAACCCGGTTCTACGCACTCGATTTGAAGAATACAGGTCATAATTTCTCTTTGGATGATGGCTTTAATTTATTGAAACTCCCGGTGAAAGAAGCCGATAATGACGGAGCGTTGAACTTTATTGCGTCTACTTACGATCCATACGATATGGTGATTCGTGACGGTATTTATCCGGGAGGCAGAAAACTGATTACTTTTGCCAACGTATTGCAGCACGATGTCTTTCCATTGCCTCGCATATTGCAATTGGCTCAAGAATATGGGCAGAGTGAGATGCGTCGTCCTGTCGAGATAGAGTTTGCCGTAACGCTGAATGCACAGAAGAAGACAGGTGTATTTTATCTGTTACAAATTCGTCCGATGGTAGATATCAAGGCTGTTTTGGATGAAGACTTGAACCTTATTAAGGATGAGAATGTTTTATTAAGGAGTAATAATTCATTGGGACATGGCATTATGGAGGATATTCATGATATAATCTATGTAAAAACAGAAGGTTATACAGCTTCAAACAATCCTACCATTGCGTATGAAATAGAGAAAATGAACCGCAAATTTCTGGATGAAGGCAAACATTATATATTGGTAGGACCGGGGCGTTGGGGAAGCAGTGATTCTTGGTTGGGGATTCCTGTGAAGTGGCCTCATATTTCGGCTGCCCGTATTATAGTGGAAGCCGGTTTGACCAATTATCGTGTAGATCCGAGCCAGGGAACTCATTTTTTCCAGAATCTGACTTCTTTTGGAGTGGGTTATTTCACAATTAATTCGTATATGAATGATGGTGTATATAATCAGGACATACTCAACGCACAACCGGCGGTGGAGGAAACTCAGTTTATCAGGCATGTCCGTTTTGATAACCCTTTGATAGTGAAGATGGACGGAAAGAAGAAACAGGGAGTGGTGATGTTGCCTGAATAGTGTTCCAAATAACACAAAATATGTTCTAAATATCGAAAAAGGTGGTCGGACGTTTAACTTTTTAGTATATTTGCACGATTTTTGAGTATAAATTTAATTAACTAGAAAATGAAAAAGAATCTCTTTTATTATTTGTTTGCTGTGATATGCACAATAGGATTATTTACCTCTTGTAGCGATGATGACGAAAAGGTGGTAAACCCTATTCCACAGACAACTTTTAACAGTGAGAATGGTTTGCAACTTACTTATAACGGTGCGCCTCTGTTGGGTAAAAAAGTAACTTTCACCCCTGATGCAACCGAAGCGACTAAAGCTACTTTACGTTTAGAAGGAGAGTTTGACTTGACCGGCATCTTGAAAGGACAACGCTCGAACATGACTTCTCCGACCGGTCCCGGTGTATTTCCGGGTAGTCCTGTGACTACTTTGTCTGTCGACTTGTCTATCAACGGAAATCAATGTACTTTTTCCGGTGTTTCAGAGACAGAGTATTGCACATTTTCTTATGCAGGTAAAGTAACTGCAGGCACAATGGATTTGTCCTTTACTGATGTTACTTTGAAAAATACAGCTTTGGCCGGTACTGTTTGGAAGCCTACTCCATTGGCAAATACTGAAGACGGCGGGATGGACGAACCGATTCATTTTGTTTGGAAATCCGGCACGAAGGCTGCTATTGAAATATTCCTCGGTCATCCTTCAGAAATAGAGATAAACGATTTACTGCTCTTAGCGTTGCGCTTTCCTTTATTTGACGATGGAAGTGGAGACAGAGTCAGTGTGGAACAAATGTTGTGTTCTGTTTTAAAAGATGTGACATTAGGGGCAGATGGTAATATTGTTGCCACTTATATGGATGCTGCTAATGGCGGTACTGAATGGGTTACATCTCCTTCTAATATGGCTCAATATGTAGTGACCGGTGACAATCAATTGCTCTTGTTCCTCAATCCGCAGGCTATTATGGCGAATGTTGATAATGTTGAGAAATCTGTCAGAACGGTAGATGTAGGTGCTATCTTGCAACAAGCAATAGCTGAATTATATCCTATGTTGATTAACGGTGTACCTTTAACTTATACAAAAGAAGGTAACAGAATGAAGGTATTCTTAGGTACCGACCTATTATTGCCGTTAATGAAGAATATTGTAGCTCCGTTGTTTGAGGATGAAGAGTTCCTTAATATGGTTATTGAAGCGATGAAAAGCGATCCTCAGTTTGGTGGCATGGCGGGAATGATGGTTCCCACTTTGAAGTTATTGCCTGAAATCATCAAAAACACGACTCAATTGGAGATAGGTTTGGACTTAACTCAGGTAAAATAATCCACTACAAGAAAGGGAAAGCCAAAGCTGATTGAAAATTATTATAAACCTAAGTGTTAATTTAAAACGATGTAACAATGAAAAAGAGTGTTTTTTATTATTTGTTTGCTGTGATATGTACGGTATGTCTGTTTACAGCTTGTAGTGATGACGATGATGATGATAACAAAGTTTTGACTGTTGATAATATTGTAGGTACTTATCCCGGTGACTTGGATGTAACGCTTGCAGGAACGGAAGTAGCTAAAGATGTTGCTGCATCTATTGTTGTAACTAGAGTGGACGATAGTAAAGTGAAGGTTTCTTTATCCAACTTTACTATTCCCGGCGTATTGCCTGTTCCTATGACAATTGATGCGACATGCGATGTGGTTCCTTCGACAAACGAATTGAAGTTAAATGGTCAAACTACGATTGATATGAGTGCTCTTGGAATGGGAGAATTGGCTGTAGTTATTACAGGTGATGCTGATGGTAAAGAGCTTGATTTGGATATTGCAGTTGCTACAATGAAAGTCGTTGTTGATTTTGAAGGAAGAAAACAATAATTGTTCTTTCTGAAGAATATAATAATATAAAAGAAGGCATCCTATTTTCGGGATGCCTTTTTTGTGCTATGATGAATCTTTGGGAAAAAGAAGAAAGTCTTTTAGAAATGAAGCTTAGAATGCATATCCGAAGCCTACGTTTAAATAGACTGCATACATATCGAAAGTGATTGTTTTGAAGTCCTTGTTAAAGATATCATTCATTCCCCAATTCAGGTCAGCATATACTTTTAAATGCTTGAATGCTTTCCAGTCTACTCCTAATTGTGCTCCCCATTGAAAATTGCGTAAATCGGAAGAGAAATCATAAGAAGCAATTGCTCCGTTATTAAAGTTTACTTTTTCTCCTGTCGGATCATCTTTACGCAGATAACCTTCATATACGTGTCCGCTAAAATCACCGTCCATCAGATAAGAAAAATAAGCACCGGCTTTCAGATTTACACGCTGGTTCAATTTATAAGCAGCCAGAATAGGAATGGTGAGGTATGAGTTTTGTACCTTGGTGCGTACGCCTCCCGTCCAGTTGCCTTTTAAACGATTGCCATCTTCACCGATAATTTCCATACCATAGTTCTTTACTTCTGCTTTTGTACGCATACCTTTATTCTCCAGACGAAGTCCGGTAACGACCCCCCAACGCTTTTGTTCTCCCAACCATTTAGTCATATTACCTTCGATGGTAATCGAAAGGGTAGGGTTATAGCTTTTGATGTTGCGTATTTCTTCGGGAAAAGGCAAAGGTAATGTTCCGCCAATGTTGAAGCCGGCTTTCAATTCATACTCCCAACCGTGCAATGCAGCGTTTATCAAGGTCTTTGTTCTGTTTTCTTGAGCCCATGTGTGGATACTTACCAATGTGATAGCCAAAAGCAATATATATTTTTTCATATCGAGAATCTTTTAAGTTATTTGTACTCTATTTCCAAATCGTCAATAAGTAATGTGCTGCCGGGGGCACCTTTGAATTCGTCTCCGTTTTTGCTGGCGGACAGGATAATACTTATGTTGTATTGTCCTTTGGCCAGTTTTTCCAAGTCGATGGTTTTGCCAAAGCGTTCGTAGTCGAAAGGCAATTCAAAACGTTTCCATTCTTCAGTTTCCACGGCATCTGCTTGGTCTATTATTGCCAAAGCCACCATATTGGGGTGTTCGTAATTGTTTGTTGCAATATGTCCGTCTAAGGTTTGTACTTTATCATCTTTTTCATAAAATAAAGCATATATATTGAACACATCTTTACGGTCGGTATATTCCCCGTTTTCGTAAAATTTAGGTCCTGCTTTATACTTGTAATAGCCGGTCAGTTTGGTAGGTTGATAGTAAAATGTTGTCCCGAACTTGGTTGCTGCCAAAGCATCTCCTAATGCGTTGAGTAGTTCAAATTTCCCTATAAATAAATTACCTGCTGCAATAGGTTTCCCTACTTTATTACCTAAGTCTCCGGTAGTATGAGTCACCAGCTTCAGACAATTGCCGGAACGTCCTTCTGAGCTGATGGTAGTTGGGTACTCCTCGGGAGAGTTACCTCCTCCTGTCAGTGCGAATCCTTGGTTTCCACTGGCCCAGGTCAGGGTGGCATGTCCGGGCGCCTCTTCGTAGAAAACATAATAGTTACTTACTTTTTTTACTGTCTCAAAATGGAAAGAAGTCGGGATATTTGTTGTTGACGGATAATGAAGACTGATGGCATAAGTACGATGCCATTTTCCGTCTTCCGAAGTGGTGGTATAGCGCACTGGTTTTGTAAAGTTGTGCGTCGTTCCACTGGCCGGATTAATAGTTGCTCCCGGAGTCAGTTCAAAAGTTGGTGCCTGTGCGGTCAGGTCAGTTCCATTGTTTACTTCTATGTAAATGGGATAGGCATTTAGGCTTTCATCGAATGGTAAGTTGTAGTCGATTTCCGTTCCTGAAAGAATATCGGCGGGCAATATACATTTTTCGATATCTGCTTCCGCATTAGGTGCTTCGTCCTTGATGCACGATGTACAAAGGAATATGCCTATGGTACAGGTTAGTAAGTCTTTCAATCTCATGAATTGGTAATTTTATAAGTTCTTTGATAATAAACATATATATAGTTTACAAAGTTAAGGCTTTTCCTGAAATTTTTCTGATTATTGCAATAAAATGAATTGGTCGTTTTTCTTTTTTATGGTATAGAAGCAAAAAAAGGTGCAAGAAATAAATTCCTGCACCCTCTCTGTATGTTATGACTAATATAAAGGCATGAGCTTTATTAGACGATGCCTTGAGCCATCATTGCTTTTGCTACCTTCATGAAACCGGCAATGTTTGCACCTTTTACATAGTTTACATATCCGTCTTCTTCCGTACCGTATTGTACACAAGCTGTATGGATATTCTTCATAATGCTTTTCAGCTTTTCGTCAACTTCTTCCGAACTCCAACCTAGCTTAATAGAGTTTTGAGTCATTTCGAGACCGGATACCGATACACCGCCTGCATTGGCAGCTTTACCCGGGGCATACAGAATTTTGGCTTCTTGAAATACACGGATAGCTTCGGGAGTAGAAGGCATATTTGCACCTTCGCTGACAGCCATAACACCGTTGGCGACTAGCTGGCGTGCTTCGTCACCGTTCAGTTCGTTCTGAGTGGCAGAAGGCAGCGCGATGTCTGCTTTCTCACCCCACGGACGGGCACCTGCTACATATTTACAACCATATTTTTCTGCATATTCGCGGATACGTCCACGATATAAGTTCTTCAGTTCCATGATGAAGTCCAACTTCTCATGGTCGATACCGTCCGGGTCGTAGATGTAACCGTCAGAGTCTGACATAGTGACTACTTTACCGCCTAGCTCAATTACTTTTTCTACGGTATATTGAGCTACGTTACCCGAACCCGATACCAGACAAGTTTTGCCTTTTAGGTCGGTTCCTTTGGTTTTCAGCATTTCCATCAGGAAATAGATGTTACCGTAACCCGTTGCTTCCGGGCGAATCAGTGAACCACCGAACTCGCGTCCTTTGCCGGTAAATGTTCCGGTGAATTCGTGAGACAACTTCTTATACATACCGAACATAAAACCTACTTCGCGTCCGCCTACACCGATATCACCGGCCGGTACATCGGTTTCGGGACCGATATGACGCCATAGCTCCAGCATGAAAGCTTGGCAGAAACGCATTACTTCTGCGTTGGATTTACCGCGTGGAGAGAAGTCTGAACCACCTTTACCGCCACCCATAGGCAGGGTAGTCAGTGAGTTTTTGAATGTCTGCTCAAAGGCAAGGAATTTTAGGATTCCCAAGTTTACAGAAGAGTGGAAACGAATACCGCCTTTATAAGGACCGATAGCGTTGTTGTGCTGTACGCGGTAGCCCATGTTGGTTCGGATGTTGCCTTTATCGTCCATCCAAGTAACACGGAACTGATATACACGGTCGGGAATGCAAAGGCGCTCAATCAAGTTTACCTTATCAAATTCAGGGTGTTTGTTGTATTCTTCTTCAATTGTACCGAGCACTTCTTCTACTGCCTGATGATATTCAGGCTCATTAGGGAATCTTCTTTTTAATTCATCTAATACCTTAGCTGCATTCATAATCTATTTCTTTTATGGTTACTAATTAGTTTTTATTGCTTTATTGATGATGCAAAAATATAGATAAGAATTGGATTGTGCAACAAAATATAAATAAAATGCGATTAAAAATATCAGATTGTGCAAAATGTAAGCAAAAACATGAATAAAAGATTATTTCTCCCTATTCTTTAAAAACTTTAGTAAAGGAATAAAGACTAAAGTGCCCGAAATGATAATGGATAAGATTAGTGGTCCGTCTATTTGTTCGCTTCCGGTGAGGATGATATAGCAGATTGTTATCCATAGAAGGGCAAGGATTACGATTTGGGGGAGGGATAGTGGTTTTCGGCTCATGGTAATATACAGGTGTTTTTAGTGACAGATTTTATCAGGTTGGAGAACAAAAGAACAAATATTAAGTATATGCAGATTGCGCTACTGAGAAAATTTGTTCTTTTGTCCCTTTTCTGAAACAGGTTATTATTTATTTGCCTTTTTCTTCTTTTCTACGATGGCGTCGATAACTGCTACAGCGGTGATGTTCACGATATCGCGTACCGATGCTTCACAGTCGGTGAAGTGGATGGGTTTGTTCAGTCCCATTTGGATTGGACCAAGCACTTCTGTTTCGCTGCTCATAGACTGAATCAGTTGATAAGTGGCATTGGCAGAGCTTAGGTTGGGGAATATCAATGTATTTACTTCTTTACCTTTCAGGCGCGTAAATGGATATTTCTCGTCGCGAAGTGTCGTGTTCAGGGCGAAGTTTACCTGCATTTCACCGTCGATAGCGAGTTCGGGGTATTCCTTCTGCATATAGTCCACTGCTTCGTGCACCTTGGCAGGGCTGCCTTCCGTGTCCGAACCGAAGTTGGAGTAAGACAGCATGGCCATTGCCGGGGTATGATTGAAGAATTCTACAGTTTTCTTTGATAATTTAGCAATATCAATCAGTGTATCTGTGTCCGGGTGGCGGTTAATCAGTGTGTCGGCCACAAAGTAAGTGCCTTTTTTTGAATTCAGGATATGCATGGTGCCGAAGTGCTTGTATTCCGGCTGGATACCAATTACTTCTTTCGCTACTTTGATGGTATTGGAATACTTGGTGTACAAACCGGTGATAAACGCATCGGCTTCTCCTGTTTCTACCATCATCATGCCGAAATAGTTGCGCTCAAACATTTTGTCATTTGACTCCTGAAGATTAGCCCCTTGACGAGCACGCTTTTCTGAAAGAATGCGTGCATAGCGTTCGCGGCGTTCTGCTTCGCGATCGTGGCGAAGATTGATTATTTCGATGCCTTCCAAACTCAAATCAAGCTCTTTTGCCAGTTTCTCGATGCGTTCATCGTTACCCAACAAAATCGGATGGCAGATGCCTTCTGCTTTGGCTTCGACGGCAGCTTTCAGCATGGTAGGATGGATGCCTTCTGCAAAGACAACCCGTTGTGGGTCACGGCGCGCTGTTTCATACAGTTGGCGAGTAAGTTTGCTTTCCTGTCCCATAAGCTCGCGCAGACGGGTTTTGTAAGCTTCCCAATCTGTAATGTTTTTGCGGGCAACACCTGAATCCATAGCAGCTTTGGCAACAGCCATTGAGACTTCGGTTATCAAGCGGGGATCTACCGGTTTCGGAATGAAATAATCGGGACCGAAGGTGAAGTTATTTACGTGATAAGCTTCGTTTACCACATCAGGTACGGGTTGTTTTGCCAGATTGGCAATAGCACGGACGGCAGCTAGTTTCATTTCTTCGTTGATAGCTTTTGCCTGTGTGTCGAGTGCTCCGCGGAATATGTAGGGGAAACCGATTACATTATTAATTTGGTTGGGATAATCCGAACGTCCGGTAGACATCAAGACATCCGGGCGTGATGCCATAGCATCTTCGTAGGAAATTTCGGGAGTAGGGTTGGCAAGGGCGAATACGATCGGATGATCGGCCATACTGCGCACCATGTCTTGTGTGAGAACGTTTCCTTTGGATAAGCCAAGGAATACGTCTGCGCCCTTGATGGCTTCTTCCAGTGTGTGCACGTCGCGGCGGTCGGTGGCAAAGAATTTTTTGCTTTCGGTCAGGTTGGGGCGGTCGCTAGTGATAACGCCTTTGCTGTCAAGCATCAGGATATTCTCTTTACGTGCCCCCAGTGCTACATATAGTTTGGTGCAAGAAGTGGCGGAAGCTCCGGCACCGTTTACTACAATTTTTACATTCTCTATTTTCTTACCTGCCACTTCGAGAGCATTCAGCAGTCCGGCAGAAGAGATGATTGCTGTTCCGTGCTGGTCATCGTGCATAACCGGAATGTCTAGTTCTGCTTTCAGACGGTCTTCTATTTCAAAACATTCGGGAGCCTTAATATCCTCTAGATTGATACCTCCGAAAGTGGGAGCAATAGCTTTTACAGCTTGAATGAACTTTTCAGGGTCCTTTTCATTGACTTCGATGTCGAACACATCAATGCCTGCATAAATTTTGAATAACAGTCCTTTACCTTCCATGACCGGTTTGCCACTGAGGGCACCGATGTCACCTAGTCCGAGGACAGCAGTACCATTGGAGATAACAGCTACTAAGTTGCCTTTCGCTGTATAGTCGTATGCGGTTTTCGGGTCTTTTTCAATTTCCAGACAAGGTTCGGCTACTCCGGGGGAGTAAGCTAGTGACAGGTCCGTTTGTGTGCTGTACGGCTTGGTGGGTACTACTTCAATTTTTCCGGGCTTACTTTGTGAGTGATAGAGTAGGGCAGCCTCTTTGGTAATCTTAACCATAATATTTTCTTATTTATTAGTGTTATTGTTTTAAATTGGTGGCAAAAATACAAATAAAATTATAAAATGACGCTCTTGTGCTGTAAAATGATGTCGAATTGTTGAAATTTTAAATGCGATATTTGACACAGGCTTATTTCATTGTGGTAGTAAAGATATAAAATTCCGGATAATTTCCCTGTCTTTGTGTATCGGTATGACGGATTATACCTACTGCTTATTTAAACCTTTCCAAACACTTTTTAGCTACGAGTTATTTATAGTTAAAGCTCACTGAATAAGGATATAAATGGCGAAAAAATAACTAATTTTGCGCCATTAAAAACTTAATTGGGCTAGAAAGTTTTCTGATAAGTCCAACTTCTTTTGCTAAATAAGTAAAGTTCAATAATATTAGTTATGAAGATGACAGTAAACAAAATGAAATGCATTTCATTAAGCCGCACAGCGATTATTATGGCGGCAATGACCGTGTTAAGCAGTTGCGGAGGCGGTCAGAGTGGTATGAAATTGGGTGATGACGAATTTACCGTAATGGCGGTGCACTCTACGGCCAGCCAGCAATCCACTTCATATCCGGCCACTATCAAGGGTATTCAGGATATCGAAGTACGTCCGCAGGTGTCGGGCTTTATTGTGAAACTGTGTGTAGATGAGGGTGCTACAGTTCGCAAAGGCGAGGCTTTGTTTCAAATAGACCCTACACAGTATGCGGCTGCCAAACGCCAGGCAAGTGCGGCTGTGGAGATGGCTAAGTCGAATGTTAATACCTTGACATTGAATGAACAACAAAAGAAAAATCTGCATGATAAGAATATCATCAGTGATTTTGAATATCAAAGTGCAGTAGATCAGTTGCTCTCTGCTAAAGCTAGTTTGGCACAGGCACAGGCACAATTGACAAGTGCCACACAGAATTTGGATTTTTGTATTGTGACAAGTCCTTCTAATGGTGTAGTCGGAACATTCCCTTATCGTGTAGGAAGTTTGGTAAGTCCATCGGTGGCTCAGCCTCTTACTACTGTAAGCGAAATCGGTGATATGTATGTCTATTTTTCGATGACTGAAAAACAATTGCTTGCCATGACTAAGGCAGGCGGTACATTGAAAGACCAGTTGGAAAAAATGCCGGCCGTGAAATTGGAGCTGGCTGATGGAACAGTATATGCGGAAGAGGGTAGAATTGATGCTGTCAGTGGTGTTATAGATCAGTCTACCGGTTCTGTAAGTATGCGTGCTATTTTCCCCAATAAGCAGTCTGTTTTGCGCAGTGGCGGTATGGCTAATGTAATTTTCCCTTATACTATGGAAGATATTATTCTGATTCCTCAGTCGGCCACACAAGAAATTCAGGACAAAAAATTTGTTTATGTACTCCAGTCGGATAATACGTTGAAACATACTGAAATTCAGGTGTCGAATTTGAATGATGGCAAGAATTATATTGTTACCGGTGGCTTGAAACCCGGTGATAAAATTGTAGTTGAAGGTGTACAGACTCTGAAGGACGGACAGACGATAACTCCGATTACTCCGGAACAGAAAGAGGCTAAATACCAACAGCATCTGAAAGATCAAAAGGAAGGTAATATTGCTACGGCCTTTGAATAATCACTATAACTTAAAAGATTAATTTCACTTATATAAATAAGGTATATAGAGAATGAAACTAGATAGATTTATTAACCGTCCGGTACTATCAACAGTAATCTCTGTCTTGATAGTTATTTTGGGTGTAATCGGACTTGCTACATTGCCGATTACGCAATATCCGGATATTGCACCTCCTACGGTGCAGGTACGCGCCACTTATACCGGTGCGAATTCTACAGCAGTATTGAATTCGGTTATCGCTCCGTTGGAGGATCAGATAAACGGTGTGGAGAATATGATGTATATTCAGTCTACAGCGTCTAATAACGGTGCTGCTGATATTAATGTTTACTTTAATCAGGGAACAGATCCGGATATGGCGGCTGTCAATGTACAGAATCGTGTTTCTATGGCACAAGGATTGCTGCCTGCTGAAGTAACCAAGGTGGGTGTAACTACTCAGAAACGCCAAAATTCAATGTTGATGGTGTTTTCATTGTATGATGAAACCGATTCGTATAATATTGAGTTTATTGAAAACTATGCTAATATTAACTTGATTCCTGAAATCAAGCGTGTGAAGGGTGTGGGTGATGCCAATGTCTTGGGACAGGATTATTCTATGCGTATCTGGTTGAAACCGGATGTGATGGCGCAATACAAACTGATTCCTACCGATGTGTCGGCAGCTTTGGCCGAACAGAATATTGAGGCGGCTCCGGGACAGTTTGGTGAACGTGGTAATCAGACTTTTCAATATACCATTCGTTATAAAGGACGTTTGCAGCAAACAACTGAATTTGAAGATATTGTCATCAAGGCATTGCCGGATGGAAATGTGCTTCGTTTGGGTGATGTGGCAGATATTGAATTGGGACGTTTGGCTTATACTTTCAATAATATGGTAAACGGTCACAAGGCGGTGTCTTGTATCGTTTATCAGATGGCAGGTACCAATGCTACCGAAACAATCTCCAATTTGGAAGAGGTGCTTGCAAAGGCACAGGAGTCATTGCCGACAGGTTTAAACATCAATATAGCCCAAAATGCTAATGACTTTTTGTTTGCCTCTATTCATGAAGTAATCAAAACCTTGATTGAAGCGTTTGTTCTGGTGTTTATCGTGGTGTATATCTTCTTGCAGGATATGCGCTCTACATTGATTCCGGCCATTGCCATTCCGGTGGCGTTGGTGGCTACTTTCTTTGTATTGAAACTGATTGGCTTCAGTGTGAACCTGTTGACACTTTCGGCGATGGTACTTGCTATTGCGATTGTAGTAGACGATGCCATAGTCGTCGTCGAGGGTGTTCATGCTAAGTTGGATCAGGGATATAAATCTTCCCGTGAGGCTTCTATCGATGCCATGAGCGAGCTGGGCGGTGCCATCGTTTCTATTACATTGGTCATGATGTCTGTGTTTATTCCGGTAAGTTTCATGGGAGGTACGGCCGGTACATTCTATCGCCAGTTTGGTATTACCATGGCTATTGCTATCGGTTTCTCGGCCTTGAATGCGCTGACTCTGTCACCGGCATTGTGTGCCATCTTCCTGAAGCCGCATGATGAAGGACACGGAGCGAAGAAAATGACTCGTGTAGAACGTTTTCATACAGCTTTCAATGCGGCTTATGATTCTATATTGAAGAAGTACAAGAAGCATGTAGTGTTCTTTATCCATAAGAAATGGTTGTCATTCGGGTTGGTTGCCGCTTCTATCATTCTGTTGGTATTCTTTATGAAGGTTACTCCGACAGGCATGGTGCCCAATGAAGATACCGGTACCATTATGGGTGCGGTGACACTGCCTCCCGGTACTTCACAGGAACGTGCAATGGAAATCTTAAACCGTGTAGACAGCTTGGTGG
>ENA-OPWC01001409-OPWC01001409.1-human-gut-metagenome-genome-assembly--contig:-NODE-1409-length-16267-cov-4.583457_pt1 | contig 16267 bp, 16 predicted proteins | sample MGYA00241504_ERZ502000 | MGnify/ENA primary metagenome ERZ502000 (study PRJEB25962, sample SAMEA2042005) | human gut metagenome | biome: human gut; feature: human-associated habitat; material: faeces...
TTCAGACTCTCACGTAACTGTACTAAGCTCCTGAATGGTCATTCGACCATCCAGGAGCTTAGTACAGACGTGTTCGTACGGTTGCCGACACACGATCTCTTTTTATAATATTCAAATAATTTACGTGATTCAAACCATTACAGAGTGTGTATGTTAAACTGTACTGGATTTCAACTTTAGATGATTGTTATCAGAATTTTCTTTTTAACATCACAGATATTAAAAGTCCCACATATCCATTACATCATCATATTGATCAATTTCTATTTCTAATAGTTTTGCTATCTTCTTTCCGGCTGTAGAACTGTTCTTTAATTCTTTGATCAAAGATCTTGCTTCTTTTATATATCCATAAACGATACAACTACTTGACAACATATAAAGGAATTCTTCGGAGCAGATGCTATTTTCTTCTTTGTATACAAGAAGCTTGTCTATATCTTCTTTCATTCCCGTACTTTCGATGTTGTACAAACGCTCCTGTATACTGCGTGGAAATTCGTATAAATGTTGCTGTTTTGTGTTTTTGAAATTTTCTTTGTCAGACAGCATTCCTATACTCCATGGAGACATTTCTTGTTCCATTGCATATTCATCACGACTTCTTGCCTTTAATATCGGCAATTCCAATTCTATCATGAGATCACTGATCATATTCCACATTTCTGCATAAATGTCTGGAGTCCATGTTTTATTCACTCTGGTTTTTATATTTTCTATAATTACATCCAGCGTATCTCCACTCATGACTGAACTTATCGTATTAAATAATATTTCTGATGTTTCCTGCTCTGGCATACGAAATTGTTCTTGCAACATCACAAACAGAATATTGATTGCTTCTGCTCTGTTTGCAATATTATCTGTTAGTTCATTAATCTCCCATTCTGGAAATTCATTAAATGGAAGATCTTTTGCATAAATCTCTCTCTTTTCTATGATCTTGTGGATATCCATTCCATGCATCGCAACATATGCTGTTCCATCTGATTCTTGGTATGTATTTAATAGATCATTCATTCTTCCTCGCCAGTAAACATATCGAAAGAATTCCCTTTTTCCTTGTTTCGGCTCATACGTTTTTTTGTATATTTTGTATAATTCTTCTAATTCGATCACACAGTATAGCTGCGTCAATCTTCCTACTCTGTCATCAAATGTTTCTATCTTTGTATAGATTTCGTCTTCTGTTTTCTGATCTAAAACATCTATATACTCTTTCAGATCAGAGGCCAGATGCACTTCTGCTATATCATCTTTAATTTCATATTCCCCAAATCCTAAAGCAAATGCTTTGGCGCAAATATCAGCTTCATCATATGATATATCTATTATATTTTTATTCAAGTGATCCATCCATTGTTTCAAACCATCATACTCATCTTGGTTCATAACATATAATATATATTCTGGATGTTCTCTTAATGTATCCGAAATACTGCTGATCCTTTCCATATGTGATTTTGATCTGTTTTTTGGAATCCTTAGATATTTACAATAATCACTAGATTGATCTTCGCTTAGATTTTCCAGTAATTCTTTTTGTGTTTTTGATGAAACACAAAGCTTGACCTTACCGTTTTTCTTTATATGATCTTTCCACTCTTCTAATCTGTTATCTAAATTACCCTTTGTTTCTTCCAAATACATATCCTGCCATGCATTTTTCAACATATCTTCCAGATCATCTTCTGGCATCTTACTTATTTCGTCAAAAAAACCTTTTAATATATCTATCTTATCCTGTTCGTTGAATACTTTAACCTCATCTTTTTGTTTATGCTTTGGAAATACCATCTGACGGAACTGGCTTTCCACAAATTCTCTGTCAAAAGGAGAAACTTCTTCATTCATTTCCCAGTTCCAGACCCCTCCGCTGTCTTCCATGAAATTATCACCTTTATATTTTACCAGTTTGGGAGATCGTTCTTCATAATCCGGCTCATATTTTTCTATATTGATCTTGTGACGCCAATCATCTCCAAAATCATAGATGTAGCGGATCCATTTGTAATTTTTAAAGAAGAAATCAATATTCGTATCGAAATCATTGTAATGATTTCCCCACGGATCAAATCCTCCTTCATCATCTATCACAATGTCATCCGATGGTATATGAAATCCATGAAGATGAGCGTCGTCCCAGTCAAATAATATCTGTATGATCTTGTGCAATTCAAAAAAAGTGATCTGATCTGGTATGATAACTCTTCTCCATACCGGCGGATGTGTATCTTCTATTACAATTTTGCATGTGTAACCTGGCATTTCATAATTTCCCTTTGATTCTATCTATGAAGATATTTCTCTTTCGTTGCAAGTCCACCCCTGATGTGACGTTCAGATTTATTGATGTCTAGTACCTTTCTTGCTTGTCTGGCAAGTGTTTTGTTGATCATTTCTAACCGTTCTGTCACATCTTTATGTACTGTGCTTTTGCTGACGCCGAACTGCTTGGCTGTCTGGCGTACTGTAGCATTGTGTTCAATGATGTAGATTGCACTTTCAATGACTCTTTCTTCCATGTATTTCTTCAATGGAAAAGCCCCCTGTAAATGTTGTTTTTACAGTGTATGCTTGGGGCAGGGTTGCTATGTCCTTAAAATCTAGAAATATACCAATTGTTCTTTTGGTGGTTCTGATTTTTCGATTCTGATCGCTGTTAAGATTGGCATTGTCTTATCGTATGCTTCATTGTATTCTGAATGGATCTGTGCTGTTAATGTTACCCATTCGTTATTGAGAATTCTCTTTAATGTCTTGGATTTTGTCTGGTTTAATCTGCACAGATATCCAATAAATGTCATATCATCTTCACAACATGTCATTGCTTTACGTCCAGGAATGATCATTCCCGGTGGCATCTTTGGACTGCGCTGGACCTGAACACGCATTTCCACAGTCTTTCCTTCGTAAACCTCTGGACGTTCCATCGCATCGATATACCAGATTCCATAATCTTCATCTTCGACTTTGATCACATCTGCATTCACATCATATGGCAGCAGTTCATCCTGTGCCATCTCTTTTCCATCGGCACGTTCGAAACCTACCTGTGCTCTTGGATTGACTGCTTTGATGCTTCTTCGGAAACTTCCCATATTCGTATTGTCATCACAGCGGTTAAAAATAACAAGATCTGCCATCTTAAACATTTCCATAAACATAGATTTCATATTTTTCAAATACAAATCTGCTGTAGATGCATCAACTGTTACGATCACCTGATATAACTCAAGATCTGTTTCATCTACTACATCCATCAGATCGTCAATAGAGTACATTCCATTGTATTCGATCATGACACGGTCTGGATAATAATTTCTCTGACATCCTCTGACAAATTCTTTTGTGAAATCTTCCATATTTTCAATATTCACCACAAATGAATTTGTCTTCTCTAGCATCTCTTTATCGTATTCGACTTCTCCTTCTTCAAACGTAAGGATCATTGTTTTCTCGCCGTCATTAAAATAATCCTGGCTTAATGTTTCTTTGATCAGTGTTGATTTTCCACTTTCTAAAAATCCCCATACCAGATACGCCGGTAATTCGTACATTCTTTTCCCTCCTGTTATTTAGAAGAATAAACCTTCTAATTCATCTTCTTTTAATTTTGATCCGATCACACAGATTCTTCCTGTGTAGTCCGCACTTCCTTCACGAATTTCATATTCTCCTGGAACAAGATCAAACTGAATCCATGATCCATCTTCTGTCTGTAAAATACCTTTGGATCTTAAGATCATACCATAGCTGTCATCTTTGGATAATTTCTGTAAGATCGTATCCAGTTCTTCCTTATTATATTTCTTAGGTGTTTCTTTGCCCCAGCTTGTAAATACTTCATCTGCATGATGATGGTGATGATGATCATGATCATGTCCACATCCACAACTGCATTCTTCATCATGATCGTGATGATGATGTTCATGATCATGGTCGTGGTCGTGATCATGTCCGCATCCACAGCTGCATTCTTCATCATGATCGTGATGGTGATGTTCGTGATCATGGTCGTGATGATGTTCGTGATCATGGTGTCCACCGCACACAGGGCAGATTTCCTCTTCTTCTAATAATTCTTTGACCATATCATTTCCATCTTCCATAACTTTTAAGATCTGTTCTCCAGAAAGCTCATCCCATGGTGTTGTGATGATCGCAGCTTTTTCATTATGTTCACGAAGCAGTGCTACACTTTCATTTAATTTATCTTCTGCTACATCTCCTGTACGACTTAAGATGATAGATCCTGCATATTCTACCTGATTGTTATAGAATTCACCAAAGTTCTTCATATACATCTTGCATTTCTTTGCATCTGCAACTGTCACAAAGCTGTTTAAGTCTAGTTCAACATCTTCCGCAACACCTTGTACAGCTTTGATAACATCTGATAATTTACCAACGCCTGATGGTTCAATGATGATACGGTCTGGGTTGTACTGTGTGACTACTTCTTTTAATGCACTTCCGAAATCTCCAACTAAAGAACAACAGATACATCCAGAATTCATCTCTGTTACTTCAATCCCTGCGTCCTTAAGGAATCCTCCATCGATACCAATCTCGCCAAATTCATTCTCGATCAGTACGACTTTCTCTCCTTTTAATGCTTCTTTTAATAATTTCTGGATCAGAGTTGTTTTACCTGCTCCTAAAAATCCTGATATGATATCAATCTTTGCCATTTTATATTACCTTCCTTTATGTTCTATTCTTATCTTTCCTGTCACCTTAGACTTTCCGTTTTTTTACTTTTGAAAAAAGCAGAAAACTTAAGGTTAGGGAACAAATATATTTTACTACTTCCATAATATTTGTCAAAACATTCTTTCAAGAGTATAATGAAAAAAATTAACAAAACGGAAGGAGTTATATGACTTATGAGAAAATACTACCCAAATTACTCCATTGGAACCGACGCATATGCCGACATCCCTATGGTATGTGAAAAATACGGAACAAAAGCTGTGATCATCGGAGGAACACATGCCTTGGCTGCCGCTGCCGATTTGATCAAAGAAGCTGTTGCTGACAGCAATATCATGATCACCGGTGTCTTTGAATACGGTGGTGAAGCCAGTCGTGAACACATAGATGAATTAAATTCTCATCAAGAAGTTATTGATGCTGATATGATCTTTGCATGTGGTGGCGGAAAAGCGATTGATACTTGTAAAGTATTGTCACAGGAAAGCAACCGACCATTCTTTACATTTCCAACGATTGCTTCTACTTGTGCTTCTTGTACATCACTTGGTATCATCTATCATCCAGATGGTTCACTTCGTGAATATTCTTTCCAGGAGAAACCTTCTGAATGGATCTTTATCAATACACAAGTGATCGCCAATGCTCCTGAAAAGTACCTGTGGGCTGGAATTGGTGATACAATGGCTAAATTTTATGAATGTACAACCAGTGCCCGTGGTGATAATGATCTAGACCATAGCACTTCCATGGGCGTCCAGATCAGTAATCTTTGTGCCAGACCATTAGTAAAATACGGTGTAGAAGCCTTAGAAGAATGTCGAAATCATACTCCTGGAAAAGCTCTGGAAGAAGTCATTCTTGGAATTATCGTTTCTACTGGTTTTGTGTCAAATCTTGTCGGAATTGATTTAAATACCGGACTTGCACATGCCTGCTATAACGGATTTACTGTATGTAAATCTACCGAAGAACATGGACATCTGCATGGTGAGATCGTTGCTTATTGTATCCTGATCTTATTAAAAGTTGATCATCAGGAAGAGGAATTTAAGAAAATCTATGAATTCTCCAAGAATATGGGATTTCCTGTGAAACTTGCGGATATTCATGCGACGATTGATGATATGGATGCTGTGATCACAAAGGCTTTATCTGGAATTGATGTACGTGTATGGCCTTATGAAGTAACTCCTGATATGATCCTTGATGCTGTAAAAGAGATCGAGCAAGTTGCTTTATAAAATAACTTTATCAAGGGGATTCCCTTGGAATTTCCTATGATATAAAAAGGATATTGGTGTCACGATCAATATCCTTTTTCTTTATTTTTCTGTATTAAATTTCTTAAATGGCCGCGGTGTCATAAATGTCCCGCTGGCGCTTCCGACGAGTTCTTCTCCTACATAGGCTTTTCCAACAAAATTCATGATCGTTTTTCCTGTGGACACTGCTTCTACCTCTGTTCTTACGGTTGCTCCTGTTGGTATTCCTTTTAAAAATGTTGTAGAAAGCTGCACCGTTGGGGCTACACTATAATCGCCCAATCCAGCAGTCAATGTTCCAAATGCAATATCAAACATCCCTGCCAGAGAACCTCCAAACATGATTCCAAATGCATTTTCATGAAACTTTGTGGCCTCGAACGTCATGGTTAAACTTTTGGTATCATAATTAAAATCTGTGACAGTTCCTTTTAATTCTTTAAATATTCCATGTTCGTTGATCTCATCTAACTGTTCCATTCTTTTTCGGATCTGCTTCTCAAAATTTTCTTTGCTCATCTTTTTCTTGCTCCTGCTTATTATCTCTTTTCATGCTTAAATCGATGTAAATTTCATTTTATGTCTGCCATTTTATCATATTTCCACTTTTATGTATAGAAACTGTTATATGGAACATCCTATAAACAAAAGGAGTTTTACAATTATGGATAATGAAAATTTATTAAACAGTATTTATCAAAACATTGCAATGGTTTTAGAAACCATTCCTGAGATTCGAAAGATCACGACAGACTGTGATTTTAAGGCTTTGATCATCAGCCAGGAAGAAGAATATCAAAATTTATCAGATTCTATAAAAGATACGATCACTTCCAATGGTGATTCCACAGAAGAATTAAATGATCTTTTGAAAACATATTCTGAATGGATGACCAAATTAAAGGCTATGTCTGATAAAAATGTCAGTCATCTTTCTGAAATGTGTATTCAAGGATATACGATGGGAATGATCAAAGCAATCCAGAAAAATCATCTTTACTGTGATGCCTCCAAAGAAGCAAAACATTTCGGTGACAAACTTATTTCTCTTCACGAAAAAAGTATTCAGGATTTAAAAAAGTATTTGTAATCGTTAAGTTGTTGTGCTATGATTAATCTTGTTATTGATAGATTTTAATGTTCACGACCGATACGGATGCATTCATTTATTTCTATGAATGCATAAAGCAAGTAACGGTTCGTGGACTTTTTCTTTTTTATAAAGATTTTTATTGAAACACCTGTCATTAACAGTTACATGTATTTTTTATTTAAGAAAGTAGAGGTACCCAGATGAGTAATGGTACAGTAAAATGGTTTAACGCAGAAAAAGGTTATGGATTTATTTCACAGGAATCCGGAGATGATGTATTTGTTCATTTTTCTGCAATTCAGGGAAAAGGATTTAAGACTTTGGAAGAAGGACAGAGTGTAAGTTTCGAGATTGAAGAAGGACCTCGCGGAAAACAGGCATCTAATGTAACCAAGTTGTAATTTGAATGCGTTGTTCAATGCATATAAAAAAACGAAATAATAGGATAAAAGTTCTAAATCTTTTATCCTATTATTTCGTTTTTCTCATATACATGGACAGCTATTCAAACCACCACATGTGTGTATGTTAGACGGTGTTAAATTATAATTTTTTTATATATTCAAATAATTCCTGTCTACTTGTTACTTCTACGTCCGGAACGATATCTCCTTCTGGCATTGGGCGGTTTCTGTGGTTGAACCAGATGACATGCCAGCCAGAATTCTTGGCTCCTACGACATCTATTTCAAAGGTGTCTCCGATAAACCATGTTTCCTCAGGATCAATCTTCATTTCTTTTTGAACAGTATGGAATGCTTTAACATCTGGTTTTGCAGCTCCGATGCTGTCTGAGATGAACATTGTTTTAGGGTTGAACCAGTGGTCTAATCCTAATGTCTCTAATTTCTTTCCCTGATTCTTTGTTGTTCCATTCGTTAAAATTCCAATTCTGTAATTTTCTTTGCAATGATCAAGGATCTGTTTTGTAATTTCTGGTACCTGAATATGCTTTTGGTAATAACGGTATCGTTCTTCGAATTGTTTTGCCTCTTCTTTGCTGACTTCTACTCCAACATCTGCATATGTTTTCTGGACACGATATGCAAATTCTTCGTCTTCAGAGATTTTTCCTTCTCTTGACATACAGAATGCTTCATCACTGTAAGTTCTTGATGCTTCAAATAATTCCTCACAGTCTGCATCTGTGCGGGCTGCCATCAGTTCTTTGTGGGCTTTTTCAAATGGTTCCATTAAATTATATAATGTATCATCTACATCAAAAATAATATTCTTCATCTTAGATCAATCCTAGCTTCTTAAGTGCCATTGTAATTCCTTCTTCTTTGACAGTTCCTGTTACCATAGATGCGACTTCTCCTACTTTCTCACTATGACGTCCCATCGCGATTCCTGTTCCAACTGCCTGCATCATTTCTACATCGTTATCTGCATCTCCAAATGCATATGTGTCTTTCTTGTCAATTCCAAGTTTCTCGATCAGTTCTGTGATCGCATCTCCTTTTGTTACACCTTTCAATGTGATATCAATGAAATTTTCGCGAACATGTTTAGCGCAAGTAAATACATCTTTAAATTCTTCTTCAAAATCCTTCTTCACCTGAATATCCTTGTAATTCATAACAAGTTTGCTGATGTGAGTGTTTTTTGTGCGGAATTTCCATGGCGCATACCATCGTTGTGGCAGATTAAAAAGTTTGCAGTGATTTTTGAAAAACTCTTCATCCATATGTAGATAATAACTGATATCTCTTGTCTCAAAATGAATGATCGTATCTCTTGGGAAATATTCGTTAACTACCTGAAATACCAATTCATCTGGAATACAGATGTCTCTGATCACTTCTCCCTCAACTTCTGTATGTGAACCATTACATGTGATCGCTCCCATAAATTTATCAATATCCATCTCTAAAAATCGCTGTGTTCTTCCTGAGCATAACATTGTCAGATATCCATTTTCTTTTAATTTATTCAATGATTCTACAGTTGTTGGTGTTGCTGTTTTAATCTCATCTACTTCATCAACTGTTGTTCCATCATAGTCAAAAAATACGACACCTTTGTACTTTTTCATAATTTTGTTTTCTCCCATTTTATTCATTTCTTATTTTCTCTATATACAATACACACTTTATTTTACTTTCTACAGCTTTTAATTTCAAGATTTTACCAATAAAAATACCAGATCTCTTTTTATTGAAATCCGGTATTTTTGTTTATACAATTGTATCGTATACTATTTTATCTTTATTTTTTGTTTCTGACTCTCATTGAGAACTGTTTTTTGTTTTAAGAAATTAATCTTCGCTGCTTTCGCATAATCAATGGCTTTGGATGCATTGTAAAATTCAAGTACCAGCTGTTCTTTTTCATAATCTGTCCATGTATCAATGCTTCCACCGTCTTTGATCAGGGATCTTCCCTTCTTATCTACGATAAATCTGTCCTCTATTCCGTCTGTTAAGATTGCTCCGTCATAGTCTAGAACTTTAAAATAAATTCTCAGATTGTGTTTTTGTTTTTTTACATCTGCCACTTTTAATTTGGTATGATCACTGACTTTGACAATCTCATTTTTCTTCAGATTTAATACTGCTTTCTGTACTTTTCCATTCTTTGTTACCACAGATTGTTTTTTAACTGGAATGATTTCCAGTGATCTTGTGTGTGTATGTTTGAAAAACTGATAGATATCTTTGCTTTTTTCTGAATTAGTTTTTTCTTCATAGTAGAGATATCTTCCTTTATTATCTCTGATCACAAGATCATGTTTTTTGTCATTGCTTCGCAAGGTATTTCCTAATGGAGATATAATAACTCTGTCTACGATTGATTTCTTAGATCGTGTGATCACTTTTGTCTTCTTTGCGACCTTGCTTCGATCAACCGCAAGCTGCATAGACCAGTCACCTTTGGTATCCCATAAATAGTTGGTTTTAATATCCAGTTTTACTTTCTTTTTTAATTTTCCAGTAAGATTAAAACGATAAACTCCTTTAATCTTATGGTTGTTGATCCTGTAAGCTTCCGTTACTCCCGTTTCATTTACTTCATCATTTGCTTTTCCATCAATGGAAATCTGTGGTCCAAGCCATATACTGTTAAGGTTCCAGCGCTCTTGTAAACTATCTTTTTTAACTTTTTCAAGCTTTTCGGCTGTCGTTGTTTTATTTAATGACACTGTATAATACAATAATAAATTACCTTCATCCAGACCGACATTGTCAATTCTTAATGTAATTCCCTGATCTGTTCTGCTTATTCCTGCCTTTGCATTATTTTTTTGAATCTCGTTTAGTTTCACAGACCTTTGATATTGCCTGCTTCCATGTTTTGTGTCCAATTTTCCTGTTCCTAATGTGATCAATTTCGCACCTGCAAACACTGTCACTGTTGATAAAGATAATACAGCCACAAATACCACGGCATTTTTCCAGATTCTATGAATTTTACTTCTTTTTGTTTCTTCCGGCAATCCATCTAACAGATCATCCATCCTTTTTCTGGTTGATTCTGGCATCTGTTCCTGTATTTTTTCTCTCTTGATCCTTTTTCTTAACTCATGCTCCTTCATATGCACCTTCTCCTTCCATCTCTAATAAATCCTTTAATTGTTTTCTTCCTCTGGCAAGTCTTGATTTTACGGTTCCTTGCGGTATATCTAAGATTTTGGCGATTTCTTTTGTGGAAAATTCATCATAATAATATAAGATCAATACTTCCTGATGCTGTTTTGGCATTCTTAAAATATAACTTAAAATTTCTCCATCCTCTGATACCATATCTTCTGTCCAGTAATCACTGGAATGTTCCTGTTCTGGAAATTCAAACGGATCTGTTGGTTCCTGTCTCTTCCTGTTTCTTAAGATCTGATAACATTCATTTGCCAGGATCTGAAAGATCCATGCTTTGAATTTTCTTCTTGAACGTAATGTATCAATATTTTCATAAGCTTTTAAGATGCTTTCCTGCATCGCATCTTCTCCATCTGCCTGGGTTCCCACGATACTTTTTGCAAACCGAAACATATCTGTTTCATACTGTCTGATATACCGACAAAATGTCTCTTTCTTCATTCTTACCTCCTCTCTTTTCTTTTTTCCCTCTTTTATTGATTCACATATTCGATGGATTTACTTGCCGTTTGGTTCCCTTTTTTTTATTTTTTTTTAAAAAGATGCATAAATCAGAAAAAGACACTTCTATCTTCTCTTGATAAAAGTATCTTTTTCACTACTATGCAATTCTCAAGGACTTTAAGACCTCTTGGAATGCTATGGTTACATATTATCTAAAATCTCGGTTAAGATCTTATTAACGATTCCAGGGTTTGCTTTTCCCTGTGTCGCTTTCATTGTCTGTCCTACTAAGAATCCGATAGCTTTCTTCTTACCAGCTTTGTAGTCTTCGACAGATTTTGGATTATTTGCTACAATCTCTTCGATTGTTGCTTTTAATGCTCCTTCATCATTCATGGATTTTAATCCATGTTCTTCTACGTATGCTGCAGGATCAATATCTTCTTTGAAGACTTTCTCAAAGACTTCTTTTCCTACACTTCGGTTGATCTCATTGTTCTTGATCATCTCGATCAGTTTCGCAAGATGTTCTGGCTTAAATGATACATCATCAATATCCATCTCTGATTCATTGACCAGACGGATCGTCTCTCCCATTAACCAGTTGGATACTTCTTTTGGCTCTGATCCAAGCGCGATCGTTGCTTCAAAGATATCTGCAAGGTGTTTTGATCCTGTGATGATGTCGATATCATAATCTGGAAGGTCGTATTCTTCTTTATAACGGACTTTCTTCTCATCTCTGAACTCTGGCTGGGCAGCTCTTACTTTGTCCATCCATTCATCGCTGATCTCAATCGGTACTAAGTCTGGATCTGGGAAATAACGATAATCCTGTGCATCTTCTTTGGAACGCATTGCGTGAGATGATTCTTTATTGTCATCCCATCTTCTGGTCTCCTGGATAACAGCTTTTCCTTCTTCGATAAGTTCGATCTGACGCTCTCTTTCTCCTTCAATGGCTCTTGCGATTGCCTTGAATGAGTTCAGGTTCTTCATCTCTGTTCTGGTTCCGAATTCCTGTGTGCCGACTTCTCTTACCGATAAGTTCACGTCCGCTCTCATCGAACCTTCCTGAAGCTTGCAGTCTGATGCTCCCAGATACTGGATGATCGTTCTTAATTTTTCCAGATAAGCGATAACTTCTTCTGATGAACGCATATCCGGCTCGGATACGATCTCTACAAGCGGCACACCACTTCGGTTAAAATCTACCAGAGATGTATCATCCCATTCATCATGAACCAGCTTTCCGGCATCTTCTTCGATATGGATACGGGTTACGCCAATTCTCTTCATCTGTCCGTCTACCATAACGTCCAGATAACCCTTTCCGCAAAGCGGTACTTCTGCTTGAGAAATCTGGTATGCCTTCGGCAGATCCGGATAGAAGTAATTCTTTCTGTCCTGTTTGCAAACACCGTTGATCTGGCAGTGCATAGCATGTCCCATTTTGATTGCATATTCTACTACTTTTTCATTCAGTGTCGGCAATGTACCCGGCATGCCCATGCAGACAGGGCAAACCTGTGTGTTGACTTCCAGACCAAATGCGTTACGGCAGTTGCAGTAAATTTTAGATTTGGTATTCAGTTCTGCGTGGACTTCCAGTCCAACGACGATTTCATAATCTTTCATTGATTTCTTCCTCCTGCTCAAAGAGTTTCTGCAATGGCGTGAAATCCGCCGACCAACTGTTCATAACCATATGCTGCGTTCAGAATGGTCTGTTCTGCAAACTTGTTACCGATCAGCTGCATACCCAGCGGCAGACCGGAAGCAGACTTTCCGCAGGGAACACTGACAGCCGGCAGACCTGCAATGTTGACAGTGACTGTGCAGACATCGCTGTAGTACATTTTCAACGGATCACCAATATTTTCACCGATCTTGAATGCGGCAGAAGGTGCAGTTGGTGTCAGAATTACATCACAATCCTGAAATGCTGCTGCAAATTCCTGACCGATGCGACGCTGTACCAGTTTTGCTTTTTTATAGTACGCATCATAGAAACCGGAACTCAACACGAATGTGCCCAGCATAATCCGACGCTTTACTTCATCGCCAAAACCTTCACTTCTGGTCTTTTCATACATGTCTGTCAGACCATCATAATTTTCTGCACGGAAGCCATATTTTACACCGTCAAATCTTGCAAGGTTTGAACTTGCCTCTGCACATGCAATAACATAATATGCAGGGATGGCATATTCGACAAGGCTTAAATCAAATTCTTCAACTATAGCACCTTTTTGTTCAAGAACTTTGGCAGCATTTAAAACAGCATCCTTTACTTCACTGTCAAGACCCTCACCAAAATAATCCTTAGGAATACCTATCTTCATACCTTTTACATCATCAACAAGTGCTGATGTAAAGTCGAGGTCATCTCTCTTTACGGAAGTTGAATCTTTCTCATCATGTGATGCTATCACTTCAAGAATTGTAGCACAATCTGTTACATCCTTTGCAACAGGTCCTATCTGATCAAGCGATGATCCGTATGCTATAAGTCCATAACGTGAAACTGTGCCATATGTCGGCTTTATACCTGTAACTCCGCAAAACGAACTAGGCTGTCTTATAGATCCGCCTGTATCGGAACCAAGTGCATAGAAACATTCTTCTGCCGCAACTGCCGCACATGAACCTCCTGAAGAACCTCCCGGAACGTGCTCTAAATTCCATGGATTTTTAGTCTCGCCATATGCAGAAGTCTCTGTTGTACTTCCCATCGCAAACTCGTCCATATTGGTCTTTCCGAGAATAACCGCACCTGCCTTTTCAAGGTTTATAACTGCCTCAGATGTAAATGTAGGCACAAAATTTCCAAGAATCTTTGAACTGCATGTTGTAAGCATTCCCTCTGTACACATGTTGTCCTTTACCGCAACCGGTACACCTGCAAGCGGTCCGGCAAGTTTACCCTCATCTATAAGTTTCTGAACTTCCTCTGCTCTTTTTAATGCACCTTCTCTGTCAACAGTCACAAAACTGTTTACCTTTTCTTCCTTTGCATCGATGGCATCAAGAGCAGCCTTTGTAGCTTCCACTACCGTAACTTCTTTATTTTTAATCTTTTTTCCCAGCTCAACGGCTGTAAGATTCATCAAAGACATAACTTTCCTCCATTCTCTATCCCACAATAGTTTTTGGCACTACAAAACTATCATCTTTTTGCTCCGGCGCATTTGCAAGAGTCTGCTTTGTACCATCACCGTTTGTAACCACATCCTCCCTGAATACATTGTTGACCGGGAAAACATGAGACATAGGCTCGACACTTGATGTATCAAGTTCGTTTAACTTGTCTATATAATCAAGCATTTCTTCCATATCTTTTTTAGCTTTTTCTTTTTCTTCATCACTAAGTTCAAGCTTTGCGAGAATTCCAACATAATCTATTGTTTCATCAGAAATAATATTTGCCATATCCAACCTCACTTTAAATCATAAGAGGCTCGCTCATTTTGGGCGAACCCCATTTCTTCATTATATTATCTACCCAAACAAACCTGAGAAAAAGTTTGTTATCGCTGTAAATATATTACCAAAGAAATCCCCAATTTTCTCACCGAGACCCTTTGTATCTACATTTGCAAGGTCAATACCTTTTTCTTTTAATTTGTTATATATATCAGATGCCTGTTTTGCTATCTTATCAGGATCAATATCTTCTTTAGATACTTTCATCATCATATTTGTAAGCTTTTCAACATCATCATCTGAAATGTCAAGACCAAGCTCATTAGCCGCCTGCTCTATTGCATCTCTTATATCAGTCTCAGATGAAAGCTGGTCTTCAAATATTGCTTTTTTAGCTGCTGCAACAAGTTCGGTAACTTTCTGCGTATCACCTACATTTTTTGCAACCTCCGCCGTAGTGACAAGTTCATCTGTTGCTGTATCCATTGTCTTTTCGGATATTTCCTCTCCTGTCATGACAGAATAAGCTTTCATTGCACCGACAAGTGCCGATGTGCCTGATATATCAAAAGGTCCGACAACCGTTACCTTTGCATCTGAAAGTCCCGCCGTAACGAGTGCATTACAATACATACCTGATGTGCAGTATGTAATATGTTTTGTCGAAACATTTACACCACTGTCTTCATCTGCTTTTACAACCATAACGGATGATAAAGCTCTCGTACCTATAACCGAATCAGACATATAATCACCAAGGTAATCATGTTCATCTTTATTTGTAATCTCAATTGTTTTATAATCGGACAAATCATTTTCAGTAATACCAAATCCGTCAAGCACGGCTACCTTTTCCTTTGCATTAAGGTCTGCTCCAAATGCAATATATTTTGATGTTCCTGTAACTGCATCTGCCGACACCACATTTTTCTGTACCGCCACCGAAGTAACAACAACTCCGGCAGCAAGTACAATACCCATCGCTCTAACTATACACTTTTTCAATATAATTCCTCATTTCTATCAATAAAATCAGGCTTTTCCTGCTTTGATACGTTCCATAGCCTTCTTTGTATTTTCAAGACTTCCAAACGCTGTCAGTCTGAAATATCCTTCACCACTTGGACCAAATCCTGAACCAGGTGTTCCAACGATATTAAGTTTTTCAAGGAGATAATCAAAGAATTCCCATGAAGTCATCTTATCAGGAGTTTTAAGCCAGATATACGGAGCATCAACACCACCGTAAACTTCATATCCTGCACCTGTAAGCCCTTCTCTTATTATCTTAGCATTGTTCATATAATATGCTATCTGCTCTTTAGTCTCTTTCTTTCCTTCTTCAGTGTAAACTGCCGCACCTGCTGCCTGAATGATATAAGGAGCACCGTTAAACTTAGTTCCGTGACGACGTGCCCAAAGGCTGTGAAGCATAACATCTCCGCATTTAAGTTCCTTAGGAATAACAGTAAATCCAAGTCTTGTACCTGTAAATCCTGCATTCTTTGAGAAACTTCTAAGCTCAATTGCGCATCCCTTTGCACCCTCGCACTCATAGATTGAATGAGGTACATTTTCAGAAGAAATATATGCCTCGTAAGCTGCATCATAAATGATAACCGCACCAATCTTTAATGCATAGTCAACCCATACCTGTAACTGGTCTTTTGTGATAGTTGTTCCTGTAGGATTGTTAGGGAAGCAGAGATAAATAATATCAGGTT
>ENA-OPWC01001427-OPWC01001427.1-human-gut-metagenome-genome-assembly--contig:-NODE-1427-length-16150-cov-1.749674_pt1 | contig 16150 bp, 18 predicted proteins | sample MGYA00241504_ERZ502000 | MGnify/ENA primary metagenome ERZ502000 (study PRJEB25962, sample SAMEA2042005) | human gut metagenome | biome: human gut; feature: human-associated habitat; material: faeces...
TTGCTGATCCATGTCGGCATGGACACGGTGCCATCCACAGTTGTTTGTACTTGGAGAGGTGGGGCGTCAGTATTTTGCCAAGAAAAAAATGGATGTGGATATGAATTTCCGCTTTACAGTCCAGAAACCGACGATGCATAGAGCGAGAGTGATTTCCGAGGAAATGATTGAGCGTTATTTAAAGGGAGAATTGGATGAAGTGTATATTATTTATACACGAATGGTAAATGCAGTCAGCATGGAAGCAGAAATGAGCCAGCTTCTTCCTTTGAAAAAAGCAGATTTCCATACACCGGCTCAGGTAATGGTAGACATCCATCAGGAGGAAATTGAAATGGTTCCTTCTGCAGAAGAAATTTTAAACAGCATGGTGCCGAACTATCTGCATGGTTTTACTTATGGATGCTTAGTTGAGTCTTATGCCAGTGAGCATAATTCCCGAATGATGGCAATGGATGCGGCAACCAGCAGTGCAAAGGACATGCTCAAAGATTTATCGATTCAATACAACCGTGTGCGTCAGGCTGCAATTACTCAGGAAATTACTGAGGTAATCGGCGGTGCAAAAGCACAGAAAAATAAACATTAAAAATACAGAAAGGAGGATTCCTCGTGGAAAAAGGAAAAATTGTACAAATCATGGGACCAGTCGTCGATGTGGAATTTCCACAGAACGCACTTCCTGCGATTAAAGATGCCCTTACTGTTGAGAATAACGGAAAAAAACTAGTTATGGAAGTAGCACAGCATATCGGTAATAATACTGTACGTTGTATTATGTTGGCTTCCAGTGACGGTCTTTATAAAGACATGGAAGTAATGTCATATCAAGAGTTGGTAGAAAAATACCTTAAAATTAGGAGATTTGATAGATTAATAAATAAAGTGAGCAGTATAATAAAAATAAGAAAAAAACTATAATATAGTTGTATGTAGAGTTATTAAATATAAAAATAATTAGATAGTTGGAAGGAAAAGGAAATGAAAATAGATGAAAATAATAAATTGGTTCCAAAACTATTTGTTTACAAAGAAGATTGTTGTGGTTGTACAGCATGCTATGCTATTTGCTTAAAGAATGCAATTCAAATGAAAGAAGATGAAGAGGGTTTTTTATATCCTGAAATATATGAGGAAAGTTGCGTTGGATGTGGTATGTGTATAAAAGTATGCCCTATAAAGAAATTAGAATAATTTATAGTAGAAATGCGTTAATATAGTGGGTGGGAAGATACAATAAAAAATTATTTTTATGAAGAAATAGGAAAGAGAAACAAAAGATGAGTAAGAAAAAGACACCACTATTAGCGTCAAAAGAAACAAACTTAAAATTACAAAATAATAATAGAAAAAATTTTTTTAGTACAATTATTGAGAGTAAATTTAGAAAATATACCGTATTATTGGCTCTATTTATTGCTATTATTACAATATTTATTCCAGTATCAAAATCTAAAGTATCAATTTGTGTAGAGTATGATAAACAATTAACATCTGTAGCACAATTGTTTTATGATACCGGTTCAGGATACATGGAAGAAAATTCTTTTAAGGCAGAAGTGTCTGACAAAAAGGCAGAGTTTATTGTAGGTGAAGATACCATTAGTAAGATAAATCGGCTTCGCTTAGATCCTGTAGCTGAACAGCAGGATGATTTTGCAATAAAAGAAATTTGTGTAAAATGTAACGGTAAAAATATTTTGGTATATTCTTCTGGAGCACTTAGAAAATATGTGTTGTCCGTGTCAAATGCAGTTATAAATGAAAAAAATCTGAAATTGACAAATATACAAGATGATTCAAACATTTATTTTTCAGAGAATTTAGCTTCTAATCTAAAAAAAGCTGTAGAAGATAAAATAAAGTCTGCTGATTTAGTGACGAAAATGTTTAGAGCTATTATCATTTTTTGTTCCATAGTAGTTGTATTATTATTTGCTCAATATATATTTAAAAGAAATAATAGGATAAAAGAAATTTTTAGGAGCTTTGCAGAAAAAAACAGATTATAAAAATCAGGAGTGTTCAAATATATTATATTGGTAATCTCCAATATTCTGATTTTAATGATTGTAATATTTTATACCATAAAAGATTTTTTGATTGCGAATTTTAATGGGTTATCTTTTTCTGAAATAGTATTCCATCTTAAAGTACCTATGGAAGGTACGAGCACGGATATGGTTTCAGAGTATTTTAAAGCAAAATCAAGCATATTGATAATAACAGTATTATGTCTTGTTGTAGCCAATATATGTATATTAAAGGTAAAACAGCTTTTGCTTAACAGACTTACTTATATTTTTTCTTTTGGTTGTTCAATGATTGCATTTTTGTTAATTGGAGGTATGTGTCTGAATCAGCTTGGAATGGTCGAATACCTTAAAAATCAGATGGAAAGTTCAAAGTTTATTGAAGATAATTATGTGAAACCCGATACGGTAAATGTAACATTTCCCGAAAAAAAGAGAAATCTTATATATATTTTTATGGAATCGATGGAGTCAACATTTATATCAAAGGATGAAGGCGGAGCCATGAATTATAATCTTATTCCGGAATTGACAAAGTTGGCTCAGAATAATACCAATTTTTCTGAGGATAGTATGGTAGGTGGCTCATATGCGGCATATGGTTCAACTTGGACGGTAGGAGCCATGGTATCGCAGACAAGTGGATTACCGTTATTGCTTCCTATAGATGGAAATTCATATGGAAATTATGCATCATTTTTACCGGGAGCTGTTACACTTGGAGAGATTTTGCAAAAAGCAGGTTATAATCAGGAGCTGATGGTTGGTTCAGATGTAAATTTTGGCGGAAGAGGTTTATATTTTTCACAGCATGGTAATTATAAGCTTTGGGACTATCAGACAGCAAAGGATGAAGGAAAAATATCTCAAGATTATCGTGTATGGTGGGGCTTTGAAGATAATAAGCTATATGAGTATGCAAAAGAGGAAGTTACTAAGATGGCAGACGAGGATGAGCCGTTTAATTTTACAATGCTTACTGTTGATACGCATCACATAGGCGGTTATAAGTGTGACTTATGCGGTGATAAATATGATGACCAATACGAGAATGTTCTTGCATGTGCAAGTGCTCAGGTGAATAAATTTGTGAAATGGCTGCAAAAACAGGATTTCTATGAGAACACGACGATTATTATTTCGGGAGATCATCCAACGATGGATAATGTGTATATGGGTTCACACTATGATAATTCTAAAGGGAGACGTGTATACAATTGCTTCATAAATTCAGCAGTAGATACATCAAATAATAAGAATCGCAAATTTACAAGTATGGATTTATTCCCGACTACGCTTGCTGCTATTGGAACAAAAATAGATGGCGACAGACTCGGGCTGGGAACGAATTTATATTCTGATAAAGAAACTTTGGCAGAGCAATACGGATATGAGTATATAGACAAAGAGCTTGCCAAAAATTCTAAATTTTATAATAAAGATATTTTAAATGAATGATAATAAAAAGCTGCATTTTAGAACAATAATCTGAAATGCAGTTTTTTATTATTGACGAACATATATTCACATGTTATTATACAAACAAGAGAAAAAACAAACAAATGTTTGCAAAAGGCGTAAAACATTGCATTTTTGTTATACCGTATGTATAATGTGTGAAAGGAGCAGCTTATGGGGAAGGTAGATATAGCAACGAAGCAATATATGTCGCATAGAGATGTTATAGCAGATGCTTTCAATTTCTATATTTATGATGGCAGACAGGTGATAAAGCCTGAAAAATTGCAAAAGATAGATAATACTGAAGTGTTACTGCCATATGGAAATGACGCAGATATTGCAATACAGAAATTGAGAGACAATCTTATGCTGTGGACTGTGGCTATGGATGACGAGGCGGTGTATGTTGTACTTGGAATTGAAAAATCAGTCAGATAAAGATGGCAGCTGGATAAAAGGAAAACCAAGGTTTAAACATGTAGAGAAAGAAGCGGTGGAGCTTATAAATCTGATAACCGGCTCACAGATTGCCGGTGAAGAAAAAGAGGAGGTTATAGATATGTGCAGAGCGTGGGAAAATTCAATAAATAATGCCAAGAATGAGGGGAGACTTGAAGGTAAAATTAAGGGCAAAATCGAGACATTATATGAAGAATGTGATATGTCTATACCTGATATAGCAAAAAAGGTGGCAAAACCGGAAGAGTATGTCAAAGAGGTTATAAAAAAGTTGACAGCGGCGTGTTTGTAGGAATGAAAATATTATCAAAAACTTACCTTTTATTAAGTTGTAAATAAAGTCAAATATTGTTATAATAAAGTCAAATATTTTTTAGGAGGAACGGTGTATGAGTATTTTAAAGTCTAAATTCGGAGTTACAAAAGAAGGTAATGAAGTTACGAAATATACATTAAAGAATACAAATGGTTTAGAGGTGTCGTTTATTGACTTGGGTGGAGTTATCACAAATATTATGATGCCGGATAAGGATGGCAATGTTGATGATATTGTCTTGGGCTATGATAAAGTCTCAGATTATGAGGTGAATATGCCAGGCTTTGGTGCTCCAATAGGAAGATATGCAAACAGAGTTTCAAATGCATCATTTTCTTTAAACGGCAAAGAATATAAACTTGATATGAATGACAATACAAATTGTCTGCATGGTGGAAATACAAGATACAATCGTATGATGTATGATGTGGAGACAGATTCGGTAGAAAATGGAGACAGCATTACATTTTCAAGAATGAGTCCTGATGGAGAACAGGGATTGCCGGGAAATCTTAATGTTGCGATTACATATACATTAAACGATCAGAATGAACTTATGATAGATTATTATGCTGTGGGAGATGCTGATACTATTGTGAATATTACAAATCACTCATATTTTAATCTTGGAAAAGGCGGTCATAAGTGTAAAGATGTTCTTGACCAGGAAGTTACCATTTATGCGGATAATTATACACCTGTAAATGATATTTTAATTCCTACAGGTGAGATAAAGAGTGTTGAGAATACGGCACTTGATTTTAGAAAGGGCAAAAAGATTCGTGATGGACTTGGTGCTTTTGACAAGGATGAAAAGACTGTTACTGAGTATGATCATAACTTTGTACTAAACGGGGATGAAATATGTGATGTTGCGAAGGCTGCACAGTTTATATGTGAAGATACAGGTAGAATGCTAGAAGTTTATACAGACCAGCCGGGCATGCAGCTTTATACGGCAGGTACGCTTACTGTTGAAAATGCAAAAGATGGCATGAGTTATGGAAATTTCAGTGGTGCATGTTTTGAAACACAAAATTTCCCTAATGCAATAAACACAGAAGGCTTTCCAAATGCAGTTCTGAAGGCAGGAGAAGAGTATAGTACAACAACAGTATTTCGCTTTTCAGTTAATGATTAAAAAGAATAATAGAGCTTATTATGAATGCAGAAGGGATTGTTGAATACTTATGAAAAAACTAAGTGGTTCAGATGTTCTTGTTGTTGATGACAATAGTGCAAATACACTTGTTCTTAAAGCAATGGTTGAGAGATATGGTGTTCACGCTGACACTGCGGAATCAGGTATGGAAGCAATTGAAAAAACGTGCTCAAAAAGTTATGATTTTGTGCTTATGGATTATCTCATGCCTGATATGGATGGTGTTGAAACCATAAGACAGATAAAATTTGTTACAAGTGAGACGGATGGCACGGTATTTTTTGGAGTTTCGGCTACAGTTGATGCACAGGTAAAGGAATTGTTTGATAAGGCGGGTGCAACAGATGTTCTCAGAAAACCTGTAAAAAAAGAAGAATTGGAAGCAGCTCTCATCGAAAATGGATTTGAGATTGATGTTACTGAAAGTGAAGAACAGGAAGATGAAGATCAGACGATGTTCCTTTCATCTGTGGATGGACTTAATTATGAAGAGGGATTGTCACTTATGGCAGGAAGTCTTGAAAATTATATGAAAGTTCTTGCAGTCAGTGTTAGAAACATAATCGAAAATTATAATATGATAGATGTTATAAAAAACACTGAACAGATGGAGACTATGACCTTGCACTTTCACAGTTTGAAAGGTATATTTTTAAATATAGGTGCAGATGAGCTTGCGGAGCAGTCAAAACGACTTGAGTTTGCTGCGAGAGAATTTGAAAATCCATATGTTCATGAGATGATGGATGGGTATCTTGAAAAAGTAAAAAAATTTCACGACCAGCTTGAGAAAGCGTGTATTTTTTTCAAAGAGCAGGATAAAAATAAGAGTAACTCAGAAGTTATGCCTGTTTCAGAATTTATGAAGAATGTGGAAAAACTTAAGGAATATATTCAGGATTTCAACTATATAGATATTATTGAAATGTTAGAAAAGATGATGGGAAGTGCATCAGCAGACAGACAAGAGATATTAAACAAAGTTTATGACAATATACAGAATTTTGAATATGATACGGCATATGAAATATTAAATAATATTACGGAGAATTAATATGAACGTCTTTAAAAAGTGTTTACGTAAAGAATTTGGAAAAAAAGGGTATGAAAAATATGTAAAACTTTTTTCTGAGGAGATTGGAGATAAGAAAAATGTCAGATTAAATATAGAAGATAAGAAGATTTATAAAGATATGTATGAAATTCTCTCAAAAGATTCAGAGACGGTTATCAAAGAAAAATTGGAAAATTTATCTGTCACATTATATAATGCACTGCAAATAATAAGAAAATTTTCGGGAATATTGTTTGTATATGCATTGGCAAATATTGTGTTGCTTATGCTTGAATTGGATTATTATGTTACATGTGCCAGTATAGCAATACTGGGAGCAGCATTTTTGTATAAGCTTCTTGAATTTCTGGAAAATAAATTTTGCTTTATTGATGCATATCTGATAATGATATATAAAGCAGTGCTTGAGAAAATCAGGTAGCTGATATACGGGATGATAACAGACATAGTGGATGTGTCAGAGTGTTAGGAAACTATTGAAATCAAGTAGGAGAAAATTCCTCATTAGAGGAATTTTCTCCTACTTGATTGTTGAAATTATACTGTATGTCTATAGTCATACAGTATTATAAGAAATTTATCATGTGTACATTATTAGTATTATTATCTTAGATAAGCTTAAAATGTTTCATTGCATTATATATACCATCACCAAATACATCATCTGTTATATAGTCTGATTTATCAAGAACTGTTTTAGGACTGTGTTTCATCGCGATGCTTGTTCCGGCAAATTCAAGCATTGGCAGATCATTGTTGCTGTCCCCTATTGCAATAGTATCTTTTTTCTCTACATTAAAATATTCCATAAGAAATTCGATACCGGTAGCTTTAGAGCAATTAGAGGGAACTATCTCATAAAAGCTGTTGCCACGGTCGATTATTGTAAATATTTTTGAGTATTTTTCACTGAAAGATTTAAAATCACTGTTTTTATGAACGCCGATACAAAATTTATCAAATACAAGATTTGATGCCATTGCCGGATCAAGTTCTTTATATGCATCAGGATATAGTTTTTTCTGCTCGTTTTTAAAATCGCCTATATGTGTAGTGTATGGTTTGTTTCTGTAATAAAGTGTTTTTTCGCCCTCTAAAAGCCATTCAATATCATATTTTTCAAGGTCTTTGATGAGCTCGTTGCCAATATCAAATGGTATTGTTTGAGAAAAGAGTATCTCATTTTTATATAAAATATAAGTACCGCATCCGCATATAAAACCATCCATATTTAATTCTTTAAGATAGACATCAATTTCTGACAAGGCACGACCGGTGTTTATGAAACAGAGATGTCCATTTTTCTGAAGGTTTTTAATTGCATCTTTTGCTGACTGGGGAACTACATTTTTTTTGCCGACTCTGTCAGCTATAGTTCCATCTACATCAAAAAATAATAATTTTCTCATATGCAAATCCTTTCGATAATGATATAATTTTTGTGTTTGTGATTTTTTCTTTGTTTTTACAATGTTGTTTATTATAATGCATAAAAGATGATAAAGTCAAATAAAGTTATGGACAACAACAAAACGTAATCGGTTATTATGGTTTGGTGTTTTAGAAATGAGGTTTTATATAAATGAGTTACGAGAAAAAAGACTTTTTGCCTGTGTGCAGGGAAGATATGATAAAGCGTGGCTGGGAACAGGTCGATTTTGTATATGTATGCGGTGATGCTTATGTCGACCATTCTTCTTTTGGTGCTGCAATCATTACAAGGGTATTGGAGGCACACGGATATAAAATAGGTTTTATTGCTCAGCCGGACTGGAAGGATGAGGAGAGTATTCAGGTATTTGGTATGCCGAGACTTGGTTTTCTTGTTTCAGCGGGAAATATGGATTCAATGGTAAATCATTATACTGTGTCAAAGAAAAGAAGAAGTTCTGATGCGTACACTCCGGGCGGTGTTATAGGAAAAAGACCTGATTATGCCACGATAGTGTATTGCAATCTTATAAGAAAAGTTTATAAAAGGGTGCCGATTATCATTGGAGGGATAGAGGCAAGTCTTAGAAGACTTGCACACTATGATTATTGGTCTGATAAATTAAAACATTCGATACTTGTTGATTCACAGGCTGATATATGTATATATGGAATGGGTGAACTTTCTGTAGTCGAGATAGCAGATGCGCTTGAGAGCGGAATTGACATATCTGATATTACTTTTGTAAACGGTACGGTTTACAGAGCCAAAAATCTTGACAGTGTGTATGATGCAAAGATGCTTCCTGACTATGAGACAATGCAGAATGATAAACTTGAATATGCAAAAAGTTTTTATATTCAGTATTGCAACACTGATTCAATTACTGCCAGCAGACTTGTTGAAAAATACAATGATTATCTTTATATAGTGCAGAATCCGCCGGCAAGACCGCTCACACAGATTGAGATGGATGATGTCTATGCACTTCCGTATATGAGGGCATATCATCCTATGTATGAAAAAGATGGTGGAGTACCTGCTTTGTCAGAGATAAAGTTCAGTCTTACAAGTAATAGAGGATGTTTCGGAGGATGCAGCTTTTGTGCTTTGACGTTTCATCAGGGCAGAGTGTTACAGACAAGGAGCCATGAATCAATAATTACAGAAGCAAAACAGATGATAAAAGAGACGGATTTTAAAGGGTATATACATGACGTAGGCGGACCGACGGCAGATTTTAGAGGAAGAGCATGCGACAAACAGGTTGAACATGGGGTATGTATGAACAGACAATGTCTTTTTCCAAAACCCTGTCCAAATCTCAAAGTTGACCACAGTGATTATCTTAAACTTTTGCGCAAGCTCAGGAAGCTTGACGGAGTAAAGAAAGTTTTTGTGCGTTCAGGTCTTAGATTTGATTATATAATGGCAGACAGTGATGATACATTTTTGAAAGAACTTTGTGAATACCATATCAGCGGACAGTTGAGAGTTGCACCGGAACATATTTCTGATGAAGTCCTTAAAAATATGGGAAAACCTGAAAATGCAGTATACGAAGCGTTTAAGGCAAGGTATGACAGGATAAACAGAAAGGTTGGTAAAAAACAGTTTGTCGTGCCGTATCTAATGTCATCACATCCAGGTTCAACACTTAAAGAAGCCGTAGAACTTGCCGTTCATTTAAGGGATTTAGGTTACATGCCCGAACAGGTTCAGGATTTTTATCCGACACCGTCAACTATTTCAACATGTATGTATTATACAGGGGTTGATCCAAGGACAATGAAAAAGGTGTATACACCTGTAAATCCGCATGAGAAAGCGATGCAGAGAGCACTTATACAATATAAGAATCCTAAAAATTATGATCTTGTAAAAGAGGCACTTATAAAAGCAGGAAGAGAGGATCTTATAGGCTTTGACGAAAAATGTCTTATCAGACCGAGAAAAGAAAAGTGGCGTGAGGAGGCATGGGAAAAGAAGAATGCTAAAAATGGTAAAAGTTCCAAGACAGGGCAGAATTCAGGAAAGAATTCAGGAAAGAGAAAGAACGGTGAAAGCGGTAAAGGAAGTATTAGCAAATTAAACAAAAATGACAATACCACAAATGGAAACAGAAAAAACAGGGGAACTGTTAAGTCATCGGGAAAAAGAAAAGTAACATCTGAAAAAAGATATGGTACAAAATCAAAAAGAAGGTAAAATTTATTAGAAAACAGACGATATAAAATATAGATAAATGGTATATCGTACAAATAACATCCTTGTTTATAGAAAGGATATTTGAAAAACGATGTATTTGTACAATGAATAATTGATAATCAATATATCAAAGATGTAATTTACGATGTACCGGAAATGAGCATATGATGATAAAGGAGTGTGATTGTTATGCCATCAGTTTTTTCAATAAGTGGTGCAAACAGTATGTTTTTTGCGGATAGCAGCAGTAAAAACTCAAATAATTCGGTGTCATCAATTTTTGGTGAGACAAGCACTTTGCTTGGCGACTATTCAATGATTAAATCAGGCAGTTACAAGAAGCTTTTAACTGCATATTATGCTTCGCAAAAAACAGATAATAAGAGCAATGGGACTTCAACTTCAGGTTCAACCGCAAATTTAGTGGATATAAAGACAACTGCAGTTAAATTAAAACAATCTTTATCTAAGTTGTCAGAGACTTCATTATATGAGAAAAAGACAGACAAAGACGGAAAAAGTGACTATGACAGAGATGCCATTACAAGTGCGGTTAAAAATTTTGTTGATGCCTATAATAATTATATTGATGCGAGTGGAAATGCTGATTCGACAAGTCTTTTAAGAAGAAGTGTGAGTATTGTCAATAACACAAATGCGAATTCGGTTCTGCTTTCAAAGAGTGGTATCAGCATCGGAAAAGATAATAAACTTTCACTTGATGAAGATACTTTGAAGAAAACAGATGTTAATGTTTTAAAGACTTTATTTACAGGTGTAGGTTCTTTGAGTGATACAATATCATCAAAGGCAAATGAGAGTTATGGTATTGCAAACAGTGCTGTATTTAACAATAATCATGCAGCTTCATACACCTATAGCGGTGCATATACGACATTTGCGAACACAAACAGTTGGTTTGAGGGACTTATGTAGTATCAATTTGAATATGCAATATCAGCATTAAAATGATGCAAGGGTCATGATCCTACCATCATTTTAATTACAATTAATCAGACTTAAATAAAAATACAGGCGTGTATGGATAAGCAGACAGGGTATTTGGGATACTCATTGTAATCTTTGACATGCCTGTATCTTTATGTGGCAGAAAATAAATTTACTTTATTTGTATTTGTTTATGGCTGGTCGGAAAAATTAAAGATGAGAGGAAAAAATATGTATCGTTTTTATGTATCTAAGGAGCAGATTGCGGCTGATAAAATTTATATAGAGGGAACGGATGTAAATCATATAAAAAATGTTTTAAGACTGGAAAAGGGTGATTGGATAATTGCCTGTGACAAAGAAGGAACAGATTACATTTCAAGAATAAATACTTTATCTTCTGAGCAGATTTTGCTTGATGTTGAAAAAGTGCAGGACTCAGATACAGAACTTCCGTGTAAGATTGTGCTTTTTCAGGGAATTCCCAAAAAAGATAAGATGGAATTTATCATACAGAAAGCTGTGGAATTAGGCGTGTCCGAAATTGTTCCTGTTGCTATGAAAAGATGTGTTGTGAAGTTGGACGACAATAAGAGTGACAAAAAGGCAAAGAGGTGGCAGGCTATAGCTGAGGCAGCCGCAAAACAAAGCGGCAGAGGGATTATTCCTAAAGTGGCAAATCCTGTAAGTATTAAAGAGGCATTTGACATTGCGGGCAGCTTAGAGTACAATATGATACCATATGAGTTACAGGACGGAATTGAAGAGTCGAGAAAAATAGTAAAAGAAAGCTGCACGAAAAAATCAGTTGGAATATTTATAGGACCGGAGGGCGGTTTTGAAAAAGAAGAAGTTGAAGAAGCTATATCTAAGGGGATAAAGCCAATATCGCTTGGAAAGAGAATTCTTAGGACAGAGACGGCAGGAATGGCAATTGTTTCGATTATGATGTTTGAGATGCAGGATTAAGATTTAGAGATATTTTAAAGTACGGAGGAATACAAATGGAGGCTTATCTTGATAATGCCGCTACGACACAGGCATTTGATGAAGTATGCAGGGAAGTTGAAAAGGTTATGATGATTGATTTTGGAAATCCGTCATCAAAGCATACAAAAGGAATGCAGGCGGAAAATTATATAAATGAGGCGAAAGAAAATATTGCGTCAACACTTAAATGCCAGCCTAAGGAAATTATATTTACGTCCGGCGGAACAGAATCAAATAATATGGCGCTTATTGGTACGGTGTTAGCAAACAGAAGAGCCGGAAAACACATTATTACTACAAGAATAGAGCATGCATCTGTACATGAACCGCTGGCTTTTCTTGAAGAGATGGGTTATGAAGTGACTTATCTGAAAGTTGACAAGCTTGGTCATGTTGACATGAAAGAACTTGAAGAGTCAATAAGAGATGATACTGTTATTGTTTCTGTTATGTTTGTCAATAATGAGATTGGTGCGGTAGAAGATATTAAAAAAATATCTGAGCTAATCAAGAGTAAAAATAAAAATATAATATTTCATGTGGATGCGATTCAGGCATATGGCAAATATAAAATAGTACCAAAGAAGTTAGGTATTGATCTTATGTCGGTAAGCGGTCACAAGATACACGGACCTAAGGGAAGTGGATATATATATATAAAAGAAAATACAAAAATAAGACCTATAATTTTCGGTGGTGGACAGCAAAAAGGCATGCGTTCGGGAACTGAAAATGTTCCTGCGATAGCAGGATTAGGACTTGCCGCAAAGATGATATATGATAATCAGAATGAAAAAATAGAGAAACTTTATGAATTGAAGCAGATGCTTATTGATGGTTTGTATGATATAGGAAATCAGAATAAATGTGCTGACGGTTCGTGTGGAGTTGTAATAAATGGCATAGATGGAATTGATATAAAAGACACGGCACCACATATAGTTAGTGCGTCATTTTATGGAATAAAGAGTGAGGTTTTACTTCATGCACTTGCTTCAAAAGGTGTTTATGTCTCATCGGGTTCAGCATGTTCTTCAAATCATCCTGACCTTAGCGGAACATTAAAAGCAATAGGTGTCAGTGATGAACTTCTTGACTCGACAATCAGATTCAGTTTTTCTGTTGAGACGACAAAAGAGCAGATAGAGTATGCATTGGAAGTATTGATGAAGCAGCTTCCGATATTGAAACGTTTTACAAAACAATAATAAACAACACAGGTAATAATCAAAAATGGGTTGCCATGCACACATAAGGTGCGGCAGGCTGTCGGAATAAATACCTGATAAAATAAAAAATGGAGGAAAAAATGGCGCAGGGATTTTTATTAAAATACGCAGAAATAGGGGTTAAGGGAAAGAACCGTTATAAGTTTGAAGATGCGTTATGCAATCAGATAAGATTAAGACTTTCTGAGATTGACGGTGAGTTTACTGTTGAGAAAGAATCAGGAAGAGTATTTGTTCAGGCTGACGGAGACTTTGACTTTGATGAAGTGATTGAGACGTTACAGAGAGTATTTGGTCTTGCTGGAATCAGTCCAGTGGAAGTGATTGAAGATAAGAGTTGGGACAATGTAACAAAAGCAGTAGGTGACTTTGTAGAAAAGCAGTATGCCAAATGTGATTTTTCTTTTAAGGTAAAATCAAAGAGAAGCGATAAGCATTATCCTTATACATCACCGGAAGTATGTGTGGAGATGGGCGGATATCTTCTTGAAAGATTTCCTGAACTTTCAGTAGATGTGCATAATCCTGACGTATATATATGGGTAGAGATAAGAGAAAAAGCATATGTATACTCAAAGGTTTATAAGGGTATAGGCGGTATGCCGCTTGGAACAGCAGGAAAGGCAATGCTTCTTTTGTCAGGTGGAATCGACAGTCCAGTTGCAGGTTATATGATTTCTAAGAGAGGTGTCTGGATAGATGCGGTTTATTTCCATGCACCGCCATACACAAGTGAGAGAGCAAAACAAAAGGTTGTTGACCTTGCAAAGCTTGTTTCAAAATATACAGGCAAGATAAGACTTCATGTTGTCAATTTTACAGATATTCAGATGTATATTTACGAACAGTGCCCTCATGAAGAATTGACTATCATTATGAGAAGATACATGATGAGAATAGCACAGCATCTTGCAAAAGAGAATGGCTGTCTCGGTCTTGTCACGGGAGAGAGTATAGGTCAGGTGGCAAGCCAGACTATGCAGAGCCTTGCAGCTACAAATGAAGTGTGTGATATACCTGTCTACAGACCGCTTATTGCATTTGATAAGCAGGATATAGTCGATATTTCTGAAAAAATTGGAACATATGAGACATCAATACAGCCATATGAGGACTGCTGTACAATTTTCGTGGCAAAACATCCTGTCACAAAACCAAATCTTAAAGCAATCAACAAGTCAGAAGAAAATCTTACGGAAAAGATTGACGAGATGGTAAAAGAGGCTCTTGATACTATTGAGATAATAGAGATAGGAAAATAATGCAAGGGTCAAAATATATTTTGACACCGGCATCAGAAAAAAATAAAGTAAAAAATGCTTTAAGAAGTTTAAACGTAAAAAAAGAGAACACCTTACGATATGTCTATGGTGTTCTCTGAAATTGCATTTAAAATTTGAGAAGGCACAGCCTTCCCGGTGTTTAGTATAAACTGTTGTGTCCAAACTGACACACTCTTTTACTCAACGATGTAAGGTGCTAATGTTTTGAGGATATCATCCATGTTGTCATCATCATGAATGTTTAAGTCAATTGCCTTTGAAAGGTCAAGACTGAAAATTCCCATGATGGATTTTGCATCGATAACATATCTTCCTGAAACTAAATCAAAATCTGTATTGAATTTAGTTACATCATTTACAAATGCCTTTACTTTGTCGATAGAGTTTAAAGAAATCTTTACGGTTTTCATACTAACTACCTCCCTTATATTTTGTTCACATATAATACTAGACATTGAATGATGAAAAGTCAATATACAATGTTGCCAAAAAAAATGGCGTAAGTGTGTATATAGTTACTATCAGATTGCAAATAATTGATAAATTATTAAAATGTTTTGTAATATGTAACAAAAATCGGAGGTGTTTTTTTGGCATAAATTTTAAAAATTGATACGATGTAAAATTATATTAAATAATAACAAGGAGGAAAAAAGTGCGAGTTGCTTTTTTGACATTAGGCTGTAAGGTTAATTCTTATGAGACTGAGAAGATGAAGATAAATTTTGAAAAAAAGGGTCATATGGTTGTTGCATTTGAGGAAAAGGCGGATGCATATATCATAAACACATGTACTGTAACTAACATTGCCGACAGGAAGTCAAGAAAAATGCTTCATCGTGCGAAGCGCATAAATCCTGACGCTGTCATTGTCGCTGCCGGATGTTATGTCGATTCGGCAAAAGCTAAAGGCGAGGTTGATGACAGTGTAGACTTATTTATCTCCAATAAAGACAAGGAAAAGCTTGTAGAACTTGTTTTAAATAAATTATCTCAGAACGGCAGCTATGACACAAAAATGGATGACGTGGATATGGAAAGTCAGCAGCAAAACAGCAGTGAAACAGTGTTTGAAGAAACAGCTCATATTCATATGTCAGAGGCAGCCGTTGAAGAAGAACATACAAGAGCATATATAAAGATACAGGATGGGTGCAACCAGTTTTGTACATATTGTATAATTCCGTATGTGAGAGGACCGTTGAAAAGCAAATCAATTGATGAGATTACCGCAGAAGTTGAAAAACTTTCAAGACAGGGATACAAAGAGATTGTTGTTACAGGTATTCATCTGTCCTCGTATGGCGTGGATGGCAAAAAGTCAGGTGCTTTTCTTGAAAAAGAGGGAAAGCCGTTACTTGAAGCATTGGAGGCAATAAACAGCGTCACAGGGATTGAGAGAATAAGGCTTGGTTCGCTTGAACCAAGAATAATAACCGATGAATTTGCAAAAAGGTTGTCGGAAATATCATCGATATGTCCTCATTTTCACCTGTCTTTGCAGAGCGGAAGTGACAGTGTTTTAAAGAGAATGAACAGGCATTATACGTCTGA
>ENA-OPWC01001431-OPWC01001431.1-human-gut-metagenome-genome-assembly--contig:-NODE-1431-length-16089-cov-1.813584_pt1 | contig 16089 bp, 8 predicted proteins | sample MGYA00241504_ERZ502000 | MGnify/ENA primary metagenome ERZ502000 (study PRJEB25962, sample SAMEA2042005) | human gut metagenome | biome: human gut; feature: human-associated habitat; material: faeces...
CCCGCTTGTAATAAAAGGAAAACCCGGTATAATAAAAAGCATGGCACAAATGTATCCTGCCTCATGCTGCACTGATACCCCCCATGCTACTTCAGCGATTTTCAGAAATCCTGCATATACCAGACATGCAAGCGATACGGATGATACAATACAGAGAAAAAGTGTAAAATGATGCTTTGTTAGTTTGCAACGGAGGAAATTACCAAAACCTGCGCCGACAAAAGCACAGAACATTTCCACCGGTCCTCCGCCGAGGAGAAATGTAAATCCGCAGCATGCAAGCGCAGCGGCAAATCCAAGGGCAATCGGAGAGTACAGCCCATGAATCCTTTCGATATCATCCAGAAGAGAATGCAATTCTTCTCCTGACATGTCTTTTCCATCAATTTCAAATTCACGGATAAAGTTTTCCAAACGATTCAGTTTGGAGGTGTTAACTCCGGTATTTGTCAGACACAGTGACTGTGTAAAACCATCCTGACCATCAAAACATGTATACTCGATAGACATCAGGCCTATATCTGCCGTGCAGGTAATTCCCATAACCTCTGCAAGTGTATTCATAGAACTTCTGACACGCCACGCTCCCGTGCCGCAGGACAGAAGCATGATTCCGACACGCCCAATGATAGATGCCTTCTCCGTCAGGCTTGCCTGCGTGACCGGAATATCAGCACCATTTTCATCCGTATATTCGTGCCAGGCAATGTCCATGTGATTTTTTCTGATCACCGGTTGCATCATATACACATCCCAACTGCTTTATTCTTTTTCAAAATCATTTTTCCAGCACCTTCATTTCTGACAGAATCGCTTCCCTGCATCCCAGTCCGATACCATTCGCAAGTTCAATATTCTTTTCCATTTCTCTTTCAAAATGACAGAATGGCAGGAAGATTCCCAGTTTGCTGGTGTGTTTTTCAATTCCATGCTCGTCACGTTTACCATAATACATCAATGCACGTGGCAGATCCTCCTGTAATTTCATCAGATATTTCCATATAATGGCGTAAGATCTCTCTTCGTTAATCTCCAGTGTAACAGATTCCGGAAATTCAAAAAGCATAAGAATTCCTGTATGTTCTGCATTCCGTATTGTCTCAATCTCTCCGTTCTCAGTATATCCATGACTTTCACGAAATCCATCTGCCATATACATACGGTAGTCTGGAATCTCATCCTGCTCTTCAAAGAGTTTATGGAACATCTTATACTTCTTTTCATAGATATGATTTTTTGATTCATCCAGAAGGTTTCCGTTTTCATCTGTAAGGAATATTGGATTCTCCACCCCTTTGTCATTAAAACGGATTGGAATCAGAAAAGAATTCCGGAGAAGATCAAATACACTGTTATTGCAGACTGCCATCATAAATGCAGAAAGATCTTTATTTTCATAAGCGTTGAATAAAGCCGCAGCAAAGACCGTTCCCGGAATGTCCGTTCCTGCACCCTCACTCTCTTCTGCTGACGGAATCGCTGCAAAAAATGTATCTTTTAAACGTTCGCAGGCACGTGGATTCTTCAGGATCTCGTCAAAAATCTGTTCCGCTTTTTCTTCTCTTGGAAATATTGTGCTCATAATAAAGCCTCCTTTGTGCCTTATTATAGGAGCATCAATATGAAATGTAAATTTCATCTCTTCTATATTAAATATAACCAAATTGATTTGTTCTAAGTTTCTTCAAGTAACTTTATGAATTTTTAATTTTCTGTAGTAACCAAATCAGGCCAGAGTCACGGGGACTCCGGCCTGAACATTAAATCTCTTATTTTTTTAACAGATTCTTCAACTCTTCAACTTTATAGCCTGTATATTGGGCTATCTTTTCCAATGATTCTCCTGCATCAAACATTAAATGGATTATTTCACATTTTCCCTCCGTAAATCCATCCTGCTTTCCGCTATTATATCCATCCTGCTTCCCACTGTTATATCCATCCTGTTTTCCACTATTGTATCCGTCCTGCTTTCCACTATTATATCCGTCCTGCTTTCCACTATTGTATCCAGCTTCATACTCTGCTTCTCGCAGTTTTCGCTCTTCCTCTTCTTTGTCATACTCGAATATACTCATCGCTATTACCTCGGATTTGTGTTTTCGGAGGAATTCGGCAAGGACCCCATTCTGGATGCAGTCATCAACTGCCTGTTCTACTGCTGTATCCAGATCGGATTCCCTTGCGTATTCCCGTACTTTCGCTGCATATTGTGCATATTCTCTTAAACTCTGGCACTGCTCCATCAATTCGCGGTTATGACCTTCGTTGATGTTCAGAGTAAGTACTTTCAGCTCCAGATTCGGCTCGCCGCTCAGATTTTCGTATGATTCCGACAGATAATTGATCCAGTAGTCCTCTTCTCTTTCTGTTCCATTATAAAACACAATGAAATTTGGCGCAGGGATCTTCTGCAGTGCCGAGGAATACAGGGATTTGTGATTCACAAGTTTCTGGTATTCACCAGATATGTAAAACAGATCTCGCAGTGGCATATTTGGATTGTATGTTGACTGATGTTCGTACAGGAATAATCCCATATCCACGATAAATGCCAGATCATTCTTCATACCCATATAGACTGCATTCTCCAGTGTCACAATCTCCAGTGCATCCGAATTTTCGTAGTTACTTCCATTCACTGCGTTGTAAAGCGACAATAGATTTTCTCTGTCTGAAAACAGCATACGAAATACTGTATCCTTGTACTTTCGATTTGCCCTTATCTCTTTGCCTGCATAGCTCTTCAGATCTGCATTACGATCCATTTTTACATTGTTATTTCCTTTTGCAATTAGTTTTCTCTTCACAGCAGCATTGTGTTTTCTTCTCGCCATAGGCATACCTCCTGTCTGGCAGGAGTTTAAGAATACACCGTGCTGTTATTGTCATCACCTCGAACCCCTGCTTTTTATTTTAATTGGATTTAAAAGCATGGATTTCTGAAATGAATTAAGAAAATCAGACGGCAAAAATGCCCAGAACTTTGAGAAATATGCTTTTATTTATAGTATCATTTGTTCTAAGCTTCTTCAAGTAGCTTTATGAAATTTTAATTTTTTTATTAATGCAAAAGCAGACCGGAATCACGAGGACTCCGGCCTGAAAAATCATATTGCAGATTTTATTTTACTTTTACTTTGATCACATAGGATTTCTTTCCTGATCTCACTGTAATCTTGACAGTACCTTTTTTCTTTGCTGTAATGACACCTTTTTTGCTTACTGTTGCTACCTTCTTATTGGAAGAAGTGTAAGTAACTTTTTCCTGAGAAGTAAGCGGGCTGATTACCGGTCTGAGTGTCAGTTTCTGACCTTTCTTCAGTCTTACATTCTTCTTCAGACCACTGATCTTAGTAGTTCTTACTCTTGATGTCTGAACTTTTACTTTCAGGGTTGCTTTCTTACCGCTCATAAGCGTTACTGTGATCTTAGCTGTTCCGGTCTTCTTACCTGCTTTGATCACGCCCTTACTATTAACAGTTGCAATCTTCTTATTGCTGGATCTCCAGGATCTGACAGAGTCTCCATTTGCCATAGCCACTCTGATCTTCTTGGTTGTCTGTTTTTTCTGAAGCTTGATAGAAGTTGCATTCAGTTTGATCGTTGCAGTAAGTTTCTTTCCATTATCTCTGTTTACAACTGCGCCACAAACAGAGCATGTTCCCTGCTGTTTCTCAGGTGCAAAGACAGTTGCTTTTGAAACTACTTTCCATGTGTACTTGTGGTCAGTTTTCGGAATTACCTCTGTCTTAGTCTCGCCACATTCTGTGCAGGTATAAAGTTTCATACCTTCTTCTTTGCAAGTTGCTTCTTTTGTGACTTTACCTTCATCCCAGCTGTGTACATGCAGCTCTTTCATACGAGCTTCTGCTGCTTCCAGTTTCTTCACAAGTTCTTCCGGAATCATTTCTTTCTGCTCATCTGTCAGGGCGTCATATGCTTTACGTGCTGCTTCTACGGCTGCTTTGTTATCCAGTGTAAGATCTGCTGTCTCAGGCAGATTTGTAAGTGCGCGTTTTGTAGATTTAACAGCTACCGGTATCTGATCTTCCTTGGTATAGTCATCTGTATAATGTAATACGATCACATCACCGTCATTCAGATACTGTTTTGCAACACCAACACCCGGATGCACATCATTTATAGTATCCATCCATCCGGAATTCTGTCCGTTATCAAATTCAGAAAGAGTTACATCTTTGTACTCAACCGCATAAATATAAGTTCCATACTGTGTTTCTCTGTCATAAATCTTGAATCCATATTTTTCTTCAAGACTCTTGATAACTTCGTATACGGTTTCATTAGCACCTACTTCGATCATGCCTGTCTCTACCCATGTAGTCAGGTTCTCGCCATCCAGTGTATGGCATTCCTCTGTATCAGCTCCATGTTTGGTATCACCAAGGAGTGTGAAAGATACATGAATCGGGTCACTGTCCGGAGCTGCCAGAACTTTAATAGTCTTGGAAGCTGTTGCTCCATCATAATTCAGGGTCAGAGTCTGCTCGCCTTTGACTGTATTGTCAAAACCTTCGATCTCCAGATCTTTCCAGTTAAGATCTTTGCTTGTTCCATCGCTGTATACTGCTTTAATACTGAGACCGTCAAGGTTCAGTTCTTCGCCAAGATAGAACGTATCTCTGCATTCACCGGAAAGCTTAAGGTCTTCAATATAAACCTGTACACCTTCTGTGTTTGCAAGTTTTGCAGCATCTGCTCCAAGCGGGTCATCTGTACGGCTGTATGTTCCTGTAGTAACATAAGCAGCACCGCTCTCTGTCTCATGTGTTGTGCAGCTGGTATCTACATTTGCTACAAATCCGATACCTTTTTCTGCGCCACAGTCTTTTGCATAGTAGTTATTTGCAACATCATCCCATTTGTCAAGGCTTCCATAATATCCGATGATACCGCCGATATATTTAGCGCCATCAGCTGTTGCCTGAACTTTACCAGTAAAGGAGTTACCTTTTACTGTATTCTTAACGTTTTCCCATGTCTGTAATACATAAGTATCAGCACCAAGGATACCGCCGACTTTGTCAGATCCTGTGATCGTACCGGAAGATTTACAGCCATTGATGCAGAATTTTCCACCGTTCGGTGCAGAGCTGTCGTTGTATCCGCCACCTACGATACCGCCTGCATGGTCACCGCTTGCTACAACTGTTCCATCAAAAGTACAGCTGTAAACATTACTGTCACCCATAGCGTTATCACGGCTGCCTACGATACCGCCGACATAAGATTTACCATATACGGTTGCATGGCTTACGCAGTTTTCAATCACACCCTGCATACGTCCTGCAATTCCTCCGATGATTGTCTGGTCTTTGTCATAACCTACTACTACACCACTCTCGATGGTACAGTTTCTGATTGTTGCAACGAAACCTGCGGAGGTTCCTGCAAAACTGTTTTCTGTAATATTGGCTCCGATCAGACCTGATTTCAGGGTACTGGAACCGCTCTTTAATGTTACATTGTCAATAATGATCGCACTGCCATTAAATCCAACGCCTTCGAAATTGTTTACCAGACCATAGCCTGCGATCTTCTTACCATAAATCTTAAGGTTATGTACTTCTGCACCCTTTATATATCCCAGAAGCGGAAGCTCGCCACTTGGAATGGATACAGTCTTTCCGTTACCATCCAGATATCCGGCAAATAACTTCTTCTTTGAAGTACCGATCGGTTTCCATCCTCTCGGAAGGGTAATGTTGTTAGTCTGTTTCAGATATCTTTCATTAAAGGAAATTCCTTTTGCAACCAGATCTGATACTGCCTGATAATCCTCTGCTGTTGAGATCAGATAAGGATCTTCCTGTGTTCCTTTACCTTTCAGTAAAGTTCCGATATAGTCATCTACAGGATTAACAACAAACTTACAGATTCTGGAAATTGCAGATGCAGATTTACCCTGAAGCGAAGCTGTTACAACGCAGAAATAATATCTTGTGCCAGGCTCATTCGTATCCGTATTAAACCACTCGGAGTGGGCTGATTCATTATCTTTGACAGCAGTTGCACCTTCATAGCTTTCTTTATCATTCACATACCACTGGCAAGTCTCTTGTGCATAAGTTTCTGAAATTCTTACAGAAATATATATGCTGTTCGGAATATCACCCTGTGTATAAACAGCATCTTTTGGCTGGGTGGAGATATTCGGTGTGGCCATTGAATCAAGTTTTACATATACAAAAACGCCGGCAGCATCTTTCTCTTCACCGCTTGCATCTGTATATTTCTTTCCGGTTTTTGCGTATGTGGAATATTTCTTTCCTTTATAAGTATAAGTAACCTTGCAGTGATAGAAATATCCTGTCTCATTTGGTTTATCTGTAGTCGGAGTACAGGTAGCTTCTGAGGATGGAACAATGCCATACATATTATCTATTGCATCATTGCGAACCCACTGATAGGAAAGTGTTCCGCCCTCTACCGGTGTCGTTACATTTACACTCAGTTCGTCAGCAGTCCAGTCTTTCCTATAAGTATATCCAAAGTTCCATGGATATTCTTCACCTAATTCTTCACCAGGGTTTGCAAATACTGCTTCCGGCATAGGATTCGGATCAACAGTGATGCAAGCGGTGTCAGTTGTAGCTGTATTATTTTCTGTCTGCTCTGTATTTGTGAGCACACAGTAATAATACGTGGTTCCTTCTTTTTCAGCAGATGGCTGATAAGTAGCCTCAGTTGCACCCTCGATTGCAGTACCGGTTGTATTGTTGTCTTCAGTATTGCTGTACCACTGGTAAGCCAGTTTACCCGTACATGTTGCGACAAATGATAATTTATTTGGCTTATCGCCAACAACATAATCTGCACTCTTTGGCTGGCTGACAAATTCCGGCACATCCTTCTCCGGATACGGTTCTGCTTCAATCGTATAGGTATGATCTTCTTTACCATTTCCGCCAACCACAACTTCGATCTTCATCTTACCGTTCTTATCCCAGTTGTATGGAACCGTATAATTTGTGTTGGCAGAAACTACTTCACCATTTACTTTCAGTGTATACTTGGTATCTTTACCCTGTGCTTTGACAGTCACGCCTTCTGCGTTTTTGTCAACATATGCATGATAGCTGGTAACATCTTTATCAAATGCCTGATCCATACGGCCATCGACACTCAGACTGCTCAGTGTTGCATATGACTTAACATTAACCCTGTATTCCGTATCATCTGTTCTGGTTCCAACATAAAAAGCAGCATATCCTGTCGGATAGGTAACTACACTTTCAGCTACACCATCTACAGTAGACACATATCTCCAGGTATTCGCCCATGCACTCGCAGTGTATTTAATTATCTTTTCAGCATCCCTAAATTCCGGTGCCAGAGCTGTCACAGCATACAAGTCATCATAATCTGCAATCGGCTCTTTCAGATCATATGTATGCTGATCTCTGCTGAATTCCGGAGTCATCTCCAACGGATCTTTACCATCTTTGTAATCCTGCTGACTTCTGTAAAGCTTGATAGAAGACAATTTGGGAGGAGCTGTTACTGTAACTTCACAGCTTGCGCTCTGGTCTCCTGCAGTAGCCGTGATCGTAGCCTTTCCTGCTTTTACACCTGTTACACGTCCTCTTAATACCGTCGCAACGGATTCATCAGAAGATGTCCATACAGTCTCCTGTGTTGTATCCTTCGGTTCTACAGTTGCGGACAACACCGCACTGCCACCTGCCTGCACTGTAAGAGTCTCCTTATTCACCTTAATGCTGGTCGCCGGGATGATCACCTCGCCCGCAACTTCTACCTTAGCTGCTGTCGGAACAACATTAACGCTGTCTGTTCCGGATGCAACCAGATAATAAGTTCCGCCTTCAGCAAATGTAAACGAATCCCCATCTACTGTATATGCGTCCTCCGGCAGAACTTTAAAAGATGAATCATAAACTGTCAGTTTCGCTCCATCGAAATCCTTATATACATACTTATTGGCATCGTTATTCCATTCCGCTTTCTGCAGTCCTGCGGTAAATGGAAGAGTTGCTTCTACTGCAAAAGATTTCTGATCAAATTTTACATATGCGTCTGAGAAATCTTTTTTGTCTTTATAGACAAATGCAGAGAAATAATCATCAGCCTTTACTTCATCAGAAAGTCCCATACAGGAATTGTCATTCAGCCAGTAACCAAATGCACCACTTTCATCTCCCCAGAATTTGGAAATGTATTTGCCATACTTTCCATCTGCGGTTGCATAACCTGCAATTGCACCGTCATTATAGTACTCATCATGTGCTGCAATGAGTGCTTCGTCACATGTCAGGATACCATTCTTATCAATATCCTTGACTGTGACATCTCTGTCTACCATTAATGCGCCGTTTTTGTCTTTTGCAAATTCTCCAGCCACGCTGACAGTCATATGTACAACTGCATCTGCTGCCGGAGTACCCTCTCCTGCATCAAATGCATCTGTCTCTTCTGCACTGTCTCCACCATCAGAAAATGCATCCACACCTTCTGAATTGTCTTCCTCATCCTCTTCTACATTGACATCCGCATTGTCATCTTCTGCTTCCACTTCAACATCCGCATCTGAAGTATCATCTGCATCACTGGCCGCTACCTCTGTAGAATCTTCATCCTCTGCATCTGTGGAAGTTTCAACTTCAACATCTGAGAAAAGTTCATCTGCCGCATATGCATTGGAAGGAATCATCGTTACGGTCATCATGGCAGCCATGGAAACTGCTGATAAACGTTTCAGTACTTCTTTTTTCTTCACTTTGCTCCTCCTTTTTTGCTAGTTGTTTTTAACAACAAAAAACAGAGCCTCATAATATAGATGAGTCTCTGTCCTATACAACGCGTTAGTTAGCTGACTTAAAATATCATCCGCATATAACATTTCATACAGCAAAAAAGCAGTTCCGGAATCACACCGGATTTCCTTAAACTGGTCATCTCCCGACCAGACCACGCCTGGTTATTTTGTTGTCTTTTTATTATAGCATTTATGCATTCTCGCGTCAAACAGAATCGCCAAATATTCTGTGGATATTTAGCGATTCTCCATTTTTTTATTTTACTTTCACAGTAACTGTGTAGGTTTTCTTTCCTGACTTCACAGTGATCTTTGCGGTTCCTTTTTTCTTTGCCGTGATCACACCCCGGCTGCTTACTGTCGCCACCTTCTTATTGGAAGTTTTGTAAGTCACTTTCTCCACGGAAGTAAGCGGGCTGATCACTGGCTTCAGTTTCAGTTTCTGTCTTCTCTTAAGTACTACGCTCTTCTTGAGACCGCTGATTTTTGTGGTTTTAACAGCTGTCTTCTGTACTGTTACATTTACAACTGCCTTCTTTCCACTGACAAGGGTAATTATGATCCTTGCTTTGCCAGTTTTCTTCGCTGTGATTTTTCCACGGGATGTTACGGTTGCAACCTTTTTATTGGATGTCGTCCAGGACTGTACCCTGTCTCCTGCTGCCAGACCACTTACCTGTACTTTAGTCGTAGACTGTTTTTTCTTTAACCTGATGCTTCTGGCATTCAGTTTAATAGTCGGTGTTAGCTTACTTCCAACTGTACGGGTTTCCTGACGCCCTTTATTACTGGTCCTTCTCTGCTGCTCGGGTGCAAAAACAGTCGCTGTTGATATCGTCTGCCACGGTCCGAACACTTCCGGAACTTCTGTAGGCGTCGGTGTCGGTGTGGAAACCTTTTCTTTTCTCTGTATAGTCAGCAGATATTCCGTCTTACTTCCCGCTTTAGCAGTCACTGTAATTTTTACCTGAGCCTCATCCACATTATCTTCCCAGTAAACATTAAAACGTGTTGCATTTCCACTGGTAGTAGTAGTTACTTTCCTGACTCCCTTTACTATTTCCGTCTTCACTGTTGCATCTGACTCAGCTTTTTCTACATAAACGCGAAGAAATCTCTGTGTATTCTCTGCCTTACTGTCCAGATATTCCACAGTATAGCCGGTCTTTGCACTGTTAAACGCCGGAGTCATTGACAGATAATGAGATACCTCTCCATAAGTATTGCTGGTGCTGACGATCATACTGGTCAGGGATGAATTTCCATGATCTTTCGTCAGGTGGAATGTATATTCTCTGCTCTTGGTACCCTGAACTACCGCAATTTTAATTTCAGCTTTTCCGGAACTTACATCAGCCACATATGTTCCATCAATTGTATCATTTCCTATTTTCATCGTGCATCCTGCAGGAGCCTTAAAGCTAAGTGTTACATTCTTTGCATTCTCTGCAACTCTGAGTGTATATTCCGTCTCGGAAGCCTGAAATCTCTTGTCCCAGTTTACACTGCCTGTATCCGGCCTTGCTGTCACACTGTCCAGATAAGCGCCATTTGTTTCCAGTGCCATCAGATAGCAGGAATCATTCTTATAATAAATTGTTCCGTCTTTGTCCACACAAAGAGGGCTGATGCAGTACTCCTGCTGCTTACTTACCGGACGAAACAGTTCTTCGGCTTTTCCTGATGTCTGTCCTGGTGTATCCGTCAGCATGTAGATTCCGCCTGGATATGCATTGTATGTAAAATACAGATAAACCCGTCCATCTGCTTTGCCATCACCGTCAAAGTCCTGATTTTCATAAGCTGTTGAGAGAATCGGAGCCGCCTGCGGGTATCCCGGAATCGATACTTTATAGGCAAGAGAAAGTCCGGAAGCAGATTCCTTGAGCACATCAAAATGATGTCCTCCATCTGCGTTATACTGGCCTCCGGTTCCACAGACACCAACATAGATTCTGTTCTTATAGACAACCGGTGTTGATGTTGCCGCACCTCCCAGATTATAACCTGCCACTGCACCAAATGTTCCGTCTGCATTCATCGCAACCCGATACAGATAACCGCCCTTGGTCGTAAAATAGACATATCCGTTGTTATAAGTAATCGTTGAACGGATATCACCAATCAGATCTGTGCGCTTGTCTATCAATTGTCCCGTATGTGTATTGACAGAATACAAAATAGATGTGTATGCATCGCCCGCTCCATCATCCGATCCAAATACCAGATAATTTTCTGATGCATAGGCGCCGGCCCAATAGAAGCCACCTTTGTGATCATATTTCCATGTACAGTATTTTATCTCATTCCCTTTGGATGGATCTTCATCTGTAACAGAAAGGCAGAAATAAGAACCAGGAGTTGTATCCGAATTCCATGTTCCCGTATAAATATATCCGTCTTTATAAGAAATTACGACCGAACAGCCCAGTTCTAAAATACGTGCCACTAAAGTCGCAAGTGCTGCACCTTTTACTCCCATTGCTTCTAAGCCAAATGCACCATAGATAAATATCCAGTTTAAAATAATATTTACACAAACAGTAAATGAACTGATAATTGCCGTTGTCTTTGCATGTTCACTGGTTTTCATAATGACAAGATAGCACTGCGAAATTCCGGTTAACAGATAAGAGCATCCTGCGATTTTCAGATAGCTCACACCATACCCAATCAGTACAGATTCATTCGTAAAAATCAACATCAGATACTTTCCAAAGAATACACATCCAATAAAAAATACCACAGATACCATGCCACAAAGCCGAAGTGCCATACAGAAAATATCATCTAAAGTTTTGATATCTCCCTTTCCCCAGTACTGGGCTCCCAAGATTCCAAGGCTTGCTGTCGCTGCTGCTAAAAACATGTTCTGAATAAACTGAATCTGCGTTGCAAGCGAAACCGCAGACATGTAATTCTGGTTCATCCCCCCAAGCATAAACGCATCGGCAACTGCGACCATCGCAAGCATTAGATTCTGCAATACAATTGGAATCATCAGACTCCATAATTTTCTGTAAAAAATACTGTCTTTTTCTAGTTTCATTTTAAATTCCCTTCTTAAATTTTTGATACGATGTAAAGCGGACATTCGCAATCCACTTCGCTACTTGCTCATGAACGCAGTCGCTTCGCAATCTGTCAGTGGTAGTTTTCAACTCCCACTGACAGAAGCATCCCCCTCACCCGCTGCTAGTGCTCTGCGCACTTGAAGCGGGGGAATGCTTATCTGCGTTCAACTCGCATTATAGCAAAAATTCAAACAAAAAAACACCGTGAAAAATGGCTTTGATCCCCTTTCCACGATGAATGCTATTTATTTCTATCCTTTATAGGCAGAGTACCACGTCCATAGGAGCTGCTGCACCGCATGGGCGTGGGTGAATGCCCATAACCTACCGATTGCCTTGATTTTGAATATACTGTTTTACTACTTTCAGACTGTTTTCGCTAACGGTCGTGATAAAATAACTGTCTGACCAGAAATAAGGTTTCCAATAATACTTCTTTAAAAGTGTTTCGCTATAAAGTTTTCTTGCCCGTCGTGCCGTCTGCGTCTTTAAAACATTTGCCAATTCTGCAGGAGAAGTTATCGCATCCACTTCCATGAGGACATGGATATGATCCGGCTCGCCATTAATCTCCAGGATACGGAATCCGCGCTGTTCGGCAATGTAGTGGATACGTTCATAAACAGTATCCTTCACGTCCCCAGTAAGTACCGGATGCCTGTATTTTGTGACAAGCACAATATGATACTGTAACAAAAAGCAACTGTGTCTGTGCACATAATAATCTGTGTTTTCTTTCTTTCTCATAACAGTTCTCCTTTATATCCAAATATATGTTTGGTATAATTATATTATAAAATACAATGCATTGCAATGCATTAGAAAGGAGACAGTCAATGGCTTATTCTGTAGCACAGCGTGTCATTTCAAAAAAAGACAGCATTTACGATTATTGTGATGATCTCAGCAGAAAATCAAAGCTGCTGTATAACGCTTCCCTCTTCCGTATCCGGAATATTTTTACCGGATATGAAAAAGAGCATCTCACTTCCAACGAAGCCGAAGTATTCGGGGAAGTAAAATTGCTGCATGAATCTTATCCGGGCATCCATATCCAAAAAGTAATCTGCTACAAGCATCTGGAGAAGCTGATGCGTGTGACGGAGAATCCGGATTTCTTTGCCGGACTCCCTATGCAGACAGCCCAGGCGATCGTGAAACAGGCAGTCACAGATTTCAACAACTGGCTGAAATCATTGAAGGCTTATGCGAAACATCCAGAGGATTTTCTTGGCAGACCTAAGATGCCACATTACAAAAAGGACAGCCTTACTACTGTCACGGTCACAAACCAGGATGCTGTTTTATATCCAGAAGAGTCCAGGGTCTCCTTAAAACTACCGCTCATCAAGGAGCGTATTCTGTTATCTAACATTTCCGGCAGGTCTACGCTGAAGGAGATTAAGATCAAACCGTATTATGGGCGCTTTCTTCTTTGTCTGACTATGGAAGAACCAGATAGAACAGAAACACCTTCGATGCCCCATGTCTGCGCCATTGATTTTGATACGGATAACTTCGCAGCCATCGTATGTGATGATCATTCATCAGCTATTTACAAAGGCGGAGCTGTCTTATCCAATACCCAATGGTTTCATAAACAGCGGGCAAAGTACGTTTCCATCCTTACAAAAGGTCATAGTCAGATGAATGCAACTTCTGCAAGATTGAAAGCTCTTTCTTTTCATCATGCGAATTTTACCAAAGACCAGTGCCATAAGATCAGCCGAAACATTATCGATTTCTGCCTGGAGCACCAGGCTGGGACTTTAATCCTTGGGGTAAATCCACTTTGGAAGCAGCGCACCAACATGGGTACTGCAAGCAATCAGAAGTTTGTAGCTATGCCGATCAGCATCCTGCGTACCATGATCTCCTATAAGGCATTGAACGCAGGTATCCGCATCATCGAGCAGGAAGAAAGCTATACATCAAAAGCGGATATCACCAGGAATGATTATCTTCCTACTTACGGAAAAGACGACAATAACGCAACTTTTTCCGGTGCACGTATTACACGTGGGCTTTATCGTTGTGCGGATGGGACGCTCTTGAATGCAGACTGTAATGCAGCCGCAAACATTATGAGGAAAGCAATCCCTGATATCTGGAAGGATACCAGTGATTATACATTCCTTTCATCTCCAAAAGTGTATGGATTCCACGAACTGAACCCTAAAAGTATTCCTGTCAAAAGGATAGTGGCATAAATGAATATGCCTTAATTGGTACGGACAGCCAGATTTTTTTGGTCAGAAATGGGTAACTGTCACGACTGTTAGAAACCACTTCCATAGGAGCCACTGCACCGCATGGGAGGGGTAATTCATTTATGTATGTGAATTATCTAAGAGAAGAGAGTGCGGACATTTTCTGGACTGTCTAAATTAAAAGGGGCTTTCAACGCCCCTTTATTTTTTCCAAATACTTCACTGGCACTTCTTTTGTAAGCCACACTCCATTTTTTGATAAAAAGAAAGCATATCCATCCTGATACATTTCTCTTGTTTTTACCGTATAAAGCACTGGTTTTCCATGTCTGCTTCCGACTTTAAGCGCAGTTTCTTTATCCTTTGATAAATGTACGTACAATCTGCTTTTGCGAATCAGACCAATCTCATCAATTGATGTAACATACTTTTCACCTGTTCCATGCCATAATTCCTCCGGTGGTTCTACCTCTTCTAATTCAACGTCCACTGGAATTGAATGACCCTGATTTGCCCGAATTAAAGTCTTGTCCTCATTAAAAGAATATCTTTCTTTCTCATCTGTCTGAACAATTTCTTCTAAAATATTCATATTAAATTTTCTGGTTTGTGAAATTCCCTCAATCAGTTCAGCCACATCTGCCCATCCATGCTCATCCAGACTGATACCAATCGTTTCTGGTTTGTGGCGTAGAATCAGACTTAAAAAACAACTGGTTCTTGTTAAGTTCATGTTATTCATCACCTTTCAATTTATATTTTTGTTATCTTAATATTATTTAAATTGACATTCAAACCGACATAAAAATATCGGTTTATAAAACAATTTTTTGCTCAGAAATGATATAAACTATCTGCTTTTCTCCCTTATCTTTCTACAATCTTCATCAAGCACACCGTTTCCACATGGCTTGACTGGATAGGCTGAATGTCTTTGCCGATTTTACGAGCAAGGGAACATATCCACAGCCTTTTCCGTGCTTTAGCCGTTTGTGGGAACATATCTATTTACTTCCGTTTATCAAAGTTGTATGTGGGTGAATCACAAATTCATTAGCATTGGCTCTAATTATCTTATTATACCTGTTTACTGCCTCATCAGAAATATGTGTAATAAAATATTTATCTGCATCCTATGTGCATCTTCCTTGAGTCATAAGAATACGCAGAGTAAGAGGCATGAGTCCTTCTTTTAAACCATCCTCTCTGATAAAAACAAAAGATGGATTGTTCGATGTGATAAAGAAGGAAAACATTTCCAGTTGCTCTTCTTGATTCTTCAATGGCAGGTGTCAATGGTTTCTGCGATAGCATATATCTTTCGTAGTAACCGCTGTCAATCTGTCGTTCCAGTTCTCTTTTGGAAAGACGCTCTTTAATGCACATATTCATATAAAATATGCGTTCGTCCATGCTCTTACACGCAGACATAATTTTAAGATGGTTCGTCCAACTCAATTGTGTCACCAGTGGTGACACTTTTTCGTTGTCCTTATAAAGTTCATAAAATTGCTTCATTCGATAAAGACCACGGCGGTTAAATCCTTTCAACTCAGGATAATTCTCAGCAAAGAAATCCGCAAGTTTCTGTACAAACGCATCACCGTATTCAGCGTTTTCAGACTGTTTGCTAATGTATTCGCCTATATCACGATACATTAAAATCAATTCCTCATTTACTTTCCGGTATGCACGTTCTTTTGCAGACTCGATTATATCTACAATTTTTTCAAATTGCTCACCATAGGGTATTAAATCACTCATAACATGATTCCTTTCCAAATAATCACTATTTTTTAGGATTTACCTTTCCTTTTGTAACAATCACAACCGCAAAACTGGCAACTGCTCCTGCAACCCCGGCAGCCACTTTCAACCCATTCTTTACACACTGTACCTGTGCATTTCTGCGGGATTCACACTTCTTATGTTTATATCCTTCAGGAAGTGGTTTTTGACACTTCTTGCATACGTTATACAGCAGCTTTGATTTTCTGCTGAGATC